>Ga0116226_10001770_pt1 | contig 18734 bp, 21 predicted proteins | sample S1TSphfallax_FD_89692 | JGI IMG/M metagenome (GOLD analysis project Ga0116226, IMG submission 89692) | Host-associated microbial communities from peat moss isolated from Minnesota, USA - S1T2_Fa - Sphagnum fallax MG | ecosystem: Host-associated > Plants > Peat moss > Unclassified | place: USA... | reverse complement strand
GTGCTCTTGGGACGTCTCCACAGATCCAGGCGATACTTCTCGCGTCTTTCCGCCAATTCAACTTCCATGGAAGGCAGGAGAGACCACAGTCCCGTCACGGCCTCATCGGCCGATTTGGGGTAGTTAGTCTCGCCCAGCCAATGGACTAGCAAGAGCCGGCCGCCGGGAAGGAGGGTGCGATCCACGGCCGCGGCGACGCGCGCCAGATCTGAGTCATCCCAATAGTAGACCACTTCAGAAAGAACGATGAGGTCGAAGCTTCCCACGAAACTCTCAGGGGCCGCGCCAACCAGACGAAACATGACATGGGCGAGTTCCCCGCACCTTTGGCGGGCCGCCTCAAGAGGCGCGCGCGCCAGCTCCGTGGCCACGAGGCTGTCACAGACCTCCGCCAGCCGCCGGGTCAGCACGCCGATAGAGCAGCCCACCTCCAGCGCCCGGTGCGCCCGCTCGGATCCGAGGGCCTCCAGGGTGTGGGAATATTTCGCGTCCTCGTAGGGACTGTGCGCAAAGCCCCAGGGGTCGGGGGCCTTTTCATAAAGGCCCTCGAAATAGGCGGCATCGAGGCTTCGGCTCTGTCTCATCGGTCAGGCCGTTTGTAGAAAAACTTCCGCCGGCCGCTCGGTCAGCGCCGCCAGTTGCGGAGGAATGCGGAATGCCTCACGGGCGTCCTTGATCAACGAGGTTGTCTGGGTGCGGTGGCAGGAGAGCGCTCGGCGGCGGCGTGGTACGGTGCGCGGGCAATCCAGCGTCCAAATTTCTCCTGCCCCCGCAGCGCCGGTCAGTCTCGGATCCTGCCAGCCCCAGACGAGATAGCTCATGACGATGATGTTAGCCGCCCGTGCGGCCGCTGCGGCCAGGCTGGCCGCGGCCACGTGATCGCCATGGGACTCCTCGCCCCAGGGCGCCCACATGCTGCGGACTTGCGCGCGGCGCATGGCGTTTACAAGCGTCGCAAGGGATTCACCAAAGGCGGCCGCGTCGGGCTTATGGGGCGCGGCGTCGGGCCATCCCAGGAACATCACGTCGGCGGCGGGCACGCCGAGGACGCGAAGAGCCTCCAGCGCTTCCTTGTGACGCTCCGCCGCGAGGCGCTCAGGCGGCCAGGCCCGCGAGCCGGGGTGCGAGGCGGCGCCGTCGGTCAGGTAGGCGACGCGGGGGCGAAGGCGGAGCTCACTTGCGGTGGCGATAAGGCCGCCGCATCCGAGCGTCTCGTCGTCCGGATGAGGCGCCAGGATAAGCAGGGGGGAGAGGGCTTCGAGCGTCTTGCGATCCAAGGGGCGCCCGACCGCGCGAAAACGCGCCCACGTCTCCTCGCCTACCGCCCTCACCACAGGCGGTCATCCGACCAGGCGTCCCTCTCAAGGAAGGCCTCGGCCGCGCGATCCAGAGCCTTGTCCGGGCCCGGCTGGCGCAGATAGAGGGCCAGATCACGGCATGCCAGGTCGATGGGGCATTCCATGAAGAAGGCCCGGGTTCCGACAAGACGCGCCGCCGCTTCCATGACATCAAGCCCGGCGCGCTCGACCACGCCACGGGTCATGAGCACAAGGGCGATCTCGTCGGGGCCGGCGTCAGGCGCCTCGGCGCGCATGGCCGCCTCGCGCACCCAGAGCCACGCCGAGCGTGTGGCGGCCACCGCGCTGGCGAACCGGGCCCGCTGAACCATATGCACGCCCGCCGGCGCCGCGATCAAGTGGTCGCGGATCAGCCCCAGGATACGTTCGGCGCCGCCAAGCTGGACGGCGGTGAACCGCCACGCTCCTGCGGAGAAACGGGGTTCACGCTCATAGTCGCCAGCCTCGCCGAGCAAGGTCTCGCGGGTCACGGGAATGGCGCTGAGGTTATAGAGGCCGCTGAGCGTGGCCTTCATGCCGCGCACCTTCCACCCCGTGGGATCGGCACGGGCTGCGTCGGCGCCATCCACGACAACCATGCGCCGTCCGCCCGAGGCTTCTAGGGCTGTGATGACCGCCCGATCCACATGGCCCGCGCCACTGGCGAAACATTTGTAACCGGCGAGGATCGGCCCCTTCCCGCCGCGAATGATCCGCGCGCCGGGACTGGGCTCGGTATTCCACACGCCATAGAGCAAGCCGTTCTGAAGATCCTGGGCGAGGCGCCGCCGCTGGAAGTCATCGCCATACCAGCTGACCAGTTTAGCGCCGTTGATATGCCCCTCGAAAAGACGCCCGACGCTAAGGTGCGCCCGCCCGACAAGTCTCAAGGCCTCCATGAGTTCAAGGGGCGTGGGCGCCTCTCCGGCGAACACCTCCAGGGTGCCGGTATGGCGCAACACGGCGATGTCTTCGCTGGGAAATGACGGCTGCTGGTCAAGTATCGCAGCCCGGGCCGTCATGGCGGGGAGGGCCGCTCTCAAGCGCTCCAGCACTGCCGGGGGCGTGTTGTCCCGCGTGCGCGCGGGGGGCGAGGCAAGGGCGAGAGCGACGGGCGGCATGAGGCTTTAACGAGATTCGTCCCCGCCGGTTGCATGGGCTCGCCAGACTCTTGTTCTCCATCTTTTACAGGGAATTACGCGCCTCGGCGGGAATAGAAAAGCTTCAGGCCCAGTACCGTTGCGGAGAGTGCCAGGCTGACCAGGTTCGACCCGACAAGCGGCCAGCTTTTCAGCGCGACGCCATAGCTTGTCCAGAGTCCGAAGCCCGTCACCGTGACCACATACATGGGCGCCGAAATCGCCGAAGCGTCCCTTTCGCGGATGATCTTGGCGAGTTGCGGCACGAAGCTGGCCATGGAACAGATCGCGGCGCCCGCGCCGATGGCGTTGATAAGCAAAGCGGGCAAACAGGACGGTCCTCAGCTGCCGCGTGGGGCCGCAATCCGTGGCGGTCCGCCCCCCCACATTTGCCTCAACGTGGCAGACCTTCGCGGACAGCGTATTCCGGCGTGGGGGCGATGGTGAGGCCGTGGTCTACCGTCGCGACGCGTGTCCGCGATGCGGAGGTGGCGATCAAATCGAAAAGGCCGATAACGAGCGGTACGATAAGAAGCCAGATTGGCAATATCGCGCCCCAGTCATGGTCGGTCATTGGCGGTGTCCTTCGGGTCGGATCAGCCCTCCCTGCCGCGAAAAATGCCCGAGATAAGCCGGGGGTTCCTCAATGGGTCCTCCGTTTAGCGAGGCTGGAAGACGCGTGAAACGCTTCGCGCCCTTAGGCATTCTGACTGCGGAGGGGCGTTTAGGAGAGGTGGGATATGGCGAAGGAGCCCACGCGTAATCGCATGCCATACGCGGACGATAACCTCCGGATTCCCAAGGAAGAGGGTGAGCCTCCCAGACCGGCCACCGAACCACCGGGCGCGGAAGGATCGAGCCAGGGGCGGGAGACGGAAACCGACCCGGCGACCGGCGCGCCCCTTTCGCGGGAACGCCACCCAGGCGGAATTGTTTGAAGCAAAGGCCCGGAGGCGCCTTGGGGCGCGTCACGTTCATAGGGAAATAACAGCATGACCACGACTCTGGATGGAAAGCGCGCGGCCATTCTGGCGAGCGACGGATTTGAACAGGCGGAGCTGATCGTTCCCTTGCAGGTGTTACGCAGCGCCGGCGTGGACGTCGAAATCATCTCGTTGAAGCGCGGCCCGATCAAGGGGTTCAATCACCTGGATCCCGGCGAAGAGGTCGTGGCGGACCTGGCGCTTAGCGAGGCCGACGCTGACGACTATGACGCGCGTGTGCTGCCCGGGGGCGCGAATAACCCTGACCGCCTGAGGATCGAGAAGTCGGCACTGGATTTTGTCCGCGCCTTCATGGAGGCGGGAAAGCCCACGGCTGTGATCTGTCATGCGCCGTGGATCTTAATCAATGCAGGCCTCGCCAAGGGCCGGACACTCACCAGCTACAAGACCATTCACACCGATCTGGTCAATGCGGGCGCGACGGTGGTGGACCAAGAGGTCGTGGTCGATGGCAATCTGATCACTAGCCGCGATCCGAACGACCTGCCCGCCTTTTGCGCCGCGCTCGTTAAGCAGATCGGGGAGGGACCCAGCGCGCCGGCCTGATCCGAGGGCCGAAGCTCGGGAGATCCTCAACCCACCAGAAATACATGATGAGATCGAACGGCAAGTGACGTGACGGGCTTAGGAGCCGGGTGACTTCGTGTGGCAAAACTGGGTTGGTTCGGGCGCATGTGCCGCGGCCTGACCGGCCCAGGCGCAGTCCTTAGGCTCGGTCGGGGCGCCGCCGCGGGGCGGGGCGGGCAGGCTAAGGGCGTCCTTGTCGATCCAGCCGCTCTCGGCGCCATTCCTCACCTGGCACCAGTCACCCGCGCAATGACCCACATCGATTCGAGAGCCGTGGCGGATTTCGTCGATAACCGCGGCGCTCTGCGAGGGCTGAGCGCGCAGATAGGCGGACCAATGGGTCACCTCTGGCTCGGCCAACGCGCTTTGAGCGAGTAGCAATAGACATAGGGCGCCGGCCAATTCGACGCATGGCCAACGGCCAGATTCCGACTTTTGCACCACAGGAGACACTCCGCTTTCGCCGCATGGAAAGAATTCACGCATGCCCCGCCTCGAAAGTGTAAATCTCGCTTGACGGCATGAATGTCAATTATTATGGACACTTTAGCCGGCGGGGGGCAGCGCGGGCAGGCGTTGACGGTCACATCCTGATCTATCTCCTTTCCGGAGGCCGTCCATGCCCATGCTCAGTTACGAGCCAAAATATCGTGTTAGCGGCGGAACGCTGATTGGCGGCGACCTCTTCGATTTTTGGATAGGCCCCTTTTATGTAGGCTTTTTCGGCGTCGCCTCGGCGTTCTTTGCGACGCTGGGAACCGCGCTGATCATCTACGGCGCGGCCATGGGGCCGACCTGGGCGCTGTTCAGGATCAGCATCGATCCGCCGCCCATCAGTTATGGCCTGCACATGGCGCCTCTGCGCGAGGGCGGCCTCTGGCAGATCATTACCGTCTGCGCCCTGGGGGCCTTCATCTCGTGGGCTCTGCGGCAGGTTGAGATCTGCCGAAAGCTCGGCATGGCCTATCACGTCCCCATAGCCTTTGGCGCCGCGATCTTTGCCTATGTGGCCCTGGTGGTGATCCGCCCGGTTCTCCTGGGCGCCTGGGGATACGGCTTTCCCTACGGGATCATGAGCCACCTCGATTGGGTCTCCAACGTCGGCTACCAGTATCTGCATTTTCACTACAATCCAGCGCACATGCTGGCGGTGACGTTCTTCTTCACGACGACTTTCGCCCTGGGTCTGCATGGCGGAGAAATCCTGGCCGCGGCCAATCCCGGACATGGCGAGAGCGTCAAATATGGCGAGCACGAGAGCGTCTATTTCCGCGACACCATCGGCTATTCCATCGGCGAGCTGGGCATCCATCGCCTGGGCCTGTTTCTGGCCATGAACGCTGGCGTCTGGAGCGCGGTCTGCATGATCATCTCCGGGCCCTTTTGGACCCACGGCTGGCCCTACTGGTGGAACTGGTGGCTCAGCATCCCGATCTGGAGCCACCTCTAGGAGAGGGCGGGACCATGGCCAAGTTTCATTCCCTCTACACATCCATAGCCGTCCGCGGTCCGGACGAGGCGGGCATTCCCCTAGCCGATGACGGATTCGGGCGCGTGGGCGGCGCCTGGCATTCGTCTTGGCTGGGGAGGATCGGCGAGATGCAGGTCTTCCCCACCTATCTGGGCGCCACGGGCATCGCCTCTCTCATCTGCGGCTTCATCGCCATAGAGATCATTGGCCTCAATATGTGGGCGTCGGTGAACTGGAATCCGCTGATCTTCATCAAGATGCTGCCGTTCCTGTCATTGGAGCCGCCGCCGCCGAAATACGGTCTGTCCCTCCCACCTTTGGAAGACGGCGGCTGGTGGCTGACGGCGGGTTTCTTCCTGACCGCCGCAATCATTCTGTGGTGGGTGCGGATGTACCGTCGGGCCCGGGCGCTGAAAATGGGCACCCATGTGCCATGGTGCTTCGCCTCGGCGATCTGGCTCTATCTGGTTCTGGGATTCATCCGACCCCTGATCATGGGCTGCTGGTGCGAGGCGGTTCCGTTCGGCGTCATTTCCCACTTGAACTGGACCGCAACCTTCTCGGTTCGCTACGGCAATCTTTTTTACGATCCCTTCCACATGCTCTCCATCGTGTTCCTTTATGGATCGACCATGCTGTTCGCCATGCATGCGGGGACGATCCTGGCAGTGGCCCGTTTCGGCGGCGAGCGGGAGACCCAGGACATCGTGGATCGTGGCACGGGCCAGGAGCGCGCCGCCCTGTTCTGGCGCTGGACCATGGGCTTCAACGCCACCTTCGAGTCCATCCACCGCTGGCTGTTCTGGTTCGCCACTCTCACCACCCTCACCGGCGGGATCGGCATTCTGATCACGGGGACCATCGTCGATAATTGGTATCTCTGGGGCGTCGAACACGGGATCGCGCCCGAGTATCCGCGGGTTGGGGGCCTTCCGGATGGGCCGCCGCCGAAGGTCGTCATCGACATGCGCCAGCGCGCGGCCTCGCCGCCGGGGGCGAGCCGCTGATGCGTTGGGGTCCGGCTCTGCTCCTCGCCGCCGTGGCGGGAGTCGTGATTTTCCTGGTGACGGTCCCGGATTGGAGCCTGCCGCGGCGGGGAACGCAGCTCGGCGGTCGCGCGTCCTCGATGATCCAGTTCGCGGCGGGGCCGGCGGAGGATAAGCTCAATCGTCCGCCCCCGGAGATACCCGCCTGGGCGCGGGATATCCGACCCGCCAGCGCCGCTTTCAGGAATGTGAAGGTCTTGAGCGACCTCAATGCCGGGGAGTTCATGCGCCTGCAGACGGCCATGACCCAGTGGGTCTCGCCCCAGCAAGGTTGCGGGTTCTGCCATGTGAGCGGTGATTATGCCTCCGACGCCAAGCCCGAAAAGCGGGCGGCGCGCCTGATGCTCACCATGACGCGTCATATCAACAGCGCCTGGCCCGACCACGTCGGGGCGGGCGGCGTCACTTGTTACAGTTGCCACAGGGGACAACCCGTGCCGGCCCAGGTGTGGTACTGGCATCCGCCTGTTCCCGGCCATCCCATGATCGATGGTCAGGAAGATTATCACGAGACCGCCACCACGGTTCGCAAGTTCTTCCCCGACGAGGGCTTTGAAGAATATCTGCTGGAGAAAACCTCTGGCCTTGGCCAATCCCAGACGCCGCTTCCCAGCGGTCAGGCGGTGTCGCAGATCGAGGTCAAGCGCCTCTATGAGGTGATGATGCAGATGTCCGACGGCATCGGCGTCAATTGCGGCTTCTGCCACAACTCCAGGGCCTTTTTTGACTGGCGCCAGAGCACGCCGCAGCGGTGGACCGGCTTTTCGGGCATCCAGATGACGCGGAACATCAACCGCGACTATCTCGTGCCCCTGGCCGCTATCTCGCCGCTCACCCGTCAGGGTCCGGGCGACCCCGCCCCGCGCGTCGGAAACGCCCTGGCCAATTGCGCCACCTGCCACCAGGGCGCTCCGAAGCCCTTGGGCGGCGCCGACCTGCTGAAGACCTTTCCCGAGCTTAAGGGGCCCGATCCCCATGTCGCCCTGTCCGGCCCGACTTCACCCCCCGGCTGATCGTCTAGAGGAAACGCGCGTGCCCCCCCTCATTGTTCTTGCTGGCGCCATCACCGACCACCTCGACTTCGCCCAACTTCTCGTGGCCGCGTTTTTCATCTTTTTCATCGGCCTGGTTCTGCATCTGCGCCAGGAAGACAAGCGCGAAGGCTACCCGTTGAAAGACCCGGCGGGCGGCCCCGATGAGGTGGGCTTTCCCGGGCTCCCCACGGCTAAGGTGTTTGTCTTGCGCGAAGGCGGTCAGGTCACCGCGCCCCATGCTGATCCGCAGCGTGAGCTTGCCGCCCGTCGCCTGCATCCTGATCCCGGCTCGCCCCTCGTTCCCACGGGCAATCCCCTGGCGGACGGTCTGGGTCCCGCGGCCTGGGCGTTGCGCCGCGATGCGCCGATGATCTTTCAGCCCGGTGTCGTTCAGGTCGCGCCGCTGCGGCGCCTTGACGGCTATTCGATCCTGCCGGGCGATCCGGATCCCCGGGGCATGACAGTTGTCGGATCCGACGGCGTGGCCGTGGGGGTGGTGGAGGATGTGTGGATCGACCGGGGCGTCAAGATTGTGCGCTACCTCGAGGTGGCGCTGGATGCGACGGTCTCGCCCGGCCGAGCCCTCGTGCCGATCTATGACTGCGACATCAGGCCAAAACGCGGCCGGGTGAAAGTGTCGGCCGCGCCGGCGGCCCGGTTCGCCGATGCGCCGCGGTTGCGCGATCCCGATCAGATCACCGCCCTGGAAGAAGACAAGGTGAGCGCCTTCTTTGCCGGCGCCGAGTTCTACCTGGCCCATACCACGAGGAGGACAGCGTGACCGCCGCTTTCGCCATCGCCGCGCCGCGGACGCGGGCCCCGGACCTCGCGCGGCCCGCCGAGCCGGCCCTCAAATGGACTGGGCGCCCCGCCTGGCGTTCCTGCGCGGTTCGAATCTGGCGCGCGCCGCTGGTCGCGGTCTATTTCGGCCTGCTTCTGGCTGATGCGGCCCGAGTCTCCCTGACCACGCCCGCGCACTCCGATCTCCTGGGCGACGCCGCGCTTCTGGCCATAGCCGTGGGCGTGGTCGGCCTCCTGGCGCTCCTCGCTTGGCTGACCGTTCGGACGACCACCTACATCATAACCGATCGCCACGTGGAGATGCATTTTGGCATTGGCCTCCAGGCCAAGCTGGTCATTCCCTTCGGGGCCATCGAGCACGTGGCGATCCGGGTGCATGGCGACCAGACGGGGGACATCGCTCTTCGCCTTATCAAGGGGCAAGGCGTTCTCTATCCCAAGCTCTGGCCGCATGCCCGACCCTGGCGGTGGTTCAGGGCCGAGCCCATGCTGCGTTGTGTGCCACGGGCCGGGGTGGTGGGCACCTTGCTCTCACGCGCCGTCGCAGCAGAGGCTGCGGCTCATGCGGAGATGCGCGTAAGCGCCTAGGAACCGGTTGACGCCTTGCTCGGCATCTCGTCCGCCACTTGGGCATAGGATATCAGGGTGAATAGGGCCGTTCCGCCGATGATGTTGCCGAGCAGGGTGGGACCGCCAAAAACCAAGACCAGATGGCCTAGGGATTCCCGCCCCGCCAAGACCAGCATAAAGGACTCCAAGCTCCCCGCGACGATGTGCGAAAACTGGGCGATGGAGATCAGATAGGTCATGACCGCGACCACGACGATCTTGGCGGACTCGGCATTGGGGATCAGCCAGACCATGGCGGCCATGAGGAAGCCCGCGCCGGCGGCTTTGAAGGCGACCGCCCAGGGCCCGTCGGACAGGGTTTGCCCGGCGATCTGGAGCATGGCGCCGCGCATGTCGGCCGACACCGCTGGCGTATAGGTCCAGAAAAGCGCCGCCACGAACGTGCCGGCGAGGTTCGCCACAAGGACCACCGCCCATAGACGCGCCAGTTTCAAAAGATTGTCGCGGTTTGGCTCTGCGGCGAAAGGAAGCACGCCCGTAATGGTGTTTTCGGTGAAGAGCTGCTGGCGGGCCAGAATCACCATCAGGAACCCCACGGGATAGCCCAGGCTGGTGACGAGGCTCGCCCACGGTGCGTCCGGCAGTTCGTGTCGAAGCACGCCCTGGGCAAGAAGCGAAAAGCTGATGGATAGCCCCCCGGCGACTCCAGACCACCATAGCGAGGTGATAGGGCGCTTCATTTCCTCCACGCCTTCACGGCGCAGGATCTCATAGATCATCGGGGTGCTGAGTTCGGCCCGCTCCTCGATATCGTCCGCTTTTTTGTCCTCGGAGCGGTGTTCCGAATCGTCATCTGGAGCCTGGCCTCGTGGCGACCGCCCGCTCATCGCCGCAACCTCCCAGACGCCACCAAGTTCCTAGAAATGATCGGGAAACACGACGGTTCCCTTGGGGGCTCGGGCGCGGAAAAAACCTCTCGGCGATGCCCGTCCCGCTGCAACAAAAACGCCTGCCGCCTCGTTGTCCTCGGCAATCACAGGAGGTTGTCATGGATGATCACGAATTGGGGCGGATGGCCCATAGCCACACGGATGCGGACGTACGCGCGCATGACGCCGCGGCGGAGGCACAGGTGCTTGCCGACCCGACGACGAAATACGCCCAGCCGCCCTTCAAGCGTCAATCTCAACCCTGGCCGGGCCTCGCGAGCCGCATGGAGCCGAAGCCCGATCATGGCGAGACCAGCTATCGAGGATCAGGTCGTCTCAATGGACGCAAGGCGCTGATCACCGGCGGCGATTCCGGCATGGGTCGAGCGGCGGCCATCGCCTTTGCCCGCGAGGGCGCCGACGTCGCCATCAATTATCTCCCTGACGAGGAGGAGGATGCGCGGGAGGTGATGGAGATCATCACGGCGGAGGGCCGAACTGGCGTCGCTATTCCAGGCGATCTGCGTGACGAGGCCTTCTGTGTGCGCCTTATCACGCAGGCCGTGGAGACATTGGGCGGATTGGATATCCTGGTGAGCAACGCGGGGCGACAGCAATCCCACGACTCGATCCTGGACATCTCCACCGAAGATTTCGACGCGACGATGAAGACCAATATCTATGCGCCGTTCTGGCTGATCAAGGCGGCCCTGCCGCACCTGAAGCCCGGCTCCGCCATCATCGGCACGACCTCCGAACAGGCCTATGATCCGACGCCCGATCTCTACGACTATGCCCAGACCAAGGCCGCGACGATGAATTATGTGAAATCACTGGCCAAGCAGCTGGGCCCCAAAGGCATTCGTGTGAATGGCGTCGCCCCAGGGCCGGTCTGGACGCCCCTTCAAGTCAGCGGCGGCGCGAGCCAGGAGAAGTTGGAAAAGTTCGGCGGCCAAACGCCCCTCGGACGCCCGGGCCAGCCCGCTGAGCTGGGCTCCATCTATGTGCAACTGGCCGCGGAGGACGCCAGCTTCGCGACGGGTCAGGTCTATGGCGCGGCGGGCGGATCCGGACAGCCCTAGACCAGCAACCTCGCGCCAATGGCCAGGATCAGCGCTGGCGGCATGATCAGGGCGCCCACCTTGAGGAACGTGAGGAAGCTGACCTCCTCGCCCTCGCGGCGGATGGCGTTTAGCCAGAGGATCGTCGCCAGCGAGCCGGTGATCGAGAGGTTCGGCCCCAGATCCACCCCGATCAGGAGCGCGTCGACGATCCTCTTTGGGGCGTGGTCCTGAATGATCGCGGCGCTGGCGATAAGGCCGGCGGGCAGGTTGTTCATGAGATTGGAGACCACGGCCAGACCAAGGCCTGAGATCGCCGCGGCCACGACATCCGAGGCTGACGCGCCGGCGCGCAACAGATTGGCCAGAGCCGCTGTAAGTCCGCTCTGATTCAGCGCCTCCACCATGACGAATAGTCCCGCCACAAGGGGAAGCACCGCCCAGGACACACCCTCCAAAATGGGAATCGGCGAGGCGCGCTTGCGGACCAAGACCACGGCGGTCGTTAGGACGCCCGTGATGCAGGTGGGGGCGCCAAGGTGAAGGCCGAGCGCCGATACGATCAAGAGCGTCGCCGCCGTCATAAGGAGCCCGACCAGAGCTGTGACTGCCCCGGCCGAAAGGCTTTGCGGGTGCACGTGGCTTTCGATGGCCCCGACCAGGGCCGCGCGCTGCGACCATCGAAGCATACCATAGGTGGCGAGAATGGAGAGGAGCGAGGGCAGGGCGAAGCTCGCCAGCCAGGGCCCCAGCGGCGGGACGTGATCGCCGTACAAAACCAGGTTCGCGGGGTTCGAGATCGGCAGAACGAAGCTCGCGGCATTGGCGATGAAGGCGCAGATGAACAGATAGGGCAGGGGATCGGCCTTCGCCGCCTTGGCCGCCGCGAAGACGGCGGGCGTCAGCACGACCGCCGCGGCGTCATTGGACAGAAACGCCGTCACCCCGACGCCGACGCCATAGATCAGCAGGAAAAGCCGCCTGGGCGAACGGTTGGAATGAGTCACCGCGAAGGCGGCGACCCATTCAAACAGCCCCTCCCGCCGCGCGATTTCCGACAGCAGCATCATGCCGATGAGGAACAGATAAACATCGAGCCCCTTGGCGACAGCCCGCGCCCCGTCGGCGAGCGGCAATAGTCCCAACAGGATGAGCAGCACCGCGCCCGTGACGGCCCAAACCGCTTCGGGCCATTTGAACGGCCGGATCAGGACGCCCGCCGTGGTGAGCGCCGTGATTGTCCAGATTGCGAGATGAGGCCCGGACGCCGTCATGACGGGACAGGCTGAGCACGTTCCCCGCCCTCGCGCTTGGCGCAGGCGGGCCTCATTGTGGTTCGGAACGCCAGCCAAAGGGCCAGCGACCCCAAGGCGAAACCGCCCAGGACGATGAACGCAACTCGGAAACCCACGGCTTCCGCGATCGCGCGCGCCGACTGACGGGTGGCGGGCTGCAATCTACCAAGGCGCCGCTTTGACCTTGTCGACGGGTGCGCCGGACCTGACCGCCCGACCCGACTCATTCCGGATGCAGGTCAGCGCGGGAGTGTCCCGAGCTCATCATGGCTGGGGGTTGGTTTCGGGGTCTTGGTGGGCGTTCCCGTTGATGACGGGGGCGAGGCGTTGGCCAGGCAGCTCAGACGGATGGACTTGCGTTCATTATCCGTCTTGCCCTTGGCGTCCGCCTCCGCCGCGCATTGGCGGGATCTTTGGGTTCGGTCCGTCCCGCTGGGCGAGGTCACAGCCTTGGCGGCGACCGATCCCTTATCGTCCCTCGTGGGCGCGGCGGGCGCGAGAGCCCCTTGCAAACATGTCCTATGAAACCTCGTCCGCTCCGCGCCGTGGAGGTCCTTCTTGTCCGCCTGGGCCCAGCAGGCGTTCGACCTTTCCGTGGCCGATGTCGGGGTAGACCAAGCGGGCATGGCCGCGGCCGCGAGACCAAACCCCACGCCTATGGTTATCATTAGCGGGCGCATGTTTCCTCTCCTGGATATACATTATGAAGTTTAAACGAAGCTTAGGCGCTTCTATTTCGCCTGGTCGCAAGATTGCCAACGAATAGAGCGGCGGCAAAGACTGGAACAACCGGGGATCGAGAACCCGGCCACGTGAAAAGCAAAAAGGGCCACGCCCCAGGTCATGACGAAAAGAATGGCGAGAATGGCGAACATGAGCTCACTCCTTGACCATCGACAAAACGGCGGCTTGGCACGTCATGAGAAGAAGCGCGGCATTGGAATTTGAAAGCTGAACAATTTCACCCCGTTTTCGGTTCCATGGCTTAGGTCCAGGACGCGGGCGCGGTCTCGGGCGAACTCTTGTTTCCGTCCTCTAAAGGCTGCGTCGTACCTGCGCCCCTCTGAGGCGCCTTCCCCGTGGTGGGCTGGGCCGCAAGGTCAATCCTTGAAACGGTAATTGAATTAGCTCGGCAATTTGACCAGATGACCTGTGGAACCGGTCCGGCCGTTTCTCGTTCTCCCAGAACTGCACACCTCAAAAGGAGCTAAATGATGAGCAACGATCGCGTGGAAGGGGCGGCCCATAAAGCGGGCGGCGCCATCAAGGAAGCCGCTGGCAAGGTGACCGGCAATATCGGCCTCCAGGCCAAGGGCACTGCGGAAAAGGTCGCCGGTTCGGTCCAGAACGCGGCGGGCAAGGCTGAAGACAAGGCGAAGTCCGAAGCGAAGAAAGTCTAGGGCTTAACCGCTCAGGGAGGCCCGGGCGGATGACCGTCCGGGCGCTCCGAGCGGCCAGGCAGGGGCGTCTTCCATGTTGATTGCGCCGCGCGCCATGCCCATGTGGACATCACGGATACTGTCGTTCTGCCCGAACTTAAAAATCACTATCTCTATTCACCGCTAATTATACTGATGGCGGTGCTAGGCGCTGTGATCGCCCTCAGCGTGCTTCTCTCGAATTTAATCCTGCCCCGCGGGGCCCCTTAGGGCGCCCTAGCCGCCCACGCCCGTTCGAAAATCCAAATTGACATCGCCGCCGTATGGGGCGAGCGCGTCGCGACATCCCCGCAGCGTAAGTATAGAAATGCTCTAAAGCTCAACAACAAAATATCGCAACCCAATGGTCACTCGGCCATTATAAAAAAATTATGGGGGGGTTTTACGTTGGAGACGCCTGGTGATGTTGAGGAGACGTGTGGCGATTGCCATCCCAGCCCGGGATGAAGCCGCTACGATTGGCGGATGTGTTGAAAGGCTCGCGAAATTATCTTTCGACTCACGGTGCGAGAAACCGATTATCGTTGTCGTTGCTAATAACTGCAAAGACGCAACAGCGCGGATCGCCGCGTCACGCGGCGCCGCGGCCCTCAGCGTGAAACTGCCGCCGGAGCGCGCCCACGCGGGATGGGCCAGGCGCTTGGCCTTGGAGGCGGCGGCCAAGTATCTCCACAATCGCCATGACGTGTTGCTCTCCACGGACGCCGACACGCTTGCGGCGCCGGACTGGCTTTCCTGCACCCTCGATCACCTTGACGCCGGCTGGGACGCTGTCGCGGGTCTGGCGCGGCTGAACCCCTGTGAGCTTCGGCGTCTGCCCCCTCGGCACCGTCGTCGCCTGGCCATGATACGGCGGTATGATAAGGCCCTTGATTACCTGAAATCCCGTCAGGATGGCTCCGAACCTTGGCCTCGCCACTTCTATGAGGGCGGGGCGAGCATCGCCGTGACCTATGGAGCCTTCCGCAGGATCGGCGAGATCCCGACGCCGCGCGCGGGGGAAGATAAGGCGCTGTTCGACGCGATTCGCCGGGCGGGAGGGCGGGTGCGCCATCCTCTGGACGTGAAGGTGATCACCTCGCCCCGTCTGACGGGCCGGGCGCGCGGCGGCGCGTCAGACACCCTGGCGCTCTGGGGCCGGCAGGGGGAGGATGAGCCCGTGTGGGAGATCAACTCCATCGCCGCTAGCCTCGGTTTCGCCGGCGCGCCGCACACCGTCACCTTTCGCAACCTGCGGCACGAGACTGAAAAGGCCCGCGCCCTCATCGCCGCGGCGCGCACCGGCGGCGATTTGGCCATGGCGAGTTGAGGCATGGCCGCCCAAAGCTGAGCCTTGGAGACGCTTAGCCCTGGATCAGCTGCGCGATTCGTAATTCCAGGCCCTCGACGCGGAAGGGCTTGGTAATCAGGCCCATGCCGGCCTCGAGAAATCCCTCCGATGAAGCGGCGACCTCGGCGTAACCTGTCATGAATAGAACCTTCAGCGAGGGGCGGGTTGCTCTCGCGGCCTCCGCGACTTGCCGGCCGTTCAGTCCGGGAAGGCCGATATCGGTGATGAGAAGATCGAGCGCGCGGGTGGATTGGACGATGTCCAGGGCGGAGGGGCCATCCTCCGCGGTGATCACTTGAAATCCCTTTTGTTGCAGGACTTCGCTGACGAAATGGCGCACCGCGGGCTCGTCCTCAAGCACGAGCGCCGTGCCCTTGCCGGTCTTGGTTATGGGTGCGCGGGGCGCTTGGGCAACGGCGCGATCGTCGTCTCCCATATAGCGTTCGAGACGAAGGCTTACGGTTGTGCCTATGCCCACCTGCGAGCTTATGTTCGCTTCGCCGCCGGACTGACGCATGAAGCCGTAGATCATGGAAAGGCCTAGGCCCGTTCCCTGGCCCAGGGGCTTGGTGGTGTAGAAGGGGTCGAAGGCGCGCGCCGCAACCTCGGGGGGCATGCCGGTTCCCGTATCGGTCACCGAGATGCAAACGGCTTCCGCGTCCGCGCGACCGGCCAGACCCGTGGTATTGGCGCTAGAGATTGTGAGAACGCCGCCCCGGGGCATGGCGTCCCGCGCGTTGATGGCCAGGTTAAGGATCGCGCTGTCGAGCTGGTTCGGATCACACAAGGTCAGCCAGAGGTCGGGCGCGAGGTCCAGCTCCAGACCAATGGTTTCGCCCACGGTGCGGCGGAGCAGGGGCTCCATGGCCAGTATGAGCTCATTGGCGCGAACCGGCTTGGGGTCCAGGGCCTGGCGGCGCGAGAAGGCCAGGAGGCGGTGGGTGAGGGCGGCCGCCCGTTCTGCGCAGTGCTGGGCCTGGGCGTTGTAGCGCGCCAAGCCATCCAGCCTCCCCTCGGCGATGCGCATGTCGGAAAGCTGCAAGGCCCCGACGATGCCCTGCAGAAGGTTGTTGAAGTCATGGGCGATGCCGCCGGTGAGCTGACCGACGGCCTCCATCTTCTGGGCGTGCCGCAGGGCCTCCTCGGCGGCCTTCAAAGCCTCGGCCTGCTCGCGCTCGGCCGTCACATCGCGCCCCACGGAGTGAATGACGGGGCCGTCCGGCACCGCGGTCCATGAGAGCCAGACGACCTGGCCGTCCCGGGTCAAATAGCGGTTGACGAATTTCTCGAGGACGGCGCCGTCCAGAATTGTGCCCCGGATGGCGAGTGTCGCGGTAACGTCGTCGGGGTGCAGAAATTTGGCGAAGGGCGAGCCGACAAGCTCTTCCTCCCGCCAGCCGAGCCGCAGCGTCCAAGCCGGGTTCACCGAAAGAATGACGCCGCTCCTGTTGCTCACCATCATAAGATCGGTGGATAGGGACCAGAGCCGGTCGCGCTGGAGCGTGCGTTCCTCCACCGTCGCTTCAAGGCCGTCATTCAGACGCCGCAGAGCCTCCACGGCGCGGGCGCGGCCCATGGCCTCCCAGGCGCGATCCGCGACGTCCTGCACAAGACGCACTTCATCGGAGGTCCAGTGCCGCGCGGTCGATTGGTGGGCATAAACCATCGCCATAAGTCGACCGTTTTCGAGGAGGGGCACATTGAGCAGGGCGCGAACGCCGATGCCGATCCAGAGGCTGTGATTTTCGGCCGTCGCCGGATGGAGTTTCACATCATCGATGACCAGCACATCATCACGCGTCATGTGCTCCGCGTAGCGCGATCCGAGGGCTGAGAACTCATGACGGCCGCTGAGAGAGGCGACCGTCCCATCCGTCCAGTCGGCCTCGACGATTGTGTGCTCACCTTTGAGTATGGCGTAGCCCGTGCGGGTGCAGGCGAGCGAGGAGCCCAGAAATTCGGAGACGGCGCTCGAGATCGCCGCGACGGTTTCGCAACCGCGCAGCAGATCGCTCAGTTCGGACAGGCGCCGTCGACGAGGAACGGACGCGAAACGCGTCGCGCGCGCCGGCCGAGTTCGTGTCCGTTCCGTGGTCTCATCCGTCACGGCGATATCTTTCTGAACGGCCACACCTCCCGGAGGTTCGCCCGCGGTCACTCCATCCACCTGGCCAGGATAATCACCGCGCGGGGGTTTTGTCGAATAGGCGATGTTTGTCTAATGGAGGCGAGATCATAACCGCGCCTTTCGTTCTAAACATGGCGCAACGCGGACGTGCAAAGGACTGCATTATCGAATGATTCGCCAACGCGTCTGCCTTCTTGGCGCCACCGGCGCCATAGGACGCGCCACGGCGCGCGCTCTGGTTCAACGGGGACATGAGGTGGTCTGTTTCGTGCGTGCGGGCGCGGCGGCCGTGGATGGCGCGGCGTCGAGGCTCGTGGATGTCTCGGACCCCGTCTCCGTGACGACGGATGGCTTTCAGGGCGAGCGCTTCGACTCCGTCGTCTCCTGTATGGCCTCGCGCACCGGCGCGCCCAAAGACGCCTGGGCCATCGACCACCAGGCGCATCTGAATGTGCTGACGGCCGCGAAGGCGGCGGGGGTGAGACGGTTCGTGCTGCTCTCGGCCATCTGCGTGCAGAGGCCCCTCCTGGCCTTTCAACACGCCAAATTGGCCTTTGAGAGCGCGCTGATCCAGTCCGGTCTCACCTATTCGATTGTGCGGCCCACGGCCTTTTTCAAATCCCTGTCGGGCCAGATCGAGAGGGTGCGAAAGGGGCGGCCGTTCCTGGTGTTTGGCGATGGAACCCTGACAGCCTGCAAGCCCATCAGCGATGATGACCTTGCCGCCTATCTGGCCGACTGTCTGGACGATGAGAGCCGCTGGAACCGTATTCTGCCGATCGGTGGGCCGGGACCCGCCATCACGCCCCGGGATCAGGGCGAGGCGCTCTTTGCCCTGCTGGGGCGCCCGCCGCGCTTTTCATCCGCGCCGGTGGCCCTGCTCGATGTCATCGTGGGGGTCTTGAGCGCGCTCGGTCGGATCGCGCCGCCCTTGGCCGCCAAGGCGGAGCTGGCCAGGATCGGGCGCTATTACGGCACGCAGTCCATGCTGGTGCTCAACCCGACTACGGGTCGCTATGACGCCGACGCCACGCCGGAGACGGGGACCCAGACCCTATTCGATTATTATCGGGCCGTGCTGGCCGGCGAGGCCAGCGCCGAACGGGGCGATCACGCTGTGTTCTGATCGGCTATAGCCGATTGGGACAATCTATGAACCGGCGACCGTGGCGTTTCCTATGGTCGGAGAAGAAACGGCAAAAGCCTGCGGAGCGCCCATCGCCATGAAGATCGAGGCGGCCACCCTATCGGCCCCGGGCGCGGACTTTGAAATCCAGACCCTGGAGCTCAGCGAGCCCCGCGCCGATGAAATCCGCGTCCGGATCGCGGCGGTGGGTCTTTGCCACACCGATCTCGGCGTGCGCGATCAGCCCTTTGGCATGACCCTTCCGGTCGTGCTGGGACACGAGGGCGCCGGGGTCGTCGAGGCGGTGGGAGCCGACATCACCAAGGTGGCGCCGGGCGACCGGGTGCTGATCAGCTTCCGCTCCTGCGGCGATTGCAAGATGTGCGGCGCCGGTCAGCCCGCCTATTGCAGCCACCTGCTCGCCATGAATTTCGGCGGCGCCCGGCTGGACGGCGCG
>Ga0116226_10001769_pt1 | contig 18735 bp, 9 predicted proteins | sample S1TSphfallax_FD_89692 | JGI IMG/M metagenome (GOLD analysis project Ga0116226, IMG submission 89692) | Host-associated microbial communities from peat moss isolated from Minnesota, USA - S1T2_Fa - Sphagnum fallax MG | ecosystem: Host-associated > Plants > Peat moss > Unclassified | place: USA... | reverse complement strand
GCATTGCACTCCGCTTGTCCCGGGCTCCAAGGCTTCCGGCAGCAACGCGAGCGTGAGTCGATTGGCCAGTGGATGCAGCAGGGTGCGCTCGCCGGGAACGAAGACGGGAAACGGGATGTCCGATACGTCGGTCAGCAAGCGGCCGTTTTTCAGCTTCTCCCGCGATAGCGGCGTCATCACCGCTTGCGTCTCGATGGCGCTCGGCGTGATGTCGCCGATGACGCCGACGTCGGCCGTGATGCGTTGCCACGTCACCGTCACCGGTGACGAGGGTCTGTCGAACCGGGCCAGGAGATACAGGTCCAGGGGCTCCGTCGCCGGCTCCTGCAACGCCACGTCGACTACACGCAACCTGCCGCGCTCCCCGACCGCACTCCAGCCGGACCACCACGTGCGGTCCTGCACCGTCAGCTCCGGATTCAACACGGCGGGGCTGACCCAGGACCGACATAAGAGCGCGGCGAGTTGCATGGTTTCACCGGCTTCGGTGGCCGCGGTGACCCGTAGCGCGTGGGTCCCGGGTGGGCAGGCACCAGCCAGCTTCAACCAAGAGTCTCCGGTCGGAGCGAGGTGGTCGAGTGCATGGCTCGGCAGGTGGCGGATGTCTTCCTTGCGCAGTCCATAGTAGGGCTGCGCCTGGGGCAGCACCTGCGGTGCCAGTTCGATCGCGTGGCGCAGCGTAAAGCGGCGCCGGCGCATCAGTGCGAATGCGGCCGATTCATTGGCGCTCTTGATGGCGGTGACGGCCTCGGGCAGGAACGGCAAGGCATTGTGGAGCGAGAAATCGAGAGCGAGATCCACCATGCGCCGTTCGCAACAATATTTGACGAACAGACGCGAGGCCTCGACGTCGTTGGGGTCGAGTGCGACCAGCGTCGAGACGATCTCGCGAGCCGGTTCGGAAATCTCCCGCAGGGCGCGCTGCATCAGGAGTACGTTCTTGCGACGGACGTTGAGCGCGGACTCCGCGATGCGATTCAACGTAGCCATCGGCGCCTGAGCGTAACATTGCAAGATGCGGCGATGATTCTCCAGCGTCCGTTCCGCATCACGCAGATCGAGGGGTGCGTCGCGCACCCTGAATAGCGGCAGGGGCACCAACTCCAGCGTTGCGCCGCGCAAACTCGCTTCGGACAGAAACAACCAGTCGAGAACGTCGCGGCCGCATTCGCTGAACCCGGAACTCTGACCGAAGCAGGCTGAGCTCACGAGGAGCATGCCCTCGCCGAAGCAATTCTCGACGGCACCCATCTCAGTGCAGGCGCCGACGGGCAAGTCGTACTCCCGTATCGGGGGCTTGGAGGTCATCTCGCCACCGACCCATTCGCGCACACCGGTCAAGATGTCCGCGCTGGTCTTGAGTGCCGCGGCCGCCAGCGTCGCAACAGCATGTGGCATCACGAACTGCACGGCATCATCGACGAACAACAAGTAGTCGCCGCTAGCATGGCGCGCCGCTGCATTACGGGCCGCGCCCACGCTGGTGCAGGGCGCATCGATCACGCGGGTGTCGACGCGCGGATCGATTGGGAGTCCGGCAGCGCCGACCGACGTCTCGACGACGATGACGATCTCCATGTCCGGGTAGGTTTGGCGGCACAGCGATTCCAGGCAGGCGTGAAATCCTGGCGTGGTCGAGTGCACGATACAGACGGAAATTCGCGGCCGACGAATTTCCGGCGCCGGGGCGTCGGGCACGGGCGCTGCGGGTACGGGCGTGGCGTCGCGAGCGGCGGGCGGGAGCAACCGGAGCCATTCGTCCAGTGTGGCGACCGGACTCACCGCGAGCCGCGCACGTCGGTGGCCGCTGCGCAGCGCGTCCGCGAGTCGAGCCGCGAGCACCTCGGGCTCGGGCGAGAACAGGCAGCTGTCACGGTCCTCGGGGGCCACCAACTCCGGTGTGCCGCCGGTGTTCGAGGCGAGGAACAACAGCCCGAGCTCCAGACACTCGGCCACCACACAAGGCGAATTCTCCGCGCGTGACGGTATGACCGCCAATACGCCCGGTTTGGTCAGGTAATCGAGCGCTTGCGTCTGATCGTGATTGGCGAGAACACGGAGTTCCGCCCGCCACCGGCGCGCCCGCTCGGCGACGTAGATGCCTGAGTGCAGCGCCCCGATCCGTCCAAACTTACCGAGGAACGTCACGCGCACGGTGTGCAAGTCGAGCACGGATCCCAGTAGGTCCATCGAATCGCAAAAAAGAGTGAGCCCCTTGCGTGTCTCCAGCCGCCCGAAAAATACGATCTCGGATACGGGCTGGCGTTGCGGCCCCGCGCTTCGCGCGATTTTTGCCGCGGGGGCCCCGACCAAATTTTGCACGATGCGGGTCCGGCTTCGCGGCACCCAGTTGCGGCTGGCCATCCAGTCGGCCAGATATGCGCTGGGGCTGACCAGAAGATCCGCGAGCGCCGCGCAGCGCCGTTCCATATACGATCGGAGTACGAGCAGGCGTGAATATTCCTGTGCATTCAGTTCGTGCACCCAGTCGGTCGGTCCGTGTGCCACGACGCAGAACAGGGGCGGATTCTTGAAAACTCCAGTGTGCTTGGCCAGCAACGAATAATATCCGTAGCCGCCATTGTCATTGAACAGCACGACATCGAAGCCACCGCGTTGGACGTAAAGATAAACGCAGTAGCTCGCGGTTCTGGGCTCGTCGAACGAGCCGACGAAGAGCGGGTGCGCACGAACGAAATCAAGAGTGATGCCGTATCCCGCCCAGTGGGACTTGAGCTTGTTGAAGTTGCGACCGCCCAGGCGCGGTCCGGATTCGTCAGAGTTGGCGATGGCGACGGTGACGTCGAATCCGCGTTCGGCCAACGCCACCGCCAAAGCGGTATTCGCGGTGCCGATACCGCCATTCTTGAAAAGGCCATGGAATTCCACGGTAATGAAACATATCCTGCGGCGTGTGGAGCTGGGCGGCTCCGAACCGCCGTTCATGGCCGATTCGCGGCAACGGGTTGTGCGCTTGGGAGCGGCGGCACCACACTCCGCTCGGGGCACTGTCTGTCGTCGACGAGAGCGGTGACGCGTGCAATGAGTTCGCCGGTGACGTCCCGCCAATCGCTGACGTTCGCGGCCGCCGTCGCGATGTGCCGGCGCAGGACCGGGGCATTGCAGAGGATTCCGAGGATCTCGACGGTCTCTTCGACCGCCGTATCGAGTTCGAGCAGGAAGCCGGTCGTGCCCGACTCGACGACCTCCGACAGGGAACCCACATTCGTCGCCACGACGACGACGCCAGCGCGTCGCGCCTCGAGCACTGTCAGTGGAACCCCTTCGTAGTCCGACATCAGTACCATTACGTCCGCCCACGCGAAGAGTTCGCTGAGCGCCTCTTTGTCGAACACCGCCGGCTCGCGCAGGCGTGCGAGGATGGCGGGCACCGTGGTCGAGTCTGTGACGGCGTCGCCAACGATGCGCCAGTCGACCGGCACGCCCAGCCGCCGTGTGCGCTCGACCACTTGGGCCAGGCGGTCCATGCCCTTTTGCCGGTCGAGACGTCCGATGTAGAGTGCATTGAGGTGGCCGACTTCGCGCGGACGGGCGAGAAGCCTGGCTTGCACGACCGCGTCGATCGAATAGCCAGGCGCGTTCGGCACATGCAGTAGTTTGTCCTGCGGTATGCCGGCGGCGTGCATCCAACTCTCCAGCCGCGCGGAGTTGCAAACGACGAGATCGTAGGCATGTTCGTACGCCAGTGCGATCATGGTATGGCCCACCGATTTTCGCAACGGCGTCTGGTCGATGAGATGCAGGTGGGTCAGTGTCTTCACGCCCATTTTGCGCAGCGCGGCCGCTGCCGCATTCAGTGCACCGGAATGGCAGTTGACGACCGCATCGAGCCAGCCCAAGGCCGCCACCAACCGATGGACCGACTGCGGCGGGCCACCCGCCACGGCGGGCAGCGCGGTGCCGTGATACTCGCTGGCAGCGTCCCAGGCATTGAACACCGCATCCTCGATGAAATTGATCGAAGTCGGGAAGCCGGCGAATTCCTCCGGTAGTTTGAGGGAGTTCCCGCCCAACAGGAACAGATGGACTTGCCATCCGCCCGCCGCGAACTCCCTCGCCACGTTGTAGGCAACGCGTTCAACGCCGCCGAAACTGCCGATCGAAATCACGAAACCGATGTGTCTGCCGGTCTGCTCAACGGCCGGATAGACCACTTCACGAGCGTAAGCTTCGCGCACCTCCAGATGCAACGCGTGAGGCGGCGGCACGCTGGCGTCCCGCCACAACCAGTTTTTCCGCGAGGCCCATCGGTAGGCCGAGGACCGCCACGCGATGATTCTGAGCAGGAACTCGAATACGATGCTGCCGGGAGCCAACCCCGGTTGAGCCGGCTGCGGGAGCATCACCGTGCGATTCGACACCTTCATTTCTGGCCCCGGATTTTGAATCCTCTCGATCCACCCCGTGTCCTCATCCTTGATGACGGGGATGAGAGCGTCGAGGCCGGCGGCGAGCAGGCTGCAATCGCGAGTGGTGCCGCCGGCGCGCGTTCCGTAGGTGAAACCGTCCGCGGGTTCGAACGTGACGCAGGCGAAATTCATTTTGTCCAAGGCACGCTCGCAGTCATGGAGCACCCAGAGCAGGAGCCCAGCCCGTGAGAGCTCGTCGTACGCCGACCGCGTCGTGAAGATGAAGATCGGCGGGATGTGCTGCCAAGCGGGAATGATGATGTTGCGCCAGAAAAGCCGGTCGAACGCGTCCTGCGGCAAAGACCGGGCGCCAGGCAATGGCCCGCTCGTCAGGAGCGTCTCCTTGGTGTCGGACAAGAGGATGGCAAATCGCGGCGCTTCAGCCTGTTCCAATCGCAACAAGTTGCCCCGGTCGAGGAGTGACTGATGTTTGCGCTGCATGTAGGCGCTGATTTGCGCATCGTCACGCTTGGATTGCCGCAGCATGCTCTCGGCGCGATTTCGGTACCGAAAACCGAAATGGGGATGGTGTACACCGCGCATGCCGTGTTGGAGGGCGTTCAGCCAGAAATCCCAATCTTCGTAGCCCAACTTCATGGTTTCGTCGAAGCGGACGCCGGCGTCGAACACGCGTCGGTGGACCAGACTTCCGGCCTCGCAGACGTTGTATCGCAAGTGCTTCAGCGGCGAGTAAGGTCCGCCATAGTCGAAGTTTCGACGGATGCCGAACATGTCGATATTCGGATAAACCCAGCTGGCATCCGGATGCCGCAACAACTCGGAATAGGCGTTGTCCATGGCGCGCGGTTGCAGCGCGTTGTCAGCGTCCAGAAAGTACACGGCCTGCACCGTCGTGAACTCCCGCAACGCGTACTCGATACCCGTATTGCGGGCGGCGCTCAAGCCGGCGTTTTTCTGCACCACGTAACGCACCATGTCGCCGCGCATGGCGAGGATCGATTTGATTTGCAGGTCCGATTCGGCGAAGCGGCAGCCATCATTGACGACGACGATGACGATCGGGTAGCGACACACCTGGCCGATCGCCGACTCCAGCGCATCGACGACGACGACGCTGTGCGCGAACAGCGGGACGATGATCGCTATGACGGGCGATATCGCTGCCATGGGCGATGTCGCTACAATCGGCGATGTCGCTGCGACCGAACCTTCAGCGCTCTGCGACATCGGGTTGAGCCTCGCGAACGTCGGTCACTGCGTATTCGCCGGCCAATGCGTCGTTCGCCGGCGCGTCGCGCGCCATCGAGTCGTTGCCGGGCGATGGTGGAGGGAACGCTGCGTCGGCGGTTTGGAATCGATCGAAGGATGGCCCGCCAGACCTTCCCACCGGTGACCTCGAGCCGGTGTTGAATTCAATTCCGGAAAATCTCGCCCAGCCAAAATCCGGGCTCGATTCCGGCGCTTGCCGGGTCAGCAGGTAGACGGTCAGCGCACTCTTCGGAAGTTTCGGTATGAATGCCGAAATCCTTTTCCGTTCCAGCGCCACGAGGTTGATCCAGCCCGAAAATCCGGGGCTGCTCTCGTCGACCTTGTCGACGACCGATGTGTCCAAACCCCTGGCCACCCGCGCTGATACCAGCAGAGCGAATTCAGTCGGACTTGCAAGTTCGTGCTCGAGGCTGATGCGCGCAGAGAGACACCACGCCTCCACCGGTGCATCCAGGTCGAGCCGCCCAACCGTCACCGCCCCGCGTCCGTGCGGGTGCACGATGATGCTGCCGAGGCCATCATCGTAATTGACCAACCCGCTGCGCTCGCCATCGGGCGGAGGAAATACCTGGTAGACAGTGGCACAAATTTCTCTCGCCACCAGCGTGAACGGCGGCCGCAACCCACCGATTGGCAGGTAAGCCCCCGTCACGTGGGGTACGCGTACGCCGGGAAGTCCGGCGTAAACTCGCAGCGCGAGCGGTGCCTGGAACGGTGCGCCGCCTTCCGGCCGGGCGCAAAACTCCTCGTACGGGTGGGGTTGTCCGAATGCCAGAGCGAACTCGTCGAGTGCGCCGGGAAGATCGATGACCACGACGAGGCTCAGCGCCGGTTCGTCGATGGCGTGGGTCAAGGTCAGGTGCAGCCAGCCCGACGGCACGTCCGTGGCCGGTATGGACCATCGCCCCAGTGGCTGCACACGCTCGAGGGCTTGCAGCGTGACGTCGAGGACGGTATCCGGCGCCGGTTTGATGCGTATGCCCATCGCGATGCCCGACACGCCGAGAGAGTCCGTGGGCAGCAGCTGGTGCACCCGTTCGATGCCGCGAGTGCCCTGAGGGACATTCGCCGCTGCCGCTGATGCGGGTGTTCTACCGGAAAGGGGCGGATATTCGAAAAGCACGAGCGGTGCAGTCAAAGAATAGCGGCCGACGAACTCCTCCAGCCTCGAAAAATTGTGCTGCAGCCGCTCGAATTCGCGCCGGTATACCGCGAGGTCCATGGCCGAACGTCCGCTGAAGCTCTGGTGCCTCAGCAATCTGGAGGCGAGTAGGGTCATCGCGGCAGTCATGAGCGCGGCTGGATCGAATTCCGTGATGCACTGGAAATCGAAATCGACGGCCGGGAAAGAATCGGTCCATTGATCTTGCAATGCCCGCAACGCTTCCGGCTCCCCGACTACGATGATGGCGATCAAATACGGCAGCGTCAGCCGCGGTTTATGAAAATCGATCTCTGCAACGATCGATTCTTTCAATTGAAACTCTAGAAGAGATGGCCGTGTGCGATGGCAGCGAAGCCATTCGATCCGTTGGGACGTCGGCGGAAGCTCAACTGGTGCGTCACATTCCGAGAAAACCGCGATCTGAAATTTGACGTCCGTGTGGTTTTTCATGCCACGAAGGTATCCGTACCTCGGTCCGATATCAACCGTGGCCTGGCACCAGCATCATTCCGACGTGGGCGACTGCCGTATCGACAGCGGCACCGCGTAGACGTCGCGTGCGCCGTTATCGTCAACTTGCCCCGGAGTATAAGCGACGAAATACAGTGACGGACTGCCGTGGGTGAACTCGAAATTGAAACCCTCGGAACTCGAATCGATGATCGACGGATAGTTCGAACCGTTGAACCCGTCCAATGTCCAGTTTGCGGTGAGCCGCAGCGAGTCGGTGCCCCGAATGGGCGTGGAGTCACTCCAGACGGGATTCGCGAGGGTCGTGCTGGTCATATAATAGACGGCATTGTGGCCACCGGACAACGTATGGATCAGAATGTAACACCGCGCGTCAGGGTAATAGACGATCTGCGGTGCGCTGGCCTCCAGCTGCACGCCGTGCCTTTGCGGTAGGAATACCTTTAATCTTCCCTCTGAAATGGGTCTAAAGCGGTCGCCGCCGTCCCAGGCCTGCCAGCCATTCGGATCGGCAATGTTGGCCGTCCTCATGAGCACATACCCTGCCCGATCGACCGGTGCTTCGAAACGGCCTGTCGCGGTGTCGATCTGGTCAAAATCGCGGTGCAGGTAATAGCTGATCGAATAGTAATAGGCGCCCTCCCTGACAATGCGGGAGGGTTGCATTGCGCCGCTATGGTTGAGGGCATGGAGATATACTCTTTCCGCCAGTGCGCGGGATCCGGTCCAATGGTGTGCCACGGCGGCAACCACGTGATTGCCGGCGACTGTGTTCAGTCGCCAGGTCTTTCCACCATCCGATGACACGAAGGAATTCACCGTGTTGGCCCAGGCGTTGAACAGGGCGGGCTCGCCATTCGAGGCGGTCCGACCACAATCGCCTTCGAGAAGGCACGCATACCATTCACTGTGCGCGAGCGAAAAAAAATGACGGCCGTCCAGGCTGTAGGGCCCCATCAGCCAATGATGGTAATCGAATCGATCTTCGGGAATCTCTTCCGCCTGTGCGGATGAGCTATAAATCTTGTGCGGATCCGTGTGCAGATGCGCCAAATCGGGGCCCCGCATCCGGTAGGCCTCGGCGTTCGGAATCATCAGGTTGACCGTCCCGTCCGCCTCCTTCCAGGCGGTGATCTGGGCATCGGGAAAATTGCCCGGCTCGCGGCGATCGATTGCGTGATCGAACACGATGATGGGTCGACCGCTCAGTTCGACCGCAACGAGCGGGTCGGCCGCGACGTGCAAACCGGAGCGTACAGAGGTGGCAACTGCCGGCGCGCGAAGCACTGATGAATCGGAACGGTGTTCCAGATAAGCCAAAAGTAAGAGTGCAAGCGGCATCGCGAATGATAGAGTGTGCGGTAAGTTTCGCATTTGACCGTGACTCCGATCCGGAGGCGGTTGCGCCCAGTCGGCGTGCCGAGGAGATTTTTCAGTAATTTACCATGTCAGGAAACTTGTATCCGATTGATCCTTGGCGTTTGAAGATCGCCTCGAAGTTTCTGGATGACGATTATGCGGCGAAGACGCTGGTTGTTCCCGCGACCCGTGAAATCAGGAGGCCCTTGCCGGGAAGGGTTTGGCACGACGGCGCATCGAAGCATCCCGTCGAGCGCAGTTTTGCCGACCACGAGATTGCGTTCGGCGACACTGTGGCGCGCAGTATCGAGAATCCGCTGCTCGCCGGCGAGATGGTGCTGTACGATCAAAGCCACCTCTATGTCGACACATCGATAGAGCTCGAATACTCGTCAGACCAAACCGGATCGGTTGCCGAGCGCTTGCGGGCGAAGCTCGCGCAGAGCGCGGATGCGCCGCTCGACGAGCGTTTTCGCGATGATACGGTGCTCATTTCACACCACGAAGGGGGCAGCACTTGGGGCCACTATCTGTGCCAGAGCCTGCCGAGAATCCTGCTGTTCCTCGAGGCTTTTCCGAGCGCAAAGGTCGCGGTGCCGGTCTGGCATGCCGACGGAGCCTTAGGGTTCGGCGAAGCGTTGGCGCTCTATGGCGTGCCCCGGGAGCGTCTCGCCGCAGTCCATCCCGACATGATTTACCGTTTTCGCCGCGCCATACTCATGGATTTTCTGTTCAACTTCCAGGTGGCAGCGCCCCATCCCCTGGTGATGCCGCTGCTGCGCCGGTTTGCGGCTCCTACTGCCGCATTTCCGCATGACCGAGCCGCAATCGACCGCCGCCGTGCCGCATTCATCAAGCGCTGGCCGGATGCGAACAGGGCGATCGGCAATGCAGAAGAGGTGAATCACCTCATGAGGCGTCGCGAGATCGCCATTTACGGCCCCGGCGAAATCAGCTTGGCCGAGCAGATCGATCTCTGGCAGCGACATGATCTCGTAATTGCCACGTTGGGCAGCGATCTGAGCAATATGGTCTTCGCCCGCCCGGGTACCCGGGTGCTGGTCTTGGCACCGCATTGGTTCGGCGACGCGTTCTTCTTCGAGCTGGCCGTCGCCGCGGGCATCCAGTGGTACGAAATACGGTGCGGCGAGATGGCCGAGCGCAATCATGCTCTGGAGCATCATTCCAGTTTCAACGTCGATGCGGTGCTCCTCGAATCCATATTGGCGACGCTCTTGGACTGACCGGATCAATCGCCGCGGTTCCAGAGGCTCCTCAAGTTACAGCGGCCCCGGTTCGACGCGATTTCTCTCATAATCCTCGCGAAGACGGCGCTCATCGGCGACGTTCGCGAGAATTAAAGGCCATTCCTCCTCGATGCGATCGGCGGCGGCGGCGACGCCATCCAGCCTGCGCAGTGCATCGATGCGATCGTGAAGGATTTTGCACCAGTTCGGATCGGTCGGATGACGGTTCTCGTCGATCGCATGGCCGTTCCACGCAAAGAAGCGATCGTAAGGGCGGTCGTATATGTTCTGTTCCGGGCCAAGAGCCGCGCCACGCGCTTTCTTGATCGCGAATTCCTGAAACGAACGGGGCCAGTAGTGATTGATGCGACCGCCGGAATATTCGGCTGTGCGCCGCTCCCAGATGGCGCCAATGTCGATCGGATTGAATGCCGAGTCCAGGACGAGGAACCCCGGCGCCATCTCGGGATGATGTTCACGGCGCATGGAGTACACGTCGCGTATCCGCACCAGGCATTTGCTCAGCCAATGGGGCCGCGCGTGCTGGAATCGCTCGCAGAGCAGGCCGGTTCGCCGCTCGAATATCATGTCGCTCACGAACCAGAGCCAGTCGTAGCACAGCGCGGCCGCGCGATTGTCCGGAAACGCCTGGGCGACCGCGGCGAGTACATTGGGCACGGAATTGCCGAATTGGGCGGCGGGCACCAGGTATTCATCCGAATCCACGAATAGCGCCCACTCGTAATCACGCAACTCGTGCAGTAGGTGCAGCGAGTATCCGAACGCTTTGGCCTCCGGCGGCACTTCGCCGGTCACTTCGCTTTCGAGCAAGGTGACGATCCCGTGCCGGGATAGAGCCGTCAACAGTTCGATCGTGCCATCGGTGTTGTCATTCGTGTAGACGAACAGATGCTCGAAACCGAGTGCGAGGTGGTGTGCCACCCATTCCATGATGTAGATGCCGTCGTCGCGCATGGTGCCCACCACCGCACAGGTCTTGGTGGGCTTGATGCGCGACAACGCGATCCAGTTCAGTGCCTGCGCAATGCTCCATGATTCCACTCCGCCCAGATCGGCGACGAAATCGAATTGCCGCGGCACGTACTGACAGGCCGGATGGCGGGCCGGCGTCTTTAGACGTTCATTGGTCAGCAACGTCGCGATGCTGTCAAAATAAACTCGGGTGGCCGGCTGGACATCGATCGGCGGCGGGGCACCGGCGAACGCGCGGTTCAACAGCTCCTCGAGCCGCCCGAGATCGGGGTCATTCGGAAACATCGCCGTCAGTTCGACGACGAGTCGTGTCACATCGGCACTGGAGAATGCGCCTTTTATGTGTTCGAAATCCATTTTCTCGACGAATCCCTTGGGTGGCGACACGAGCCTAGCCCCTAAGGATTGATGGCGCAAGGCCGCTGCGACTGGCGGTTGCGTCCGGCGCGTGGCACAGTCAGGCGGGGAAACGCGAGCGGGGACGACGCTTTTGTCAGGCGGACAGCAAATACATCTTTATTGCCTGTGCTGGAATGATGCACGGATGCTGCCGTTCTTCTTCCGACATTACGACCCGGTCGTGGATCGCTACTACGTCTACGACAACGGTTCGACGGATGACTCCTTGGCACTGCTCGCGCGGCATCCCAAAGTGTCGATCCGGCATTTCAGCGTATCGGGTGGGTCATTCGTCGAGGAAGAGCGGTTGCTCAGCGATACGATTTGGCGACAAAGCCGCGGCGCGGCGGACTGGGTCATCGTGCTGGATATCGACGAGCACGTGTTTCATCCCGATCTGCCGGGTTATCTGCGCGATTGCACCCAATCCGGCATCACGGCCCTGCGCACCATCGGTTACGAAATGATCGCCGATCGTTTTCCCGAGCCCGACGTGGCGCTCGTCGACAGCGTCACGATTGGCGCACGCTCGGCGGGCCATGACAAGCTGTGCATCTTCAATCCGGATGCCATGGTGCATACCCACTTCCGCCCGGGGCGGCATTTGGCGGATCCCGAAGGCCGGCTAACATGGCCGGTGCGGCCGCACATCTTAATGCTTCACTATAAGCAGCTGGGAGTTGAGTACGCCATCCGGCGCAGTGCCGAACTGCGCTTGGGTTTGGGCCCTCGCGATATGGAGCAGCAGTGGGGCGTGCAGTACTTGTGGAGCGCAGCGGAGATCGCCGAACGCTGGGCGAAACTGCGCGCCGTGGCGCTGCCGGTTCCGGGACTGGGGGCGCGCAAGCACGTCGCGCCGGAATTCTTCGACGAAGAGCATGTCGTGTCGAGTTCGGGATTGCTCGATCCGGCGTGGTACCTGGCGCAGTACCCCGACGTCGCGGCGGCCGGGATGAGTGCGCTGTCGCATTTTTGCATTCACGGTTGGAAAGAGGGGCGTGGCCCCAATTTCTATTTCCAGCCGAGTTGGTATCTGCTGCAGTATCCCGAGGTGGCGGCGAGGGGAGAAAACCCGCTCACACATTATATATTGACGGGCGAAGCGACCGGTGCCCAGCCGTCGCCCCATTTTGACGCGGCTTGGTATCGGGAGGAGTACGGGCTGGGTGCCGAAGTGAGCCCGTTGAAACATTATCTGGAGCACCGGCACGAAGGCCGCTTCAGTCCCCTACCCGAGTTCGACGTGGCGGATTATGTCGCCCGGCACCCGGAACGTCTAAGCGGTTTCGATGATCCGTACGAGGAGTATTGCTGGCGTGCCAGCGTCCCATCGCCGTCGCTCGACATTCCGGCAAGCATGCCAGCGTATTCCGCGGTGATCGCGACCCTGGGAGTCGATCCGCACCGACAACCGGGCCCGGTGTCCATCGACTCGGCCGCGCTGCTCGAGGTGTTCAAGCTGTTTTTGCAAGTTGCGGTCGTGGATGAGGAGCGGTATCTTCGGACCTACCCTGACGTCGCGGCTGCCATGGAGGACGGCACCGTCTTCTCGGCGCGTCAACACTTCATCGAGTCCGGTTATTTCGAAGGACGGGATCCAAGTCCCGATGTGCCTCCGGAGCGTTAATTTCAAGGGATGGACTCTTTAAAAAGGGAGAGGAGAGAAGATGAACGCCGGGTTGTCAGCGGTCGTGGATGTCGAGTCGGGTGCGCGCGAGTTGCCGGTGCGAACCGCGGTGAGCGCTGCATCGGCTGGCGGTTTCTCGCCCGTACAGGTCGATTTCGCCAACGTGTTCCGCGAGCACCTCTTCCTCTTCGGTTGGATACTCGGATTGTGGAAGTATGTGTCGAGCGCAACGGTCCGGCACGGCGATAGCACGTTGGACCTGCTGCAGTTGGCGGTGCTGGTGCCGAGGGCCGACGTCACCAAGCATTTTGCGGCGACCTTGACGCTCGACAACGATGACCACGGATTCTGCCTGCTGGTGCCGCTAACCGATGTGCGCGAGCCGGCGGCGTCGGTGACGTTGTCGGTCATCCTCACCTCCGGTGAAGCCTTCGACAGCCATTGGTCGGTGGTCCAGGGTGAGAGCGCCTTGGTCGAGTTTTTTAGACAAAATCAGGCGAGCTTCAAATGGCTGCTTGCACGCCTGGGCCCTGGCGCGGCTCCGCTGCGTGAGGTGGTAGCCACTGCGGCGCCTTCGGCCGTCGAGACTCTGGCCGCGGCCATGCTGCCGATCGAGTTCGACGTCAGCGTGTGCTGCCTGCTCGGCAACCACGTGCTCCTCGTCGCAGGCTCGATGGCCGACTCGGACCAGAGGGTGACGTCGGCGCGGATCGTCGTGGGTTCCTTGTCGCTGGATGTGCTCGCGGGCGCGGTGTTTGCGGGGCGCCCGGTGGGTGCGGTCAACGGCACGGCCAGCGATGCGGATCGACCGGCCCGCCATGCATTCACGTGTGTGTTCGAGATCGGCGCGGCCGCGGCCGCGGCGGACAAGGTCCTGTTGAACGTCGTGGCGAACGGCCGGCAATCGGACCTGCGACGGCCTCTCGTCAAGGATCCCATGCAGGCCTGCGGTGAGCTAGTCGACGCCGTCGGCGCGCTCGACGGCGATTCGGCCATCGCGCTGATCGAACGCGTCGTCGCGCTGCTCGATGATTCGGCGCCGGATCAAGCGGTGCGCGAGCGCCTGAGCGTCGCCCATCGACGCGCGGCGGAACGCCTCCCGATCTCGATCGAATCCGTGAAACCGCGGATTTTTCTGCACCTCGACGGGGTGATACCGATCGCTGAGGACGGCATTTTTCTGCAGGGTTGGTGCAACGCCGAGGCGAGCGAGCTGGCGAGCGTGGTCTGTCATAACGGCTTCACGAGTCTCGCCATCGACCGACTCTGGGTGCGCCATCCCAGGGTCGACGTGGCGGAGTACCTGCTGAAGGTCGGCATAAACACGAGTGAAACCGAGCACGGCTATTCGTGCTTCATCCCTTTGCAGAACAAACAAGCGCCTTATCTGCTCGCGGTCACGTCGGCGGCCGGCGTCGTGCGCCGGCTGCGCATACAGTTGCCGGTCGCGCGCTCGCCGGCGCTGCAAACGGTGCGGGAGGTTCTGTCGGTGTTCACGATCCAGCACCGCCGGCTGCGCGAACTGTTGGATCGTCATGTGGGACCCGCGGTGCGGGTCACGTGGGCCAAACGTGACCATGCCGAGCCGGAGGTCATCAGCCAGCATTTCGGTCCGCAACCGTCCGATCCGGCCCTCTCCATCATCGTGCCGTTGTTCGGCCGACACGACCTCGCCGAATATCAGATGGCGTTGTTCGCGGACGATCCTGAGTTTCGCAATTTCGAGCTGATTTATTTCGTCGATGACCCGGCGATCTACGATGAGTTCAGATTCCAGTGCGCGGATCTCTACGAGATCTACCGGGTGTCGTTCACCGTAGCCTTCGGTGGATTCAATCTCGGTTTCGCCGGGGCCAATAACTGTGCGGCCCGGATGGCGCGTGGCCGGCATCTTCTTCTCTTGAACTCCGATGTCTTTCCGAAAAGCCCTGGATGGGCCGGAGCGATGCTCAAAGTGTACGGTGAGCTCGATGAACCAGGCGTGTTGGGCATCAAGCTGCTCTACGAGGACGGCAGCGTGCAGCACGCCGGGATGTCGTTCCGGCGGCATGCCTCATGGAGCGACTTGTGGATCAACCACCACCCGTACAAGGGTCAGAGTGCGGTGGGGCTCACGGGCGTGCATGAGGTCGATGCGGTCACCGCGGCATGCGCGCTCATCGACCGTGATCTGTACCGGCGTCTCGGCGGACTTTCGGAAGACTACATCATCGGTGATTTCGAAGATTCGGATCTGTGCCTGCGCGCGCGGTCGCTCGGCCGCCGCAACCGGGTGTCGCTGGACATTGAGATGTATCATCTCGAGCGTCAATCGCAGAACCGGATCGGCGACTCGCAGTGGCGCACCAATCTGTCGCTGTACAACTGCTGGGAACATCAGCAGCGCTGGGGCGAATTCATCGCAGAGCGCGCGTCATGAGTGCGCCGCGGGTGCTCATCATTGCTCATGGGCATCCTGATTTCAGCATCGGCGGCGGCGAGATCGCCGCGCATGCACAATGGCGGGAGCTGCGCCGGCGCGGCATCGACGCGATGCTCGTCGCGAGAGCGAGCCAGTCGCCGCGCCACGTCGGCGCCGCATTCTCGTTGCGTTCCGCCGACGGCATGGAGGTGCTGTTCAGCGCCCCGCCGGTCGATCATTTCCGTCACTCGCAACCGCACCGGCGGGTCGTATTCGAGGAGTTTCGCGCGTTGCTCGAGCGCTTCGCCCCGACCGTGATTCATTTCCATCACTATGTGCATCTTGGGTTGGAAATGGTCCGAGAGGCGCGCAAGTTCGCTCGTGATGCCGTCATCGTCATGACCCTGCACGAGTTTCTGGCAATCTGTCATGCCCAAGGCCAGATGCTGAAGACCAATGGACTGCTGTGCACCAAGGCGGCCCCGCTCGATTGCCATGCGTGTTTCCAGGAGATCACGCCGCAAGATTTCTTCATGCGGGAATTGTTCGTCAAGTCGTTCTTGACACTGGTCGACCGCTTCGTGTGCCCGAGCCGGTTCCTACGCGATCGTTATGTGGAATGGGGCCTGCCGGAGACAAAAATGGCCGTGCTCGAGAACGGGCAGCCGGCGGCCGGAATGGGCATCGATGATGTGCCTGGGCAGCCGGATCAGGCGTTGAGAACACGTTTCGTCGTGCTGGGCCAGCTGTCACGCCTCAAGGGCACGCCGATCGTGCTCGACGCGGCGCGCCTGTTGCCGAAACCAATCCGCAAGTCCGTCAGCATCGAAATTCACGGCTCGATGCAATACGACGTCGATGATTTCAAGGGGCAGTTCAAGCAGGCGCTCGAGGGTCTGCACGAAACGGTGTCCTATTGCGGTCCATACCGCCCGACCGATGTACAGAGCATCATTCGACGTGCGGGTTGGGTGATTCAGCCCTCCATCTGGTGGGAGAACTCGCCGCTCGTGATACAGGAGGCCTTCGCGGGCGGCCGTCCGGTGATCTGCAGCAACATCGGCGGCATGGCGGAGAAGGTCAGCCATGGCGTGAGCGGTTTGCATTTTCGAGTGGGCAGCGCGGCCGATCTGGCGGCGAGAATAGAGCAGGCGGCGACGCAACCTGGCCTGTGGGAGGGTTTGTGCGCCGGCCTGCCGAAGCCCCCCGTGATCCGGGACACCGTCGATGCGTTGCTCGATCTCTATGGCGGCGTGCGCGACGCGGCCGTTTCTGCGGCGATCCCCCGCGGCGCGAGCGCCGTGCCTGAGTTCCCATGAGCGTTCCGGCTGACGCGATCCGCGCCACCGATTCCAGCTACCACGGCCTCAGGGTGTTGGTAACCGGGGGTCTGGGATTCATCGGTTCCAATCTTGCGCGGCGTCTGGTCGAGGATGGTGCGGAGGTATTGGTGGTGGATGCCATGCTGCCCAATTTTGGCGGCAATATGGCAAATCTCGACGGCTTCCAAGATCGCCTGAAGATCCGTATCGCCAACTTGAGCGAGGCTGATGTCATTGCCTCGTTGGTGGACGGATGCGACGTGATCTTCAATCTCGCCGGACACGTATCGCACATCGATTCGATGACCGACCCGGTGACCGATCTCGAGGCGAACGTACGCGCGCAGATCTTGCTGCTGGAGGCCTGTCGTCGACATGCTCCCCGTGTCCGGGTCGTATTCGCATCGACCCGGCAGATTTACGGTCGTCCAAGCTACCTGCCGGTCGACGAAGAGCACCCACTGCGACCGGTCGACGTCAACGGCATCAACAAGATGGCGGCCGAGGCCTACCATACTCTCTATCATCAGGTGTACGGTCTGCAGACAGTGTCGTTGCGGCTCACAAATACCTATGGCCCGCGATTGCGCGTCAAGGATGCGCGGCAGACGTTCTTGGGTTTGTGGTTGCGCCGGGTCGTCGAAGGTGGCGTGTTCGAGGTCTGGGGGGGCGATCAGAAGCGAGACCTCTGCTACGTCGACGATGTGGTCGACGCGTTCCTTCGCGCCGCTGCAACGACCGGCGCCCAGGGCGGCATCTTCAATGTGGGTGGATGCCTGCCCGTAACGTTGACGGAACTCGCGCAGTCGCTGTTGGCCATCGCCGGGAGTGGCGGCTTCGAATGCAAGGAGTTTCCGCCCGCGCGCAAGAGCATCGACATCGGAGACTATTTCGCGGACGATCGCCGTTTTCGCGAACTCACCGGATGGGTTCCCCGCGTGAGCTTGGAGGACGGGTTGGCGCGCTCCGTCGAGTATTATCGTCAGCATCTTTCGGCATATATCTGAGCGATCCTCATGCCCAACATCCGCCAAACCGATCCCGGGGCCTTTGGCCGTCAACATCGCGATGACGTCCTGCGCGCGCTCGAACGCGTGCTCGACAGCGGCTGGTACGTGCTCGGTACCGAAGTCGCGGGTTTCGAACGGGAATTCGCCGCCGAGTTCGGCCTCGCGCACGCGGTCGGGGTCGGCAATGGTACCGATGCCGTGGCCATCGCGTTGCGAGCGCTCGGCATCGGCGCCAATTCGCGCGTGGCCACGGTCTCGCACACGGCGGTCGCGACGGTGGCGGCCATCGAGATGGTGGGGGCCCTACCCGTGTTCGTGGACATTGATCCTTTGACCTACACGATGGATCCCGGCGCGCTCAGTGCGGTGCTCGCCGCCAGCGCGCCCGTCCATGCCATCATCGTCGTGCACCTGTATGGACAACCGGCGAATCTCAACGCGATCTGCGATATCGCCGCTCGCTGCGGCGTGCCCGTCGTGGAAGATTGCGCGCAAGCGCACGGCGCTCGCATCGGTGACCGGTTCGTCGGCAGCATCACCGAGGCCTCCGCTTTCAGCTTCTATCCCACCAAGAATCTCGGCGCGATCGGCGATGGCGGCTTGGTCGCATTTGCCCGCGCCGAGTGCGCCGCCCGGGCACGGATGCTCCGGGAATATGGCTGGCGGCAACGCTACATCAGCGAATGCCCGGGCGTGAATACACGGCTAGATGAGTTTCAGGCCGCCTTTCTACGGACCCGGCTGCCGTTTCTCGCTGCGGGCAATGCGCGGCGTGCCGCGATTGCCGGCACCTACGGCCGTGGTCTTGCCGATGTTGGGCTCGTATTGCCGCACGCGAGTCCCGGGACGACGCACGTTTTCCATCAGTACGTGGTCAGGCACCCCGACCGTGACGCGTTGCAGGCCCGGCTGCAGGCCCAGGGCATCGCCACGAATATTCATTATCCGGTCCCCGTGCACGAGCAGCCCGCCTATCGCGCCCGTGGTGGTTCGAACCCTGCGGGGCTGCGCGAAACGGAGAAGGCGGCACGCGAGGTGCTCAGCCTGCCGATGTACCCGGAACTCGATGAGGCGTCGGTGG
>Ga0116226_10001768_pt1 | contig 18753 bp, 14 predicted proteins | sample S1TSphfallax_FD_89692 | JGI IMG/M metagenome (GOLD analysis project Ga0116226, IMG submission 89692) | Host-associated microbial communities from peat moss isolated from Minnesota, USA - S1T2_Fa - Sphagnum fallax MG | ecosystem: Host-associated > Plants > Peat moss > Unclassified | place: USA... | reverse complement strand
TCACTTTCGCGCACAATTGCAAAAAATCTTCCAGCCCGTATGTCACATCCTGCTGCCCCGTCTGCCATGCCGAGTACCCACTCCGCTCCCGCGCAAACTGTGTCGCCTCAAGATTTTCCACCGTACTGCCCAGCTCGCCCTCACTCGCCATATACCGCAGCACACCCGGGCGATATGCCGCGAGCGCATCCACCACCTCATCGCGAAATGCAGTCGTGTTCCCGGCCTCGCCATCCACCCGCTCCAGCGAGACATCATCCAGCAGCAGCGCACTCCCACTCACGCCTAATTTCAACGCCAGCGCCGCCACCGTTCCATTCGGCTCATGCGCATCAAAATCAAAACTATAGTCCTGCCATGAATTTTTCAGCGCTACATCATTTCGATAAAACTGGGTTGCCGGATTGGTCCCTCTTTCAAACGAAACATGCAACACTGGATTTCCACTCAGCCACTTCGCACGAAACTTCAACCGATACCTTCCATTGATCCGCAAAAAACTTCTGTCTGTCGTCGAATCAAAGTAGGACACCAGCGCCATCGACTGCCCTGCGCCTACCGCGTCCACTCGCAACGCCTGTCGTCCCGGCGTTCGCGGAGACAAATCCTTAAACTCCGTCCCCAACCGACCGCCGCCATTCTCCACCCACCAGCCTGCCTCTGCATTCCCCGGGAAGCTCTTCCGCACTATTAAATAATCACCAGCACGCAGCGGCGGGTTCCCCTCCAGCACCACTGACACACCCTCACCCTGCCGTCCAGCATCCGCCTTCCGGCTCGCCACCACGCGCCCCGTTCGCCCTTCCGCAGCACCCGAAATTACTTCGTATGTCCCGCCCTGCCAAAATCCATCCCCCCACACTGCGTTCTGCATCCCGTCCGTACAATGCCCCGCATCCGCCTCGTGGCAATGCAGAATGCTCTGCCACTCCATTCCCTCAAACCCTGCATTGCGGCCCACCAGATTTTTCATCATCTGTCCCGAACCATAAAATGTTTGGTCCGCAAGATTCATCCCCATCCGCTGCACACCCCGTTGCAATACCCGGTCACCAATCTGAATCTTTGTTATCTCGCCCGCGCTCACTTGCTCCTTCGCCTGCACTTCCGCCGCATACATTCCAGATGCCAGCTTGCCAGGCAACCCACCACTAAAATCCCCATAGCTCATCTTTATCGCACCCAGCAGCACCAGCACCATCACCACGCAAAGTGTCCTCTTGCCCGCATGGCCTCTATTCACAGCATGATTACGCTGCCTTCGCACTCTGCTAGTTGAATTCATCCTGCTATCACTCATATCGCTGGTTTTTATTTTCTGTTGCGCTTTCTGTACCAGTATGTTGGACGCGCACTTCCATCCCTGCCGCCGTTGACCTTCTCACGTACCCAAATCGTAACGGCCTGATATGCCCCTCAGTATGACACTATGGTGTTAGCTGTCATGCGTTTATCGCTCGTTATACTTGTTTCAAATCTGTCTATATTTGAGGACGACAACGGATGCGTATTGCCTATCTCATGAGCCAGTACCCCGCCGTCTCTCATACTTTTTTCCTGCGCGAAATCCTGGGCCTGCGCAATCTCGATATTGAAATCGAAACTGCTTCCGTCAACCCTCCTTCACCCGACATCTTCATCACAAAAATTGGCGATGTCGATGGAAACCAGGCCGAGCGGACAGAAGCCTCCACCACCTTCTACATCAAACAGGCTGGCGCTCTCGGAGCACTCACCAATGCTCTCCGCGTTCTCTGTATTCGTCCTGCAATCTTTTTTCGTGGTGTCCGCGCCGCCCTGCGTCTGCGCTCACATCGCCCCGGCAGCTTGCTTTATGTCATCTTCTACTTCCTTGAAGCTCTCCTGCTTGGCGAGTGGATGCGCCGCCGTCAACTTCGCCATCTTCACATCCATTTCGCCACCGCCGTCGCCACCGTCGGCTGCATCGCCGCCGATGCCTACTCCATTCCCGTCTCCCTCACCGTCCACGGCTCCGACGAGTTCTTTGACCAAAGCCTCTACGCCCTGCCAGCAAAAATTGCCCAGGCCAGCTTCATCCTCTGCATCAGCCACTTCTGTCGCAGCCAATTGATGTGCCTCTCAGCTCCACAGCACTGGCACAAACTTCACGTTGTCCGCCTCGGGGTCGGTCCCTCCGAATATACCCCCATCCCCGCCCACTCCACACCAAACCCCGCCATTCGCCTCATCTGTGTCGGTCGACTTGTTGCCGCGAAGGGCCATCTCATCCTGCTTGAATCCATCGCCCAGCTCTGCGAGCGTGGCCTCAACATCCAACTCACCCTTGTCGGCGACGGCCCCATGCGTCCCCACCTCACCACCTTCGCCAACCAGCATTCACTTACCGACCGCATCCACTTCGCCGGCAGTTGTTCCCGCAATCAGACCCGCACCCTCCTCGCCGACTCAGACATCTTCGTTCTTGCCAGCTTCGCCGAAGGTGTCCCCGTCGCCTTGATGGAAGCCATGGCCATGCAGCTTCCCTGTATCAGCACCCACATCGCTGGCATCCCAGAATTAATTCACAGCGGCACCGATGGCCTCCTCGTTCCGCCATCCTCCGTCGACGCCCTCACCAGCGCCATCGAAACACTCGCCTCTGATCCAACTCTGCGCGACTCGCTCGGCACCGCCGCCCGCACCACCGTCGACCGCCGCTACAATCTCAACACCAACCTCACCAAGCTCGCCGCCGTCTTCCAGCGCGAACTCACCCGCGAAGGCCTCTGATCCTCATGTCCACGCCAGCTCCCGATCATGCCAATTACGACCTTTCCGTCATCATCATCAGCTATAACGCCTGCGATTATCTTCGCCGATGCCTCAACGCCGTCGCTCATGCCGCCGCCGGTCTTAACATTCAAGTCATCGTCGTTGACAATCTCTCTCGCGACAATTCCTGCGCCATGGTCGAGACCGAGTTCCCTCACGTCACCCTCATCCGCAGTCAAAGTAATCTTGGATTTGCCGCCGCCAATAATCTCGCCATGCGTCTGGCCAGCGGTCGCTATTTTCTCCTCCTCAATTCCGACGCCTTCATCGCGCCCGATGCCCTCCGCCGCTCCATTGATCTGATGGATGCCATGCCTCAGGCCGGTGCCGCCGGGCCCCGTCTGTTCTTTGACGATGGCAGCGATCAAATCTCCGCCCGCGACTTCCCCACCATCTTCTCCGACTTCCTCACCCTCTCCGGCCTCAGCGACCGCCATCCCAAATCGCGCTTCCTCAGCGGTGCCAACCGCACCTGGTGCGACCCCATGCGTCCCGCACCCGTCGGCTGGGTCGTCGGTGCCTATATCTTGCTCCGCGCCAGCCTGCTCGAAAAAATCGGCCTGCTTAGTGAGGATTTTTATTTCTACTATGAGGATGTCGACATCTGCCGCCGCATCCACAACGCTGGCTACCAGGTCTGGTACTTGCCGCAGATTCAGGCCATTCACATCGGCGGCGGCTCGGCTGCCAAGATGGACTCCTCTACCTCACTCCTCGGCGGACAAGTCGTCCTCTGGCGCACTCGCTGCATGTTGCTCTACTACCGCAAATATCATGGCCATAAGGCCGCCCTCGCCCTGCTCTTTGAACTCACCTGGTACGGTCTGCGCGCCCTTCGCAATCGCTGGTCTTCCCGCCCTCAGGCACAGCTCCGCTACCGCAACTTCCTCACGACTGTGCAGGTGCTTCTCCAGGCATGGCGTGACACCAACGGCGGTCGCACCTCACCACCCCGCCCCTGGTAGTCCTCTTTCTTGCAACCCAGTCCTATCAAGCCAGATACCCCTACAACTTACTTCACATATCTATCTGCCCCACCCGCACATTAGAATTGCGCTATGGCCACTGCAATTCAAGACTCTGTCGCCATCGTCGTCATCGGTCGCAATGAAGGCGACCGCCTGAAGGCGTGTCTGCATTCTGTCCTCAAAGCAGCCAACCCGACCACCGTCGTCTACGTCGACTCAGGTTCAGTGGATGGCAGTCCCGACTTCGCCGCCTCCCTCGGCTGCCATGTTGTTCGTCTCGATCCATCAACGCCATTCTCCGCCGCCCGCGCCCGCAATGAAGGTTTCGCCTGCGCCATGCAGCACAACCCCAATGCCGAGTTCGTCCAATTTCTCGATGGCGACTGTGAACTCATGCCGGACTGGCTCACCCACGCCGTCAATGCGCTCAATGCAGATCAATCTATCGCCATCGTCTTCGGCTACGTTTATGAAATTAAGCGCGATGCCAGCATCTACAACATGATGGTTGACCTCGAATGGTTCAAGCAGCCCGCAGAAGTCCTCGCTTCCGGCGGACGCTTCATGGTCCGTTCTGCCGTCTTCCGGGCCGTCGGCGGCTTCCGTCCCGATGTCATCGCCGCAGAGGATGATGAGTTCTCCATCCGCGTTCGCGCCCACGGCGGCAGAATTTTCGTCATCGCTGCCGACATGGCCGGGCACGATGTCGCCATCTATTCCTTCGCCCAGTGGTGGCAGCGCGCCCGCCGCGCCGGTCACGCCTATGCCCACGTCGCCGCCCTGCATGGTCATGGCAGCGAGCGTTACTTCATCCGCGAGTGCCGCCGTATATGGATATACGGCCTCATCCTCCCGCTCCTCGCACTCTGCCTAGCGCCCTTTACTTACGGCATCTCGCTCCTGCTGTTGCTTTGTCTCTACGCCTTGCAACTTGTCCACATTGCTCGCCAGCGCACTCGCGGCTATCGCAATCTCCGCGAGGCCATCATCTATTCCTACTTCACCGTGCTCTTCAAATTCCCCGCACTCATCGGACTCATCCAATATCACCTCCGCCATTGGCGCAGACAACCACTCACCATCATCGAATACAAAACGAATTGAGCACGCCCATCATGCCCCCACAGGACCCCACACACCAGTACTCCGCCATTCGCCACCTCCGCCGCGTCGCCTTCCTCGGCACCGGCTATATTGCCGAGTGGCATGCCAAACAAATCTCGCTGGTGAAGGATGTCCAACTCGTTGCCGTCTGCGATCAAGTCGCCTCCCGCGTCACTGCCTTCGCCCAAAAATTTGGCGTCCCCGCTGCCTACACTTCACTCGAAGACATGCTCGCCGCAGAAACACTCGATGCCATCCACGTCCTTCTTCCGCCTGACCTGCACTACCAGACGGCCCGCAAAATCCTCGAAGCTGGCATCAATGTCTTCCTCGAAAAGCCCATGTGCGACTCAGCCGCAGACTGCGATGCCCTCGTCGCCCTCGCCGCCCAGCGCAACCTCCGCCTCGGAGTCGGCCATAACTTCCTCTTCTCCGGCGCCTATCAGCAGCTACGCGATCATCTCCACTCCGGGGTCCTCGGCCACATCGACCACGTCACCATCACTTGGAATCGTGTCCTGCCCCACGTCCTCAACGGCCCCTATGATGTCTGGCTCGTCCGCCAGCCGCAAAACATCATGCTTGAGATTGGCTCCCACTCCGTCGCGCACATGCTCGACCTCGTCGGTGCTCCTGATGAAATGCATGTCTCCGCCTCCAATCCCCACACCTTGCCCACCGGCAAAAAGTTTTATCGCCGCTGGCAGGTCAACGCCCTCAAGGGCCGCACCGCCATCGACCTACGTTTCTCCTTCGTCCCTGGCTTCTCGGAGTACAGCATCCACGTCCGCGGCTCACTCGCTTCCGCCACCGTCGACTTTGAAAACAACACCTACAATCTCCGCCAGCACCATCCCAGCCCGACCGACTTCGACAACTTCACCATGATGCGCAGCCAGACCAGCGCCCTCAAGCAGCAGGCGCGTCGCACCCTGCTCAACTACCTTCTCTCTAAATTTGGCCTCAGTGATGAAGGCAGTTTCTATGGATTTAGCATCGCCAAAGCGATGGCCGCATTTTATGTCGCTACCACCACGCAGCTTGATCCCCGCATCAGCGCCCAGACCGGTGCCGACGTCATCCGCATCTGCCAGCAGATCGGCACTCTCGCCAATCTTCCGCCAGAGGAATCTCCCGCCCCTCCGCCCGCTACAAATGTCTCGCCCGCCCCGCGCATTCTCCTCCTCGGTGGCACCGGCTTCATCGGCAAGGAACTCCTCCACCAACTCATCCGCGCCGGACACACCGTGCGCCTGCTCGTCCGTAGCACTGCCAGCCTTCCCCCACATTTGCGTGGCCCGCAAGTTGAATGCCTCCGCGGCGACATCACCAACCCGCATGACCTTGAACGCGCCCTCTCCGGCATCGAATGCGTTTTCCATCTCGCCCGCCCGCATGTGAAATCTTGGGCCGACTACCAGCGCCTTGAAATCGCCGCCACCCAACAACTTGCCCAGGCCGCCCAGCGCGCCGGAGTCAAACGCCTCATCTACACCGGCACCATTGACTCCTACTACCTCGGCAGCGCCGCCACCACCATCACCGAAGCCACTCCGCTCGACCCCAAAATTTCCCGCCGCAATCTCTACGCCCGCGCCAAGGCCGCATCCGAGGCCGTACTCACCCAAATGCATCGCGACTCCGCCCTCCCCGTCGTCATCATTCGCCCCGGCATTGTCATCGGTCGCGGCAGCAGTCCCCTCCATTGGGGAGTCGGCATGTGGTGGTATGACTCCATCTGCGAGACCTGGGGCCGCGGCCAGAATAATCTTCCCTTCGTCCTCGTTGAGGATGTCGCCAGCGGCCTCATCGCCGCCATGAACACTCCCGGCATTGAAGGCCGTTCCTTCAATCTCGTCGGCGACCCCTGCCTCACCGCCCAGCAATATCTCGACGAACTCAACCGCTGCGCTGGCATTCAAATCCAGCGTCGCGCCACGCCCATCTATCGCTTCTATCTTGAGGACATGTTCAAGTGGGTCGTAAAAATCGCCGTCCGCCATCCCGAACGTCGTATGCCCATGTATCGCGACTGGCAAAGCCGCACCGGCAAGGCCATCTTCGATTGCTCCGCCGCCAAGTCCGTCCTCGGCTGGCAGCCCACCACACAACGCGACGATCTCATCCATCGCGGCATCGAACTTCCCGTCCAGGAATTCACCCAGTAAACCACTACACTAACAACATGGCCCCAACACCCCGCCTCACTCCGCGCTTCCTGCTCTCTGCCACCAGTGCGGACCATTTCCCCGGCCCAGCCATCACCCACGGCGCGCCGGAGATCGCCTTCCTTGGCCGCTCCAACGTCGGCAAGTCCAGTCTCATCAATGCCCTCCTCGGCTCCAAACAGGCGCATGTCTCCTCCACCCCCGGTCGCACCCGCGCCATTAATTTCTTCGCGCTCCATCCCCCCCAGGCCGCCGACCGCCCGCCGCAATTCATCCTCGCCGACCTGCCCGGCTACGGCTACGCCAAAATCTCCAAGTCCATCTCCGCCGAGTGGCCCACCTTCATTGACCCCTACCTCGCCGACCGCGAGTCCCTCGCCCTCTGCATCTGTCTCATCGACTCCAACATCCCGCCCCAGCAGTCCGACGCCCAGCTCTTTCACTGGCTCCGCTCCGTCGACCGCCCCTTCCTCGTCGTCGCCACCAAAAGTGATCGCCTCTCCAACAACCAGCTCGCCAAGGCCCTCGCCCTGCTCAAACGCGAACATGGTTTGCATGAGCTGCTCCCCGTCGCCGCCAAAACCGGCACCGGCCTCAGCAACCTCTGGGCCCGCATCACCCAGGCCACCACCACCACACCCACTTTATAGGCATCGGGTGCTTTTATTTTTGATGCTGTCATCCTAAGCACTCCGCGCTTCAGCCCCTGAGCTATGCCTCAAAATTCACACCCCTCGCCAAGGGCCCCGCATGGATGGGAAGCGGAAATGCCCGGTACTTTCGGCGGTTACAGCGCGGGAAGGGCGCAGCATCCTTCCCGAAAAGTATGGAAACGACCTGAAACGTCTATCTCCGTATTTGAAAAGTGTTAGGCTACAGGCTACAGTGATTCAGGTGAAAATACGCAACTTCATCCATAAAGGTTTGAAGAGGCTCTACGCGGAAGACGCCACTAAAGGCGTTCCGCCCGATACCGTGGACAAGCTCCGCAAGATGCTTGCCTTTCTGGATGACATGGAAGAACCGGAAGAGTTGCGGATGCTGCCCTCCTGGAAGGCGCATACCTTGACGGGCGCCCGCAAGGGAACATGGGGCCTAAGCGTTACCGCCAATCGACGGTTGACCTTTCGTATCGACACAACCGAACGCGAGATTTACGACGTGAATTTAGAGGATTACCACTAGGTTCAAAGGAGAAGAGACCATGCCTATGAAGGACCCGCCCCATCCTGGGGATTTCATTCGGACGGAGATTATCGAAGCCGCAGGGCTGACGGTCACGGCGGCGGCAATAGCATTGCGCGTCTCGCGTCCTGCGTTGTCCAGTTTGCTCAATGGCAAGGCTGACCTCTCCGGCGATATGGCCCTCCGCATCGAGAAAGCCTTTGGAGTGAAGATGGACACCCTGATGCGTATGCAGTCGTCTTACGACATTGCCCAAACTCGCAAGCGCGAAAATCAAATCCGTGTGCCGCGCATTTCCGTATTGGCTACTACGCATTAGCGAAGTGAGATGCCTGGAACCTCAAAAGCGCGGCTGAGAAAGGGCCACACAACGCTGCACGAAGAACAGCCGCCAGCGGTGCCTCGTGCACGGGGATTTGCCGCGAAGAACGCCCCTGCGGTATGCCTCTAACTTCCCACCCCGCACCATCCTCTCTTGGTTATAGACTGTTCTCGTGACACTCGAACCAAATCTCTACGACGCAGACGGACAGTTGTGCGCGGACAAGAACCTGTTCACCGGAGCAATGACTGCCTACATTTACGATGCCTCTGGCAACCGCGTCGCCAAGGGCACCCTCTCCACCTTCAGCTGCAACATGTCCACCAACGGATTCACCACAACCAACTCCTACGTCATCGGCCCCAACGGCGAGCAGCTTTCTGAGACCGATGGCGGAGAGACCAGCAAGTGCGCTTTGGTCCGACAAGGTCAGCGATTCAGCCTAGGGCAGCGTGTGATGATGATTCGTCCAAACCAAGCCAAAGTGCGTCCGACGTTTTTTCTCTATCAGCTCCTATCGCCGACGATACAGGAAGACCATATAGGTTCTCTGTGCAAAGGTTCGGCATCCCCGCACCTTAACATTGGCGCGCTTCGCCGCTTCCCGTTTGCACTACCAAACTTTGACGTGCAGGATTGCGTTATTGCCGAACTCGACGCCCTTCAATCTAAGCTCGACTTGGTGAAAACGCTTCATGCCGAAACATCTGCTGAACTGGACGCCATGCTCCCCGCCATTCTCGACAAGGCGTTCAAAGGAGAGTTGGTATGAGCAATGTCAACGTCAAGCAGCTGGTCGAGAACATCCGTTCAGGCACCAGTATCTATACGCCGCTGGTCGAACTGGTCGTGAACGCGATTCAGGCCATTGACGCGAAGGGTATACAGAACGGCTTGGTCGAAATCGAAGTGCTCCGAAGTCGGCAAACCGATATGATCGACCATCTTGAGGACGTAGACGGTTTCGTGGTCAAGGATAACGGCATAGGCTTCACCAAAGCCAACCGCGATGCTTTCGACACCCTCTACACCGAGCAGAAAATCGCGGACGGCGGCAAGGGATTTGGCCGCTTCACTTGCCTGAAATACTTTGACAGAGTGAAGGTATCCAGCACCTTTGCCGAAGGCGATACCTTCCGTAACCGTTTTTTTAGGATGGGCGTGGACAAGGACATCATTATTGACGAAACGGAAGGCCCATCCCAGGCGAAGGCGACCGGCGCAATCGTCGAGATTTCCGGTATCAAGTCCGTAAGGTTTCCCGACAAGAAGCTGGAAACCATCAGCCGTGTCGTGGTGGAACGACTGCTGCCCTATTTTGTGGACAAGGAGCGCCGTTGCCCGCGTGTGGTGATCCGGGAGGCCCAAAATCCATCTGATACGGTCTCCTTAAATGACTATTTGGGCAGGGAGAACAGCCAGATTGTCGAAATGAAGGTGGATCAAGGGGCGTTTTCGCTATCAGCGAACAAGGATGAAAAATCCTTCCAGGTTCGCGTCTTCAAATTATTCGCGCCGCGAGCGGCGAAAAGCAAGGTCAGTCTTGTCGCACATAGGCGGGAGGTGACGGACAATCCGCTGCAAACATACATTCCCGAATTTGCGGAAGAGTTTTTCGAGCCAGGGCCGGATCAGGATTCGGCGAAAGGTCGCAATTTCGTCATCAAAGCCTATGTATTCGGCGACTACCTGAACGACAATGTCTCCCTTGAACGAGGTGAGTTTCGCTTTCAGAGCGAAACCGACCTGCTGAACGGCATATCCCAGAACGGCATATCCCAGGATGATATCGAACAGAAAGCTGCCGAGATTGCGCAGTCGGCGTTGGGCACGGAGATCGCCGACAGGAAGACGCGCAAGCAAGTGCGTATAGACAAGTATGTAACCAATGACGCGCCTTGGCATCGCATCCTTGCAAAAGAAGTGGATTTCAGCGCCCTGCCCATGAGGCCATCAAATCAGGACATCGAACTCCACCTCCAAAGGAAAAAATATGAGAAGGAGATAGCGACGCGAACGCAGGTGACGGAGCTGCTGAACTCAGAAAACCAGGACGAGCTTGGAGAGAAAATCTCGCAGTTGATCGAGAGCATCTCCGATAACAGCAAGAACGACCTGATTCATTATGTCTCTATGCGCAAATGTGTCCTGGACTTGTTTTCTAAGTCATTTGAAATCGGGGCAGACGGCAAGCATAAGTCCGAGGGCGAGGTGCATGACATTATCATGCCACGCAAAAAGGATTCCGAAGAACTGAACTATGATGCGCACAATCTTTGGATTCTGGACGAGCGGCTAAACTTTACGTCCTACGTTTCGTCGGACAAACCCCTTCAGTCGTCGGGCGACCGCACGGACATAACCGTCTATAACCGCCGCGTGGCATATCGTGGCGATAATGAGGCCAGCAACCCCATCACGATTTTCGAGTTCAAGAAGCCCCAACGGGATGATTTTGCCGACCCGTCGTCCAAGGAAGATCCGATTCAGCAGATCATCCGCTATGTCAATCAAATTCGGGAGGGCAAGTTCAAAACTCCGGTCGGTCGTGACATCCTCGTCAATGACACAACGCCATTCTACGGCTATGTCGTCTGTGACTTGACCAAAAAGGTCAAAGACTGGCTCCAAAAGGAGAAGAACTTTACTCCGATGCCCGATGGACTTGGATGGTTCAACTGGTTCGGCAACATCAGCCTCTACATGGAGGTGATCAGCTGGACAAAGCTGCTGCGCGACGCAGAAATGCGGAACAAAATATTCTTCAAGCATCTCGGCATTGATTGAACGGACGAAAGGGCTGGCGCAATCAGCACATGAAGGCCCTCGTACCTGACAAACGGTTACTATCCGAATATCTCTGCGCCGTGCTCTGGGCATCAACATTTTCGATAAGGCGGTCAAGGGGGAGTTGTAGGGTTTAAGTGGAACAATAACGACGACTGACCGGGTGCTGTACGACAGCCGCGAATACGAAAGACGGTAAAAGCAATGAAAATCGCTCGATTGCACATCCAGAAGTTTCGGGGCATCAAGGAAGCAACACTTTTGTTCAACGGGCATGTTGTTCTTGTTGGCGATAACAACGTCGGCAAATCTACTATCTTTGAGGCCATCGACCTGGCACTCGGCCCAAACCGTCTCGGCGGGGCAGCGGCAAATCAAAACCATAAATGAGAAGAATCCAGATTGGACAGGAAACTCCCTACGCCAGCCTCCGCCACGGCTCCGGCGAAAGACGGCTTCGGGAGATTCCACGGTCAGCCTGCCCTGCGGTGCTGACCTCTCTTGGATTTATCATGCGTGACTTTTCCTGTTCTGTGTTCCCTGTTCTGTGTTCCCTGTTCCCTGTTCCCTTCCTTCTCTCAAAATATACTTGTCTCAACATCTACATGCGAACTCCTAATCTCCTCCACCCTCGCGCCACCTCAAATCCACCTAAAATCACCTCAAATGACTCCAAAAGTACCCCGAAAATCGCACTTTTTCTCCCACCCGCAAAAAAACACTAACCCCTTTGCAATCAGCTTCATACACTCTTAAAGCAAAATTTGCATTTTTGGCTTAAAATGGTATTTGCCTACCTAAAATTGCATTTTTTCGTGTCTTTTCAGTCCTATTCTTGAACTTTTAATCCCGCTTTTGCTCCATTCACTATTGCCCAGCAGCACACACTCTGCGAACATAAAGCCTATGAATACAGAGCTTTCCACCCTCAATCCGGCCTCCCTCTCCACCCCGTTGCTTGCCGTTTTCGCCGCCGATACCCAGACCCAATCCGGCCCCGATTCCACCCCGCAGCTCACCCTCCTTTCCGCCAATGCGGCCCTGCAAGATGCTGCAAAAAAAGTACTTAGCTCCGGTGAGTTCAAGGCCGGCAGCAACGAGATTTTGGTGATTCATGCCCCCGCTGGCCTCGCCACTGAGCGACTCCTCATCGTCGGCCTCGGAAAGTTGTCAAAAGTAACCATCGACTCCGCCCGTAAGGCCGCTGGCACCGCCGTCCGCGCCGCTAAGCCCCTTGCTATCAAGTCTTTGGCCGTCGTCCTGCCCATGGCCGAGGCCTTCCCCGCCCAGGCCACTGCCCAGGCCATCGTTGAGGGTGCCTTCATAGGAGATTTCGACCCAGACTTCTATCAATCAAACCGTAAAGACCGCAGTATCAACAGCTTGACCGTTGTAGCCGAAGATTCCCCCGATGCAGATCAGCTCAACACAGGCATCCATCGCGGCAACATCATCGGCAGTTCCCTCAATTTTACCCGCACTCTCGTCAATGAACCCGGTAACTACTTGACTCCAAGCGTCTTAGGGGCACGCGCCAAGGACGAACTGGAACCGCTCGGCATCAAAACTGAGGTCTACGGCGCAGAAAAACTGCACGAACTGAAAATGGGCGCTTTTTCGGGCGTTTCACAGGGTTCTGTCGAGCCACCCGCTTTGATTCTAATGACTTACGAGCCGGAACACACCACCACTAATGAAATCATTGGCCTCGTCGGCAAAGGAATTACCTTCGATACCGGCGGTATTTCCATCAAACCCTCCGACGGCATGGAAAAAATGAAGTATGACATGGCTGGCGCCGCCGCCATGATCGGTGCCATGCGCGCCATTGCCCAGCTAAAACCCACTGTAAAAGTCATCAGCATCGTCTGCGCCTGCGAAAATATGCCCGACGGCAAGGCGCAAAAACCCGGCGATGTCCGCACCGCCATGTCCGGTAAGACCATTGAAATCATCAACACAGACGCCGAAGGCCGCCTCGTCCTCGCCGACGGACTGGCCTACGCGCGCCAGCTCGGTGCCACCCGCCTCATCGATGCCGCCACCCTCACCGGTGCCTGTGTCGTAGCCCTCGGCAGCGTCTACGCTGGCACTTTCTCCAACGACGAACCCACTTATGAGAAGTTCCAGCAGGCAACCGTCACCACCGGCGAACGCTTCTGGCGCCTTCCCCTGCACAGTGATTATCGCGACCAAATCAAGTCCAGCATCGCGGACATGCTGAACACCGGCGGTCGTGCAGGCGGGGCAAGTACAGCAGCTGCACTACTTGCAGAGTTTGCCGAGGACACTCCATGGGTCCATCTCGATATTGCTGGTACCGCCTGGATCGACGACGCCCGCCCATATATTTCCAAAGGCCCCAGCGGCATCGCCGTCCGTAGTCTGATTGAATGGGTCTTTAGCTTTATTAATTATTATTAATTAGTTACTTAAGTATCGTATTGATTAGTATTTTGAACAACTAGGCACTAAAAAACTCCACTATCCTGACCGGGGAAGGCCGTCAGAATAGTGGAGTTTTATACATGGACATCTAAGCGTCGATACGGATGAGACTTAGCGCTCTAATTTAGCGCTGCAGAACCACAGTCAGGTTCATGCTCATGGTAACGGCTTGGTTGTCCAGAGTGGCAGGAGCAAAGCGGAACTGACGAACTGCAGCAACCACTTGGTCGTCAATCTGCTTGGTCAGAGACTTGGTAACGTGAACATCCTGGGCCTTACCATCGGCACCAACTGTAACGCTGACAACAACTTGGGCGTGGTTGGCAAAATTCTGGATAACTGCATCATTGGGCAATTCCACCTTTACGGCTTCAATAACTTTAGGTGCAATCACGCCGGTGCTGACCTTGGAGGTCATGGGGACATTGGCGGAGGAGGAAGAGCTGCTGGCAAAAGCGGAGGTTGAGAGGGCTGCGAGAAGGCTGGCGACAAGTATACGGCGCATATAGTTTTCTCCATGGGTCAGATGTGACCATCTCCACCATAAACCGGTAACGGTACGATTGTCAACATAAATTTTTAAGTCTTTATTTATGAATAGGTTAAAAATTCAGCGGAGTTCTCTTTTGAAATTGTGTCTGATTATGAAACTTCGCCGCACGGACGAACATGGGCACATCTGTAGCCCAAATGCAGGACAGCCCTGAAGGCAAAGTGAGGCTGAGCCAATGTGATTCGTGGCATACTGTGAAAGTGCCTAGGTCACATCACCGGAGGCACGGCGATTCCAAGCCAGTCGAGGGCCAGAGTGAGGGCGCGACGGGTGATGGCAGCGGTTGCGAGAAGCAACCCCTTACGGTCTGCGTCTGCCTCATTCAAAATGTGGTGCCGCTGGTAGAAGGTGCTGAATTTCTGCGCCAACTGGAAGGCATACTTGGCCAGATAGGCCGGTTCGGCGGTTTGGATGCACTGCTCGACCAATTGAGACAGTTTTGCCGCCTCCAACCATATCTCCCAAATATCGTCATTGGCTTCCCCGGAGAGGATTTCGCCAATATTGTCCAGCTCAACGACTGATCCGAGGGCGGCTGCTTCTTCAACCCCAGCTTTGCGGAGGATGTTGCCCGCACGCACCACGGCATATTGAACATACGGCCCGGTTTCACCCTCAAAGCTGAGTGCATCGCGGAAGTCGAATGCAATGATGGTATTACGGGTGAATTTCAACATGAAGTAGCGCAAGGCGGCGATAGCAATCTTCTCCGCAATTTCCCGACGCTCGGTATCTGGGAGTTCTACCTGGCGCGCGTCCACCTGCACCTTGGCGGCTTCGATCAGCTTGTCGAGCAGGTCATCTGCCTTGACTCCAAAGCCTTTGCGCCCGCTGACCTCAATAAAGCTGCGGCCACGGTCCTCCTCGCTGAGTTTGTAGCCCAACTCCTCGGCACAGCGAGGAGTGAGCGCGACCATTTCGTAGCTGAAGTGGGTGTAATTGGCCGCCTGGTCCGCATAGCCAAGCCGCCCAAGTACATCTTTTACAATATTTTGCGGATCACTCTGCCGCGCGTCGATCACGTTGTAGATGGCGTCGGCCTTGCCGAAAGATGAGGGTTGGGCATCTGGGTCTGCAGTCGAAATCCAGCATGGAGCTTCGCGATCTGGATAGTGAAAAAAGTCTTTCATTCCGAAATTTTTGCCCGGCAGCAGGCCAAATTTCCATAGGTGATAGGCGATGTCTTTGCCGACATACGTAACCGTGCCGTTGGAGCGTACGATAACTTTGGCGTCTTCGCTGTGCTCAGCCTGTTCATCCGCCGTCGCGGCACCCTCGGTGCGTTGGATAATCCAGCAGTCTTTGTTTTTGCCCTCGGTGATGACTTGCTGCAACACTCCTTTTTCAGTGAGCAGGATGCGGGCCGCGTCCCAGAAGTGCAGGTGCAGGATTTCGCTCTCGCGGGGCAGAAAATCATACTCAATGCCTAGCCGCAACATGGTTTCAAGGTGACGGCGAAGCACGGCGCTCGATATTAGCTCGGCAATGGCTGCGGTATGATTGCCGCCATGTTCGATAGCGTGGAGAGTGTCGAGGCGCACCTGTTTTCGCGTAGCCTTCTGCGTCTCATCCGCTTCATACCACTGCGAGGTGCGGGCGTATAAGTCCCAGCAATAGTAGTCGATGCGCTGCTGCAAGCTGGCCAGCAGCTCTTTCACATCCGCCAGCGACTTCCCTTCCAGATGCGTAAGGCCGACGACAACATCGGCCACCTGAACGCCGGTGTTGTCGATATAGTTCTGCACTAATACATTTCCTCGCCGCGACTTCAGCAATCGTACAAATGTATCGCCTAAAATTGCGTTACGAAGATGACCAACATGAGCAGCTTTATTGGGGTTGATGCTGGTATGTTCAACCAAGTAGTAGCTCTGGTCTATAAGCGGAGCGGTATACACCTGAGCAAGCAATATGCCTTCACCCTGACTCTGACTAACCACCCCTCGTATAAAGTTTGCGCGGTCCAGTTTGATATTCAAATAACCTGCACCTGCAATCTCAACAGACGCAATCCCATCCAGACCTGATAATTCAACCTTTAATTCTTCTGCAATCAATCGGGGCGCCTTCTTGAGACGCTTCGCCAATTCAAAAGCAATCGGAAGCGCCAGTTCCCCCATTGATATCTTTGGCGGCTGTTCTATGTTCATGCCTGGGAATTGATTTGGCGAAATACCGTACTTTGCCAAGAGAACAGTCTGTATTTTTTTGAGAAGATACTGTCGAAAAGTGTGATACACGTGAATTCACCAAAGATGTTTTTAAGGATCGATGCCTGCACCTTCCATTATCCCATTTGCGGTGAAGAAGAGAGTGATTAATGAGGAAAGGGAAAAATGCCTAACGGTGATTTGCTGTAATAAAGGCTGATTTAGTTTCTAAGGCGAAAGCCGATTAAGGTCAAAGACAAAATCTAGATCAAAAGAAGAAGCAGATTCCTCCGCTATGCTGCGGAATGTCAAATCAAAATGATAGTTGGGAACCAAAATTATTATTTGCGCTGGCTGCGGGCAATGGCGGCGCGGGCCTCTTTGTCGGCATCGCGTTTGCGTTCGGTTTCGCGTTTGTCCCAGTCCTGCTTGCCTTTAGCGAGGGCGAGCTCGCATTTGACTCGGCCATTGCGAAAATAAAGGCGTGTGGGGATGAGCGTAAACCCCTTTTGCTGCGTCTTAACCACAAGCTTGCGAAGTTCCTCTTTATGCAGAAGAAGTTTGCGGGTGCGCAGGGACTCATGATTGTTGTAGCTGCCGTGGGAGTAGGCGCCGATGTGGGCATTGAGGAGGAAGGCCTGGCCGTCCTTGATGAGTCCGTAGGCGTCTTTGAGGTTGGCCTGGCCCTGGCGGATGGACTTGACCTCAGTGCCGCGAAGGGCAACGCCAGCTTCAACGCGGTCGGTGAGGAAGTAGTTGTGGGAAGCGGAGCGATTGAAGGCAGCATCGCGTTCGCCGCTGGAGACAGGGTCGCGGGGCTTTTTCGGCTTGGTGGGCTGGGTCTCAGGAACGGGTTGGCTGGATTGGCGAGGCATGAAGATGAGTCCAAATATGTGTATGAGTGGTACAGGTGCGTAAATGTGATGTTAACATGCGGGTGCAAAGCGGGACGAGCAGAGGGACGCAAGGCAATAAGGCGAAGAAACGGTAGCGTTTGCGATGCTATACTTTGCCATCAAGAGAGTGATTTGTGGCATTGAAGGCATGTGCTGACGAGGTATGGGATTTTGACGGTTTTGAAGCGGGACGGGAACAAAGATGCAGGGAAAAAGGCCGGGGAATTGAAGCGGGTTATTTGTATTAAGTCCGGGATTGCCAAGCAAGCGTTATGGCTGATGGCAGCGCTGGTAATGATGATGCTGGCGCAGACGGCACATGGCCAGTCTGCAGGGACGTGGCTGAAGCGCGGCGCGGCAGCTGAGGCGCGTGAAGACTACGACACCGCATTTGAGGACTACAAGAAGGCATTTCAGAAGTCGCCCAGCGATCTGACCACCAAGACAAATTATGAGCGGCTGCGGGTAATAGCCGGAGCGGTGCATGTGGATAAGGGGCGCGCACTGCGGAAGGCGGGAGACAATAATGGTGCGCTGACGGAGTATTTGCGGGCGCTGCAGATTGATCCGGGAAACCAAGCGGCCCAACAGGAGATTGATTCGATCCGGCAGCAGATGGCAACGCCGGCCGCAACACAGTCGACGCAGCAGTCAGACGTGCTGCGAGAGCTGAATGCGACTCCGGGTCCGATACAGTTGAAGCCGATATCGGATGATCCGGTGACGCTGAAAATGGTGGCAGACGTGAAGGACATCTATATGGCGATTGCGAAAGCAGCGGGGTTGAATGTGCTGTTTGACCCTGACTACAACTCAAAACGGACATCGGTGGAGCTGAACAATGTTGATTTGTATGATGCGCTGCGGATAGTAGGCATTAGTTCTGGGACGTTTTGGAAGCCAGTAACGTCGAACACGATTTTTGTGGCGCAAAACACTCCGCAGAAACGGACTGATCTGGATGAGCTGGCGGTGCAGACTTTTTATCTAAGCAACGCGGCGCAACAGAGCGATGCGAATGATGTGCTGACGGCGGTGCGCAGCATTTTGGACCAATCCTCAAAGACGTATTTGGTGCCGGGGCAGAATGCGCTGATTGTGCGGTCGACACCGGACCAGTTATTGCTGGCACAGAAGCTGATAAATGACATGGACCGTCCCAAACCGGAGGTGGTGGTGGATGTGGCGGTGCTAGAAGTGAACCGCGATTTGCTACGTAACATTGGATTGACGCTGCCGCAGACATTTGGACTGACTTTACAGACACCGAATGCAAGCAGTACATCAAGCAGCAGCACCAGCAGTACGACCAGCACAACGAGTACGACGAGCAGTACATCGGGACTATCACTGAGTAATCTTGGTGGGCTGAATTCAAG
>Ga0116226_10001767_pt1 | contig 18754 bp, 17 predicted proteins | sample S1TSphfallax_FD_89692 | JGI IMG/M metagenome (GOLD analysis project Ga0116226, IMG submission 89692) | Host-associated microbial communities from peat moss isolated from Minnesota, USA - S1T2_Fa - Sphagnum fallax MG | ecosystem: Host-associated > Plants > Peat moss > Unclassified | place: USA... | reverse complement strand
GTTGCTCCCCACCCCGCCTCGCGGCGACGCAGTTACGGTCGGCTACAGGACGGAAACAGGTCTCCCTGAAGAGGACTCCCACCTCTCCGATGTCACACGCTTGCGGACGCACGATCGCCGGGTTGAGCCCGGCGATGACGAATATCTCATAAAATCAATAAGTTACGTCATGCCCGGGCTAGACCCGGGCATCGGGGCAACGGTCGAACATCTCGACGGTTGGTATGACGTCGCGGAATGCCGGTCGGCCGGGCGGTCTATCCGACCTTCACCAGCATCTTCCCGAAATTGCCGCCGCCGAGCACCATCGCCAGGGCCTCCGGCGCGTTCTCCAGCCCGTCGACGATCGTCTCGCGGTAGCGCAGGCTGCCGTCGGTGACCCAGGGGGCGGCGAGGGCGCGCCATTCGGCGAAACGCTCGGGCTTGTCGGAGACGATCAGCCCCTCGATGCGGACGCGGTTGCGCACGACGAACATCAGGTTCGGGCCGGGAAGCGGGCGGGCGTCGTTATACTCGGCGACCATCCCGCACATGATCACGCGTGCGAACGGGTTGAGCAGCGCGAACGCCGCCTGCTGCACCGCGCCCCCGACATTCTCGAAATACACGTCGATGCCGTTCGGGCAGGCCGCGCGCAGGCCGGCGGCAACGTCGGTCGCGCGGTGATCGATGCAATCGTCGAAGCCGAGCGCCTCCTGCACCCACAGGCATTTCTCCGCCCCGCCCGCCACGCCGACCACGCGGGCGCCGGCGCGCTTGGCAAGCTGCCCCGCCACCGACCCCACCGGGCCGGAGGCGGCCGAGACCACGACCGTCTCGCCGCTCTTGACGTGGCCGATGTCCTTCAGCCCGGAATAAGCCGTCGTCCCCGGCATCCCGAGCACGCCGAGCCAGGTCGACAGCGGCGGCCCGTGCGGGTCGAGTTTCGTCAGCGCCGCCGCCTGCGAGATCGAATGCGTCTGCCAGCCCCGGCTGCCGACTACCACGTCGCCCGGCGCGAACGCCGGCACCGTCGAGGCCACGACCTCGCCGACGCTCTCCCCGGTCATCACCTCGCCCAGTTGCACCGGCCTGGCGTAGGAGGCGCGGTCCGAGAGGCGGCCGCGCATGTACGGGTCGATCGACAGGAACAGGGTACGCGTCAGCACCTCGCCGGGCGCGGGCGTCGGCATCGGTTCCTCGACCGAGGCGAAGTTGGCGGCACTCGGGGCGCCGGTCGGGCGCTGCCTGAGCACGATCGAAAGTCGTGTCGCGTCGGTCATGGGAATCCTCCAGCGAGGAGGTTACGCCGCCTCGGCCCGCAAGACGAGGCGGCCGGTCACGCGGCCGTCGCGCAGCCGCATCAGGGCGGCGTCGGCCTGCGCCATCGGCACCTCGGTGACGGGCAGCGCCGGCAACGTGCCGCCCTGCGCCAGCGCCACCAGGCCGCGCAGATCCGTGACGCTGCCGACATAGCTACCCTGGATCGTCAGCGCGCGCATCGGCACCAGCACCAGCGGAACGCGCAGCTCGCCGCCGAACAGGCCGACCTGCACCATCCTGCCGCCCTTGCGCAGCGCATCGAACGCGGCGGCGGCGCTGGCGCTGCCGTTGACGAAGTCGATGATCGCCGCCACCGGCCCGCCCGCCGCCGCGATGATGCGCGCGGCGACGCCCTCGCCCGCGCCGTCCACCACCTGCGCCGCCCCCGCCGCCAGCGCCGCCGCGCGCTTCTCGGCGGAGATATCGACGACGATGCTGTTGCGATGGCCGAGCGCCCGCAGCAGCGCCAGCGCGCTCAGGCCCAGCCCGCCGGCGCCGATCAGCACCAGGGGCTGCTCGGGCGGCATCGGCATGACCTTGCGCACGGCGGAATAGACGGTGATGCCCGAGCACGCATAGGTCGCCGCCAGCGCCGGGTCGAGCGTGCCGGGATCGACGAGGTGGCGCGGATGCGGCGCCAGCACGTGCGTCGCGTAGCCGCCGTTCTGGAAGATGCCGATGCTGCGGGGCGTCAGGCACATGTTGTCCTCGTCGGCCATGCAGGCGGCGCAGACGCCGCAGCCGACCCACGGATAGACGATGCGCCGGTCGCCGATCGCGACCCCGCTCGCGTCAGGCCCGAGGGCCGCAACGCGGCCGACGATCTCGTGGCCCATCGCCAGCGGCAACACGACGCCGCGATCCTTCAGATTCATCACCTTGCCGCCGCCAAGATCGTAACGGCCTTCCCAGACATGCAGGTCGGAATGGCAGACGCCGCAATGCGTCACCTCGAGCAACACCTGCGACCCCGTCGGCTTCGGCGTCGGCCACTCGACCTCCTGGAGCGGCGCGCCGCTCTCAACCACAGCCCAGGCCCGCATCGGTCGATCCTCCCGCCGTTTCTTGTCGATGCATGGGAGCCCGATGGAGGGGGTAGGTCAAGCCGCCGGGTCAGTCGGTGGCGGCGCGCATGACCCGCTCCTGCGTGGCGTCGGCGCGTGACAGAACCCGGCTGATCCGGCCTTCCTTGACGACGGCGACGCGGTCGCTGACGGCGAGCACCTCTGGCAAGTCCGAGGAAATCACGATGATCCCGAGACCCTCGCGTGCAAGCCGGGCGAGCAGTGCGTGGACCTCGGCCTTGGCACCGATATCGATACCGCGCGTCGGTTCATCGACGATCAGGATGCGCGGGCGGCGGGCGACCCATTTGGCAATGACCACCTTCTGCTGATTGCCGCCGCTGAGATTGATGGCGCGCTGCTCGATCGTGGGTGTCTTGATGCCCAGCGTCGCAACAAAGTCCCGGCAACGCGCGCCTTCCCGCCCACGATCGACGAATTGCAGCGGCGAGTAGTCGCGCAAATGGGTCAGACTGAAGTTCTCCCTTACCGACATGCCAAGCACCAGGCCCTGGCTTTTGCGATCCTCGGTCACGAAGCCGATGCCATGCGCGATCGCATCGACGGGAGAGCGGATTTGGACAACCTGCCCGCCTACGCGAATCTGCCCAAGATAGGGGCGGATGCCGAAGATCATCTCCATGATTTCCGTGCGGCCCGCGCCGATCAGGCCGAAAAAGCCGAGAACTTCGCCCTGGTGCAGGGAAAAGCTCACATCGCGTACCTTGGCGCCATGCGGCGCGGGGTCGCGCAAGGTCAGACCTTCGGTTGAAAGCAAGACATTGTCGGTCGCGTGCGATTCGTGCGTGCCATAGAGCTGGCTGAGCTCCCGATCGACCATCTTGCGTACGAGCAGATCACGCGTGATCTCGCCGATCGGCAGCGAATCGATGGTCGAACCATCCCGCAGAATCGTGACCTGGTCGGCCACCTCGAAGATCTCGTCGAGCCGGTGGGTAATGTAGACGATGCCGACGTCACGTTCGCGCAGGCCCCGAATGATGCGGAGCAACGTGACGGTCTCGTGATGACTGAGCGAGGCGGTCGGCTCGTCCATCACGATGATCTTCGAATTGTAGGAAATCGCCTTGGCGATCTCGATCATCTGCTTCTGCCCGATGGACAATTTTGCCACCGACGCGGTCGGGGCGATGTCCATCTCCAGCGTATCCAGGATTGCCTGGGCCTCGCGATTCATTCGCCGCGTATCGATCAGGCCGCTGCGCCCGACAGGTTCGCGCGCCAGGAACAGATTTTCCGCGACCGTCAGGTTCTCGACGACCGACAATTCCTGATAGATGATGCTGATGCCAAGCGCGCGGGCATGGACCGGATCGCGGATCTCGACAGGTCTGCCCTCGATCAGAATGGAGCCGCCTGGATCGGCCTTTGTCACGCCGGTCATGATCTTCATCAGCGTGCTCTTGCCGGCGCCGTTCTCGCCGGCGACCGCGTGTACTTCGCCCTGGCGGACGCTGAGGTCGACGTGGTCGAGCGCCCGGACGCCTGGGAAGGTCTTGGAGATTTGGTGCATTTCCAGGAACGACGACATCGGCGGCATCCTTCGGGTGCGGCGGCAGCGGCCGGGGCACGCGGGGCGCCCCGTCCGTTTGGCGTCGCCCGCTCGGCTACTTTGTGTAGCCGTTGAGGTTGGACGCATCGACGACCGTCACGCCGGTATCAATGTCGCTCGAGGTCTTTTCCTTCCCGTTGATCTGCGCGATCAGATGCTCGACGGCCAGCTTGCCCATCGTGACCGGCCGCTGCACCATGATGCCCTGGATGAAACCTTCCTTGACACCCTTGACGGTGTCGGGAAGATCGTCGAACGCGAAGACCTTCACGGCACCTTTCTTGTCGGAGAACTCCTTGGTCGCCATCACCTTGGCGATCGAGGGTCCGCCGACCTGGCTGACGCCGAAGATGCCGGCCAGGTGCGGATGGGCCCGGAACAACGCTTCGTCGACCGAGACCGCGCGCGCCAGATCGTCTTCCGTGCCCTCGGTTGCGACAATCGTGATGCCGGGGTCCTTGGCCAGCGCCTTCTTGATGCCGGCGATCCGCTCGTTGAGGTTGGCCGCGCCAAGCTGGCCGGTCACGATGGCGACTTCGCCAGAGCCGCCGATTGCCTTGGCCATCGAGTCCCCCATCGTCTCGCCGGCGGCCTCGTTGCTGGTTCCGATGTACATGCTGCGGCCGCTCTTTGCGGAATCGGAATCGAACGTCAGCACCTTGATGCCGCTGTCGATCGCCTTTTTGATGATGCGCTCGACGGATTTCGGCTCGTTGACGGAGATCGCGATGCCGTCGACCTTCTTGGAAATCAGGTCCTCGATGATCTGCACCTGCGTCGATCCCTGGGTGTTCTGCGGCACAACCCACTCGTATTGAACGCCCGCTGCCTCGGCGGCGGCCTTGGCGCCGTTGTTGCAGTCGTCGAAGAACGGCACCGCAACCTTCGGGATGACGGCGATGACGATGTCTTTGGCCTCCTTGGCCTGGGCGCCAACGCTGACGAGCAGCGGCATCGCGAAAAGCAGGGCTTTCAGGGTCACATTCTTCATTGTGGTTCGAATCCTCTCTTATGGCATTCTGTTGCTGGTCTTGGTACGCACGCGCTCGCTATCTGTGCTCAATCTCCCCGTGATCTGCTGCGCCACATGTCGAGGCTGACGGCGATCAGGATCACCGCGCCGGTGATCGCCTGTTGCGCATAGGTGTTGATGTTCATCAGCACGACACCGTTCGAGATGATGCCCGCGAGCGCCGCACCGATGATCGCGCCCTCGACGCTGCCGACTCCGCCTGACAGGCTGGCGCCCCCAATCGCTGCGGCGGCAATCACGTCGAGTTCGGAGCCAAAGCCGGATGCCGGTTCGGCCGAGAGATAACGGGAGAAGCTGATGACACCTGCGACGGCGGCGATGATGCCGGACAGCGTGTAGACGAGCAGTTTCACGCGCGCGGTTTTCACCCCGCTCAGGCGCGCCGCCGTCTCGTTGCCGCCGGTTGCGTAAACATGCCGGCCGAAGCGGGTGCGGCGCATGATGACGGAGAAGACGACCATCATGCCCAGCATGATCACCACCGGCACCGGCACGACGCCGACATAGCCCTGGCCGAAGATCGAGAATATGTCGGGCGTGTCGGGCGTCAGCGGGACGCCGTGCGTGATCATGTACATCAGCCCCCGGCCGATGCTGAGCGAGCCGAGTGTCGCGATGAAAGGCGGCAGATGGATCTTCGTGATCAGCAGCCCGTTGAACAGGCCAAACAACAACCCCACGACCAAGCCACCGGCGATGCAGATTGCCGTCGGCAATTCGCTGGCGAAGCCGAGTGCCACGGTCAGCGACGACAGCCCCATCACCGAACCGACCGACAGATCGATCCCGCCCGTTATGATCACCATCACCATGCCGATCGACATGATCCCGATCAGCGAAAAGGACCGAAACACGCCCATCAGATTGTCGGTGGTGAGAAAATACGGTGTCGCGAAGCTGATCAGCGCGGCCACGACCAGAAGCGCGATCAGCACGTTCAGTTCGCGGACGCGCAGCAGCGCCGCCCAAAGCGGGCGCGCGACTGGGGTGGGCCTCGGCAATGCCGCGCGCGCCCGGCCGTCGGCGCTCATGGGCTCGGCCTCCGGAACTTTCGCTCCCGGCCGATATCGCTGATGATACGGAGGTCCTCTGCGAAAATGTCGACCGCGCTGTGCGGCGTGTCATCGCCGGCAACCATCGTTTTCCCCCTTTTGCGGACGCACGAGATGCACCGCAACCCGTTCACCGGGACTTGCGGGATAGAACTCATCATAAAATGGTAGCGCTGTCATCTGTAAAATGGTAGCGCTACCATCCATGGGAACGAAACGTTACGGCGCACAGCCGCCTTGGGACACAGACGCCGATGCCGCACGCGCGGCATGGTTGCCGGCTGAGGCCGGCGGGCATCTCGCCCAAGAACGAACTTGCCCGCTTGCGGGTATCGCCCCGGAATTGGAATTAAGAGGGTGATGCAGCGGATGGGAGACGGCGGTGGACGACGACATGACGGGGCCGGGCAAGCGCCGGGTCATCGAACATCGTGCGGCAGTGACGCTCGCGGATGTTGCCCGCGTGGCCGAAGTCAGCGAAATCACCGTCTCCCGCATCCTGCGAAACAGCGGCCCGATTTCGGACCGGACACGCGCCCGCGTGATGGCGGCGGTGGAACAGGTCGGCTACGTGCCAAACCGGATCGCCGGCACACTTGCCTCGGCCACGTCCAATCTGATGGGTGTGATCATTCCATCGCTATCCAACATCGTCTTCCCCGAGGTGCTGAAGGGCATCCACGAGGCCCTGGCGACGTCGGGCTTTCAGCCGGTCGTCGCGGTCACCGATTACAATCTGGATGTGGAGGAGCAGCTCGTCAGGGCGCTGCTGGCCTGGAAACCCTCGGCGATGATCATCGCAGGCTTCGACCACACCGAGGCGACGCGGCGCATGTTGGAAATGAGCAACGTGCGCGTTGCCGAACTGATGGACATCGATTCGGTACCGATCGACATCGCCGTCGGTCTGTCCCACCGCTCCGCCGGTTACGACACCGGCCGCTACCTGATCGCACGGGGCTACCATCGGTTCGGCTATGTCGGCCACGACCTGGCCGCCGACCGCCGCGCCGGGCGACGCCGGGACGGGCTTTGCGCGGCCCTTGCGGACGGCGGCCTGTCGCTGGTCGATCAGCAGATCTTCGACGGCCCGAGTTCGGCCGGCGCCGGCCGCACGATGCTGGAAGCCCTGCTGCGCCGCGTTCCCGCGCTGGATTGCGTGGTGTTCTCCAACGACGACATGGCCGTCGGTGGGGTGTTCCACTGTTACAGTGCGGGCATCATGCTGAAGCGGGACCTCGCGCTGTTCGGCTTCAACGGGCTGGACATCGGCCAGGCGCTCCCGGTGCCGTTGTCGACAGTACGTTCCAAGCGCTACCAGATTGGCAAGATCGCGGTCGAAACCATTCTACAGCAGGCGGAGCGGCGGGACAGCCCGCGCATCATCAACACCGGTTACGAGATTCTTGAGGGCGGTACAGCCTAGCGCCCTCGCTCAGGTCCTGGCCGCCCCGCACAAACACGAGAGGACTCCCACGTGCCACACGACGCGCCCCAGCAAGAACGGATCGGCTTCATCGGTGTCGGCCTGATGGGCCATGGCATGGCCAAGAACATCGTCGAGAAGGGGTATCCCCTGGTGGTGATGGGCCGGCGCAATCGCGCGCCGGTGGAGGACCTGCTGCACCGCGGCGCGGAGGAGGCAACGACACCGCGCGCCATCGCCGAACGTTCGACGATCGTCTTTCTCTGTGTGACCGGCTCGGCCGATGTGGAGGCGCTGATTCGTGGACCGGACGGCCTGGCGGCGGGACTGCGGCCCGACTCGCTGGTGGTAGATTGCTCGACCTCCGACCCGACTTCGACGGCGGTGCTGGCGGCCGAGCTCGCGGCGATCGGAGTCACGCTGGTCGACGCGCCGCTCAGCCGCACGCCGAAGGAAGCCTGGGCCGGGACGCTCGACACCATGGTCGGCGCGACGGAGGCGGTGTTCACGCGCCTGAAGCCGGTGCTGGAAACATGGGCGGGGCGCATCGTTCATGTCGGTGGGCCGGGTGATGGGCACCGCATGAAGCTGATCAACAATTTCATCTCGCTCGGCTACGCCGCCCTTTACGCCGAAGCGCTGACATTGGCGCAGAAGGTCGGCATCAGTCCCCAGCGCTTCGACAGCGTGATCCGCAACGGCCGCATGGATTGCGGCTTCTATCAAACCTTCATGCGCTGGACCCTCGACGGCGACCGCGACGCCCACAAGTTCACGTTGAGCAACGCGTTCAAGGATGTCCGCTATCTCGAGTCGATGGCCGATGCCGCTCACATCGCCAATCCGATGGGCAACGTCGTGAAGAATGCATTCGCCATGGCCGTCGCGGCAGGGGGCGCGGAGAGTTTCGTGCCGATGCTGGCGACGTTCACCGGCGCACTGAATGGCGTCGATCTTCAACCGAAGACGACGACCTAGCCGCACGACCTGACGAGGGAGCGAAAATCCGACCGGAAAAACGGGCTGGTGGCCCGACGGGAGAGCCGTACGCAATTTCCAAAAAGGAAGACGTCCATGAAGCCCGCTTCACTTTTACTGCTTGCCGCGATCACGCTCGCACCGGCTGCGGCCATCGCGGACCAAGCCGCATCCGCTCCCTTGCAGGAACTGGCGAAGACCCTGCCAGTCCCGACCGCCGACATCAGCCCGGGGATGCAGAAATTCATCGGCGCGCCACTCAATCCCGACTGGGACAAGGCGTGGAAGACCGGCGAGGAAGCCCGTGCGTACGCGATCGGCCAAGCAGCCGGCGTCGTGAAAGGCATTCCCGCGATGCTCGAACGGCTCCAGGTCAAGCTTGAGCCGACGACGATCGGCGGCGTGAAGGTGTTTGTCGTCACGCCCGCGACGATCCCGCCGGAAAACGCCGACAAAGTGCTCATCCACGTTCACGGCGGTTGCTACGTCCTGTTCCCCGGCGAGTCCGGAACGACGGAAGCGATCATGATGGCCGGGTTCGGCCACTACAAAGTGATCTCGGTCGATTACCGGATGCCGCCGGAAGCCTACTTCCCCGTGGCGCTCGATGATGCCGTCGATGTCTACAAGGCGGTACTTGAAAACACGCCCGCGAAAAACGTCGCGTTCTTCGGCACGTCCGCCGGCGGCGCACTCGCGCTGGAGATGGTGTTGCGCGCGAGGGAACGCGGCCTTCCCGTTCCGGGAGCGATCGCGCCGGGAACGCCGATGTCCGATGTCACAAAGACAGGCGACAGCTTCTATACGAACGAAAAGGTCGACAACATCCTGGTCTCGCGGGACGGATTCTGCGACGCGGCCACGGTGATCTATGCGAAGGGCCATGATCTGAAGGACCCGTTGCTATCCCCGGTCTACGGCGACATGCACGGCTTTCCGCCGGCAATCCTGACCACCGGGACGCGGGATCTTTTGCTGAGCAACACCGTTCGCGTCCACCGCAATCTTCGCCGCGCCGGAGTCGAGGCCGAACTCGTGGTCTTCGAGGGGCAGTCGCACGCGCAATACCAGTTCGACGACCGCCTGCCGGAAACGAAGGAAGCTTTCGGCGAAATCTCGAAGTTTTTCGGCGACCATCTTGGGCACTGACGATCCGAGGTGACACTCCGGCGGCCGTTCGATCAGCCGGCCGCCGGATCCGACTGTCGGTAATCGTCGTACGATTTAGCCGTCCCGCTCATCACGCCGCCTTCGCGGACGGGCCGAACTGAGTGACGTGTTCTTGTCATGGCGGAATTTAATAGGCGACGAAATCGCTGCTGCGCTTGGTCGGGCTGGTGTGGACGACGAGTTCGCGGATCGCGTGATCGAACGAACCCAGCAGCGCGACTTTCTTTGCCTGTCCCGGGGCCGGGACGCAAGTCCGCGCCCGCCTTTGCCCAGGCACGGGCGAGGAAGGGATGGGCCAGCGCCTCGCTCTCATCGCCATAGAGCAGAACGATGTCGCCGGCTTGCTGCTTGCTGCTTGCTGCTTGCGCAATTGCAGGCGCAGGCGGATGCGCTCGACCTCGTCGGCGATCTGGCGCCCTTTCAGGGTGTGTCGCGGCCGCCGCCAGCGGCACCTCTTTTTTTCGCAGTGCCTTGGACAGTTGCGAGCGGTTGATGCGCACGCTCGCCTGCGCTTCAATCTCTGCGCGCAGGCGGGGAATAGTCCAGTTGGGCAGGTCGGCCACGGGCGCCTCCAGCAAGGGTACGACGACGCGCAATGCTGCCTCGCTCTTCGCTGGGGCCGGGCCGGCGACACGGTCGTCCTCAGTGCCGCCACACCGCCGCGCATGAAGTCGCTGCGCCAGAGCAGCACCGTATCCTCCCGCACGCCGAACGCCTCGGCGATGCGCGGACTGGTCCAGCCGGCCAGCGTCACTATCACCGCACGCGCGCGATCCGCCTCCCCGCGTTCGCGAGAACCCGCCAGTGCCGCCAAAGCCGTGCGTTGTTCCTCGGTTGCCGAGAGCGGCGATTGTGCAGTCAGCGAATCACCCCGCCAAACGTTGGTCAAGCCGACGGAGGCTGCCTAGCGGCGGAAAGCACGGCGGCCGCGAGGCGGGCTCGTTCGAGGTCTGCCTGGATCGACGGGATGGTGGCCCTATAGTCGGCCGCCGCCATTTCCTGCGCGGCGAGCTTGATCTGTTTCTGTTCCTCGTCGGCTACCTCCTAAAGGGTGAAGGCGATCGGTGACGGGAACAACAGCCCGACAATCGCGTGCTTGTGGGCTCGCCCAAGGCGATCGAACATTGGTAACGATCCCGTTCTGTAATGTCGCCGCGGTTTGTTTGCATTCGGTTTACCGAGGCGTGCTGTCCCGGTCTCCGAGATTGACGCAACGCTTCGCCAACGCTAACGTCGTTCGCATAGTGAATGTAAGTTCGTCAGTCGAACTCGCCCGGGATGAAACGATGCGCGACCTGACCGAAGCCACCGCGACCGAGGCGGTCGTCGGCCAACTGGCCGGCTGCGACAACCCGCGCTTGAAGCAGGTCATGGCGAGCCTGGTGCGCCATCTGCACGCGTTTGTGCGGGACATCGAGCCGACCGATGCGGAGTGGCTCGCGGCGATCAGGTTCCTGACGGCGACGGGCAAAATGTGCGACGACACGCGCCAGGAATTCATCTTGCTGTCCGATACGCTCGGCGTATCGACGCTCATCGAGCTGATCAACAACCGCAAGAGCCCTGGTGCCACCGAAACCAGCGTGCTCGGGCCATTCTATGTCGAGGGCGCGCCCGACCTGCCGATGGGCGCTTCGATCATCCGAAACGATGCCACGCCCGAGCTTCGTGTGCATGGCCGCGTACACGATGCCACCGGCAAGCCGATCGCGGGGGCGATGCTCGATGTCTGGCAGACCGCGCCGAACGGCATGTACGACGTGCAGGACCCGAACCAGCCGGTGATGAACCTGCGCGGCAAATTCACCACGGGCGCGGACGGCGCTTACGAATTCCTGACGATCCTGCCGACACCCTATCCAATTCCGCATGACGGGCCGGTCGGCGCCCTGCTGACCGCGACCGGCCGGCATCCGTGGCGACCCGCGCATCTGCACTTCATCGTCACGGCGCCCGGCTACCGCAGCCTGACCACGGCTCTGTATTTTGAGGACGATCCCTATGTCGACAGTGATGCGGTGTTCGGCGTGAAGGACGCGCTGGTGGTGCGGCCGCTGCCGCGCGACGGCGCCGACGGTCTGCGTGTGTGCTACGATTTCGGCCTGGAACGAAAGGGCTAGTACCATGCAGGAAAAGGTCATCATCACCTGCGCGGTCACCGGCAACCTGACCGATCCCGCCAAATGCTCGGCTCTGCCGATCACGCCAAAGCAGATCGCCGACGCCTGTCTTGATGCCGCTCAGGAAGGCGCATCGATTGCGCATATCCACGTCCGCGATCCGGAAACTGGCGTGCCATCGATGGAGCTCGCGCTGTATCGCGAAGTGGTCGATCGCATCCGCGAGAAGAACGACACGCTCGTGCTGAATCTGACCACCGGGCCGGGCGGCCGCTTCGACCCGAGCGACGAGGACCCGAAGATTGCAGGACCACGGACGAACTTCCAGGTGCCGGAAAAGCGCGTCGCGCACGTCGCGGCGCTGCGGCCGGAAATCTGCACACTCGACCTGAATACGATGACCTTCGGCCGCGAGGTGGTGATCAACACGCCCAAGAACGTCACGCGGATGGCCAAGGTCATCAGCGCGGCCGGCGTAATCCCGGAACTGGAGGTTTTCGATTCCGGCGACATTCGGCTTGCTCACGATCTGATGGTCGAAGGCGTGTTGCAGGGGCCCGGACTGTTCTCGCTTGTCCTCGGCATCAAATACGGCTTTCCTGCCTCGGCGGAAGCGATGATCTATGCCCGCAACATGCTGCCCGCCGGCGCGAAGTGGACCGGGTTCGCGATCAGCCGCATGGAGTTTCCCGCAGTGGCGCTGTCCTACGTGCTCGGAGGCCATGTGCGCGTCGGGCTCGAGGACAACATCTTTCTCGAAAAAGGTAAGCTGGCACCCAGCAATGCCGCACTGGTCCAGCGTGCCCGCGAAATCATCGAGCGCCTCGGCGGCACGATTTCAACCGCCGCCGAAACCCGCAAGACTCTAGGGCTGCCGGAGAACGCGAGGGCCCCGCAGGCGCTTGCCTCTGGCTAACCGATCGACCGCGCCAGCTGCCACGCCTGTGCCGCGAGTTGAGCGGCGCGCCCGCCGACTTCGGTCGCCTGCACGCTGGATGCCGTGCCGTCCCGAGCGCGTTTCAGGATGCCTTGGAGAATCGCCGCAATGCGGAACAGGCTGAACACGATGTAATAGTCCCAGTCGGCAACGGGCGCCTGCCCGGTGCGGCTGAAGTAGGCATCTGCATAATCCCTCTCCGCCGGAATCCCGAGCGTGGCTAGATCCACTCCTGCTAGCCCACGAAACAGCGCCGGAGAGATCCTCCAGGCCATTGCATGGTAGGCGAAGTCGGCAACCGGATCGCCGATCGTCGAAAGCTCCCAGTCTAGCACGGCGACGACGCGCGGCTCGGTCGGGTGGAAAATCAGATTGTCCATGCGGAAATCGCCGTGGACGATCGCGCTGGTATCACGCGCTGGCAGATGCCGCGGTAGCCACGCGATTAGCGCGTCCATCGCTGGAATCGAAGTGATCTCGGAGGCGCGATATTGCTGCGTCCATCTCGCGAGCTGGCGCGCGAGGTAGTTTCCTGGTCGTCCGAATCCCTCCAGCCCGACGCCGCGCCAATCAACGCTGTGCAGCGCCGCGATGGTCGTATTCATCGAATCGAACATTGCGGCGCGTTCCGCCGGCGAGGCGCCCGGCACCGTCTGGTCCCAAATCACACGGCCTGCCAGGTATTCCATCACATAGAAAGCCGAGCCGATCACGTCCGCGTCGTTGCACAAAGCCAGCGCGCGCGCCACCGGCACGTCGGTGTCGGCCAGTGCCCGCAAGACGCGGAACTCGCGCTCGACCGCGTGCGCGCTCGGCAGCACCACGCCCGAAGGCTTGCGGCGCAGCACGTAGGCGCCGCTGTCGCTGGTCAGCCGGAACGTCGGGTTGGACTGCCCGCCTTCGAACTTCTCCAGCGCCGGCGTGCCGAAATAGCCGGGCACGTTCTCGCGCAACCAGGCTTCCAGGCGCGTAAATCCGGTCATGCGATCCAGACCGGCTTGGCACTGAAAGCCGGCACGCCATCCGCAAGCGGTACGCTGGCGGACCCGCCGGTCAGACTCTCCGACCCCTGGTAGCGCTTCATCTCGATGCGCGCGATCTGGTTGCGATGCACCTCGTCCGGCCCGTCGGCCAGCCGTAGCAGCCGGGCCGTCGCGTAGGCATAGGCGAGGCCGTAATCGCCGGTCATCCCGGCCGCACCGAATGCCTGGATCGCCCAATCGATCACCTGGCACGCCATGTTCGGTGCCGCCACCTTGATCATCGCAATTTCCGCGCGCGCCGCCTTGTTGCCCTGCGTGTCCATCGTGAACGCCGCCTTCAGCGTTAGCAGCCGCGCCTGCTCGATCAGGATGCGGCTCTCGGCGATGCGCTCCTGCGTCACCGTCTGCTCCGCCACCGGCTTGCCGAACGCCACGCGAGTCTGTGCGCGACGCACCATGCGTTCCAACGCGCGCTCGGCCAGCCCGATCAGCCGCATACAATGATGGATACGCCCCGGCCCAAGCCGCCCCTGCGCAATCTCGAACCCGCGCCCTTCGCCGAGCAGAACATTGTCGGCCGGCACACGCACATTGTCGAACACCACTTCCGCGTGTCCGTGAGGCGCCTCGTCGTAGCCGAAAACCGGCAGCATCCGCTTGATCGTCACGCCCGGCCACGGCAGCGGCACCAGGATCATCGATTGCTGCCGGTAACGCTCGGGATGGTCCGGGGAGGATTTGCCCATCACGATCATGGTCTTGCAGCGCGGATCGAGCGCGCCAGTGGTCCACCATTTGCGGCCGGTGATCACGTAGTCGCCGCCCTCACGTCTGATGCGCGTCTCGATGTTGGTCGCGTCGGACGACGCCACCTCCGGCTCCGTCATCGCGAAGGCCGAGCGGATTTCTCCTGCGAGCAGCGGCAGGAGCCACTGTTTGCGTTGCGCCTCGGTGCCATAGCGCACCAGCACTTCCATGTTGCCGGTATCGGGCGCCGAGCAGTTGAAGACCTCCGGCGCCCACGGCGAGCGCCCCATCACTTCGCACAGTGGCGCGTATTCCAGATTAGTCAGGCCGGCGCCGTACTCGCTCTCCGGCAGGAACAGGTTCCACAGCCCGGCGGCACGGGCGCGGGCCTTTAGGTCCTCGATCAGCGCGACCGGCTGCCAGCGGTCCCCCTCCGCAATCTCCACCAGGATCGCGGCCTCGTTGGGGTAGATGTGCTCGCCCACGAACGCCTCAACGCGCGCCTTCAGATCCAGGACTTTCGTTGTGTAGTCGAAATTCATTTGCAAACGCCCCGCGCCAGGCGGGCAGACTAACCTGATGCGCGGGGGCCGTCAGCCACCCGTCAGGCGCGCAATAGGCCCTTCATCGTTGGGATCGTGCCGCTATCCGGGAAAACGCTCGCAAGCGCCGTGTCGCCGAGGGAAAAATGCTGGGCGAGCAGGCCTTTGGCCACGCCGCGTAGATCGTTGGTCGGTTGCAAGTCGCGGTTCTCGAATAGGTTCCTCCCCGTCAGGCCCGGCCACCGCCCGCCCACCCGCCCGCCGGCGACGTTGCCGCCGAGCACGAAGGCGACCGACGCGGTGCCGTGGTCGGTGCCCTGGGTGCCGTTGATGCGCACGGTGCGGCCGAATTCGGTGACCACCAGCACCACGGTGCGCGGCCATGCTTCACCGAGGCCGTCCTTCAGCGCTACCAGCCCGTCATCGAGCGTTTTTAACACCGGCGGTAGCCGGCCGGCCTGATGCGCGTGGGTGTCCCAGCCGCCGACTTCCAGGGCCGCGAGGCTCGGCCCGGCCGGCGCCGCGAGCATCCGTCCGGCGGCGGCGCACAGCGCCGGGAATGCACCGGCGTTCGGCATTGGAGCCATCCCGGCCAGCGCCTCGGCACTGAAACCACGCTCCTGCAACGCTACCTGAATTGCGGGGCCGGTCGCCGGATCGGCGCCGTGCATCGCCGCCAGTTCGGCATAGAAGCTCGGGTCGATTTTGCCGCCGCCCGCCGGCATCCAGGACCCTACCGGGACCGGTCCGCGCAGCAGCAGCGGCATCGAGGGGCCGACCGCCAGCGCACTCTCGCTGCCTGCTTTCGCCGTGGCCGCGCCGGGCCTGGCCAGCAGCCCCGCGAGCCGATTCAGCCAGCCGCTGGTGATGCCCTCTTCCTTGACCGAGCCGAGTTCCAAATGATCCTGCGCGACGAAATGGCTGCGCACGCCGGTGCCATTGCTGACAGCGTGGACCGGCAGCAGCCCGCCGGCGCGATATATGCCGTGCAGCCCCGGCATCGCCGGGTGCAGCCCGTAGAAACCGCCAAGATCGAGCATCCCCTCGGGCGTGCCCGGCTGCTTTGGGACCAGCCCGCCGCGCAGGCCCATCAGCGCCGCGTCGCCGTACGGCACCACAGCCGCCAGCCCGTCGAGCGCCCCCCGCAGGATGACAACGACGAACCGCTGGTCGCCCGGCGCGTCCGCCAGCGCCAGCGAGATGCCGCGCACGGTTGCCACCGCTGCCAGCCCCAGCAGCGTCGCCCGGCGAGACAGCACGGAGCGCGGGTGATGCATGTCGGTCATCTCCGCTGAAACTCCGGTCCCGCCAGCGCCAGCGCAACCGCGTCCCGGCGAGAGGCGGCGCGCATGATCGCGCTGCGGGAACGCTCGCCGAGCAGGGCGCCGAGGCTATCGTCGGCCAGCGCCATCGGGTCGATCGTCGGGTGCTTGGCCGCGACCCCCATCGCCCAGTCGGCGCGGCGCAGCAGCATCTCGCCGTCCAGCCAGTCCGTCGCCGTATCCGGCCACCCATTCGGCAGAGGCGCGTTCATGAACGGCTGGCCGAAATGGTTCATCAGCCCAAGCATGTCGGGCCGCTCGGCTTCCGGCAGGTCGAGTGCCCGCATCGAGGCGATCACGAAATCGCCGGGGGAGCGCAACTTGGTCAGCGGCTGCCACGCCGAGGGTAGATCGAGCACGGCCAGGGTCGCTGCCTTCAGGTCGCCGCGCGTCTGCCGCAACACGTCGTTGATCCGCTTTACGTCAGCCGCGGTCGGCTGATCGGCGCAGAAATGCCGGACCAGTTTCTCGGCCACACGCCGGAATGTCGCCGGATGGTTGCCGAGCCATGTCAGCGCAGCCTCGCCGCCGGCCTGCCCTTCCGGGAAGGTCTGGCCCATCAGCGTCTTCGCGCCGGGCTCGTGCCGCTCCGGCATGAAAGCGAAGCCGGGGCTCGCGGTCCCCATATCGACCGACCAGCCGGTGAGGAGGCGCGCGAACGCGGTGACATCGGCCTGGGTGTAGCCGGCGGCGGCGCCGACGGTGTGCAGTTCCAGGCATTCGCGCGCCAGATTCTCGTTCAGCCCGCGATGGTTGCGTATGCCCGCCGGGCTGTCTGGCCCCATCGAGTCATGGTTGTCGAGGTACCATAGCATCGCCGGATGGCGCATCACCGCGCCCAGCATGTTGGTGAACCGGCCGGTTACATGCGGGCGGATCGCCTCCTGCACATACGGCAACACTAGCGGGCGGACCTCGCCCCGGCGCAGGCTGACGGTGAAATGGTTGGCCCAGAACCAAACCATCCGCTCGCGGAACGGATGGCCCGTCTCGGCGAGGTTTCGCATTGCGATCGGCGCGTCGGCCTTCCATAGCAGTTCAGTGCGGTGCGGCTGGCCCTCGACCGGCTTGAGCTCGCGGTCAAGCCTATGCGCCTCCAGTCCCGCCAGCGAACTGGAGATCGGCAGCGCGAGCGCCGGGTCAGGGTCGCGCAACTGCCCGCGCAGCCACGCCATAGGGTCCGCCGGAAGCGTCTCGCACCCGCGCCGGCCTAGGCCGAAGCGGATCATTGCCTGAATCGGACGAATATCCATGAACACTAGTGTAGCTGAGAATACAGGCGCTGTGTGACAATCATCTAATGTACGGTTTTTCAAAAAAATTTTATAAGGTTTTGACTTTAAGGGGGCTGTGTTGAACCCGCTGGCGCGAACCGGAAGGTAGCTGCCCGGGCCATTGTATGAAGTATCTACGATACCTGATCGGTAAGCGGCCGGTCTGGGTCGTGTAGCGCGGGGGTGTCGAGATGGGTCATCCTTGAGCTTGTTGCTGCAGCAATCCCTGGGGAGGCTATCATTTACGGCGATGCTCGCAGGTATCGACAGGCAGCTTGTGGGTGTGGCTGGGTTGGCCGGGCTCGGCTACGGGGGCTGGGCGGGAGTGTCGTCGGTCAGCTTCCACGGCAGCAACTCGGCGATGCGGTTGATGAGATGGCCGTCGGCGATCTTCGTCAGCGTGTCGCGCAGATAGGTTTCGGGATTGATGTTGTTCAGCTTGGCCGTCTGAACGATGGTGTAGAGCCTGGCCGCGTGACCCCCGCCGACGTCCGAACCGGCAAAAAGAAAATTTTTTGTGCCAAGAGTAACACATCGCATTGCGTTCTCGGCCGCATTGTTGTCGACTTCGAGCCGCCCGTCAGTGAGGAAGCGCGAGAGCGCGAGCTGGCGCTTGATGGTGTAGCGGAACGCCTCGGCCAGCGCCAACTTCGCCGACAGTTTTGCCACCGTCGCTTCGGCCCAGGGCAAGAACGCGTCGAGGCACCAGTTCGCTCAAGGCGGCCAGAAGCCCCGGCTGCATTTCGGTTGCCGGCTTGGCGCCACCGCCCGTACGGCGCACCCGGCCACCCAGGTCCGCCGCACCGCCCTTCAGTTCGGCGAGGCCACGATCGATCATGCTACGCGCAATCCCGGTTGCTCGCGAGACCGCGACCACCCCGCCGTGACCGGCCGTCCGCGCCTCGCTCGCCGCGAACAGCCGCCGCTGTCGCTCGTCCAGGACTGGCGCAAGCGCCTCGAAGCGGGCCTTGATGGCGGCGACGTTGATCATCCAGCCAGAATAAGCGATCCGGTAGAGCCATCACCTCCTTATCCGGATTCGTTCGTTGCGTTCTTCCAGCGATCCCGATTCTTTTCTTCCGACTCGGTTTTCCAGGCTCAAGCCCTTAGTGTCCATCCGGGAACATCTTGAATCGTTGGAATCGCTTGTGATTCACTGGCGGCGGTCCGATTCGCAGGAGCCGCCCGATGTGGACACCGGAGAACCGTGGTCGGTATGACCGCAGCGCGC
>Ga0116226_10001766_pt1 | contig 18761 bp, 19 predicted proteins | sample S1TSphfallax_FD_89692 | JGI IMG/M metagenome (GOLD analysis project Ga0116226, IMG submission 89692) | Host-associated microbial communities from peat moss isolated from Minnesota, USA - S1T2_Fa - Sphagnum fallax MG | ecosystem: Host-associated > Plants > Peat moss > Unclassified | place: USA... | reverse complement strand
CCGGGAGGTTCTTGCCATACTGGAAGCGCGGGTCGTCGCTCCACACCCAGAATTGCGTTGTGCCATCGGGCGGCGTCATCGTATCGAGTTTGGTGGATACCTTTTCCCAAATCTCAGGTGTACGGGAGCGGACGATGGTGTACTGCATCATCTGGAACTTGGTGTTCAACTGTTCCATCTGGTGCCGATCCAGCTCATGCACCAGCACGCGGTGTAGAGCAAAACTGACCAGCACGAAGACACTCAAGGTCGCAACCGCGAACATGATCGCCAGACGATAGGCAATCGATTTGTTCATTCCACCGTCTCCACATTACGCGCTTCCAACACATAGCCCATGCCGCGTATCGTGTGCAGCAGATTTCTCTTGAACGGGCCGTCGATCTTGGCGCGCAGGCGTTTGATCGCGACTTCGACGACGTTGGTATTGCTGTCGAAATTCATGTCCCACACGAGTTCAGCAATCGCTGTCTTCGATAGGATCTCGCCTTGACGTTTCGCCAGCACGGCCAGCAGTGTAAACTCTTTCGCCGTCAGATCGATACGTGCGCCATCGCGGTAAGCCTTGCGACTCAATAGGTCGATGTGCAGATCGCCGATATGCAGTTGCGTCGATTCCTGCACACGACCACGTCGGGTCAATGCCTGCAGGCGAGCCAGCAGTTCGAGGAAGGAGAAGGGCTTGATCAGGTAGTCGTCGGCACCGTCCTGCAAGCCTTTGATACGATCTTCGACGCGATCTTTCGCAGTCAGCATGATCACTGGCGTCGATTTGACTGCGCGCAACGACTTCAATACGGAAAAACCATCCAGACCTGGCAACATCACGTCGAGTACGATCACGTCGTAGTCATGATGAATCGCCATATGCTGACCGTCAATGCCATTGTGCGCGAGATCGACCACGCAGTCCTGCTCGGTTAAACCACGGTGCAAATAATCGGCGGTCTTCAGTTCATCTTCAACAATCAAAATCTTCATCGGCTTTCCTGATTTAACCGGCAGTATGCGTGCTCCAGACAAAAATTTCTTATCGACATTTGTGGTTTTTTTAATAACAAATTGATCATGCAACCAGTAAGGGCATGCTTCACTATAAGTCAGGCGATGGGTCGGTAATCTGACGGCTGAATGACAATTTTGTCAGAATCTGTCGGGGAATTGGCGCTCATATACATGGAGCGAATTTACCTTATTTTCCTGATGCCCTCTATCGGAAATCTCAACTAACAAGGTCAATTCTTATGAGAAAAACGTAAAAGAATATTCATCGCTTGTTCATAGCATGCCCGGCTGCGATAAACTGTCGGATTGGAGACGAAAAAGGTGCGCAACCAGCGGCGAACATGCGCTGTGAGCATCTGAGCAATACTTGACAGGACAAGAATGAAGCCTAACCCATCTGCAAAAGAATTGGTAGCCAGCGTTACCACATTGAACAAATTACTCGAAGCGCGTGTTGCTGCAACGCCGGACGTTGAGGCTTACCGCCAATTCGATAACGCCTCCCAGCAATGGGTCAGCTATAGCTGGAAGACGATTTCCCAACACATCGATATATGGCGCAAGGCTATCGATAGCCTGCGGTTGCCATATGGCTCGCGTGTTGCGATCCTGCTGCCTAATGGCACCAATGCTGTGTGCGTTGACCAGGCAACGCTTGCGCATGGTTTTGTGCCGGTGCCGATGCATTCAATCGATAATCCGGCGAGCATCGGATATATCCTCAACGATTGTCAGGCTTCGATGCTGGTGTTGAGTACCCTAGGACAATGGCAGGACATCGCAACGACTTGTGAGCAATTCCCACATTTGAAATTGGTTGTGTTGACTGATGGCGGAGCACCTGCTTCTAGCGATGGCAATGGTCCCCAGGTCTGCAATATGCAGGACTGGTTGGCGACTGCGACGGCTGGGCGGGAGGTCAAGAGTGTCAATGTCGACAAAGAGGATCTTGCCGCCATCGTCTATACATCCGGTACTACGGGCAAGCCTAAGGGCGTGATGCTGACGCATCACAATATCGTCGCTAACATTCAGGCAACGCTGGCGCGGGTGGAGGCGACCACATCAGACGTGTTCCTGTCTTTCCTGCCTTTGTCACACACCTTTGAGCGTACCATCGGTTACTACTTACCGATTTCCGGCGGCAGCTGCGTGGTTTATGCACGTTCTGTGGCTTTGATTGCAGAAGATTTGAAGATTGCACGTCCAACCGTGCTGGTGTCGGTGCCGCGCATCTATGAGCGTTTCTATGCGAAGTTGCAAGAGAAACTGGGGCAGGCAAGCGGCTTCAAGCAATTCCTATTCAAGTCAGCGCAAGGCGCAGGCTGGCGACGCTTCGCCCGTGCGCAAAAGCTGCCGGATGGTGCGAATGCCAGCTTCATGGATGATTTGCTGTGGCCGTTATTCAACAAGCTGGTGGCGCAAACTGTTCTCGCGCAATTCGGCGGACGCCTGCGTGTTGCCGTCAGCGGCGGTGCGCCGATGTCGCAAGCCGTGGCGCAATGTTTCCTCGGACTTGGTCTGCCGATGCTGCAAGGCTATGGCATGACTGAAACTTCGCCTGTAGTTTCTGCCAATGAATTGGACAACAACTGGCCGACCACGGTTGGACCAGCCTTGCCTGGTGTCGACGTGCGTATTGGTGAGAACAACGAATTGCAGGTGCGCTCGCCGAGTGTGATGAAGGGCTACTGGAATCGCCCGGAAGATACGAAGAACATCTTCACTGCAGATGGTTGGTTGCGTACCGGCGATCAGGCTGTGATAGAAGATGGCCGTATCCGCATCTCCGGTCGCCTCAAGGAGATCATGGTCACGTCCACCGGCGAGAAGATTCCGCCTGCTGATCTGGAGCTGGCGATCATGGCCGATCCCTTGTTCGAGCAAGCCATGGTAGTCGGTGAAAATCGCTCCTTCGTGTCCTCCTACGTCGTGCTGAACAAGGCGTTATGGACTGAGTTGGCGCAAAGCCTGAAGTTGGACCCGGCGGACCAAAATAGTCTGAAGGCGCCGGTAGCACACGAGCTCTTGCTCAAGCGTGTCAAGGACGCTGCCAAGCAATTCCCGTATTACGCAATGCCACGTACAGTCTGGTGTACGCTGGACCCGTGGACCATCGAAAATGGTTTGATCACGCCGACATTAAAGCTCAAGCGCATTGCCTTGCAAGCGCGCCTAGCCAATGAAATTGAAGCGATCTACCGTAGCTGATTGTCTTTCCAAATAGCCTCACTTGACGACGGCATCGCATCCAGATGCTGTCGTGCTCTCCAGTTCAAATCTATCTCTCTACTCACATCTAACAATCCTGTGACGATTGTTAGGCCGCTCTTCGGCTGTAGTCGAATTCTGCTGTATTCAAGATCAATCTCTTCGATTTCCGAATAAGGGAAGTCGGCCAGCTTATCTTCACAAATAAAATAATTTCAAGCACGATTCTCACGCGTGTGCAAATACCGAATCAATCTTCAAATCAACCAGTTCCCGGTTGACATCCTTTTGTTATTTCGGATACCTTGTAGAAAGTCGCATTTGTCACAATTCATTAACAATTGAATGTGGTACGGCTAAAACCCGCAATACGAAGAGCCTGAAAGGCCCTGTGTCTTCGACATCTGCATTAACAAGATGCAGCCGCGGTGACACGAAATACATCAATAAGGAGTGGTAAATGAATCAGTACGTGGGAGTTCCAAGAAATAAAGCGGGAGTTCGACCGATGAAATCTGCAATTCATCTGGCGATTGCTGTAGCGGCGATGGCATCCCTGCCAGCGTTTGCGACACTTGGTGGTAACAGTGCCAGTGTAGTTGCAGATAAAACTGCCTTGCAAGCGACGATGAAGACAAGCGCGGAGGCCGGTTATACCGATTACTCGCTGACGCTTGCCAATGGCATCATTGTGCATGAGTTCGTCAATTCCGCGAATCAGGTGTTTGAAGTGACCTGGAACGGCAAGGGCATGCGCCCGAATATGAAGCAGATTCTCGGCAATTATTTCTCGCACTTCGGTACAACAGGGAAAAAAGAAGAACGGCAACCGACCCATCGCCAGGCAGATCACATTGGTTCCAATTTCGTCGTACATTCGGCTGTGCATAACCGCATCTTTAGCGGTACCGCGCACGTGCCATCGATGATCCCTTCGTCGATATCCGGCCCTATCAGCGTGCCAAATGAAAGCCTGCCAGTTGGCGGCGCGCACTGATCCCTTCTCCCGACCGAATTGATAAGAACGAACATGAAAAAACTCGCATTGATTTTGATCGCCTGCGCATCGCTCGCGGGCTGTGGCGGAGGCTCCGACAGCTCGACAACGACTGTACCACCGCTGTATCTGGTTGACGGTACCGTTACTGGCCTGACTGGCTCCGCGACCGTTACGCTGGTTGACAACGGCAGTGACACCGTGACCGTCACCGGCAATGGCGGTTTCAGCTTCCCTACAGCGCTGAAGTCCGGTTCGAACTATGCCGTCACCGTTGGCGGTGTTTCACCTAACTATTACACTTGTTCAGTCGCCAATGGAAGTGGCGCGATTGGTAATGCAAGCGTGACGAATGTCAACGTTTCCTGCTCGCAGTTGCCACAGGTTGCCATGTCTTGCGGTAACGCGACTTCGATCGGCAGCGGCAACGTTGCTCCTCTGGTTGTGGATGGCTTCCCTTGTGCAGCAGGCGGCACTGTCGGTGCGGCCAATAATGCCAACGTACCTTACACGACTGTGAAGATTTGTGCGCCAGGTAGCACAACCAACTGCCAGATCATCGACCACGTCACCGTTGATACCGGATCGACAGGTCTGCGCATTGCTGCATCGGCGCTGAAGGCCAGCCTGCAACCAGGCAGCGGTTTGCCTGCGGTCGCAGGTGGTAGCGCATCGACTTCGCTGGCAGAGTGCGAAATCTATGTATCGTCTTTCGTCTATGGTCCGGTCGTATCGGCTGACGTCTATATTGCAGGCAAGCTGGTCAAGAATGCCAACATGCAGGTCTTTGGTTCGCCGGGATATAGCGTTCCAGACGATTGCAGCAACCAAGGCGGTATCGAGACCGACACCACACAAAGCTTTGATGGTAATGGCCTGATCGGCGTCAGCTTCGATCTGCTCGATCAATCCGAGTATTTTGATTGCCAATCATCCGACTCTACTCAATGCACGGTTAATAACACATACCAAGGTCTGCCAAATCTGGTGAGCCAATTCTCTTCCGACAATAACGGTGTCGTGTTGAGCTTGCCACCTGTGTCTGCTGCTGGTTCCAGCATACCATCGGTCGGTACCTTGACCTTCGGTATCAGCACACAAGCCAATAACACGCCTGCTGCATCGACAATGGCAATTGCCAATGATCCGATCATGGGTACGTTTGCTGCGCAAGTTGGCGGTACCTGGTATCAGGCTTATATCGACAGTGGCACCTTCGTCATGTTCTTCAACGACACGGCTGATCCGAACCTGACCGCATGCGCCAGTACCGACAATAATGCAGGTCTGTATTGCCCGGCAACGATACAGAATATACCTATCACGTTTGCCAACACTGGCAGCACGACACCAATCGGTACCATTACCTATCAGGTCGGTAATGCCGACGTGATCAATACGCCGACTGCGATGGTGTTCAGCAATATCGCAGGCCCGATTGCCGCATCGTCCACGCTCAATGCAACGACGATGGCGTTCGGCCTGTCGGCTTTCTTTGGTCATAACATGTACTTCCTGTTCGATTCGATGACTGCACCAGGCACAGGTCTGGGCGGCACAGCGACATCGACCGTAACTGGTCCGATCAACGGTATCCAGTAATCGCATGAAGGAAACGTCATCGGAAGTGAAACTCCGGTGGCGATGTCCTGACATCTCTTCGCACTAAAAGCACGCAGGCCGAGTTGTATTAGCGGCCTGCGTCGAACAAGCTTCCTTCCGCAAATTCCCCTTCTCCACTAGTGGCGTTCCTGAATGCCGCAGCTTTGCATCTCATAAAGATCTTCTCCTGAGTCAATACAAGGCGTATCAAAAAAACCAATAAACATTTCTTAAATTTCAGTCTTGACAGAAATTTCGGACGAAGCTATTCTCCGTTTCATGGAACTCACACCTGTATCTCAAAAGTTTGTTCTCCACTGGGGCGAAATGGGTACCCGCTGGGGAGTGAACCGCACCGTCAGCCAGATTCATGCCTTGCTGTACATCACAGGCAAGCCGATGCATGCGGAGGAGATTGCGGAAACGCTCGATGTTGCACGTTCCAACGTATCGACCAGCCTGAAGGAATTACAAGGCTGGAAGCTGGTGCGGATCGCCCATATCAAGGGTGACAGGCGCGATCATTTCGAGACCTCGCTCGATGTGTGGGAGCTGTTTCGCACCGTCGTGCGTGAGCGTAAGGAACGCGAGTTTGACCCAACACTGGCAACGCTTCGTGAATGTCTGGCCAGCCCCAACATCAGTGAAGAAGACAAGGCTGCACAAAAGCGTATTGCCGAGACATTGATGTTGATGGAAACTCTGACGACCTGGACGGATGAAATGCTGCGCCTGGAGCCGTCAACCCTGATGAAGTTGTTGAAGATGGGGGCGTCGGTACAGAAGTTCGTGCGTGGCGATAGCAAGAAAGCGGCGAAAACCGAGAAATAAGTTTCAGAAAAAGAAAAATCGACGCATCAGAGTAGGGCGTCTTTTTTTTGATTCATTATTTCTGTTTTGACTGAAATTACTGAATTTATAGATTGTTTGGAATTGCATTGAACAGCGCCCGAATCGTTATAAGGCCGGGCGCACAAACTGAAGAAGGCTCGCATCGCCTTCAATTTGATAGGGAGAGCATCGTGAATATAGTAATTTTTTTGATGGCTTGGGGATTGCCGATAGTGCTGACCGTGCTGGTCATGGGCTATTTGCGTCCGATCTTGCGCAACGCTGCTGCTGTTTGGTGAAGTGATTATGGTGCTGTCATTTGGTCTGGTGGATGATCAGTCAAATCTCGTTGACGGCTTGCATCGTGTCCTCTTCCTGAGCTTGACCGGCGGCTTTGTGGGTGTCGCCTGGATCGCCAAAACCATTTGGGACAGCTTGACCAAATGCCCGGAAGCCAAAGAGCGCCTGTTTCTCGGCAAGGCTGCAAGCACCCCCAATGCCGCCACATCTGCATAAGCAAGCCCATCACCACTTACTTTTTCGGTAGCCAACATGAATATCCTTCTTTGCGGCGCTAATGGTTTCATCGGGCGTAATTTGTGCGACGCTTTACATGCGGCTGGACATCATGTGATTCGAGGCGTGCGCACTGCTTCAAGGTCATCCGATATTGAAATGGATTACCAGTACGACGCGTTTCCCGAGGGGTGGATACCACGACTGCGCGATATCGATGTTGTCATCAATGCAGTCGGCATTCTGGGTGAAAGCCGACACGCTCATTTTGACACGGTGCATCGCGATACGCCCATTGCGCTATTCAAAGCGTGTGCGACAGCAGGTGTAAAACGCGTGATCCAGATATCGGCGCTCGGTGGCCGGGACAGCAACGACATGACGCCTTACCTGCGTACGAAGCGCGAGGCAGACGCCTTTCTGATGAAAACGCAGCTTGACTGGACCATCTTGCGCCCGTCGCTAGTGGTCGGCGTGGATGGCGATAGCAGTCGTTTCTTTCGCACCCTGGCCAGCCTGCCTGTCGTTGGCTTGCCGGGTAAAGGGGAGCAACAACTCCAGCCTGTGCACATCAGCGATTTGTGTGATGCTGTTGTGCATGCTGTGTCGTCAAATGAAACGTCGCGACGCATCATCGACGTGGTCGGCCCCGCACCCATAAGCTACCGGCAAATGCTGGCTAATTATCGTGCGGCGATGGGCATGCCGTCGCCAATTTGGCTGCCGATACCGATGAGCCTCATGCGCATTTCGGCGAGCGTGGCGACCCTTCTGCCGCAACAGGTGTTCTCCCCGAATACCTTACTTATGCTGGAACAAGGTAGTGCTGCAGACCCCATTCATCTGCAACGATTAATCGGACATGCGCCGAAATCCGCATCACAATGGTTTGTCGGTACTTCAGCAAAGGTGCTACGCCTGGATTCATTGAATAATTGGACTGTGTCACTATTTCGATTCGCATTGGCGTTCGTCTGGATCTGGACTGGCCTGATCTCGTTGGGTATATATCCAGTTGCCGGCAGCTTGAACATGCTGGCACAACTTGGTCTGCACGGAGGCTTGGCGACGACCTTGCTGTATGGCGCGTCTTTCCTTGATTGTGCGATTGGTATCGCTACCTTGTTGGCACCGAGTTGTAGTTTGTGGCGATTGCAATTTGCTGTGATCGTGGGCTACAGCATCCTCATCACGATTTTTCTTCCTTATTTCTGGCTGCATCCGTTTGGGCCAATACTGAAAAATATTCCTATCCTGGTCATGTTGATTGCGCTGGACGCCACGGAAACACATTGAAATGTCTCTCTATCTACTTCTCAAGACTTTGCACATCCTGTCGTCCGTTGTGTTGGTCGGTACAGGATTTGGTTCTGCTTTTTATCTGTTCTGTGCCAATCGCAGCAAGAGCACGGAAGCGCAATGGGTGGTAGCACGCCTGGTGGTGCTCGCCGACTGGATATTCACAACACCGACCATCATCCTGCAACCGCTGACGGGATTTGCTCTGGCACGCATGGCTGGCTGGCCTCTGACCACACAGTGGATCATGTGTTCCGTCGTTCTTTATCTTATTGCAGGTATCTGCTGGTTGCCCGTAGTTTGGCTGCAAATACAAATGAAGCGTATGTTGGATAAGGCGATACAAGGAGGCACAACCGCGGCTGCGACGTACTGGCGCTATGCAAAGCGATGGGAACTATTGGGATACCCAGCCTTTATCTGTATGCTCGGCGTGTACTTCCTGATGGTGAACAAGCCTGCTTTGTTTTGATATTTCCCAATTCCTCCATTGTAGAAAGAAATCATGAATCCCTATCAGGATATACCGCCCTCGCATGATGTCGATTTCAAGGAAGAGGAGCCTGAGACCATCCTGACCTTTTCCGCATGGCTGCCATTTGTCTTCGGCGCCCTCTATGGATTGGCTTGCCGCGCGGTTTTCTCCGGTTGGGTTTTTGCCGGGCATCAAATGCCGGAAGCAATGTCGGCGGGTTTCATATTCGGGGTACCGATAGCCATTGGTGCCATCACCGTTTATCTCGCCGAAAAGAAGAAACGCCGATCCTATCTGTACTATATTTTTGCGCCATGGCTATCAGTCGCTGGTTTTATCGCGGGGACAGCAATCGCCTTGATTGAAGGTTCCATCTGCATCGCTATCATCGCACCGCTGTTTCTCGCACTCGGTTCTGTCGGCGGATTGATCATGGGCATTGCCTGCCGTGTATTGCGCAAGCCGATACATACGGTGCAAAGCATTTGCCTGCTAACGGCATTGATTGCGCTCGGCGAACTTCCTTACCCCTTGCCACGCGATGTGGAAGAAGTCAGCAAGACGATCCATATCTCCGCGCCAGCGGATGCCGTCTGGAAAAATATCCAGAATGCTGAAGATATCCGCCCTGAGGAAGTCGATAGCGCGTGGGCGTATCGCATCGGTGTACCCAAACCGATTTCAGGCAAGACAGTCAATGCTGCTGACGGACGGGTGAGAAAAGTCGTATGGGAAAAAGGCGTCGAATTCGATGAAATCATCACTGACTGGGATGAGGGAAAATTCGTGCGCTGGACATATCGTTTCAATGCGCAATCTTTCCCCGCAGGAGCCATGGACGAACATGTCAGGATAGGTGGTGAGTATTTCGACGTGCAGGATACTTCTTATGCACTTCAATCTGATAAAGATGGCACGGCATTGACGATCACGATCCATTACCGTGTCAGCACCAGATTCAATTGGTATGCCAATCCGATTGGGGATTACTTGCTCTCCGACTTTGCGTCGTCGATTTTGGCCTTCTATAAAAATCGTAGCGAGAACGGCGTGGCCAGTAAAGCATCCATTGTCGCGACACATTGACTGCCTTGCGATGGCTCATCAAATGCATAAGCCCCTCCTGTGAAAGCGAGGGGCTGTCCTACCGCTGTAAATTACACGGACTAATTAATTATTGCTGAGTCCAGTAACTGATCAGCCAAGGCACGCCAGCGGAATAGCTGGTCATGTACGGTGTGCGCGAAGTGCAGGTTGCAGGATCGCATTGGCTACCGTGGATCAGATAGTTGTTTACAACGGCACCCTTGTACTCTACCGTCATCACATAGCTATGACCGTTTTCAGTAACGACACTACCTGTGTGATACAGGGCTGCGCCGCTGAAAGAGCCGGTAGATGGTGGCGTAACAGGCGGAGTAACTGGTGGCGTTACAGGAGGAGTCACCGGCGGTGTAACAGGTGGTGTTGTGCCGGTCACGACTGCAGCAATCTTCGTGATATCGAGGCTGCCCCAGCCAGTTGTGTAGTCCCAACCTGTTGCTGCACTGTAGGAACCGTTCGATCCTGCAGTGATGTCATGGAATGCAGTGCCATTCTTCGCTGCAGCAGCATAAACGGCAGGGTCAGGGAATGCGAGACCGTTGCTGTTCATCGACTGGATACGCGCCCAGAAACCTGCAAACAATGGTGCCGACAAACTGGTTCCGCCAATCTGATTGCTGACGCCGTTGACGATTACCAAGGCACCACTTGCTGGGTCGGCATCGAACGCGATGTCAGGAACGCCGCGGAATTTCGATGTGCCGAGTACGCCCGCGCCGGTCTGCCAGCTTGGTGCCGGTTCCGTTGCGCTCGGGCCACCACCGCCTGCGCTCCATGCGATTTCCGAGCCGTAGGTCGTCTTGTTGGTTGTGTAAAGCGTCGTGCCACCAATCGACATCACGTATGGCGATACCGCAGGATAGCTTTGTCCAACCGCTGTCTTGCCGCACTCTGCAGAACCGGAGTCACCTGAGGATACTGAGAAGGTCTGCTTTTGTGCAACGGCTGCCTCGAAAATCTGATCGTCGGTTGCTTCTTCACCGCTTTGCTTGTAGTCGAGTTCGCAGCCACCCAACGATACGTTGATCACATTGGCTTGATGGTCGGTGACGACCTTGTTGTAGGCTTCGGTCAGGCTGGTGTTTGCTGCGTAGAAGATCAAACCTTTCAGCTTGCCGCCAGCAGCGGCGACGATATCCTGGCTGTCCAGATCCCATTCGTCGATACCGTTGGCCGATGTTGGTTGACCGCCAACGTTGACAACTGTGACCGGCACCGGCGTAATCCCGGCGCTGGCTTCAAATTGCGCCAAGTCGGCCTGCACCTGTGTCAGCACGCCCCAGCTGATAATGCCGACAGTTGCGTTCGCAGCGGGAGGCAGGCTGCTTGCATCGTAGAGAATCGGGAAATCAGTCGGTTGATGCGATTGCACCGAGCCTGTCGAATTATTGACAGGCGTTGCAGCTTGTTTGCTTGCATGCACAAGCATCGTATGTGGCACGACCGCGTTATTCAGGCCGTGTACGGACAGTACGATGCCATCCAGTTGCGAAGGCACTTGAGCCGGCTTCACGTTTGCAAATACCTGTGCGCCATCGACGTTGAAATTGTGGATTTCGGTGTTGAATGCTGCTGCGGCGAGCGCGGAAGTACCGTCGCCACTGACCAGCAGGTTATTCGGTGCAATCGTCACGTTGCGAAAGCCTGCACTGGTCAGGTAAGCGGCAACAGCCTGAGCTTGCGCATCGCTCGGAGCGTGCATGCTTTAGAATTCTTCCGGTGTCAGATAGGAGCTGGTGCTCCCCTTTTTGATAGCAGCTACACGTGCATCCAATGCATCCTTGTTCTGCAATTTCAGGCTGACAGTGATATGTATCGTTTGAGCAGGGGCTGTCACTTCGGCTGCCATGACGGACAGACCGGTATTGTTCGAATGAACATTAGGTGCTTTGGTTTGCGTATCCACCCAGGCAGTGCCTGCGAATGCTGGTAGGGCAAATGCAGTTGCCATGATCATGGAGAGTGTGCGCAGTTTGAACGGCATATTGATTCCTTCAATTTAATTATTGAAGCGTCAGCACAGGTGCTCGTCACCGCATGCCGGACTTCGATTGTTTTTACAGGAGTGGAAATTTCTGAATGGCCTGTTCTTCATTTCCTTTTCAAATCGATAACTGAATCCTTTGCATGATTTCAAATCGGGCTTGTGTGGGCGTCGATCAAAAATCAGGCTGTATTTGATCATTTGGCAATTTTACGTTCAATCCGTTATCTCTTAAGCCATATTTAAGCAATTCTTAATCATGACTTTACTTGGTGGTATTGATGGGTCGCGCGCGCGCAGATCAGGCAACGTGTACAATTCGCCCGTTGTTATTGGCGCGGTTTTATGTGCCGACCTGTTTTTGACTATCGCATCTGGACGCTGGTCCTATGCCGGGAAGTAGATGAGTAATTTCAGTGAAGTCCAGTCGCTACGCATTTTCATCGCCATCGTCGATGCAAAAGGGATCGCTGCGGCTGCTCGTTTTTTGGGTCAAACACCGTCCGCGATTTCACAGCGACTGAGCCAGCTGGAAACGCGACTCGGCGTCAAACTCCTGCAGCGGAATTCGAGAAAGCTGCAACTCACCGAAGAAGGGCAACTGCTCTACGAGCGAGGCAGGCTACTGTTGGGCGGACTCGATGAACTACAGCGCGATCTCGCGCATCGAAGAGATTCTCTGACCGGCCCACTCAAGCTATGGGGACCACTCGCATTCGGTCGCGAATATCTGGCCGAATTGCTTGCGGAATTCCACGAATTGCATCCGGGCCTTGATGTGTCCCTGACTCTGAGCGACAAGCTATCCGGCTTCACCAGAGACAGGTTCGACCTCGTTGTACACATCGGCGAAATGCAGGCGCAGGATCTGGCGACGTATGAAATCGCGCCTAACTCACGCTTTCTTTGCGCTTCACCAAAATATTTGGACCTTGCGCCAGCACTCACGCACCCGAACGACTTGATTCGCCATAAATGCCTCGTGCTGCGCGAAAACAAGGAAGACTCGACACTCTGGAGTTTCAGCCGCGGAGACGAAGAAGCAAAAATTCGCGTCACGCCTTCTTTAAGCAGCAATGATGGCGAAGTCATCGTTCGCTGGGCGCTTGCTGGCAAGGGGATATTCCTACGATCAGAATGGGCCGTGGCAGACATGCTGAAAAGCGGCGAGCTGGTACGCGTACTACCGGAATGGAAACTGCCCGAAGCGAATGTCGTCGCCATCGTCCCGCATGCGGATGGCATGCCAATCCGGGTTCGACGTTTTATCGAATATCTGCGCGGCAGCTTCAGGCCGAATCCGAGTTGGCGTGATCAAGGTTAAGTGATGCTGGTACGGTGGTGATCCTGAGACGACGGCTACATCGTTATATATGTAAAAATCGGAATCGTGATGATCCTCGTTTTCGCCAGCAATATAGCAATCTAGACCACATGTATCGGGACTTCCCTTCGACTCAACGTCAGGTCGAAGGAAGGTCGAATGGAAAACACTCGCTGACTGAATTTCTGCTCCTATTTCACACTTGTCGAAAAGCGACATTTTTTGCAATGGTGGGACTTCCTTTGAACTTTCCCTTTAGCGTAATGCTGGATTTTTTTGAATGAATCCGAGGGGGGAATTCGGAATTCGCATCAATTATCCATCGGGTAGAATAGTGCCGAAACAAAAATGCCGATCTATCGCATCTTTGTTAAGCAGACTCTTGACCATTTGTAAGCAGGCAATTGGGGAAAACGTTTCCATTTTTTTGCGATTCTGACTTTTGAAGATGAATTGCGAAGCTGTATTGGATTCACAAAACTATATTAGGTGTTATGGGAATATTTAGTTTTTTCGATTCAAAACCGTCTCCCGCGAAGTTTGCCAAGTTATTTGCCGACTACGCGAGAAAGCAGGGTTATGATAAGGCGATGACGTATCAGGCGAATGAATTTCGCTTTGACTTGGGGGCGGGAAATTTCTTTAATCTGAATAACGTTTATCTCGACTACAACAACGTATCGAAATCGGATCGTGCGGGTGTGTTGGCGAAATACGTTGCGGGCTTGAATTATCCTGAGGTGCCGTCGAAATTCGAGGACGCAAAGGGTCGCTTGATGCCCATCATACGTGGACGAAGCCTTGGCGAATACCTGCGTCTCACCAGTATGATGCAATCTGGGAACACCAATTCTGAGCATGATTTATCACAGCCGTTCAGTGACGATGCGGTTTTGCAACTCGCATACGATTCAGAGCATTCGCTGATAAACATCGGCAAATCGAGTTTCGATAAATGGGGAGTGACACTTGATGTCGCCCTGGATGCTGCACTGGCGAATCTGCGTGACAACACTCCAGATCGCTTTCGACCCTTGGATCAGGGCGTGATCATTGGTAATTGGAATGATGCATACGATACCTCACGTGCATTGCTTTCCGATGTGATCCATCGAGCCAACGTGGGGAGCGACCCGGTACTCGGTACTGATGATTCCTACGCGAGCCTGCTTGTTGATTACGTCGGCAAACAACCAGGCTGGACTTTCCAGGATGATTGACTATGCGATCGAGAGTGCGTAAAAGGACGGACGGTTTGTTTCCGCATTGATGTATCGCTTTGAAGATAGCAAGTTGGTCCGCTACCTGCCTAGTGACAGCTCCATCGATCACAAGCTACAGAGATTCAGGAAAAGGAAGATTACGGAAGACTATACAAGTCAAAAGGATCTCCTTGACAAACTACACGCAGCCAAGGGAATTGATATATTCGTGGCAAATTGCTCGCTTGCGGAAAAGAAAAATAGCGAAGCGTTATTTACGTTCTCGACCTGGGTAAAAGGTGTCGATGCACTCCTTCCCGAAACCGACTATGTTGCTTTGGGTGTGCCGGACGAGAACGCTAAAGGAAAATTCGTGTTCAAGACGGTAACGTGGGCTGACGCGCAATCGCTTGGAAAAAACATTATGGTTCGAGTCGAAGGCTATCCTACCCGGTACCGCGTCCCCAGTTTCCCCAGCGAGGAAAGTATCAATGTGGTGCCAAAGGCTTTGCTTTAAATCTGATTCGCATTGCGTTTTGACGTCTTGAATAGAGGCCTGGAAATTCATCTATGAATCAACCCGCATTTGTATCGGTGCAGATTTTCGCGGAAGTGGCACAGGTTTTTTGTTCATGGTGAGAGGGGCTGCTGCTCGGCACGGAAAAGGAGCATGAACTTGCAGTTATGCTGGCGAAGCTATATGCGACAGCACTTGCACTCTCCAAAGTTGGAGGCGAAAACGAAGATGGATTGCCAGAGCTTCCTGAGGCGGCGCTAGCAAATGCTAAAGCCAACCTTGCGTGTTTTAACGCTCGATACCATCGCAGCACCCCAAAGGAAGAATTTTGAGCCTAAATATTATTGAACATATTGTTGACAATATTTGACTGAGAACAAAATGGATTCGCTACATTACTTCGATGACCCTGAAGAAGGGCTTTCCCGTGCAACGACTCATCCTCGATTCGTAGAGCTTGCGAGGGAGGACTTTTATTACGATTGTGCAGATGATTTCAGTCCGTTTGGTAGCGACGATGGTAACGATACATTGGCTTCGCTGGAAGATTGGTATCGTGAAGGCGGCCAGGATCACCAAATATCCGATTTCTTGAGCGAATTGGTTAACGATTGGGATTTTGGTTTGCCTGCAGGCCTTATTCGTGCAGACTCTGAAACAATCGAGACGTGGCTGGGCGAAGATAAGATGCACGAAACTTATCTCGTGTCGGAATGCCGTGCAAGAGTTGCCGTCGCATTCGGGCAATTGAAAATCACCGGGCACGTGGAATCAGAAATTGTGGATGAGGGGCTGGCGGCAATTCGTTGCCAGTTGTGGTTCAATGGGCGCGCCCGAATTCATTACCCGAATTGGAAATTTGCAGATGAGGATCATGAACGGTTGATCAAAATGCAGACGGTATTGAACCAACTTTGACCTGCGCCTAGTCGGCCCGAATCCTTCGCGCCCGAAGCTCGGTAGCACAATATGGAAAGTGCGCATGTCTCTTGTCTGAACACCTGCTTGGATTTAAGGAGAATTGAGCCAATCTTCCGACCTTTGCATTGCAAACACGACACCCTTCCAGCTGAGTTATCGCCCCTGATGCGCTGTTTGATGCCGAAAAGCATATCCACGGCGGAGGATGTTCTGCAAAAGAAACCGTAGGATTTCACCAGTACTGTTGTACTTTAGATGTTAATTTTGACAGTTATCAGCGATTGACGAAGTCGGTAACATCCCCATCGATTTGAGAACCATCGAGAGGGATGACGTGACTGATAAATGCCAGGCAAATGGATGTGGGGTGTCGGTTGAGGATGGCGCCTTCATGTGTACTGCACATTGGCGCATGGTTCCTGGGGCGTTGAAACGGACGATACGACGCTCGTTCCAGGAACGTGGGGGGGATAAGGGTAATCCGCTTTATCTGCCGTATCTTGATGCTTGCGCACAGGCTGTTGAGCTGGTTGCCCTGCATGAGAGCTTGCCGTCAGAAAATGCCTTTCGGCGTGCTGCCAATTTGCTGGAGGAATATATGGCGCAATCGAGCCAGAGCGGCTAGAATACGGGCTCCGCTCGATTTGTGGGTTATTGTTGCGTGCGACGTTGTCCCGCTTTGCAAATCGCACAGTACTTGGTTGATTAACGCGATATTAAGAATTGTCTTGAAAAAACGTCGCCAAGTTACTGAATCTATTGACGGAAATTCATTTGCGCTACTATAGTGGTGGGATGATTTCCGATTTCACATTACTTTCCGAAAAAATTAGCCAACTGGCTGAGATGGTGCAGTCATTGCGCAAGGAAAATTCCATTCTGCGTCATGATCTGTCTGCGCTTGCTGCGGAAAATGCAGAATTGCTTCATCGAATCGAAGAGGCGCATCAGCGTGTTACGGCGCTGCTTGATCGTATTCCAGTGCGCGATGACGACGCAGAAGACGATGAGGAGGACGCAGAATGATACAGATCGATGCCAATATCATGGGGCAGCCGTACAAGCTCGCTTGCAAGGAAGGTGAAGAAGTGGCCTTGCACGCGGCAGTATCGTATTTGGACGGCAAGATGTGCACAATCCGCGATTCGGGCAAGGTCAAGGGTAACGACCGTATCGCCGTGATGGCGGCGCTGGGCATTGCTGCCGAACTGCTTGGCACCAAATCGGGTGAAGGGCCGTTCGCCGAAATGACAATGGCGGAAGTGCGCCAAAAAATTGCTGCGATGCATGCGGTGCTGGATTCCGCTCTGTCCCCACAAGAAAATCTTTTCTAAATTCGTTCAAAGTATTTGACACAAATCCAGATCGGAGTACACTTGGCTTCCCTGCCGTGTTCGCGATTGCCATATATTCCTTGAACCATTTATGAGCATCGGTTGCGGAAATTTGTTCGACAGGTGTGAGCGTCGCTTGTCCGATGAACCCGAAGTTGAACTAACTGTGACCACCTTGAACCGTTTTGGTTCGGGATGCCGGCACAGCGGCACAGGCGGGGCTTGAATTCTGAAGCGGTTGCATTTTGTATGCATCCGCTTTTTTTATGTCTATTCTGTTCATGTTGAAATCATTTTGCGGGAATGTGCATGAAACGTTACTGGCTGATGAAATCGGAACCATCTGAAGTAAGTATCGACGATGCGTTGAAAGCGCCGAAGAAAACGGTGCCATGGACAGGTGTACGCAATTATCAAGCGCGCAATTTCATGCGCGACGGCATGACAATCGGCGACGGCGTGTTGTTCTATCACTCCAGTTGTCCAGAGCCTGGCATCGCCGGATTGGCTGAAGTGGTCAGTACTGCTTATCCCGACGATACGCAATTCGATGCCAAGAGCAAGTATTTCGATAGCAAATCCTCGCAAGAGAATCCGCGCTGGATGATGGTGGATGTGCGTATCACCGAGAAGACGCGATTGCTGTCGCTGGCTGAAATGCGTGCGGATGAAAAGTTGGCAGAGATGATTGTGCTGCAGCGTGGTAATCGCTTGTCGATCACACCGGTTACGACGGAACAGTGGCGTTACATTGAGAAACTGCTGCGCAAGTAACGCCTGTCTTGATGGTGACGCTTAGGTTAGGCGTCGCTATACTGATCTCGCAAAACCTTCTTCTGCACCTTCCCCATCGCATTACGCGGCAAGTCACTGACAAAGTGGATTTTCTTCGGCACTTTGAAGTTCGCTATCTTTTGCTTCAGCGTTGCGATCATTGCCTCTGCTGATAGTGTGGCATTTGGTTTCGTCACGACGATTGCAACTACTGCCTCGCCGAAATCGGGATGCGGTACGCCGATCACCGCTGACTCGATGACGCCATCCATTTCATCGAGTACCGTTTCAATTTCTTTCGGATAAACATTGTAGCCGCCGGAGATGATCAAATCCTTGCTGCGTCCGACGATGGATAGGTAACCGTTCTGATCGAACTTGCCGACATCACCGGTAATGAAATAGCCATCGCTGGTGAATTCCTGTGCGGTCTTTTCCGGCATGCGCCAATAGCCTTTGAAGACATTCGGGCCTTTCACCTGGATCGCGCCGATGTCTTCGGTGGCGCAGGCTGCACCCTTGTCATCGACCACACGCACAGACACGTCGGGCAGAGGGAAGCCGACACTGCCGCCGACACGTTTGCCATCGTATGGGTTCGACGTCAGCATGTTGGTTTCGCTCATGCCGTAGCGCTCCAGTATCGTATGACCGGTACGGGTAAT
>Ga0116226_10001765_pt1 | contig 18765 bp, 7 predicted proteins | sample S1TSphfallax_FD_89692 | JGI IMG/M metagenome (GOLD analysis project Ga0116226, IMG submission 89692) | Host-associated microbial communities from peat moss isolated from Minnesota, USA - S1T2_Fa - Sphagnum fallax MG | ecosystem: Host-associated > Plants > Peat moss > Unclassified | place: USA... | reverse complement strand
AAGAGTACAAGCACAAAAGTTTCAAGCTCACAACCATCAGCAAACAACTCTTCTGATGACTCTAGCAAAGGAGATCCAAGCCAAGGAAAAGTCTGGGCTTCTGAAAATAATGGTGTTGGGAAAATCAGCCAACAGATAAGACGAATCTCAAAAACTTTTCAAGAGTAGAAGAGCGTAGTGAAGGAATCCAGACAGCAGAATACGGGCCAACACCCAAGTCACTCACTACGTGGCAGCCAAAACATGTGAGATTATCAACTAGCTTTGAAAGTGGATCATCATCCAGTAGTAGTGAGAACAATACTCGTGCAAGAAACTCTTACTAAACCAGGAAAGTTCTTGTCTTTGCAGTTCTACCCACACAAGCTTTTCTTTTCCAGGGAACAAAGAATTAGTTGATGTTCTCCAACATCGAAGAAACTACTTGGGCCAATTTTTGTTTCTTTTGATGCAGACCCATGTACATGGAACATGAAGGAGCCAAATCCGTTAGACTACTGTACCATCTAGACTAGTGGCAGTGGCAGCATCTCTTGCTGCTGAAGCACCTCCAAAAGACCATTTTGACTGGACAATTTTTGGTTCCCAACCATGGGTAATGGTGCACCTACAACTGGAGGCATGGGTAATGGTGCACCTGCAACTGGAGGCATGAGTAATGGTGCACCTAGAGCTAGTGGTGTGCCAGCAGGTGTGTGCTGTTTTACTCTGTCAATATGTTTTCCAATGTGTTTGTACAGATATTCATTCCTTGTATTAATGCAGACAAATCTCTATCATACATGTTACAGTTGATGGTCCCCAAACAAGTGAGAAACTGTCAGTTCTTGTTCATACTACTTTGCTTCTGTTTCTTCGTTCTAGTTCATCCCTTCCACATTGTTCCTTTTTCATGGTCTGTAAGTCCTTATCTGGAAGTTGTTCTTTGACTTCAAGGAAAAGTTTTAACCTTGTTCTTTAACTTCCTTGATCATGAGTATGGAGATTTCTTGATTGTCATGAAAGTTATCAAGTTGTATTCAAGTACAGTACAGTGCCATGAATATTGTATGTTGATTCTTTCCATCCATGTGTGGTCTCTGTTGAAGGCAACTTATTAAGGAATCTGAAGTTATGAAGCTGCCCTCAACAGAGAGAGATTAAACTCCTTTGAGGGCAGCCTCATAATTTCTTTTGTTGAGGTAGAGCAGAGGCAATAATTGAGGGCGTTTTTTTGGTTGAAGGTGGCCCTTGTTCCATGTATCTTCCCTTAGCCTTTGTGCGATTTCCCCCTGTTTTCAGCAAATTGTAGGGCTCCCTGTCTGGTGTACAGTCCAGATGGGGGATTTGGTTGATGTGTAAATCGATGCTTTTTGTGTTCTATTCTGGCACACAACCTTCTTTTCTTTCTCAGATAAGCCTTTTGCCTAGTTAGCATTTTTGGTTAGGTATTGCTGTTAAAGTCTGCAATACAAATTGTCTATGAGACGTGGTGGGGTAATCTATCTGCTCATGGAGTCAATCCGGATTACTTGTTTGATAGCATTTCCGCAGTTAGCTCTTCAAACTGGGAATGAGGATCTAAAGTAAGATCCTAGATGTCATAAGTCTGGTATTGAATGGCAAAGTTTTTGCATGAATTTGGTACTAGAAGTTCTTTGTTTTGTAATCTGTGAGAGAAGCCTTGGAATTATGTTCCACATTACATCAGACCCTTGGCGATAATAAGACGATTGAATGTCAGATACCAGCTTCCATGATTTGAGACTCCTATGTACTGCAGATCTGACATTGTGATATTCTGTGACTATACCAAGGAAGATGGTCTTGACTGTCCTGTTGTGCTGATGCTTTAGCTGAGATTCCAAAGATCAGGTGGTTTGGGATAGGGGGGGACTACAATGTTTTGGTTTGTGATTTGTCGGGATGAAGTCTTGAAGACCTGTTCAATTTTTGCAGTCGGAAATTATCCTTGAAAACTATGCTCATGGTGGCAGACCAGCTAGCAGGTTATTTGCAGCAGTTTCTTTACTTCTATCTCAATCCTGTGATGATTAATTCCTTTATACATTTTTGGTGGCCTGGTTGTCCTAAAATTGTTTGGCATTTCCTTGGGTCTGGATCAAGTTGCAACTTTTCTTTGTTGAAATTTTATGCCAATCCTTGTAGAGAAATCTGAGGGTTAAATTTTAGCATCTGAACAGGCAAAGTAGTAGGCCTAAAGTGTTGTTTCCCTTACAGATCAACAGGGTGGAATATGTTCACTCAAAAAATTTCCTTCACTAAGATATTGAACTTGATAACTTTATGATGGGGCTTGTGAGGTGAACAAATCAGGTTGCACTGGCTGAAGTATCAAATAAAGCATGGTCCATCGGTTATATTCAGTCCTATAATTTGAGTTGGTATTAGAATGGGAGTCTGGGCAGCTAGGTGGGCGCACTCCTGTTAGTTGCTAAGAACTAGTCTTTTACAGGTTTATGTCATTGATTTTGGTCTTGCCAAAAAGCATCGTGATCCAACAACACATCAACATATACCTTACATGTTAGTGTTATTTCAAGGTTAATTGCTATTTGGTAGAACTTGTCTGATGACTTCACTTCACTGATGATATATGCAACTTTTGCCTATGGATTTTGTTGCATGTGAATGTTCACATTATGTTCATTGGCATGTAACATTTCTCGTTGAACTCTAGCCTGGGAAATACTTATTTCTGTTCTTGGTGTGTTGGTTCAAATTGATTAAGTTTAGTGACATGTTTCCAAGGAGAACAAGAACTTAACAGGAAACTCCTGCTTAACCAGCATTAATACACATATTGGGATTGGTCAGTTGGAACCATGTTGAACTTGTTCCAAATGTTTTTTTTTTCTGGCTGAATAATAGTCTTCTTTGAGGAACTTGTTGTATGATTGAGAATGATGTTCTCTATGAACTGACAAGTTTCACCTCAATTTATCCATAATGGATGCTTGTATGTTTTTCAGAACAGAGCAAAAAAGATGACTTGGAGTTTTTGGGCTGTGTGCTCATGTACCTCTTGCGGGGCAGGTTAGTGTGTTCCAAGTTTTTTTCTTCTAATTTCAATCTAAGATGTTGATTTTATTGCAATGATGGATGTTTTCTCTGAAACATCTTTACTGCTGTTGGTTGTGCCAGTGTATCCTGGCAAGGGTTAGAAGGAGGGACTACGAAGCAGAAATATGAGAAAATGAGTCAGAAGAAAATGTCAACTCCAATTGAGGCACTGAAGTGGTCGGATATTTGTCAATTCTGCCAGTATCATTCTGTTATTTTCTGTTTCCTGGAGTTCCTTTGGGGCCTTTATTTGAGTGGGCAGAACTTATAGCTTGTCGGAAGTAAAAAGATTTCATGCCCCTCGTACAGGAGAATCTAAGCATTAATGGGCTTACCAATCATGCAAGTGCTTTGCAAATCATACCCATCAGATTTTGCAGCATACTTCCAAAACTGTCGCTCCTTGCGCTTTGATGACAAGTCATATCTGGCACCTGGTGCTGGCTTAGTAGTACAGACTGAACATGAGTTAGTTCCTGGTGGTTTTCACTTGTGAAAGGACATTCGTAAATTGTCCTGGTTCCATGCATTTGCAAAATGAATCTCTGGTAAAAGAACATTATGTACTAGTAAGGCCACATTGGGTGCTAGTTATGGCTCCTTGTGAGCGAAAAAGTGAGCCATTTGGTGAACTAGGAGGCATATCTGGCACCCAGTGTCGGCTCCCTGGCATAAATAAAGGACTGAATGTGCCGTTAGGTAGGTCTTAAAGCAGTTTAGGTAGGTAGGAGAAGGCGAATCTGCATTGTGGCCGATTATGAATAATAGCAATGCCTGAAAACCTACCAAATCAGCAAGACCAGTCCTCTATGATGGGGAAACCTTCTTTCCTAACTCTCACTATGTTCTTGGGCTAAGGCCATTTGTCCTCATACATAGTGAAGGCCTTTGGAAGAATCCTTCCATTACACAAAAATAAAAATACCATTCTATAACTGTCCAGAATGTGCCATTTCACTCCAAAAAATAGTATTCGACCATACACAGTTTCTCTTGACGACATATTCTATCATAGTTATTTTTTAAATTTTCTAGTGTAGCATCAAATTAATCATCATCCCAAAAAAGATTTAGCAATAATTGGAGACATGAAGTGTGTAGAAATCTATCCACACTGTAGAAAATTGATGAAGATTTGCTCAAAAAAAAAAAAACTCTATTGAAATGTGAGCAATTTTTCAAAAAACAATTCTCCTGGGAAATTGGGTGAAAAACCTCCCCCCAAAAATGGGAATTTGTAACAGAATATTCCATCTTAGTTGTTGACATCACAATTTCTTATGCCAAAATTCGTCACAAAGGGAATAATTGGCTATACAATGTAAATGTTTAAACAGAAAAAAAACTAGTCTCCCAATCAGTATTTGTTTTTCTGGCAAAATTTCACCAAAGTGTGAAATCTAAAAATGTTGTGCAAACCTCTGAAAGGGTTTTTTTTGAGATTTTTCAAAAAATTCGCCAGAAAGGTAGAGGAAAAAGGTTGAGTTTGCCAGAGTTAGACTATCTCCTCCTACATGTAGCTAAAAGTAGCAGAATTCTGAAAAAAAAGTTACCTTCCTGTCTGTCCTGTAGCTAAACTTGGTTACATCCTCCTATGGATGATTGCCAGTGTGGCTACATCACAAAATTTTTAAAAAAACACTGAGATTCCCCATTAGGTGTAATTTTGCTAAAAAACATAGCCACCCCTACACATTACTGCAATATATTGCTAGTCAAAGCAACTCTTGTACCATGTGAATCGAAAAATAAAATAAAAATTAGCTCTCCTAGGCCCATTCCACAGTATCAAATGGTCAGCCCTATGAAGCTCGTTCCATAGTAAGTATGGGCTGGCTCTACGAGGCTTGGCTCCATAGTAATTAAGCATCAGCCCTATGAAGCTCGGCCCTCTGAAGCTTGTTCCATAGTACATAAGGGGTAGCCCAACCAGTCCCATTCCACAGTACATAAGAGCTAGGCCTATCAAGCCCATTCTACATGTATGTAAGGGCTGCTGGCCCAAGGAGGCCTGTTGTGTTAGAAAGACTAAGCCTGTTGTGTTTCTCCTGTTCACAGATGATGGCCAGCATCTAGACTCTCAACAATAGCTCAAGTGAGTATCCATGTTGAACATACTGTTTATATAGGAAAAACAAACATGCAGTGATTTTGGCCATGGCCTTAGCTAGTCCACATTCACACATGTATTTGGAGCATCATCAAAAGTTCAATGCATGTGGACCTCACATATGTTGGACATCTCACAACTTAAGGATTTAAAAGCTTCATATTTTATTGTGTCCAACTAGTTATTTGCAGTGTAAAATTACATATTACAAGGTTGACAAAGGGAATGAGTGGTTTTGTCTTCTACATGCTACCTCAATATTGTGGTCATGAAAGTCAAGCCATTATTTTTCCATCACATCCATAATTTTTCCCTCCCCCAAAAGCAAGAGTAGAAATGTAGTTGAAAATAATCATCAAACCCACCTCAAATAGATCAATGCTTAGATCAATGCTTGAAATGGGAATATATAGATTAAAAATGTCACATTTAACTAATTAATTTACTAATGCCCTGAACCCAATTAACTAGAGATTTTTCAATAATTTTTTTAATAATTTTTTTAAAAACCTAGGAAAAACATTTCACCTTTAGTAAACATTTACACCATATAATGAACCATTTTCACCAATGAAGGAAAGGGCAGTGAAATTATAGTGAATTTAATTCACTTTTATGGTTGCATAGTGAAATAGCCTAATGAATTACACCACATTTTCCTAGTAGTGTTTAGAACTATTTTAATATTTAAAATATAATTATGAAATAATTTATAATGTTCAATTTCTATGTTTGGATGATTTTAGATTATGACACTTAGCACAATCAACATGTGTCACATGGCATGTTAATTAAATTTTTTCAAAATCAATTTAAGTAGGTAGGTATGTAAATATGTCAAACAAGGTAGGTAGGTAAGAACGATCTACCTAACTAAGTTACATATTGAATTAGGTACATAGATAAGTAAGTAGTTACATTGGTGAATTAATTAATGATTTAAGGTATTTAAGCGATAGGTACATATATATATATTTTTGAGTTAATCCTTCTTAATTGGCTCATCCCATATGGTTCATGTTTTTGAATATGCAAATCTAAGACAAAATACTTTTTTAATATACTTTTCAAATGAAAATGAAAAATAAAACTTATGGGATAAATTTTGGAGTTAAATTTTAATTGCAACAATTGGCTTGTGCATGTGGTTAATGGTAGAACATTATCTTCACCACTTCAGGTTGTGTATACATTTGTTTAATTGAAAATTGAATTAAACAATTTCATTTAATGGACCAATGGTGATTTGGGTTTCTAAGATTATCTTTTGGTTTATACCCCCTTGGATATTTACAAAATGTGTAATCAATTCAGGATTTAGGGTTAGGTAGGATATGATATTAAAAAAAAACTATATAACAAGATTGAATAATAAAACATTAATGAAACATGGCCAAGGTGATTTTGAATTCTTGGCATTTTACCATTTGCTTGTGGGGGTACTTGTTTATAAATCTTCCATTCCATTGAGGAATTTTCATGATTTTGTTCACTATTTAAAAATTTAAGAACCTATGCATGTGACATGTATGCACATTCAATTTCAATTATATGTGCCCTTCAATGTCAAACATCTTTTGTCCACACCAAGTCCATAATGTTGAAGGGTGACCTCCTTGGGTTTTGGATTTCAATAAATTGAGATTTTGAAACACAACCCATGTTTGAAACTAAATATGAGTTGATTGTATAATAGAAGACAATAAATTGATGTCAATGTCTAAAACTTTATAGTTGCAATACCTTCAATTACACGTTAATTATCATATTCCATATTAATGCAAATGTATATGTTCTAAGTACTTGATTTGTATCCTTCATCTAACCCTTATGCAATCACACACACAATACTTTAAATGCTAACTCTAGAAAATATATGATATGATTTATGGACACAATGGAAAATTTGAAATTTCAATTTTCGCAAGTATATTTTAAATCCATATTATTTGTAACTAATTTAAATAAAATATTCACATAATGGTCAACAAATCACATTATTTATACAAGAAGAAAATGCAATACCTACATGAACATTTAAACATACAAACTATATATTAGGGCAAAATGCATTATGACCTTAATTCACACTATATATGGGAAAGGAAAATGCAATACCCACATGAAAATTTAAACATGCACACTATATTTGGGGGCATAATGTAATATTCACATTATGACCTTAAATCCACACTATATATGGGAAAAGAAAATGTAATATGTACATGATAATTTAAACATGCACACTATATGTGGGTGGCGAAATGCAATACTCACATTATGACTTTAAATCCACATTATTTAGGTGAAAGGAAAATGCAATACTTACACGACAATTTAAACATGCACATTATATGTGGGTCCTAAAATGTAATACTTGCATAATGACCTTAAATCCACATTATCTATGGGAGGCCAAAATGCAAAATGCATATGTCAAACATGGAACATTGTTAGTAGAATTTGACGATTGTGTTAAATCCATCCATGGAGATGATTGCCTAAATTAGAAACAAACAATAACAAAAGAAAAGAAAATGACTAAAAAAAGATACAGGTTTAATTATAAAGTACAAAAGTTTTGATAAGACATAAATTGTAAAGGTTTAGTTAGGAAGAAATATAGGTTTTGCTAATCATGAGAAGGTTTAACCAAGAAGAAATAGAGGTTTTGTTTAAGAGTAAAGGTTTACTCATGAATATGTGAAGATTTTGCCAAGTGGTTTACTTAAGAAAAAAAATGTTTAATCAAGAAGATATAAAAGTTTTGTTGAAAAATAAAGGTTTAGTAAGGGAATAGAAAGATTTTGTTAAAATGTAAAGATTTAACCAAAAAATAGAAAGATTTTGCTAAGAAATAAAGGTTTAACCAAAAAAGTTTGTGATAAGTAAAGGTTTAGTCATGGAGTAGAAAGGAGTTGTTGATAGCTAAAGGTTTAGCCAAGCAATAAAAAAGGTTTGTTGAGAGATAAAAATTAGTCAAGAAGAAAAACATTTTGCCAAGTGATAGAGATTTAGGCAGGAAAGGATAGAGAGTAAGCAGGTAAAGGGGTTTATTATAGTTGGTAGGTAGGGGGAATATGTAGGTGATTAGAGTAGTTAGGTGGGAGGGTATGGAGGTCAGGGCTGAGAAAAAGTGGCCAGGACCAAAAAGAAAACCAAAGGTCAACAACCAAAAAATGTTGACTGTGGTACCATGTTGGTTAACTCAGGGTCAAGAGCAGGATGAAAATAGGCAGCCCATCCTATGGACAGAACGGTCAACTGGTGCAGTCATGGGGGCTGCTTAACTCTGGCCCTGATCTAGTCCTTGCTACGGTTCCCCGTCTGGCCCCCGCCCCCAAATGATAATTGATCTATATTATTTGAACTTAATATTCTCATACTTGAAATATCAAGTTGTGCAATTTGGCATATGTATAACATTTGAATGAGAATTATTTAAATACTTAACAAGGAAATTGGTAGACTAATTGTTCCAGAAATTTTATTATATTCATGGTAAATTGTTCTTTATAGGATAGGAAAACATTGGGAAGCGGTTCAACTCCATGAGCCTGGCCTGGAGCCATGACCATGATCTTATACATATTCTTGACTTTCATTGCTGCCTTCATCCCTTCCATATTCACTTTGCTATGCACACATATATATGGATATCATGATAAAGAGTTTGCCTCAAATGAAGTCTTGTGGCTTGTCACTTCTGAATTTTATCAAAATAAGAGCTTTGATTATATCAACACACTTGATTTTGTATTTGTATCATCGAAAAAACTTTTGTATTAAAGTCAGGAGTTTGAATTCATCCATTAAAAGTAACAAACCACTATGTATCATTTTTATGAAAGGCTGAGACATGGCCCAAAAGTTTCTCCACTGGGAAATTCTTAAGGATTGAAGGCACATCAATATAGCAACCATTTTTTCAAATCTCAAAATTAGACTAGTTTTGCATTCATCCATGTACTATTTTTTCCCAAAGAAGTCAAATTGTAATTACCAAGGTAAAAGGGCTTTCCACCTTTTCTTCTTTCAAGTTGAACTTTACTTCTTGCATGGCTGTTTTATCTTTTCGGCATGGTCTTCAAGTTCATCAAGTTGCTTCCAAAAGGTTGAAAACCAAAGGATGAATATCATGAAAGGTATGAAATTGGAGTGTGCTTGCAAGTACATTGTTGTTCACATGCTTTTAAATCCAACCATTACTATGATTACTATAGTGGTAATTTCTTTTTGTTGAGATGATGTAAGTCCATACCAAATTATGTTCACATGCATTTGGATCCACGGCATGTTGCTATAGTTCATTTGACATCACAATATATCTTTCTATACCAACTTTAGGTGTGAGGTTTAACATGCATATTTTGGGAAAACATTTGAAGAGGAAAGAACCCTGTGGAAGGTGTCGAATGCACTAATGTGAAGCCTATTAAGTGCTCATTGTGATTGCTGACGTAATAATGTTAACATTCTTGCAATACAAACATTTTTAATATTCCAATAATGTGATGGCACTGAAAGGTTTCTTGATACATCAAGCACGTGCATGCATGTAAAATTGATTAATAAAACGTAAAGAACAAAGTCCAAGCCGTAAGAGGCAATACATAACATATACACCCTAGATATAATCAATTTCAACTGAACTAAGAACCTACCAAAACTAACTGGTCCATATCACTTAAAACACACTAACTACAGACTATCTAAGTAGAGATCAGTACCTAGGATAGTCCAGATGGCAAGGACAATTAATCCCAACATGCACAACATTTTGGAACATCATGTAACTTGTATTGCTTCTTGTTGTGCAAAAAATTAATATAAAGTGCAATGAGTATTTTACCCTAAGTTTTGTCATGGAATAATCCTCATAATAGGGATATGAAATTTTGTGAGAACATGAAGTTGACATGTTGAAAATCATCATAATTATCATAGGCTATACTCTGAATAATTTGATTACTCATATCACCATATTATAATAGATGATGGAAATAATAATAATTTCAAGATTAAAAAATGATTTCACTTTTTGAAAAAAAACAATTATTCATTTTGTCAATGTGGAAACTGACCCTAGGCTATGGTAATATAATTAACATGTTGGACACATATGTTGCAATTTTTGTTGTGAAGTCCACAGTGATGTATACAAAATTATATCACATATGTAAATCACTTGTAACAATCTTCATGAATCATAAGTACACACACTTTGATATTTTTTGAAAGTTTTACAATGTGTCATGCACCTAGTAATAATGTTTTAAACTCAATTAAATTTGTAAACATGTGATGTTCATATTTTAAAAGTTATTTCAATTCTCTTTTTACGCGTATTATGAATGCCTTAATAATGGGCTTGTTTGGTTTTAGAGCATAATGCATTTGATTTGCAACATGATTGATGAAAATCAAAATTTATGGGTGATGTAAAAGCAACATATGGACCCCACACAAAGGACATCCTTAGCACATTTTTAGGACATTAACATCTTGACCCAAGGTTAATGAATTGACTTTTTTGGTTTCTTGTGTTAATGTCAAGAAGTTACTGTGTTCAAAATCTACCAGGTGTTCAAATGAAACCCTTTGGAAAGTGTCTACTTATGTTTAACATTGTGTGTGTGAATCAATTTAGTTTGATTTACTAATGTGCACTTAATATGTTAGTGATAAGTTAGAGAATGTATTTTGAAATACAACATTTAAGTCGAACAAAAGAATCATTCGTTATTTATTTTTGCATATCTCTATAAATTGGTCAAGTAAAAACTCTGTGTATTTTCCAAAATTCATAACTTATTTATGCCAACTTTCAAGAATATGAGACAAATTTTGAATGATTTTTTTGTGCAACTATCTATAAGTTACAGATGGTTACACTACTACTAGTGTTGTGTGTTGATGACTTCTCACAAATAGGGTCAGTTTTCAAACTGGTTATCAAGTCCATTCTTTTGATGAGAATTGATGTTTCTAGTTTATGTGAGAATCAGCTGTCCCAAGAATTGTCCAATGTATCATACTTAGGCTCTAATTCTGATATGAGGGGTGATTATGGGGTGAACCACTAGGTCTAGTTTAGAAATTTCAGAGTCATGACTAGTTACATGATTGCTAGTGTAGGGCTGTTCTCACAGATAGGGTCAATTCTGAGGCATGTTATCAGGTCAGTACTTTCAATGAAAATAAGTGGTTCTTGTTCATGTGAAAACTAGTTCCTTGAAAATTGCATAGGTTATCATGTGGCCCTAATTCTGATACCCAAGATGATTATGGGGTGAACAACTGAGTTTGATTTTCACCTTTCTAGAGAATAAATTTTTTTGTAGGTTGAGAAAATAGACATAGCTGTTATAAAGTGGAAAATCAAACCCAAGACCTGCTTAAGATAAAAATTTCATTTATCATTAGGCTAAACCTTTTTTTTTGTAAAATACAATATGATATTTTTATTTGAAACTTTAATATGCCACTTTAAAAACAGTGATACCTGTGTGATTTAAAAAAATAAAATCATAAATCTCTTCTCACATATGAAAGTCTAGCTTAATAAAAAATTATATCCCTCCATAGAAGGTTGTGGGATCTCAAACCCTTTTGAAATAAATATGAGCCAAGAAACGGTTTTGGCAAAGAACCCTAGAGTATCACGATTCATGTGCCCAGATCACATGGTGACCACTAATATTCACTGTTGATCACTAATCAGGTATTATGGTCTGGGTGCAACAGGTTCCGCAGTTTGTACTCTGAGCAGTTTTTCGGTGGACAATGTTGGTACAGATTAATTCATCACATGCTGGAAATGTTGGAAATTCATCACAGTACTGCGATTTAATAAAATTTCCTTACTTTGTGGATACCACTGAAAGGGCCACAGTGAACCAGCACCGACCAGTGCACCATCCATTGGATGCCTCTTATTACTCAGTTGTGGATGAACCTCAACTGAGCTCAAATTTGGTTTCACCTTGGTAACCAATTTTGTAGGAAATAGGTCTCATACATAGGTAGGTAGGTAGGAAAAAAGGTAACTTCTAGGTAAGTAGATGGTTTATACATATTTTAAGAGCTGTTTTTACTAACTACCTACTAACAACCTGCTTGGCATGGAAACTGAACTAACCACCATGGTTAGCTAGGGAACTGAAAGCCAACAGAAAACTGTTTCCTGACCTCTTGCCATTCATCCTCGATGGTGCACTGGTGGGTGCTGGTTCACTGTGGCCCACTGAAAGAGGGGATAGGGGTGTAATGAGACCCAAAGACAGGGTGAAGACAGGTTGTTGTTTATAATATTGTAGTCGACAAGTGAGAGTTAGATAACAGTCTGCATGCATTCCTTTTCCCTCCAAAAGGTTGTTGCTCGAAAAGTGAAGTCGCCTCATTGGCTTACTGTTTGCTAGCTGGGACCTTCTGATTTCTAAACGTGTTAAGATTTTGATTGCCCCAGCCTTATGTAGTGGAATAGGTTTCTACATCCCCCATACCCCTGCGCCACTCCCATAGGAGCATAATTGCCAAAGTTGTTTCCGCTACCCAACTTTGCTGGAAAAGATTTGTCTTTAGTTTGTGGTCTGGAGTAGAAATGAAATATTCTACTGAACATGACAACCTGGGCTAATAATTGCACTTGAACATGGGGCCCCCTACCCAAGCATAAAGCACTGCCTCGATTTTTCCTTTGTATTTTCAACTCCCTTACCTGCATGAAGAGACCTGTTTCCAGCAAGTGGGGATCTTCTGACCTGCGGAAGGCACCAGCTAGCCTATCACTATTTCTAAAAAGTGAAAAAATCCGAGCTCAACTTTACTGACGAAAAGGACTTGAGCACAGGCCCTTCTGTGACATCGGACCTATTCCCTCGGGCCTACCAGCGCGGGCACAGATCTCAAATCACAGAAGGGCCTGTACTCAGGCCCTTCTCCTATAAGTAATCTCCTTCTCCATGCCGGGGCGAAATCACTTTGCGTATTTGCAATGTTGGCAATGTTCCCCAATTTGCACAGTTAAACTTAGGGTTCAAGTTCTTGTGGCCCATACCCAAACTACCATATTTTTGGTGAATCTGTCATAAGAATTGAAAAAAAAAACTAGCCTTTTGTTGGCTTTGTCCTACATGTCTTATGGAGGCATCATTGTGGGAACTTAGTCCAAGGGCATATAAAGGGTAGAAAATCAAAAGTTGGCTTAATAAATAAGGTTATAAGTCTTGCTGTAGGTTTTTTCTTTTTTTAACTTGAAGGGTTTAAGGTGAAAATTTAAATAGAGAGGAGGGGAAAGTTGAGTTGGGATTTTTTTCCCCCTTTTTGAAAGGCAATTTTTTTGTATTGGATGCAATTTGTGTTCAAGATCAATTTTGTGCAATTTTGTAACACAATTTTATTTTGCTTGGCCCCTCCTTGTAAAGCTAATGAACTCTAAACCCATTAACTTGATTTAATGAAAAATAATAATTTAGGATGAAACTTTTTGAAATCATGAAAATCAACTTTTGAACCTAATTTCAATGTTTATGTAAGCAAGTTCAACTTTTTTCAAAAGTTGACAATTAACCAAACTTTATAGTCAAACATGATTACTTTTAATTTGATGTAACACTCACTACATGTATAATACCCAAGTTTTTTTGGGGGGTTAAATTTCATTGTCGCAATTCTAGCTTTGGGCTTACGACCAAAACAAGGGGTTGCAAGGTTGCAAACCAAGAGGTAAGCTCGGGAATTATGTTGCATGTTCCCGCGGGTGCAAGAGAGTGTGAGGGAATAGACCCTCACACTCCCAAGGGAACTTTCACTTTGGGAGTTGGAATCCTAATGGACTTCTGAATGTTCAGAGAACAATTGTAGGGGTCAAAACCCAATAGATTGAAAAGTTATTTATATCATTGGAAAAAAATATTGAAACATAAATGTCTAAAATGGGTTCGCATGACCCATTTAAACATTTAAAACACAAGTTATGGCCAAAAATCGAATCGGTAGTTTGACTCCTGACCATTAAAAGTTGAAAATCAACCCAATTTCTTTGTGTGTAGGTGGTGTGTGACATACCGTTGGAAAGCTCTTGACATAGGTTACAACTTTGCTTCAGACATCATCTTATCCCAAAGTCTGCCCGAAAGTTATTGGCCCCCAAAGTCATGGGAGTCCTAGTTGTGGGAATTTCAGGACACCCATTTGAGAGTTTCATGACAAAATGTCATTTTGATGTGGGCTTCATGGAGGTGGAGAGGCACAAAGTATATTATAAGGGGGAAAGTGGTGGCTTTCACCAAATCCAGGCCGTGGTGAGTCTTGTGAATCCAAGTTGCCCATGGCTCGTCCTAGCACCAAAAGTGTTCCAACTATGCACTAATTGTTTTGTGTTGGTTTTGTGCAGGTTTGTGTGAATAATTCATGTTTTTCATTCTTCCTAGTCTCATCCTGGAGCTCCAACATGCCCTTCTACCCCTCTAAAGTGCTATGAGCCAAAAAACGTGCCCCAATTCCTTACTCTTCCACTGTTTTTAGTTTGGATTCACATTTGAATCCATTAAAAATTTTGAAAGCGCATCATTCATACTTATACAATCTCCAACATTAGAAATGTGTAATGTATACATGGAATTAAATTTTAGTTCTCCAATTGGACTCAAAAGTTTTTAAAACCAAAACCAAAAGTTTTACAAATTTGTAAAATCTAATGATAATTTCCTTATAATGGAGTTTTTTTTTTTAGGATGCAACTTTGATTGTTCATTTTAATGCACTTGATAAATCACAAAATTAAAGACCTTCTAGGCTGTTATGATAGGGAAAACTTTAATATTAAAACATTAACCATTGGACCTTAGGAACTATGTTTGATTCCCAAGACATATTGTTTGATAAGAAAAACCTTCCTTAATACAAAACAGATAGAAACATGCATTTAAAGTTAATTGTGACAGCCAACTCATGGATATGTAATTATGGATGTTCTTGCATCTTGGTTAATTTGAACTTAAAACATTCAAGCACTATGTCAAACTATGTTCATGGGTTAAATTTTGGAAAGAAAATATTATGGAAAAAGTTTCAACTAGTTTTATGTGGTATTAGAATTTGCTATAGATACCCATTGGTTATCAAGTTGAGTATATATTCACTTACCCAACGGGGTGAAAGAAAACAAAAAACTAATTTTGGTACACAATCTTGGCTTTCATTTATTTTTTAATTTTAAAAATTCACCTTTCTAGCTGTTGGCACTTTGTTGATCATTTCATGAAAATTAATAGTTCTTTAATGTTTCTAGAGTGACTAGAACCAATGATTCTTTGATTTTGATTTTTTTTAAAAACCGAAATTGCTGGTTATTCTAAAAATGAAATAATTGTTCAGCAATAGGTAGTTTGAACTAATATTGTCCTATTTTGCCCTATTTTGGGACCATTTTGGGCTCCAATTTTTGGGCCAGTTTTTGGTCTTTAGATAGTTGAATTTAGGAAAAAAAATACCTAAAACTACACTTGGAATCAAGAATTTGCCTTCAACTAAAACTAGACTCAAGAATCACCTCCAGTAAAAATGACTTGAACTTCGCCTCAAAACCTATTTTATATAGGATCCTATACTTTAATTTTATTTTTAGTTTTTAAGAAATTTATTTCCTTGTCTTAAAAGAGGGGCTAAACATGTTTTTAGTTTGTGAAAGGGTTTATAGTATACAAGTGTTTAATAATAAATTTGATGGTGTGAATGGTTAGAGGGAAGGTTTGGGGTTAAAACTTAAAGTTATTATTTTCTGGAACATGTTTCTAAATGATTTTTTTTTTTTTTTTTGTTTTGGTTTAGGAATGTAGTTGGTACACATGGCCATTTTTTTTTAGTGTCACAATGATAGTAATAAGAATATTTCAATTTTGAACTATGTAAAAGTAAGTAGAACAAGATTTGTTTGGAACTAGAACTGCTTGGGATTTCTTTTCGAAAAACAAAGAATTGGCAATCTAGAAATGTGAAGAATTGGGTTAAAATTACACATGGTGCAAAGATTTATCAAAGATTAAAAATTTCGTTGGACTACATTCAAAGTCCTTTCAATGTTTTGTACAAAAACTAAAACTAAGACTAAAGATTTTCTTGGAAAGTTAAAATTGAACAAAATTGGTTTAAACTAATGTTCTTCAATTCTTGACTTTGAAAAGAACCTTCAAATCCAATTTTCAACTTTCTTTTTCTTTGATAGAAGGTGTCTTCATGTTAAGGAGTTTCACCTAGATTGTTTTTTAAAGATTTTTAATCGACACATAGACCTTTGGGGCATGAAATTGAAACCATATTTTGAATTTTTACATTTTAATAATAATTATAACAAATAATGTTGACTCAATAAGTTCCAACCAAAAAAATGTCATTTAAATTGTGAAAAATAAAATCCTTATGGAATCTTTTTTGGATGTGATGAATTTTTTTAATGTACAAAGCACTTCATAACTATGAAATTATGACATGTAACAATACAAATTTGATTAATTATTACCATTGATATGTAATCAATTGACATAATATTTCATTTTCATAGTATCTTGGTAGTTGATCAACAATTTATATTTGTTTTGGTTGTTATCTACAAGAAAACTCTATTTGTGAAATTCTAAATGATATTTTTTAACATGAAGACACCCTAGAACCTCTACTAAGGATTAAAAAATAGTTTTTCAATTTATAGAACTCTTAGTTGTAGACACTTTCACAAACAAATTTGGAGCTTGGTTTCATATGAAATTGGATTTGGTTCCATTTACATTGCACCCAACAAAGCCAAATAACTTGCTTAAATAGGTATTCATGTTCTTAGAGTGGGTATTAAATTATGTAAGAGAAAATTGGGGAGGAATGATGCAATTATGGAAAAAAAACCCTAGAAATAAACAAGCAATGAAAAGACCCACTATTTTTTGCTAGGTGGAGAGGATTTATGTTGGGACTAAACTGAAAGATGATGAGACAATTTCATTCATCATTTTTTGGGTGATAAAACATGCAGCTAACACCACCATAATTTATCTCATAAGGTCTACCCAAAGTTGAATGTACAAACTAAAAATTAATGCCTTAAAAAACCTTGGGCTTATATATAATTAGAGAGATTGGAATTGTTTTAAAACGGACAACATTTGAATCCAATTTTAGTTTCATTATTAGAAAAATGTAGTTTCACAAAATTCTCAGCCTCTTCATTTGTAAAAAATGACCTAAACCTACCAAAATTAGTTTGAATCGGTGTGTGGGGGTAGGTATTTGATTTTTCAATTACAATTGGGTCCATGTTTTACAAAACCACAAATTAGATAGGTATGAGGTAGGGGTGGGGGTTTGGATATTGTTATAGGTGGGCATAAGCACATATGGTGTATTGTAATTTTTTGACAGAAACCTAGATCGGTATGTTAAGTTGTAGAAAAACACCTTGTTAGACCTAATACCTAAGTCTTTTACAAACATTAGGTTTTAGAATTTAAAGCACAACACAAAACATATTAAAAAAACTTGTGCGAACATAACTATTCAAACATAAATGGGTTGACAATGCAACTTTAAATCCAAAGATGAAATCATTCAAACTAAGACTTTTTTTGACTTAACATGGATGATAATCATCCTTTTAGAGCGATAATTTGGACAAGTAATTTTTTGAAGTTTTGTTCAACTCAAAATACATTCCATTTGTATTGATTGGGTGCATTTCAAACAAGCATATTTGAAATGGAATTACTAATTTTATGCTTACATGAAATCATGAGCATGTTGTTGACATCTTTAAAAAACTAGTGTGAACTTGGTGCATGATGCACCCCGTCGATCCCCCCCACCTGTTGTTTGTCTGTCAGGGAACCCTCTAAACATGTGTGAACTCTAAAAACATTCTAGCTCCAAGGACACGTACGCAGAAAGAGAGAAAGAGAGAGATTTAGGGTTCCAAGAGAACTGTAGAGAGAGCGAGAGAGAGAGGGGAGAGAAATTGTTGAGAAATCACGAGTAGTGTGCAAAGTACACAGGGATTTCGAGAGGGGAAGATGGAGTTCAGCAGTAGTGGGAAGATGATTGGGATGACGACGACGTAATTGACGACTTCTCTGTCATTGATAACCTGTGAAGTGGTTCTTGACTTCTTCCTATTCTGCTGTCACACTGGTACCTTTCTTCTCTTGGTTTGTTCATTATTCTAGTAGTTCTTCCATCAGTTTCATAGCAAGTGTATTTGTTCTGATCCTATAGAATGCTGGTGTTTGAATTATATTGTCATGAAGTTCAAGACAATTGTCTGATATTTTGTGAGTGGACTCGCATAAGGTTATGACCACACCTCACAGACAGATAGACTAAGTACATATTTGTATATATTTGTATTTTAAAAATTGTACTTTAAATTTGTGTAATATACCAATTCAAATTTGGGAATATATTTAGATGTCACAATTGATGATTTTTTTATACAATTACAAATAGATGAAATTATTTATTTACTTCCATTACAATGTACATTATGTAAGCTGACATTATTTTTGTGCACCTCATTAATGGTTTAGGACATTTTTTCCTTATATGTT
>Ga0116226_10001764_pt1 | contig 18770 bp, 19 predicted proteins | sample S1TSphfallax_FD_89692 | JGI IMG/M metagenome (GOLD analysis project Ga0116226, IMG submission 89692) | Host-associated microbial communities from peat moss isolated from Minnesota, USA - S1T2_Fa - Sphagnum fallax MG | ecosystem: Host-associated > Plants > Peat moss > Unclassified | place: USA... | reverse complement strand
TACACGCGCCGCTCGTCACCTCGAGCACGCCTTTGCGATCGCTGCTGCGCAGCAAAAGCGTTTGCCCGCGCATCCGAATCGTGACGTGGCGGTAGACTTCCCGCTTGCCGTCGATCTGCTGGATGCGCGTCACGCCCTCGGCGCGTACCGGCGCCGCGGTACAGACGACGGCGGCGCCCACGAGGGCGAGCACGGCCTTGATTATGGAACCCGACACGGTGTACTCCTGCGGGCGATCGGCAAGCGAAATCGCTCCGGTAAAATGCCTATTCCCCGCTCGTTCCCCCGCCACGCACCTTACGAGCCGAGGGCGAGCGCGTTCGGAGCCTCGATGCAGTCGACGATATAGGCGGCATCGCGTGCGACACCCGAAAACCGGCCCGAGCCCCAGGTGTAGAGCCACGGCAGGCCGACGAAATACAGGCCCGGCTCGCTCGTCACCCCGCGCCGGTGACGCGGGTACCCGTGGCCGTCGAAGACCGGCACCTCGATCCAACGGTAGTCCGATCCGTACCCGATGCACCAGATGACCGCCGCGATCCCGGCCTGCGCGTAATCCAGCTCGCGCACGGGTTCGCCCGGCGTCCAGACGGGCGTGTAGCGTGGTTCCTGCGGAGCGTCGATCTCGTGCTGCGCGATGAACGCATCGATCGTGTCCTTGATGCTCTCGGCAACGGCGTCGGCGTGGTCGAGGTTGGCGGCGAGATCGTCGCCGAACGCCAAGCGCGTCCCGCGCACGCCCGTCAGCCGACCGTAGAGGTGCATGCCGTCGCGGGCGAAGGCGCGCAGATCGATATCGCGACCGCCGTCGCGGCCCGTCACGTAGTGATTGGCGTTTGCGCGCACGCCTTCTTTGAGCGGATGCCGATCGACGGTCAGTTCGTAATAGCCGAGTCGGTCGAGCCACGCGACGACGTCGCGGCCGCGGTAGAAGCGTGCGCAGCGCGGCGCGCTCCCGGTGCAGAGATGGACGCGCCGTCCGGCGAGGTGCAGATCTTCGGCGATCTGCGCGCCGGATTGCCCGCTGCCGACGACCAAGACATCTCCCGGCGGCAGCACAGCGGCATTCTTGTACGCCGATGAATGCAGCTGCGTGACCTCGGGGCCGAAATGTTCCGCCAGGCGCGGCAGCGTCGTGCGATGGTACCCGCCGGTCGCCACGACGACCTGATCCGCACCGAGCTCGCCGGCGTCCGTCGCGAGCACGAAGCCGCGCTCGTCGCGCGCGAGTTTCGTCACCGCCGTCCCTTCGCGCAGCGGCGGATCGAACGACGCTGCGTACGCGTCGAGATACGCGACGATCTCGTCTTTGACCATGAAACCGTCAGGGTCGGCACCGCGGTACGGGAAGCCGGGCAGCGTACACTGCCAATTCGGCGTGACCAGACAAAAATTGTCCCAGCGTTCGGCGCGCCACGCGTGACCGGCGCGATTCTTCTCAAGCACGACATGGTCGACGCCGCGCGATTTGAGCAGATAACTCACCGCAAGGCCGGCCTGGCCGCCGCCGATCACCGCGACCGCGACGCGTTCGCTCATCGCTCGAACGCCTCGACGCGCACGCGCGCCGCCGCGTCGTGCGCAAAGCCGCTCGCCGTCGCTTCGATTCGCGCGAGCTCCGCCGCAGCGCGACTACACGGCATGCCGAATTTCTGCTCGACGCGTTCAGAGGCGATCCCAAGCGCCGTCCGCGCGCACTCGACGAAGTCGCCGAGGGCATACTCGCGGCCCGGCACGAAATAGTCTTCGATCACGAGCGACGGCGAATAACAGTTCGTGGTCGCGCCGTCCGGCCAGCGGACGACGAAAATCATCTCAGGCAACGATGCGATCTCCGTGCGCGGCAGCGAACGCGCGATAGGCGGGCAGATGCGCGTGCGCGACCGCACGCCAAGGAAAGCGCGCGGCGACGCGCGGGCCGACGGCGCGCAGCTGCGCACGCCGCTTGGGCTCCCACGCCGCGAGCATCGCGCGCGCGATCGCGGCGGGGTCGTGCGGATCGACGAAGAGCGCTTCGCCGGCGGCAAGATAGCTCGTGAACGGTGCGAGCGCGGAGACGACGGCCGGCGTGCCGCACGCCAGTGCCTCGAGCACGACGAGCCCGAAGCCCTCGCGAAACGACGGAAACACGAGCGCATCGGCCGCTTGCATCAGTTCGACGAGCGTCGCATCGGAGACGGCGCCGCTACAAGCGATCGCGGCGTTCGTTCCGGGCTCGAGCGCCGCCCGCAGGCGCATGAATTCGTGCGCGTAGTCGCTGTGGTCGAGCACGCTCGCGCCGCCGGCAATCACGAGCCGCGCCGACGGCAGCGTCGCGCGCACGTGATCGAAGGCGCGTACGATGCCGAGCGTATTCTTGCGCTCTTCGATGCCGCCGACCGCGAGGAAGAGCGGCTGATCGGAAAAACCGAGCCGCGCGCGCAGCGTCCGCCGCGCTACCGCATCGAGTGGAGCGAAACGCTCCGTATCGACGCCGTTGCCGACCACGATCGCCTCGCGGCCGTAGCGCTCGCGCACGCGCTCGCGCCACAGGTCGCTCACGACGAACCAACCCGCGGCGGCTTCGACCGCGCGGTCCTGCAGCAGCGCGACCTGCGGCTCGTCGAAACGATCGAGGTGATGGATCGTGCGCAGGAACGCCGGCACCCGTCCGGCGAGGTTCAACCGTGCGAGCGCGTTCGCGCTGATGCCGTCCTGCGCGTGATACACATCGAAGCGGTCGAGCCCCGCGCTCGAGGCGGCCGCGACATACGCGGCGATCCGCGCTTGCACGAGCGTGCGCGCGTCGCGTTCCACCGCGGCAACCGGCAACAGCCGCGCTTCCCACGGGCCGCGGCGAAAAAATCCGGCGCCGGATTCGTCGGGCGCGTGCACGGTGACGGCATGACCGAGCCCGGCGAGCGCGCGGGCGAGCTCGAGCGTGTGCACGACGCCGCCGCGCGCTTGCGTGGCGTACGTGAAGAGGCCGATGCGCAGCGGGCGCTCAGGTTCGTGCATGCGCGCTCGCTCCGGTGAACGGCTCCGCGGCGAGGTCCCAAAAGACCGCTTCCTCCGCCGCGTGGCGGATGCGCACGACGTGTGAATCATCGACCGTGCCGATCGCCGCGCAGGCGATCGAACGCGCCGCGAATCGCGCACAGATCGCGTCCGCATCCGCGGGACGCACGCTGAGCAGATAGCCGAAGCTCGGGAAGCTCGAGAGCCAGCGTTCGAGCGGGACGCCGGGCGGCGCGGGCAGCGCGCCCGGATCGATGCAGGCACCGGCCGCCGAACTCTCGGCGAGCATCGTGAGCGTGCCGAGCACGCCGCCCATGCTGATGTCTTTGGCGGCGCGGCAGAGTCCCGCTTCGGCGATTTCGGCGAGCAGGGCGATATCGCCGCGCAGACGCTCCGCGGGCGCATCGGTGCTGCAATTCCAGTACGGGTAGGTCGCGAAGAACGCGCCGCGCAGATCGATCGCGGCCAGCAGCACGTCGCCCGGCCGCGCATCGAAGCTCGTGAGCAGCCGCGTCGCGCGGCCCAGCACGGCCGCCGCGAGGTAGCCGTGCGCGCTGCGCGCGTTCGTGTGACCGCCGACGATCGGCACGCCGTACGCGCGCGATGCGGCTTGCATCCCCGCCCACACCTCGGAGGCACCCGCCGCATCGCGGCTCCAGATCGCATCGACGATCGCGATCGGGCGCCCGCCCATCGCCGCGACGTCGCTGATGTTCACCATCACCGCGCAGTAGCCGGCGAACCACGGTTCCGCGCTCACGAACGATTCGAGCATCCCCTCGATAGCGAAGAGCAGATAGCCGTCGCCGTCGGGGATCGCCGCGCAATCGTCACCCACCGGACTGGGCAGCGGCGGCAATTCGGCTAGCGCCGCGCACGCTTGGCGAATGTCGGTCTTGTGCGCGATCCCCGGCGAATCACGCACCGCGCGCGCGAGTTCGACCGCGGTCACGATGCGCGGCGCGCGGCGAGCAACGTCGCCGCAACCGATGCGAGCGGCGGATAGGCGTCGAGGTCGGCGCGCATGAGCGCGTGCGGATGGCCCTGCACCTCGCACGCACCGACGTCGTCCCAGTGCAAGCGCCGGAAGAACGGCACGTTCGCGAGTTGCACCGTCGCGAGAAATTCATCGCAGCCCGCAGCATTGGCGGTCGCAACCGCGCGATGGACGAGACCGGCTCCGAGTCCATACGTTCCGCGGCAGTCGGGCGCGATCGCAAGCCGTGACCCCGTCCAGCGCCGTGGCGCGGTTTCGTGGATCCGCACCGTCCCGACGACGCGGTCCGCAATCCCCATCACGTACGTCACGGCAACGATCGTCTGCGCGTCCGCGTCGGCCGCATCGCGATCGTCGCCCGCAAAGATGCGCTGCTCCTCGCAGAACACGCTGCGCCGCAAGGCGTACGCCGCACGAAACTCCCACGGTGCCTCCGCGGCACGGATGCCGAATTGCGGCGGAACGAACGGCGTGACCCAGCCGAACTCCATATCAGGACTCGTAGACCGAGAGCGACGAGCACGCGCCGCATTTCCCGCAGCCCGCCTTGATCTCGTCGGAGCGCAAGCCGGCCGTACGAAGCAGCGTGCCGATCTCGGCGAGCAGCGGACGCATGAACGCGGCATCCGGGGGTTGCGCATATTCGAGCGGCGTGCCGCCGATCGGGACGAGCGGCACGACGAAGGGATACACGCCCAGCTCGATCAGCCGCCGGCTCATCGTGAGGATCGACTCCGGCGCATCGCCGAGCCCGGCGATCAGATACGTCGAAACCTGACCGCGGCCGAAGACGCGCACCGCCGCCTCGAACGCGGCGAAATAATACGCGATCGAGACTTTGGATTTCCCCGGCATCGCGCGCGCACGCACCGCGGGCTCGACGGCTTCGAGATGCATGCCAAGCGAATCGACGCCCGCCGCCTGCAGGCGCTCGAACCAAACGAAATCATTCGGCGGCTCGCACTGCGCTTGGATCGGCAGATCGGTCGCCGCGCGGATGCCCGCGGCGCTCTCGCACAGCACGCGCGCGCCGCGATCGGTCGCGTTCGGCGTCCCCGTGGTCAAGACGACGTGCTTCACGCCGTCGAGCAATACCGCCGCGCGCGCGACCTGGCCGAGTTGATGCGGCGTCTTGTGCGCGATCGTGCGGCCGGCGGCAAGCGAGGCACCGATCGCGCAGAATTGGCACGACGTCGCCCGGGTGTCGTAACGGATACACTTCTGCAGCACGGTCGTCGCGAGCACGTCGCTGCCGTGCAGCGTGGCGATCTTCCAGTACGGGATTCCGTCGAAGGTCGCGAGCGCGTAGAAGCGCGGCGTGCGCGGAAACGCGATCTCGGCGACGGGGACGCCGTCGCGTTCGAGCGTTGCGAACGCCGCACCGGCGGCCGCCCGCGCGCGATACGGCGAGCGCTGCGCGCCGCTGGTGTGAACCGGAACCATGATGGTGTGCCCGCCGATCGTGATTGCTTTGTGATCCGAGGGCCCGGCGCCGCCGATCCGGCTCGGCGCGCCGGCGGCCGGATCGTCAAGGCGCAGGCCGAGCGATTGCAACTCCGTGATCGTGCTGCGAACCGAGGTCTCGTGCAGGTTGATGACGGTCATCGGTATCCTCCGGGAGCGGCAGTGGTGCGGGGCCGGGCAGCGGCTGCATCGGCGCGGTGACGCGCGTGTCGATGACGAGGCTGAGCAATTCGGGGCGCGCGTAGTGGCCGACCGAATCCATCATGCGTTTGCGTTTGGCGATCAGCGCGAAATCCAAATCGGCGATCGCGATCCCTTCGCCCACCGTCAGCGGCTCGCAGAGATGGCGTCCTTCGGGCGAGACGATGGCGGTGAAACAGCCGCCACGCAAGGGGCCGCGGGTCGCCTCCGCGGGCGACGCGGTCGCGATCTGCTCGTCGCTGAGCCACGCGGTCGCGTTGACGACGAAACAGCCACTCTCGAGCGCGTGATGGCGGATCGTCACCTCCATCTGGTCGGCGAAGATCTGACCGACGAGCGAGCCCGGGAATTGACTGCAGTGGATCTCTTCGTGCTGCGCCATCAGCGCGTAGCGCGCGAGCGGGTTGTAGTGTTCCCAGCACGCGAGCGCACCGATCCGGCCCGCCGCCGTCGGCACGACGCGTAGGCCGCTGCCGTCGCCGCTTCCCCACACCATTCGCTCGTGATAGGTCGGCGTGATCTTGCGGCGCTTGAGCACGAGCGTGCCGTCGGCATCGAAGATGAGCTGCGCGTTGTAGAGCGTGCCGTGATCGCGCTCGTTCACTCCGAGCACGACGACGACGCCGTGCGCGCGCGCCGCGGCGCCGACGGCAGCCGTCTCGGGTCCGGGCACGGCGACGGCTTCGTCGTAGAGACGCAGGTGCTCCGCGCCCATCGCGAACGGCGGCGTGATGAACGAAAAGTACGGATAATACGGAACGATCGTCTCGGGGAACACGACGAGCTGCGCGCCCTCGCCGGCGGCCGTCGCGATCGCCGCGACGACTTTTTCGACCGTACCGGCGCGGCTGTACAGCACGGGTGAAAGCTGTACGGCCGCGGCGCGGACGATCATCCGATCAGAGCGTCCAGGTATCGAGGATGAACGCGTTGCTCTTGCGATGGAGCAGGATCAGATCGAGCACGTCGAGCGGGCTCACCGCGACGATCCCGGGCATCAGCGACGGCTCGCCGTGGCCGTAGAGGGCTTGCAGCGCGAACCGGCAGGCGTAGACTTTGCCGCCCTCTTCCATGAAGCCGGCGATCTGATTGTTGAAGTTGAGATGGCCCGGAAACGCCTCGTCGCCGAGGGTCGGAAAGCCGCGCTGCACGCCGAGCGTCACGCCGGGGCCGTACAGCAGAATCGAGGTCTCGAACCCTTTGCGCAACAGGCGTTTCGCTTGCAGCAAATTCACCAGGCCGATCGACCCCTCGAAGGCCACGGTGTGAAAGGTGACCAGCGCCTTCTCGCCCGGCTCCGCCTTGACGTCCTCGAACACTTTTTCTTCATAGTCGACGAGGAAGTCGCCCTTTTTGTGGGCGGGGTACTCAACAGCCGGCATGCATGCGTCCCTTCGGAGTGCCGGCAACGCCGCGAAAGCACAAACCACCCGCGTGACGTCAACACGAATGGCCGATGACGGCGGCGCTGCCAAACGAGAATGTTAGGGAACTGAATTTACCGTATTCGCGCACCGCGAAGAAGCCCAGCCGCAGGCGGTTAACTCGCAGTGAATCTTTCGCCAACCGGCGCCGCGCCCGAGCAATCCCGCCGCACGCGGCTCGCGGAGTTCCTCAAGGCCAAACGCGCCCAGGCGCAACCGGCCGACTTCGAGCTGCCGGTCTTCGGCCGCCGGCGCGTGCAGGGTCTGCGCCGCGAAGAAGTCGCGCTGCTCGCAGGGATGAGCGTAACGTGGTACACGCAGCTCGAGTCGGGCGCGCCGATCACCGTCTCGCCCGCGCTCTTGCAGCGGCTCGCGACGGTCTTGCGGCTCAGCGCGCTCGAGCGCGCCTTGCTCTTCAGCTTGGCGATCGAGGAGATGGGCGTCGTCTCGTCGGTGCTCGCGAACGTCTCGGTGTTGCCGGGCACACGCATCGCGGCGGAGACGTTCGCCGATGAAGTCGTGCTCGTGCTGCACACGCACCGTTCGCTCAAGACCCAGATCTACAGTGCGCTCGTGCATGAATCGGTGAGCGGCCTCCATCCCTTGCTCGACGAGCAACAGTGCCCGATCGGCATCTGGCTGCACGACGACCTCGACCCCGCCCAGCGGCGCTCGCCCCATTACGAGGCGGCGGCCCGTGCCCATACCGCCTTTCATCACGAGATCCATCGGGTGGTGGAAGCCGGGCTCGCGGGCGCGAGCGCGGCCGTGGAGCAGCTCGTCGCGGCTCCGAGCTCCTACGCCGCGACCTCGCGCGACTTGGAGCACGCTTTCAGCCGCTGGGGCAGCGCGCCGCACTAGCCGGGCCCGCCGGGCAACCGCGAGCGGTGATACCGCGAAGCGTAACGAACGGTACGGTTATCGATGAGTATCGCAACCGCGCGAAAGAAAGCCCCCGTCGCCGTGTCACGGCGCGGCCGTGACCGGCGAGCCGACATCCTCAAGGCTGCGCGCGCGGTCTTCCTCGAGCGCGGCTTCCTTGGGGCCAGCACCGATGAGATCCTCGCCCGCAGCGGTGGCTCGAAGGAAACGCTCTACGCGCACTTCGGGAGCAAACTCGGGCTCTTCAGCGAAGTCGTGCAGGGCGAGCTCGAGATGATTTTCACGAGCTTTGCCGGTCACGCGGACGAGGCGCCGCTCGACCGGCTCCGGCTCGCCGGCCGCGGTTTCATCCGCCAAGTGATGCGTCCGGATGCGATCGCCATCTTACGGATCCTGATTGCCGAAGGTGTGCGCGTCCCCGAACTCACGGCAAAGTTGCGCGATGAAGCCTACGGCAAGATCATGCGCCGCTTCGCCGAGCTGATCGCAAACGTGAAAGCCGCCGGCGAGTGCCGGAGCGACGACCCCGAGACGCTGGCAGACATCTATCTCGATCTGCTGCAAGGCGGCACGGTCTTTCGTCGATTACTCGAGCCCGATTTCCAAATGTCGGCGCGCGAACTCGACGCTCACGCCGACATCTGCCTCGAACGGCTGGCGCGGCTCGCGCGCTAGCCGCCGAACTCGATCTCCACGCCGTCGTTGCGTGATTTGCGCATGATGAAGACGACCGGGATCGCCATCGCCGCGAAGAGCGAGACGGCAAACGAAGTATCGGCGTACGCCATCACCGAGGATTGACCGGAAACGATCCCCGCGATCGACGCGAGCATCGCGGGCGTCGGGAACGCCGGCAGATGTGCGGCCGCGACGTTGACGCTGCCGGCGAGAACCGATTGATGAAAGGCCGCGCGCTGGTCGACGAGCGTGCTCAAGAGCGCGATCGAGACGGAGCCGCCGAGCTGCACAGCGACGTTGATCCACGCGCTCGCGCTGCCGCCACGCTCGCGCGGCACGGCGCCTAAGACGGCGACGCTGAGCGGCACGTACATGAACGCGACCGCCGCACCGCCGAGCACGAGCGAGCCGACGAAGATCCCGAAACCCGAGTCCGGGGTCGTGACGGCGCCCTGCCAGTAGCACGAGACCGCCGTGAACGCAAAGCCGATCGCGATGAAATAGCGTGCGTCGAGCCGCATGACGAGCGGCGCGAGCGCGAGCGTCATGATCGCGATCGGCAGCGCCTTGACCAGCACGAGCAAGCCGCTGAGCGTCGCCGTGAAGCCGAGCGCGCTCTGGACGTATTGCGGCAGAACGTATTGCGTTCCGAGCAACACCGCGCCGAGGATGAGCGCGAGGCCGACTCCGGCGGCGAGGCTGCGATCGCCGAAGATCGCGATGTCGACGAGCGGCGTCTTCGCAAATCGCAACTCCCACACGATGAGGCCACCGATCCCGACAATCGCGATGACGGCGCACGCGAGAATGTTCGGGTCGCTCAACCAATCGTAGCGTTCGCCTTCGCTCAAAAAGTATTGGAGGGCACCGACACCGGCGACGAGCAAGACCAGACCGACGACATCCATCGGCATCTTGCGCGCCCCCTGCGGATCGCGCAAGAACGCCGCAAGGATGAGTGCCGAGACGATGCCGGGGACGATGTTGATGAGAAAACAATAATTCCACGACACGTTGTCGACGAGCCAACCGCCGATCGGCGGCCCGAGCGCCGGACCGCCGATCGCGCCGAGCGCGAAGATGGCTTGACTCAGACCGATCTGCTTTTCCGGGAAGGTATCGCGCAGAATCGTCTGTCCGGTCGCGAGCAGACCCGCACCGAAGATCCCCTGTGCGATTCGGAAGAGCACGAGCTCCGTGATCGACGTCGACACGCCGCACAGGAACGACATCGCGGTAAAGCCGATGACCGAGATGATGAAGTAGCGCTTGCGACCGAGGACGGCTTGCAGCCACGGGATGATCGGGATGACGATGACGACCGCGATCGTGTAGCCGTTGATGACCCAGGTCGACTCGTCGCTCGACGCGCCGGTGTTGCCTTGAATCGCGGGCAGCGCGACGTTGGTGATCGTCGAGTCGAGCGTTTGCATGAGCGCCGCGAGCATGACGCCCGCGACGATCAGCGCGCGCCGCGCGCCGTATTCAACGACCGAGACCGCAGCCGGGGCAGCATTCACGAAAGCACATCTCCTTAAAGCATACCGTACCGTTCGGTACTATACCGGACAAGAAAAGGCGGCCCGCGCTCTGGACGCGGGGCCCTGGGCTCGGGGTGGATTAGATGAGCGCCGCCGGCTCCGTGATCTTGCGCAGACGGCGCATCAAGCGGCGCCGTTCCGCGATGGGCAAGATCGTCTCTGCGAGATCGTCCTCGAGGATCAATTGCAGCCGCCCGAACGCGGCGCGCGTATCCGCGCTCGGGGGGACGGGGGCGATCAGACTGGCGACGTTCATGAACCGCGCAAGCGCGAGATAGAAGTCGGTCCACCCGCTGCGCGGACCGCCGGCGGGGTGGGCCTGCAGGGCGGTATTGTAGGCCGTCACGACCGCGCCGGCCGGGAAGCGGTGATCGATGGCGCGCTCGAGCTCCTGGATGTCGCTCGCCAGACGCGCGAGCGCTCCGACCGCGTCGGCATCGAGGGGATCGAGGCCACGCAGCATCGCCGTGGCGTATGGCTCAGGAGCGGCGCTACGAGCGGTCATCGGTGCCTCCGGCGCGATGCGAGCGCCTGTGCGGTGAGCAGGGTAATGCCGGTGATTCCGCCCGTATAGGCGGGCAGGAAGGCGGCGAGCACGGTCCCGAGCGCCTGCAGCGTCCGGGACGTCCGTGTTTCGAGCGCCGACTCCGGTGCCGGTGTAGCGATCACGATGATTCTCCGTCTGAACCGTACCCAACGGTACGGACTGAACGGATTATGCGCTCGTTCCGCTTCCCTGTCAACGGGTTGCGTCTGCGAACGAGTGTCCTCTATGTACCCTTCGGGGCGCCTAGGTACCGGATATACTTCAAAAAGATGGCCGGCGTCGTCGAGAAACTGTTCGCGTCCCCGTAGACCGCGTAGAATTCGCTCTTGCCGTCGCGCGAGAGAAAGTGGAACGCGGCGCTGACGTTGCCGCCCGAGACCGGCGTGAAATCGGGCGCGAACGACGCACCGGGCAAATAGGAGCCGATCAGGCGCCGGGCACCGAGATCGAACTGCATCTCCTTGCTGATCTGGAAATCGAGGCTCGCGCGCTCGAGCCACTGGTTGGTGCGCATCTCGCCCGGATACACCGAGAGATACTGATCTTCGTCGGTTTCGAGGGTCAGGTGGACACGCGGCGCGAGACGCAGTGTCGTGAGATACGTCCACGCATCGAGCTCGCCGTGATAATAGTGCCCGCCTTGATAGGAAACGTAGGTCGGCGTCGATGTTGCGAACTTGTAACCGACCAAGAAACCGCTGCCGTCGAAGGGCAAGAACTCGCTTGCGTACGTCCGCACCGCCTCTTCGCCGTAATACGCGTGAACGGTCAGCAAATTCGAGAAGTCGACGTTCACCTGCCCCGACGCGTTGTTCTGTGCGGGTTGCCCGAGACGATCGTGAAAATTCGTATCGTAGCTCGTGAATTGAATGTCGTGAAGAATCGTGTTCGCCTTGAACGGCACGGTCTCCGAGAGAAAGAGCCCCGGCCCGTTGATGTCGTTTTGCGCAACGTAGGCATCGAGCGGATCGAACTGCGAGCCCATCCCTTCGTAGAGCAGAAACGCGGTCGTCGTTGCCGTCGCGTAGCCGTAGCCGGTTTGAAGGTATTTCGCCTGGGACGGATCGGTGACGGTCGAGCCGTCCTCTTGCGCATAGTTCAGAAAGGCGATCTCATGCGAATGCTGATTGCCGTACCCGGTCGTGATCGACGTCACGTCGTCGTGTACGCCGGGAATGCCGTCGACGTTACCGTTGACGTCGACGTTTTGCACGTTGACGCCGAACGAACGCGTGGTGTTCGAGACATTATAATCGAGCGCTTGCGCTTCGTCGGTGCGATCGACGCCGACCGCATCGAGCGCCGCATACGTAAGCGGCCCTTGCGTACCTTCCAGCGCGTATCCGTCACGAAACGTCGGAATCGACGGCGTATACAGGAGCTGCGGGCTGTTGAAACTGGCAACGTTGTAATTGAACGGCGACCCGGCTTGCGTGAAGAACGGCCGCACCTCGCTGTACTGATGGGCGAAAGCGGTCGGCGAGATGGTCTGTTGATCGGTCTCGACGTTCGAATAGTCGGGATGGAGCGAGGCGAGAATCGACGCCGTCGGTGCGATGGGGATGGAGAGGTCCGCACCGACACGTGAGGTATCGCCGCCGTCCTGCGCATTGGTCAGTTCGCCGAGGCCGTACACTTGCGCGCGCGCCCGCGGACGGGTCGCGGGCGCCTTTGCGCCGATCCCCGTCGCGATCCCGAAATAGGTCGCATCCGAGAAACTCGTCGCATGGTCGTTGAAGGCCCACACATCGATCGCGTTTGCGTGTACCGTCGCGCGCACGAACTGCACGCGCCAGTCGGTGCGCCCGCCGCTCCGGATCACATTGCGTGGGATGCGCAGCGTGATCGTATAACCGGCCGGCGTGCGCTTCGCGTACGCATTCCAGGCCGGCGTGTACGCGCTGTTCTCGCTCGAAGTCTGATAGCGCGCGCCATGGGGATTGGCAAAGAACGCGTACTGAAAGCCGAGCGAGCCGTTCGGCGAGAGATACACGCCGACGTAATCGTCGCTGAGCACGCTCGAGCCGTTGGTCTCGTTCGCAGCGACGAGTTCCTCATGTTGCCTCACATCGAAGGCCACGTCGATCGACGTCTCGTCCTGCGCGATGACCGCCGTCGTCGGCTCGTCCGCGGCGCGCCGGTTCGTGAAATCGTACGTCAGCGCCACCCGCGTTGCTTTGGCCCACGAATCGTCGATGATGCCGTTGATATTCGGCGCGGCGTCGAGAAGTGGGACCGGAATGCTCGTCGTTTGATCGGCGGCGCGGATCGGCACGGCGGAGACGGAGACCAGAAAGACGCAGAAAATGAGCCCGCGGACGAGCGATCCAAGACGATGCACGCACCTAATTACGTAAGAGTCGAAGCCGTGTTTCACCGCTCGCACATTCGGGATCGGGTCAGCGTCCGCTCGGTCGATCAGGTGCAGGGAGCGTTGGTCGCACAACCCGCAGCGCCCGTCGCGGCGGCGGGTGGATCGGAGAGTCATGGGCAGCGGTCCGCTCATCCGGTACAGCGAAGCCGCTCCGCTCGCATGATCTCGCCGCGCCGCTCGTACCGACCCGAACTCGTCGCCCTTGCGGCGGCGCTGCTCGTCGCCTGCGCGGCGATCATCGGTGCAATCTCGATCGGTGCCGTGGCGTTTCCGTTCGGCGCAGTCCTCGGGCAAGTCGTTCATCCCGATCTCTCCACGCAAGCCGGCCGCATCTTGTGGGAGATCCGTATCCCGCGCGTCGCGATCGCGGCGCTCGTCGGCGCGTCGCTGGGACTCGCGGGGATGCTCTTGCAGACGATGCTGCGCAATCCGCTCGTCGATCCGTATCTCACCGGCACGAGCGCCGGCGCGGCGTGCGCGATCGCGATCGGGATCGCGGCCGGAATCGCGACCGCCGCCCTCCCGCTGCTCGCGTTCGTCGCGGCGCTCGCGACCGCACTTCTCGTTGCGGCACTCGCCCGTACCGGCAGCGGCATCTCGCACGAACGGCTGATCCTCGCCGGCATCTCGCTCTCCGCGCTCTTCGCCGGCATCGTAACCCTCGTGATCTTGCTCTCGCCGCGCGCGAGCACGTCGCTGAGCATCCTTGCGTGGCTGGGCGGCAGCCTCGCCGGGCGCGGCTGGAACGATGCGCGCGTCGCGGCGATCTACGCGGCGATCGGTGCCGGCATCGCGCTCGCGCTCGCGCCGATGCTCAACGGACTGCGCTTCGGTGAGGCGCGAGCGCGAGCGCTCGGGGTCGACGTCGACCGCGTACAGTGGGGCGTCGTCGGCGCGGCGTCGCTCTTGACCGCGGCGGCCGTGAGCGTCTCGGGGATCGTCGGCTTCGTCGGGTTGATCGTGCCGCACGTCACGCGCCGCTTCGTCGGCACCGACGCGCGGCTGACGCTCGCGGCCAGCATGGTGTTCGGCGCAGTGCTCGTCGTGCTCGCCGACACGGTCGCCCGCAGCATCGATCCGCCGCTGGAACTTCCGCTCGGCGTGCTCCTCTCGATGTTCGGCGTACCGATCTTCATCTATCTCTCGTTCCGACGCCGCGCCGCATGATCGAAATCGACGGCGTCGCGCTCGCCTACGGCGGATGCCGGATCCTCGAAGACGTCTCGCTGCGCGTGCGCGCGGGCGAACTGCTCGCGCTCGTCGGCCCCAACGGCATCGGCAAATCGACGTTGCTGCGTGCGATCGCGGGCGCGCAGCCGCTCGATGGCGGCCGGATTCGGTTCGAGGGCCGGGAAATCGCGGGGTTCGCGCCGCGCGAGCGCAGCCGCACGATCGCGCTGATCGAAGCCGAGGGGCCGGCGCCCGAGGGGCTGCTCGTCGCGGACGTCGTTGCCGCGGGGCGGCTGCCGCATCGCCCGTGGTGGCGCTGGTCGTCCACGTCCGCCGATCGTCACGCGGTCGAGCGCGCGATCGTTCGGACGGCGCTCGCGCCGCTGGCCGGACGGCCGTTCGCCGAACTCTCCAGCGGCGAGCGCCAGCGCGTCTGGATCGCGCTCGCCGTCGCGCAGAACGCACGTGTGTTTCTGCTCGATGAACCGACCAGCCATCTCGATATCAAGCACACGTTCGAGACGCTCTCGCTCGCGCGCCGGCTCGCGCATGAAGACGGTGCGGCCGTCGTCGTCGTGTTGCACGATCTCAACGTCGCGGCAGCGTTCGCGGACCGGATCGCCCTGCTCGGCGAACGCACGCTGCTCGCCTGCGATACGCCCGCCGCGGTGTTCGAGGAATCGCTCTTGGCGCGCGTCTACGGCATCCCGATCGCCGTACGGTACGAACCCGGCGGCCAGGTCTTCGCCTTCGCCGTCCCGCCGCAACGTTCGGCGGCGGGCTGATAACGCGCGAGCTGCTAGCGCCGCAGCGGTGCGATCACGCGGGCGAGTGCCTCGGCGACGTCGGCGACGCGCGGACCGGCACGAAAGAGATCGTCTTCGTCGACCGCGACGATTCGATGCTCGCGTACCGCGCGCAAGTTCGACCACGGCGGCGCGTTCGGAATGACGGTGCGACGCGTGACGATGAGGATGTCGGGATCTTCCGCTTCGAGCGTCTCCGCCGAGACGGATGGAAACGCTGAGGCGATCCCCTGCGCCGCGTTCCGGACGTGCATGATGCGCAAGAGATCCGCGATATACGAGTTCGCGCCGGCGGTGTAGATCGGCGCCGTATCGATGACGACGAACGCCGTCGGCTGCGGCAACGCCTGGGTCGCGCGCGCGATCGCCTCGAGCCGGCGGTGCAAGCTCGCGAGCAGCGCGGTCGCGCCCGCCGCATGACCGGTGAGCGCCCCGAGCCGCGCGATCGCGGCGAAGTCTTCATCGAGCGTATCGATCGGCAACGCCTCGGTCCGCACGCCGGTGCGGCCGATGTCTTGCAAGTTCGGTGCTTCGTAGGGGATACCGACGACGAGCGTCGGCGCAAGACCGGCGATCACTTCGCTGTTGATCGAGCGCATCGAACCGACGCGCGGCAGCGCGAGCGCGGCCGCCGGACGGTTCGAATAGGCGTCGACGCCGACGACCTCGGGGCCGGCGCCGATCGCGAAGAGATCTTCGGTCAGCGCCGGCGAGAGCGACACCACGCGCACGGCCGTCGCGACGGCGAGCGTGAGCGCAAGCGCCATCATCGCGTGCTCAGTTCCACCACGAACGTCCGGCCCGGCGCCGGATAGCCGAAGATCGGCTGGTATTGCTCGTTGCCGAGATTGTTCACGCGCAGCGAAAGGATCGCATTGCGTGCGAAGCGCTCGCGGACGTAGGCATCGACCGTCGTTTGGCCCTGGTTTGTCGCCACGAAGTCGCCGGCCGAGCCGAAGACGTCCTCTGCGTGCGGACCGAAGACGTTCGCTTGCGCGCCGTACGCAAAGGAACCGCTCCCGAAGCCGTGCTCCAAACCCAGTTTCGCAACGAAGACCGGCGTGAAGAGTAACCGCGATTCGGTCAAACCCGGCGTGAGGTTGGCGGCCTTGTAGGTATCGGTGATCGAGAGATTTGCAACGTAGCCGTGCGAGGGACGCGTGCGCAGGGTGGCGAGGAGTCCGCGAATTTGCGCTTGCGCAACGTTGACGGGCGTCTCGTCGGAGTTGATCTGAATCAAGTCGGTCGAGTTGCGCTCGAAGATGCCGAGCGACGCGCCGCCGAGAATGTCGGCCGCTTGTAGGGTGAGATCGCCGTCGGTGGAGCGTTCGGGCTTGAGTTCGGGATTCGAGTAACCCGGATAATAGCGATCCACGATCGTCGGCACCCGGAACGCGTTCCCGACGTTCGCCGTGAGCCGCAGACCCGGGGCAAGCGGAACGCCGAGGCCGACGCTCGGCGTGATCGCGCCTCCGAGTGGCGCGTCGTTTTCCGCGCGCAGGCCAGCGCGCAACCGCACGCCGTTTGCAAACGCGTATTGTTCTTGCGCGTAGATGGCGCTCTGCGCTTGACTGACGCCGCTGGTGAGGTAGCCGATAAAGTTGTACGGCGCGACCGACTCGAACGTGCCGATGTTCGCGAGCGTCGCCGTCTCGCGCGCGAGGTCGATCCCGCCGACGAACGTCGAATCTCCGCCCGAGATGATTTGGCGCAGCGAGACTTGGTCGCGACCGTCGAGCACGGGGTTCTCGGTCGTCTCCGGCGCACCGGCGGCATTCGAGGTGACGATCGCCGAGGGATCGACGTAATCGAGATCCTGTCGCGAACCGAAGAGCGTCAGGGTCGTGCTCGATTGCAGCGTCGAATGCGTGATATCGAGGTGCGCGTCGTCGCGCGAAGTGTTGTCGCGCGAGAAGTTGTCGAGATCGGTCTCGCCGCCCGGCACGCCGAGGTGCAACTCATCCGAGCCGAGTCGCAAGCGCGCCGTGAATCCGGCGCCGAGATTCGCGTCGTAGGAGAGACGCACTGCCGTCTCTTCGGCGTCGGCGTTGCCGCGCACGCCGGCCGGAAACGGCGTAGCGCCGGGGACCGGCAACGCGCTATAGCCATAATCGTTCGCGGCGATGTGACGCTCGAAAGAAACACCGAACTGACCGTTGCCGGCGCCGACGCGCAGATCGCGATCGCCGAACGAGCCGCTGGAGAGATCGAAATACGTCCCGCGCGGGACCGACGTGATGATGTTGATGACACCGCCGACCGCGCTCGATCCGTAGAGCGTCGAGCCGGCACCCTCGACCACTTCGAGCGAACGCACCCCGACGGTCGAGAGGGTCCCGAGATCGATCGATCCGTTCGATGCGGGCGTCACCGGAACGCCGTCGAGCAAGACCAGAACGCTTGTCGACGAGGCGCCGCGAATCGAGATGTTGGCCTCGGCGCCAAACGCGCCGTACCGGTAGATTTCAACGCCCGGAACGCTTTCGAGGGCATCGGCGATCGTCTTGTCGCCGTTCGCTTGGATCTGCGCTTGCGTCACGACGAACGTCGTGCGTGTCGTGTTCGCGATCGGCTCGTCGTGACGGTCGCTCGTCGTGACGCGACCAATTTCCGTCAGCGGCGAAGGCGAGGGCGTAGGGGCCGCTGTGCTGGCCCCGGCCGGGGCCGCTACGGCGGCTGCGGCGGAAAGGAGAAATACGGCGGGCGCCGCTGCAAATGCAGCGCCCGTGCGGAGACTAAACATTCGAGTCCTACCTTTTCGCGAGGTACGGGTGCATCGCGTTTGGGCTCGATATCCTGACTCCGCGGATCGTTGCCCGGCGTCGCGACCTTCCCACCTTGCGGCAGTGATCGACGACAGCTCCCCGCTGACAGTGGCGCGACCGTGCCGGATTCTCACCGGCTTCCCTGCGCCCAAACGACCCATCCGGCTTGCCCGCAAAGGGCGGGCGGTCCTGTCCACGCAATGCGCCACACCCCATGAGCAGCATCTCGACACGCCGCGGCGACGGCGGCGACACGGCGACCTCCGGCGGCCCGCGCGTTTCCAAGAGCGATCTGCGCGTCGAAGCGTACGGTACGATCGACGAACTCAATTGCACGATCGGCCTCGCGCGTGCATGGTGCGACGATCCGGAGATCGCGGCGCTTGCGAAAGCGATTCAGCGCGATCTCTTCGCGGTCGGCAGCGCCGTATCGACGAAGCCCGAATCGAAGAAGCCGATCCCCGCGATCGAAAAAGAACGCGTCGCGACGCTCGATGCAATCGTCGAGCGCTTCGAGGCGGTGCCCGGGATGTTGCGCGATTGGTCGATCGCCGGTGAGATGCGTTCGTCGGCCGGTTTCGATCTTGCGCGCACGGTCGCGCGACGCGCGGAGCGTGTGACGGTCCGGCTCGTGACGAGCGGCGTCGCGATCCAGCCGACCGTGCTCGAATACCTCAATCGCCTCTCCGACGTGCTATGGCTCTTCGCACGCAAACTCGAACGCGATGCCGGCGTCGACGCGCGACTGCGCGACGACGCGCATCCCGGGCCGCCCTGGTCGCGCGCCTGGTGAGCGCGCGAGCGATCATGGTGCTCGGCACCGCCTCGCACGTCGGCAAATCGCTCGTCACGGCGGCGCTGTGTCGCATCCTCGCGCAAGACGGTTATCGCGTCGCGCCGTTCAAGGCGCAGAACATGTCGCTC
>Ga0116226_10001763_pt1 | contig 18771 bp, 11 predicted proteins | sample S1TSphfallax_FD_89692 | JGI IMG/M metagenome (GOLD analysis project Ga0116226, IMG submission 89692) | Host-associated microbial communities from peat moss isolated from Minnesota, USA - S1T2_Fa - Sphagnum fallax MG | ecosystem: Host-associated > Plants > Peat moss > Unclassified | place: USA... | reverse complement strand
TCAAACCGGCGTGCCGACTGGCGCCAACACCGCCAGCTCGCGCTGGCGCGTTGAGAGCGGCGACTGGGGCACCTCGATGTGGGGCATGAAGGGCGTCGAAGATATCGGCGGCGGCAACAAGGTCGTGTTCGACTTGGAAGACGGCCTGAACACCGTCAACGGCGCCAGCGCCGGCGCAGCCGGCACCGCTTTCAGCCGTTTCGCCGATGTCGGTATCGCCAACAACGCCTACGGTACCCTGTTGATCGGTAAGCAACAGTGGATCGCCAACATGGTGTGGGACTTCGATCCGCTGGGCCAATCGAACTGGTCGTCCGCCTCCCTGGTGCGCGGTCGTAACTGGCCCGGCTCGCAAAACGACGTGTCGTATCAAACCCCGACCGTCGGCGGCTTCAACGCTTATGGCGTCTACTCGCTGAGCAACTCGACCGACTTCAACGGCAACACCACCGTCGGCACCCAGAACGGCCGTCGCGATGGCTTGGCTGTTACCTATACCGCCACCTCGTTCCAGTTGCGCGGCATCTATGACGAAATCCGCAGCAGCACGGGCGGCTTCACCGACGTCTACGCCGCTTCGCGCGAATACTTCGCCGGCGTCAACGTGTTCCTCGGCCCGTTCAAGGTTCAAGCCGCTTACCAAGGTTCGCACGCCCCTGACGCACTGGCCAGCGCACCCAGCACCACCAACCTCGAATGGGGCGGCGTGACCTACACCGTGAACCCGGCGGCCGCCGTCACCGCAGCGGTCTACCACGTCAACGCCAACAACGGCGGCGGCGCGGCCACCCTGTACACGCTCGCAGGTACCTACAACCTGTCCAAGCGTACCCTGCTGGCACTCGAAATCGCCAGCGTCCACAACAGCTCGAACGGCGACTTCGGCCTCAACGCCAACTACCCGGCGGCCGGTTCCGACGATCCGCTGCCTGGCCACAGCCAGTCCGGCGCCTTCCTCGACATCCAACACTCGTTCTAACCGGTCAAGGTTGTTGTTGGTGTAGCGCTTGTCATTGCAGTACCACGCCTGCGGCGGACTCTGTCCCGCCGCAGGCGGATAGTCAGTTCTGTCGTTCCATTGTTGGTTGCAACACCGCGAGAGTTTTTTCCTTTATACGTTGCTGCGAGAGGCGCGTAACGGCGCACTTCCTTGTGAGGTGTGCCGTTTTTTATTGTGCCGACGACGCAACCCGCGAAGGACGCCACCGTGCGCTGCCAACACCGACGACACGAACGAAAAATGGGCGTAGCCGGATTCGGCTACGCCCATTTTGTTTTGACTGCGCAGGTGCCGGGTAGGTCTACGACGCGCGTAGAAGCCCCCAGCGGGCCGCTACGCATTGCAACGACTACTCGCTACCCCGCCGCCGCGTCGGGCCCGGCGCGACACCGTGGCTGAGCCAATCGAGCACCTCATTGGTAGCGACATCACCCGTCTCGCGCGCCTGATTGACCGACTTCACCAGCGTACCGCCAGGTGCCGCGCGTCGGATTGCGACCCCCACCGCCAGCATGTCTATCATCACCAGGTGCAGGACGCGCGAGATCATCGACAATTGCGATTCGCGGATTTCGATGTGATCGGTCTCGAGCGCCACCGTCGCCTTCTTCACCAGCGGCGTGTTGCTCGAGGTAATCGCGATCACCTGCGCCCCCGCTTGCATCGCGACTTCAAGCACCCGCAACAGCTCGGGTGCCTTGCCGGATTTCGAAATCGCCACGATCACATCGCCCTTGCCCAGCAGCGCCGCCGACGCGGCCTGCATGTAGAGGTCGCTGTAGGCGATGGTCGGAATGCCGAAGCGGAAGAACTTATAGTGCCCGTCCTGCGCCACGATACTGGAATTACCCAGCCCATAGAACTCGATGCGACGCGCGTTGCTAAGCAGATCGATGGCCCGCTCAACCTGTTCGAAATTAAGTCGCTCGCGCAACTGCAGGATCGCCGACACCGTGTTGTCGAGCACCTTGGCGCCAAAGTCGGTGGCCGTGTCGCCCAGATGCACCTGACTATGGCTAAGCGGTATCGTGCCGGTCAACCCCGTGGCCAGCTTGAGCTTGAAATCGGATAAGCCCTGGCAACCCAGCGAGCGGCAGAACCGTATCACCGTCGGTTGGCTGACATCCGCCTTGCGGGCGATATCGACAATCGGATCATTGATGATGGAACGCGGATGATTGAGCGCAAGATCGGCCACACGACGTTCGGCCGGGGTCAGCGCGTCACGCATCTGGCGGATCCGCTCGAACACGGCGGAGCGGCCGCCGGTACGAGCGCTCAGTTGATCGGCCAGAATCGCCGCCACACCGAGGAAAGCAGGATTGTCGGCAGTGATGACGTAGGTCGGGATGTCCTTCAGGTAGGCTTCGAAACGCCCCTTGGCTTCAAACCGGGCACGGAACGAGGACTTGGCGAAGAACTCGCCCAGGCGTGGCACCACGCCACCGCCTATATAAATCCCGCCGAGCGCGCCCATGGTGACCGCCATATTGCCGGCAAAGCCCCCGAGGATACCGCAGAAGCAATCCAGTGCCTCAGCCGCAAGCGCGTCGCCGGCCAAAGCCATCTCGACCACTTCCGGCGTTTCGATTGTATCGACCGCCTTACCGGCCACCTGCGTGACCTTGGCACGCGCCGCCAGCGCGCGGTAGATCAACGCAATGCCAGGACCGGCGGCCACCCGCTCGAACGACACATGCGGCCAGAATTTACGCGCATAGGAGAGGATGTAATCCTCGCGCTCGTCGGACGGCGCAAAGCTGGTGTGCCCGCCTTCCGAACCCAGGGCAAACCAGCGATCATCGGCCGGTATCAGGCCCGATACGCCCAAGCCCGTACCCGCACCGACCAGGCCGATCACCGCATTCTGACGACGCATCCCGGGGCCGACCTGCACCCGTTGGTTGTCGTTCAATACCGGCAAAGCCATCGCCAGCGCGGTGAAGTCGTTGACCACCAGCAACGTATCGAAACCGACCGCGCGCCGCGTCGCCTCGATCGAGAAGCTCCAATGATGGTTGGTCATCTTGACCTGATCGCCATCGACCGGATTGGCGATCGCAATCGCCGCATGGTTGACCCTGGCCACCTGCGCATCACTCAGATATTGCTGGATCGCGCTGGCGATATCGGGAAAATCGGCGCAAGGGTAGATACGCACTTCGGTAATATCGCCGGGCGCCACTTCCAACGCGAAGCGTGCATTGGTCCCGCCGATATCAGCCAAAAGGCGCGGACCGTCGGGATGCTGGCCTTCGCGCGACGCGCCATGGCGCGTCGCGGCACCCGCGCCAGCACCCGCCTTCGCGGTCAAGCCGTCAGTCGGCACACCAGTAGACATCAATCTGCACTCCCTTGTGATTCGCCAATTTAGATATGGCGTTATTGTTCGGACCGGCAACCGCCTGCTGCAGCACCTCAAGCTTACGGGCGCCGGAAATCAGGAGGAATAGCCGCCGGGTGTGTATCAGTGCGTCCATCGACAAGCTCACGCGCGCATGCGGCGCGGCGCCGGGATGCACCAGCACGTAACGGTCACGCGTCGCCAGCACGGCGTCCCATTCAGGCGCGTCGGCAAATAGCGAAGCGGTATGACCGTCCTCCCCCATGCCCAGCACCGCGACATCGGGTTGACGGTAACGGGTATCCTGGTTGAGCGACGCGACATGTTGCTCGGGGTCGTGCGTGGCCGCGACCAGCGGCAGAAAACGGGCCGTATCGCCTATGCCTTGCAGCAAGGTGGCGCGGACCAGTGCCGCATTGCTGGCCGCATCGTGCTCCGGCACCCAGCGATCATCGACCAGCGTCAGGTCGAGTTTGCGCCAATCCAATGCGGCGCGCGCGAGGTGCTCGAAAAAGCGCCGTGGACTGGTGCCGCCCGATACCGCGAGCGTGCGCACGGCGTCAGGCGCAGCCCCTATGGGTTCGTTCAGTGCCTGCGCGACAGCAGCGGCCAGCGCCCCGGCTTGTGCATCCGGGTCGCCGAAGGTATGCAACTCGATCACGTCTCCCCCTAATTATTATGTATTGCTACTCGTGCTGCAGAATCTCAATTCTCTTCCTCCAGCCAGCAGGTATCGTGCTGGGCCAGCATCGCACTTGATGCGGCAGGCCCCCAGGTTCCAGCCGCATAAGGCTTGGGCGGATTGCGCTGCGCGCCCCATTCGTTCAGGATGGGCTCGACCCAGCGCCAGGCCGCTTCCTGCTCGTCGCGCCGCACGAACAAAGCGAGCCGCCCGTGGATCACATCCAGCAACAGGCGCTCATAGGCATCCATCCGTTCGACCTTGAAGAACTGATCGAAGGCCAGATCCAGATGCACGCTCTGCAATTGCATGCCTTCGCCAGGCTGCTTGGCCAGACAATACAGGCGTATCGATTCGTTCGGCTGCAAACGGATCACGATGCGATTCGCGCCCGGCCGCAGCGCGCTCGGACCCAATGCCGAATGCGGTACCTGACGGAAATTGACCACGATTTCCGCAACCCGGTCAGCCAGGCGCTTGCCGGTGCGCAGGAAGAACGGCACGCCGGCCCAGCGCCAGTTGTCGATCTCGGCTTTCAGCGCGACAAAGGTTTCGGTGGTGCTGTCGGCACTGACGCCAGGCTCGCGATTGTAAGCCGGCACCTGCGCGCCCTGGATCACGCCCGCGTGATATTGACCGCGCACCGCAACCCGGCTGATATCGCGCGGATCGACGGGTTTCAGCGAGCGCAGCACGCGCAGCTTCTCGTCACGCACGCTGTCGGAGTCCATCGAGTGCGGGGGCTCCATCGCCACGATCGCCAGCAACTGCAACAGATGGTTCTGCACCATGTCGCGCAGCGCGCCGGTTTGATCGTAGAAATCGCCGCGACCTTCGACACCCAGCTCTTCGGCTATCGTGATCTGTATGCTTTCGACCCACTCCCGGCGCCACAGCGGTTCGAACAAGGTGTTGCCGAAACGCAGTGCGAGCAGGTTTTGCACCGACTCCTTGCCGAGATAGTGGTCGATACGATAAATCTGCTGCTCGTCGAACCTCTCGCCGACCGCATCGTTGATCGCATTGGAGGACGCAAGGTCATAGCCCAGCGGCTTTTCCAGCACGATGCGCGCTGCGGCATTCAAGCCGAATTCTGCCAGCCCCTGGCATATCGGCACAAACAGCGACGGACCGGTGGCCAGATAAAATACCCGCGTGCCGGCCTGTTGGTCGAGCGCATCGAGATTTTCGCGCAGCAACGCGAAATCTTCGCGTTGCGCCAGATCCAGCGAGATATACGACAAACGCGCCTTGAAACCGCTCCAGTCGCGCTCCCAGGTTTGGGCATCGACCGCGCCCTGACGGTCTTTCAGATGCGCCAGCACGTGCTCGTCGACCCAGGCGAGAAACGCGGCGGTATCTTGCTGCGGCCGCGCCACGGCAACGATCTTGCCCTGCTCCGACAACGCCCCACTTTGATGCGCGGCGAACAGCGCCGGCAGTATCTTGCGCATCGCCAGGTCGCCAGTTCCTCCGAACAGCACGAAGGTAAATCGCGTCTCGACCTGCATATGTCCCCTTCGGAGTAGTCCGATAAAATAATTTTTGACACTTAATTGTAGTTTAACTACAATTCAAATCAAGAGGTACCCCTAAATCTTAAAAATTTGTCGCGATGCCAAGTGCGGAAGCGATTACGGGGTAGGCAGCGCATCTTCCGGCAAGAGCCGCTCAAGGCAGCGCCTGAACGATGTCAAGCAGCCTCTTGAAAGAAATATAGAGCGCCGACCAACCAGGCCGTCCGCAAAAAAAGAAGGAGACAGCGTTGCAAACCATTCCACTCAAAGTCTGAGCGGCCGCGGGCCGTCGGAACTGTAACCCAAGCCAGGGTTCCAGCCCATGAGGCTCAACCCGATTGTCCGCCGCCACTTAAACCAACACGCCCCAACGAGCCTGGAGCATAACGTTTTCAATTTGTTGTCTGGAGGAGATCACAATGAAATTGCGTACGATGATGGGTGCCCTTTGCGCCGCCGGTTTGATGGCAGCAACGGTTCAAGTTGCCAGCGCGGCCGAACAGATTGAAGTGCTGCACTGGTGGACGTCCGGCGGCGAATCGAAGGCCGTCGGCGTGCTGAAGGCCGACATGGACAAGCAAGGCTATCAGTGGAAAGACTTCGCTGTCGCCGGTGGCGCAGGTGCCGCCGCAATGACCGCACTGAAAACCCAGGTCATCTCGGGCAATCCGCCCACCGCAGCGCAAATCAAGGGTCCGCTGATCAAGGAATGGGCTGACGAAGGCGTATTGACCAACGTCGACGCTTCGGCAACCGACTGGAGCAAGAATCTGCCGCCGGCCATCGACACCCTGATGAAATACAAGGGTCACTACGTCGCGGCGCCCTTCTCGGTGCACCGCGTCAACTGGTTGTGGCTGAACAAGGCAGCGCTCGACAAGGTCGGCGCCAAGGCCCCGACCACCTGGCCGGAATTCTTCGCGCTGGCCGACAAGCTGAAGGCTGCCGGTTATGTTCCGGTGGCAGCAGGCGGCCAACCGTGGCAAGACCTGACGATCTGGGAAACCGTGGTGCTGTCCGAAGGTGCGCCGTTCTACAAGAAGGCACTGGTCGACCTCGACCCGGCTACCCTGACCTCGCCCAAGATGGCCGAAGTGTTCGACACCGTGCGCAAGATCGAGAGCTACTTTGACGCGGGCCGTTCCGGCCGCGACTGGAACCTCGCCACCGCGATGGTGATCAACGGCAAGGCTGGCATGCAGTTCATGGGCGACTGGGCGAAGGGCGAATTTGCCAACGCGGGCAAGGAAGCCGGTAAGGATTACGTGTGTGCAGCAGCGCCGGGCACCGCGACCTCCTTCACCTACAACGTGGACTCCTTTGTGTTCTTCACGCAAAAGGGGCAGTCCGGCCCGACCGCTGGTCAACTGGCGCTCGCCAAGACCATCATGAGCCCGGACTTCCAGGCACAATTCAGCTTGTACAAAGGTTCGATCCCGGTTCGTCTGGGCGTGCCGATGGACAAGTTCGATGCCTGCGCGAAACAGTCGTATGCTGACGAGCAAACCGCTCTGAAGAGCGGCGGCTATGTGCCTTCGCTGGCACACGGCATGGCGCAAGGCGATGCTGTCGCCGGTGCGATCTCCGACGTCGTGACCAAGTTCATGAACTCGAACGAAGACACGAAGACGGCGCTCGAGGAACTGGCGAAGGCTGCCAAGACCAAGTAATACCCGCTGTCACCGCGCGTGCCCCCGCTTGGGGTCACGTCCGCGGACGGTCGCTTCAGACCGAGTCGGGCCGCATTGCCGGACCCAGTTTTATCCGGCAATGCGGCCCATTGATTTATCCTGCCGCTGGCTCAAGTTTGGCCATACGGCGCTTTCAGGAGTGGTGCAGTGACTGCCTCTCTCAGTGGACACAAGCCGGACCGACTTGCGCCCCAACGTGACCAACGACGCACAACGTCACGCTTCGCGGCTTGGGCCGATGCCTGGATTCCCCGCATCGTGCTGGCCCCCAGCGTGTTGATGAGCCTCTTCTTTGTCTACGGCTTCATTCTCGTCACGGGTTATCTGTCGCTGACCAGTTCTCGCCTGATGCCGAACTATCAGTTCGACGGCTTCTCGCGTTACACCGAATTATTCGACAACGACGTCTGGTGGACCTCGGCGGCCAACCTGGCGTGGTTCGGCATTCCCTTTATCGCGATCTGCGTGGGTCTGGGTCTGTTCCTCGCCATTCTGCTGGATCAAAAGATCCGTGCCGAAGGCGCCTTGCGCGCGGTGTTCCTGTACCCGATGGCGCTCTCGTTCATCGTCACCGGTACCACCTGGCAGTGGATCCTCAACCCGACCCTGGGTGTGCAGAAAGTGCTGCACGACTGGGGTTGGACCAGCTTCAACTTCGACTGGCTGGGCAATCCCGACAAGGCGATCTTCTGCGTGGTGATCGCCGCCGTGTGGCAATCGACCGGATTCGTCATGGCACTGTGCCTGGCAGGTTTGCGTGGCGTCGATGCCGAAATCTTCAAGGCCGCTCAACTCGATGGCGCCAGCCTGCCGACGGTCTATCGCAAGATCGTGATCCCGAGCATGCGCCCGGTGTTTTTCTCGGTGCTGCTGATCCTCTCGCACATCACCATCAAGACTTTCGACCTGGTGGTCTCGCTGACCGCAGGCGGCCCCGGCACGTCGTCGTCACTGCCGGCCATGTTCATGTACACCTTCTCGTTCAACCGTGGCGAACTCGGTGTTGGCGCGGCGTCGTCGATGATGATGCTGGCGACCGTGATTGCAGTTCTGGTACCGCTGATGTACCTGGAATCCCGGAGTACGCGCAATGGCCTCTGATGCACACACTCCGACGAGCACCCCGATGAATGGCTTTTCGATCAATCGCGCGATGATCTATGCAGTACTGATCTTGTTCGCGCTGTATTTCCTGTTCCCGATCTATGTGATGGTGTCGACGTCGCTGAAAGACCTCGACGATCTGCGCGTCGGCAATATGCTGACGCTGCCGAGCCACATCACCTTCGCCCCCTGGGTCAAAGCCTGGAGCCAGGCTTGCACCGGTGTGCGCTGCGACGGGATGGAACCGTTTTTTATGAACTCGGTGCGGATGGTGATCCCGGCCGTGCTGATTTCCTCGCTGGTTGGCGCGTTCAACGGCTACGTGTTGACCCACTGGCGGTTTCGCGGCGCCGACCTGATCTTCACCATGTTGCTGGTGGGTTGTTTTATTCCGTTCCAGGCCATCCTGCTGCCTATGGCTCGCCTGCAGGGCTTGCTCGGGCTGTCTAACACCACCGGCGGTCTGGTGCTGGTGCATGTGATCTACGGGATCGCCTTCACCACCATGTTCTTCCGTAACTTCTACGTCAGTGTGCCGGCCGAATTGGTGAAAGCGGCCCGCATCGACGGCGCGGGCTTCTTTATGATCTTCCTGCGCATCCTGCTGCCGGTTTCGCTGCCCATCTTCATGGTCTGCCTGATCTGGCAATTCACCCAGATCTGGAATGACTTCCTGTTCGGGATCGTGTTCTCCGGTGTCGACTCGATGCCGATCACGGTGGCACTGAACAACCTGGTCAATACCTCGACCGGGGTCAAGGAGTACAACGTGGACATGGCAGGGGCAATCATCGCCGCTTTGCCGACGTTACTCGTCTATGTGATCGCAGGTCGTTATTTCGTGCGCGGGCTGACGGCCGGCGCGGTAAAAGGTTAAAGCATTGCACGGCAAGGCGGGCGCCCCAGGCGTCGGCCCTGCCGTGTGCGCCGCACACTGTACCGATGGCGTGCGGCGCCACCATACTGATAAAGGATTCAACGCATGGCAAGCCTTTCCATTCGTGACGTTTACAAGACCTACCCGAACGGCGTCCCCGTCCTCAAGGGTGTGGACATCGACATCGAAGACGGCCAGTTCCTGATCCTGGTGGGCGGTTCCGGCTGCGGCAAGTCGACTCTGCTGAACATGATCGCCGGGCTCGAAACGGTGACCAGCGGCGAAATCATGATTGACGGCAAGGTCGTCAACAACCTGTCGCCCAAGGATCGCGACATCGCGATGGTGTTCCAGTCATATGCGCTCTATCCGTCGATGACGGTGCGCGACAATATGTCGTTCGGCTTGAATATCCGCAAGGTGCCCAAGGCCGAGCAAAAGCAGATCATCGATCGCGTCTCCGACATGCTGCAGATCTCCCATTTGCTCGACCGCAAGCCTGGGCAATTGTCCGGTGGCCAGCGTCAACGGGTCGCAATGGGCCGCGCACTGGCGCGCGACCCGGCACTGTTCCTGTTCGACGAACCGCTATCCAACCTCGACGCCAAGCTGCGTATCGAAGTGCGTTCCGAAATCAAGCTGATGCACCAGCGTCTCGGCACCACCATTGTCTACGTGACGCATGATCAGATCGAGGCGATGACACTGGGCGACCGGATTGCCGTGATGAAGGACGGCGTGGTGCAGCAATTCGGCGCCCCGCAGGACATCTATGACAGCCCGTCCAATCTGTTCGTGGCAGGCTTTATCGGTTCGCCGCCGATGAACTTTATCAACGGCCAATTGGTCGAGGCTGGTGCCGGCGTCGGCATGGTGCTCGATACGGGCGGCGACAAAACGCTGCTCAATCTGCCGTTCGATCGCAATGCGGTGCGTCAGCACATCGGTCAGGAAGTGATACTGGGCCTGCGCCCGGAACGGATCACCGACAAGCGCCACGCGCATGGCACGACCGAATCGATGTTGCAGGAGATCACCGTCAAGGTCGACGTGATCGAACCGACGGGTCCGGATACCCTGGTATTCACGCAAATCAATAATCGTCGCACCGTGTGCCGCGTGCACCCGAGCGCGCAACCGCAACCGCTGCAAAACATTGCCTTGCTGTTCGATGTCTCCAAGGCCGTGTTGTTCGATACCAAGAGCGAAACGCGGATCGCCTAACGGCGACCCGCCGCTGCGCAACTTGGCAGCGGCTACCGCGATGGCTAAAGCAAGAGGGGCGCCCCAAGCGCCCCTCTTGCTTTTCCGGGCATGAGATGGTCCCTGCCCGCACGCCGCGCCCTACCCTGCGCTTGGGCTCGCCGCAGCAGCACTGGCCGGTGCCGCCTTACCGTCATCGGCACGCCAGCCACCACCCAGATCGGCATACAGATTCACCAGACTGGTCAGGCGATTCAATTGCGTCACGATCAGATTCTGCTGCGCGCTATACAAGCCGTTTTGTGCGCTCAACACCGCGAGATAGCCATCGGTGCCAGCCCGATAACGCGCACTCGATAGATCCAGCGTGCGCTGATACGCATAGGTATAGCGCTGCTGCGCATCGAGCTGGGCGCTGTAGGTGCCGCGCGCAGCCAGTCCGTCGGCGACCTCGCGAAACGCGGTCTGGATGGTCTTTTCGTATTGGGCCACCGCGATATTTTTCTGCACGTGGGCCAAATCGAGATTGGCCAGATTCGAGCCTGCTGTAAAGAGCGGCACCGTCAGACTTGGTACGAAGGTCCAGGCGGCCGAGCCCGCTTTGAATAGGCCCGACAAACCGGTGCTGGCCGAGCCGCCGGTCGCGGTCAGCGCGATACTCGGGAAGAACGCGGCGCGCGCCGCGCCTATATTGGCATTGGCAGCACGCAACGTATCTTCAGCGGCAGCGATATCGGGCCTGCGCGTAAGCAGATCGGAGGGCATTCCGGCAGCCACATCGGCCAGCAGATCGGGGCTGTCGAACGGCAGCGCCGCTGGCAAATCGGCCGGCAGCGGCGCGCCGACCAGCAAGACCAGCGCATTCTCCGCCTGCGCCCTGACGCGCGTTTGCGCCAGCTGATCGGCCTGGGCCTGATCGACTACCGTTTCGGCCTGGCGCAGATCGAGCTCGGAGCTGGTACCGGCCTGAAATTGGGCCCGCACCAGATCATATGACGCGCGCGATGAAACCAGCGTTTCTGCCGTCACTTTCAACTGAGCGTCGGCGGCCTGCAAGGTCAGATACTGGTTGGCCAGCTCGGACACCAACAAAATTTGTGCCGCTCGCTGGGCTTGGACACTGGCCAGATATTGATACTGGGCCGCGTCCTTCAGGCTTTGCAACTTGCCGAAGAAATCCAGCTCCCATGAAGCGGAAGCGCCGACCTGATCCAGCGTGGACGGCGCGCCACCCGTGGTCGAGATACCGACCGGCAGGCGTTCCCGGGTTTGCGTACCGGTCGCCGACACCATAGGAAAAAGATTGGCGCGCTCGATCTGATACTGGGCGCGTGAGGCCTCCACATTCAGCATGGCCACACGCAGATCGCGGTTATTCTGCAGGCCCAGTGCGATCAGGCGTTGCAGGCGCGGATCGCGAAAGAAATCCTGCCAGGCCAGATCGGCCGCCGCCGAGGTGTCCGTCGCCACCGTCTCAGCATAAGCCGCGCCGCCAGGAAAGGCGCTGGCCACCGGCGCCGCCGGGCGGTCGTAGTGCGGCGCCAAGGTACAGCCGCTCGCCAGCAGGGCGGCACCGACTGCCCACGACAGAGGTAACACACGCCACGCCGAGTCACGACACATTGGATTGAGCTTACGCATCATGGGAGCCCTCCTCCGGATGGGTTTGATCCTCATAATCGTTGCCGGTATCGCGCCGACGCTGACCACCGAAACGGCGGCGGACCACAACGAAGAACATGGGAATCATGAAGATCGCGAGAAAGGTCGCGCTCAACATGCCGCCGATCACACCGGTACCGATCGCGTGTTGACTGCCGGAGCCTGCGCCGTTGCTGATGGCCAGCGGCAGCACGCCTAGAATGAAGGCCATCGACGTCATCAAGATAGGACGCAAACGCAGGCGTGCCGCCTCCACCGCCGCATCAATTGCGCTCATGCCCTGATGCTGGAGGTCTTTCGCAAATTCCACGATCAGAATCGCGTTCTTGGCCGACAGACCAACCGTGGTCAACAATCCGACCTGGAAATACACGTCATTCGACAGACCACGCACACTGGTGGCCAGGAGCGCGCCGATCACGCCCAGCGGCACCACCAGAATCACCGAAAACGGAATCGACCAGCTCTCATACAGCGCGGCCAAACTCAGCACCACCACCAGGATGGAAATCGCATACAACAGCGGCGCCTGCGCCCCTGCCGCCTTTTCTTGATACGACAGACCGGTCCATTCATAGCCCATACCCGGTGGCAGTTTGGCGATCAGATGCTCCATTTCGTCCATCGCTTCGCCGGAGCTACGGCCGCGTGCAGCCTGGCCCTGGATTTCCAGCGCCGAAATGCCGTTGTAGCGCTCCAATTTGGGTGAGCCAAACGACCAGCTGCCGCTAGCGAAGGCATCGAACGGAACCATCGTGCCCTGTGTGTTGCGCACGTAATACTGGCTCAGGTCGTCTGGATTCATGCGATACGGCGCCTCGGCCTGCACGAAAACCTTCTTGATCCGGTTATCGGTATCGAGAAAGTTGTCGACGTACTGCGACGCCCAGGCAATCGAAAAGGTCTGATCGATGGCCGCCAGCGGCACCCCCAAGGCACTGGCCTTCTCGTGATCGATCGCCACCTTGAACTGCGCCGTATCATTCAGGCCATTGGGGCGCACCAGGGACAGCACAGGGTCCTTGCTTGCCATCGCCATCAATTGATTGCGTGCGGCCATCAGTTTTTCGTGGCCGAGACCCGCGCGATCCTCAAGTTCGAGGTCGAAGCCCGATGCCGTACCGAGTTCGGTAATCGCGGGCGGATTGAGCGGGATAATCAAGGCTTGCTGGTTGTCGGCAAAGTGACGTGCGGTCCGCCGCACGATTGCCTCCGATTTCAGATCGGCCTTGGTCCGCTGCGACCAATCCTTGAGCCGGACAAACACCACCCCCGAATTCTGGCTGCGACCGGCAAAATTGAAACCGCTGATGGTGAAGACCGACTGCACCGCAGCCGATTCGCTATGCAGCAGGTAATCCGTGACCTGTGCCAGGACCTGGTTGGTGTGCTGCTGCGTGGTACCCGGCGGCGTTTGCACCTGCACATACAGAATGCCCTGGTCCTCATCGGGCAGAAAAGACGTCGGCAGACGGTAGAACAACAGACCGATGAACACAAGGATGGCGCCGTAGATCAACAACCATCGCCCACTGTGTGCAATCACGCGCTGTACGCTGCTGTGATAGCGGTCGCGACTACGGTTGAAGGTGCGGTTGAACCAGCCAAAGAAGCCGCGGGTCGCTTCGTGATGATCCCGATCAACCGGCTGCAGTATGGTGGCGCACAAGGCCGGCGTCAGAATCAAGGCCACCAGCACCGACAACACCATGGCAGCGACGATGGTCAAGGCAAACTGTCGATAGATCGCACCGACCGAACCGGACGAGAAGGCCGACGGCACAAATACAGCGGACAGGACCAAGGCGACCCCGATCAAGGCGCCGCTGATCTGCCCCATCGCCTTGCGGGTTGCGTCGCGCGGCGACAGATGTTCCTCGGTCATGATCCGCTCGACGTTTTCGACCACCACGATGGCATCGTCGACCAGCAGACCGATCGCCAGCACCATGCCGAACATCGATAAGGTATTGATGGTAAATCCCAGCGCCGCCATGATGGCGAACGTGCCGAGCAACACCACGGGCACCGCGATGGTCGGGATCAGGGTGGCACGCAGGTTCTGCAGGAACAGATACATCACCAGGAACACCAGCACGATACCCTCAAGCAGGGTTTTGATCACGTCGTCGACGGACAACCTGACAAAGGGCGTGGTGTCATAGGCCACCACTACCTTAAGGCCATGCGGGAAATAGTGCGACAGTTCCTGCACCTTGGCCTGCACGGCTTTGGCCGTCTGCAGCGCGTTGGCGCCCGTCGCCAGCTGGATGCCGAAGCCTGCCGCATCCTGATTGTCGAACTTCGAATCGAAGTTGTAGTTTTCGCCGCCCAGCCCGATCTTGGCGACATCTTTCAGACGCACCTGCGAGCCGTCGGGATTGACCTTCAGCAGAATATTGCCGAACTGTGCCGGCGTGCTGAGCAGCGTCGCCTCGCTGATGGTGGCGGTCAGCGTTTGCCCCGCCACCGAGGGCGTCCCACCTAACTGACCACCCGCGACCTGCACGTTCTGCTGCGACAAGGCAGTCGCCACATCGACCGGCGTCAGGCCGAAATTGGTCAGCTTATGCGGGTCAAGCCAGATCCGCATCGCGTACTGGGTACCGAACAACTGCACGGTACCGACACCATCGATCCGGCTCAGCGGGTCCTCTATATTGGAAGCGACGTAGTTGGCAATGTCATACTTGCTCATACTGCCGTCAGTCGAAACAAAAGCCAGCACCAGCATAAAGCTGCTACTCGACTTGGTCACGCGTATGCCTTGCTGCTGCACTTCGGGCGGCAACAACGGCGTAGCCAGTTGCAGCTTGTTTTGCACCTGCACCTGCGCGATATCGGGATTGGTGCCCGCCGCAAAAGTCAGCGTGATGTTCGAAGTACCGGTGTCATCGCTGGTCGAACCGAAATACAACAAGTGATCGAGACCGCTCATCTGCTGCTCAATCACCTGGGTCACGGTATCTTCCACCGTCTTCGCCGACGCGCCCGGGTAGGTCACGCTGATCTGAATGGTGGGCGGCGCGATGGTCGGATACTGGGCCACCGGCAGCGAGAAGATGGACAGTACCCCTGCCAACATCAACAAGATGGCGATCACCCACGCAAAGATGGGGCGATCGATAAAGAACTTAGCCATGAAAGATACGCCCTCGCTCAATGCGCCGCTGCGGACGCAGCGGCGATCGGTTGCGGCGCGGAGGCCGGTATGGCGCTAGAAGCCGCGCCAGGCGCAGCCGCGGCTTCGACCGACTTGACCGTCACGCCGGGCCGCACATGCTGTATTCCACCGACGATCACGTGATCGCCATCCTGCAAGCCGCTCTCGACGACCCAATTGCTGCCCAGCGTGCGCGATGCATTCACGGTGCGCACCGCCACCTTGTTGTCGGTGCCGACCACCAGGGCAACCGCTTCGCCCTTCTGGTCATGCATCACAGCGGCTTCCGGTACCAGCAAGGCACGATTACTGATCCCCTCGGTCAGGCGCGCGCGTACGAACATGCCGGGCAACAGCAGATGCTTGGGATTCGGAAACTGGGCGCGCACCGTGACCGAGCCAGTACTCTGGTCCACCGTGATATCGGAGAACTGCAGCGTTCCGGGTAACGGATAAAGCGAACCGTCTTCCAGCGTCAATTGCACCTGCGCACGATTGGCCCCGGCGCTTTGCAACTGCCCCTTGGCCAGGGCATCGCGCAGACGCAAGCCGTCCAGACTGGATTGCGTCAAATCGACATAGACCGGGTCGATCTGTTGCACGGTCGACATCAAAGTGGCGGCGCTGGCTTGCACATAAGCGCCGGGCGTCACATTGGAAATACCGATGCGGCCGCTGATCGGCGCGGTGACGCGGGTATAGCCCAGGTTGATGCGTGCCGTATCGACCGCAGCCTGGCCCGCCGCCACATCTGCCTGGGCCTGACCTTGCGCGGCCACGGCGTTGTCGTAGTCCTGCTTGCTGACCGCATTGGCGGCTACCAGTATCTTGTAGCGCTCAGCCTGAGCCGTGACCGACATCAGGTTGGCCTGCGCCTTGGCAAGTGAGGCTTGCGCGCTGGCCAAAGCGGCCTGGTAAGGCGCCGGATCGATCTGATACAGGCGCTGGCCAGCCTTGACGTCAGCCCCTTCAGTAAAGTCGCGGCTCAGCACAATGCCGTCCACCCGCGCGCGAACCTCGGCCACCAGCTTGGCGTTGACGCGGCCCGGGACCTCGCTGGTGTACGGCACACTTTGTGTGTGGACAGTCACCACGGTAACCACCGGCGTCTGCGCCGGTGGCGCGGCCTGCTGGCCACACCCGGCCAGCAGCAGCACCGCGGCGGATACCGACATGGCGGCAATGGTGCAGGCTTGAGCGGAAAGTGTCCGACGCTGCCGCGCATGCTCAAAAGCGGTCTGGGGAGACGAATCTGTTCTGTCGATGCGCATGACGCGACCTCTTCTTGTGACGATGATGAAAGTCGGAAGTCGCGCATCGGCAAGAGCAAGCGCCGTCGGTAACGGCGGCCGGACGGCATGGCGCAAGGCACCACGCGCCGGGCGCTGCGGAATACGAAAAGGATGCGGGGCAGACGGGCGGTATGGCAGGCTCGAGGCCTACCGACCCAGCGACACCGGCTTCGCCTGGCATCCGCCATGGAGCGATGGACGGCTGCCGCGACGCGACTTTCTGGCTGTAATTCGAGTCGCGACTATGCGGAAAAAACCCGGACGGGCGGCAGCAAAACCTAATTTATAGGACCAACAGAAGTTGTCCCCACTGGGATTTAGAGAATTTTCTTATAGTTATCAGGCTTTGTTACGGAGTATTAAAGAAGGTTGACTCGATCTGCTCGCTAAATCTGCGATATCAACCGCCGACGATGCGTGCCGGGTGCGCATGCCAGCGCACCACCATGGTCCGTCCCAGATACGCACCCAGCCCGCAGCACAGAATCACGATCCCCATTGCACGCGGCGAACCGCCCGCATCCTGCAAAGCGCCGACGGCAAGGCTCGAGAACGCCCCCATCGCGAACTGAACCGCGCCGAACAAGGCCGCACCGGCACCGGCATTGTTGGGATAGCGATGCATGATGTCGGTGGTGCAATCGGCCGACAGCACGCCCACCACGCTGACCACCAGAAACAACGTAACCACGACTGCCGGCAAACCGCCCCAGCCGGTCAGGCACACCAACCCCACGGCCAGCGATCCGAGCGTGCCGACAGTAGCCGCCGCGGAGATCATCCTCACCGTGCCAAGGCGATGGACGAAGCGCGAGTTGAGTAGATTGCCCCCCATGATGCCGAGAATATTGAGCCCGAACAGAAAACCGTAATGCTGGGGCGCGACGTGGAAGTGATTGATATAGACGAACGGTGTTGCCGTGATATAGGCGAACATCGCGCCGAATGCCAAGCCGCCGCACAAAGTGTGGCCCCACGTCACGGGATCCGTCAGCATGTGGCGGTAAGCCAGGAAGGACGATCGCAGCGCCGATTTCGCCCGCTTTTCTTGCGGCCAGGTCTCCGGCACCCGATACAGGATCGCGGCCAGACAGAACAAGCCATAGCTGGTCAGCACCGCAAACACCAGGCGCCAGCTGCCCAACAGCAGCAATTGTCCGCCGATCAGCGGTGCCAGTAGCGGGCCGCACGAGGTCACGATGGCCAGCAATGACAATACGCGTGCCGCCTGATGCGGCGCATGGGTGTCACGCGCAATCGCACGCGCCAACACCGACGCCGCGCCAGCACCCAAGGCCTGCATAAAGCGCGCCGCCACCAACGCCCCGATGCTGAGCGAGGCCGCACACGCCAGGCTGGCGATCACGTACAAGGCAACCCCGCCCAACAGCACTGGCCGGCGTCCGTAGGCGTCGGAGAGCGGGCCATACAACAGCATGCCGACCGAAAAACCCACCATGAAACTGGTCAGGGTGATCTGCGCCGCGCTTTCGGACACCAAAAAAGCGTGCGTAATCGACGGCAGGCTGGGCAGATACATATCAATCGAAATCGGACCGCATGCGGCCAATGCGCCCAGCAGCAGGATCAAGCGCCAATCAGCGCGACCGGAATGGGTCGCGCCGACGGTAGAGGAAGTGGACATGACGAGAACAGAAAAAATGCGCGGCAGGAACAGCGGCGGCATGCATATCGGCATACCGGACATTTCGCTATTTTAGCGGACTCACATCGTCCGCTCGCAGAAAATCCCGCCCCGACGCTACACTGCAGGTCCGAACATGTCCTGCTTACCGTTCCCTGCCATGACTGCTTTTTTGCTGATCTGGAGCCCGCGCAAATGGCCCTGGCCCGAACTGCCCGACCTCAGCACCGCGGTAGCGCGGGGCGACACCGTAGCCGATCACTGGGGCTGCGGCTTCGCCCGCAGCCTGATCCCGGGCGACCGCGTCTTTATTCACCGGGTGGCCAAAGAGCCCAAGGGCCTGTTCGCCTCCGGCTGGGTCACGCGCGCGCCATACGAAGTGCCGGACACCACGCGCAAGCGCGGTTTTCGTTTGTGCATTGATTTTCACTACGATTATCTGGTCGATGCGCATGACCAGGTGGTCATCGGCCGCGACGAGCTGCGCACCCATCCCTTCTCGGTCCAGACCTGGGACGCGCAGGCCTCGGGTACCCTGATCAAACCCATGGTGGAGGGACCGCTGGAGAAACTCTGGGCCGAACGCACCGG
>Ga0116226_10001762_pt1 | contig 18775 bp, 25 predicted proteins | sample S1TSphfallax_FD_89692 | JGI IMG/M metagenome (GOLD analysis project Ga0116226, IMG submission 89692) | Host-associated microbial communities from peat moss isolated from Minnesota, USA - S1T2_Fa - Sphagnum fallax MG | ecosystem: Host-associated > Plants > Peat moss > Unclassified | place: USA... | reverse complement strand
GCCAAAGGGCCTCGCCGCGAGCGTGACGGCGCTGGCAACCGCGACAGACGCCAACTGGGTGTGAAACTCCTTGGCGATGGCGCTGAACATGAACACCATCAGGAAGAAGTCGAAGGCGTCGAGAGCCCAACCCAAGAACCCCGCGATCGCGGCATTCCAATGGTCGCGGTCCATTTCCTTCAGCGATTCGAACATGCCCGCCCCTTCGCGCCTTTGCACAAGGCTGATGGCGGCTTTTCCGCCTGACGTCGAGATGCGAGCCGCCAAGACGCCTGTTTGCCGTTGTCGCCCTGGCGCCAGCCAGCCTAAGAGAGACTTCGTGGTCCCGTTAGCTCAGCAGGATAGAGCACCGGTTTCCTAAACCGGGGGTCAGAGGTTCGAGTCCTCTACGGGACGCCAGCGGTTGAAATTCACAAGGGATCCCGAGCTCATGATGCGCAGAACTGCCCTGAATTCCATCATCGCCATAGGTTTGGGGCTGAGCGCCAGCGCGGCGCTGGCCGGCGGATTGGGCGGCGTCGAGGCGGCGAAGGACCGTCAGGTCCATTTCAAGGAAATGGGCAAGGCGATGAAGACGATCTTCGATCAGTTGAAATCGGGCGCGCCGGATCAGAGCTCGATCAAGGTCCAAACGGCGCTGATCGCCGATCACGCCAAGGCTCTGCCAAGCTGGTTTCCGCCCGATAGCGGACCTTCGACCGGCGTGAAGATGCAAGCCCTGCCGGTGGTCTGGACCGATAAGGCCAAGTTTGCGGAGAAGGCTCATAATCTTCAGATCGCGGCGGCAAAGCTAAATGCGGTGGCACAGGCGGGGAATACGGCGGAGTTCATGCCGGCCCTGAAGGCCACGGGCGACGCCTGCAAGTCCTGCCATGAAACCTTCCGCCAGAAAGACCCGGATTGATTCTGGGGGCGCCAGGCGCCGGCGAAGCCGAGACCCCGTTGAGAGCGGTGAGAGTCTGGGACTTGCCGACACGCCTTGTGCACTGGTTGATCGCGGCGCTGATCCCCTTTTCCTGGTGGTCCGCCACGCATGACCACCTCTCCTGGCATCGCCTGTCGGGTTACGTTCTGTTGGGGCTGTTAGCGTTCCGGCTGATCTGGGGCGTTGTCGGATCCTCAACGGCGCGATTTTCACAATTCGTGGCTGGCCCGCGGACTGTGCTCGCCTATGCGCGGGGCCGACTGGGCGAGAGCCGGATCGGCCATAATCCGCTCGGCGGATGGAGCGTGATCGCCCTGCTGACGGTGCTGGCCCTGCAGATCGGCCTTGGCCTTTTCGCGGTGGACGAGGACGCCATTGAGGCCGGCCCCCTGTCGAAATTCGTGAGCTTCGACACTGGCCGGGCCATCACGCATTGGCACCACGAGATTTTCTGGGTGCTCGTGGCCCTGATCGCGGTGCATCTCGTCGCTATTCTGGTCTACGTCCTGCGCCGCAAGAACCTCGTGGGGCCCATGATCACCGGCGTCGCGCGCCTGTCGTCAAGTCTCACAGCTCCGGCCCTCGCGTCGCCGACCCGCGTGATCCTTGCCGCGGCGCTTGCGGCGAGCCTGACCTGGTTCGTGGCCCATGGCCTATCCTTCAAGAGCTGAGAATGATCGCGGTTTGTTTTCGCGCCCCCACGGCGCTATAGGAGATCATCTATGAACCGCCCGGTCGAAAGGCCGGGCGCTGGTGTTTCTGGAGACCAACGTGAACGAAATTCTAATGCCCAAGGCGACGGCCGTCTGGCTGGTGGACAACACGTCCTTGACCTTTGAGCAGATCGCCGACTTCTGCGGCTTGCACCCCCTGGAAGTGAAGGGCATCGCCGATGGCGAGGTGGCCCGTGATATCCGGGGCGCAGATCCCATCTCCAATGGGCAATTGACCCGCGAAGAACTGGCCGCGGCCCAAGCCAGCGCCGCCTATCGCATGAAGGCCCAGAAGAGCCGTCACGCCCAGGTTCTGAAGACGCCGAAGAAGGCCCCGCGCTATACCCCGGTGTCTCGTCGCCAGGATCGGCCCGACGCCATCGCCTGGTTCGTGCGCAATCATCCCGAGGTGACCGACGCGCAAATTTCCAAGACGCTCGGCACCACAAAATCCACGATCGATCAGGTCCGCAACCGCACCCACTGGAATGCGGTGAACATCAAACCCGTGGACCCGGTATCCCTGGGCCTGGTCGGCCAGCTTGAACTTGACGCCCTGGTCAAGGCGGCGGCGGAAAAGAAGGCCAAGGATGAGGCCAAACGCGGTAGGGACCAGCCTGAGGGGCCCGTCTTGCAACCGGCGAGCGAGCAAGAAGGGGTCTAGGAGTGTAGGCTGGGCGCGGCGAAGCTAGTTCGGGCGCGCCTTTAGAAGCTCTATCTGTTCCTTAAGACGAAGCTTTTGACGTTTGAGCTCGCGGATTCGGGCGGCGTCGGCGGCGGGCCGGATCACCTCGTCATGTATGGCTCTTTCGAGACTTTGGTGCTTGACGCCAAGTTCGCGAAGACGGCCTTCGATCGCCATGTGCTTCATCTCCCTGTGCTGGGCTGCGACCAGATGAGTGAACACCCGTCCGCGCCGTCTGTCAGATCACATATGGTTGTGCGGCGCCCATGATTGGGGAAGGGTGCGAAGAATGATCACGGATCGACCCCGGCGTCTCGTGGTGGGCATTTCTGGCGCCTCTGGCGTGGTGCTTGGCCTGCGGGTCCTGGACGCCTGCCGCGACCTGGGACTCGAGAGCCACCTGATCGCCTCCCGCGCGGCCATGCTGACCTTGGCCCAGGAAACCGAGCTCACGCCGAACGATCTCTTGGCAAGGGCCGATGTGCGCTATCCTCCAGCTCAAGTGGGCGCGGCTGTGGCCTCTGGCTCATTCCACACAATGGGCATGATTATCGCGCCCTGTTCGGTGCGGACCTTCAGTGAAATCGCCACGGGCGTGACCTCGTCTCTGCTCACGCGGGCCGCGGACGTCACCCTGAAAGAACGCCGCCCCCTGGTGCTCATGGTGCGCGAGACGCCCCTGCATCTGGGCCATTTGCGCAGCCTCACCGCCCTCGCGGAGATGGGCGCCATCATCGCCCCGCCGCTGCCGGCATTTTATGCAAGGCCAGACAGTATCGCCGAGATGGTCGATCAGTCGGTGGGCCGCGCCCTGGACCTTTTCGGCCTCGAATGGCGAAACGTGAAGCGGTGGGGCGAAAGCCTTGAGACGGTCGGCGGTGAAGTCGCGTGAAGGCCTGGGACTTCGCGGTGGAACTCTATGGCCGCGAGGATGTCGCGGCGGCGGCTCTGGCGCTGCAGAATCGGCATCGACAGTGCATCAGCCTTCTTCTTTGGCGGCTGTGGGCGGCGCGCGAGGGACGCCCGATCGGGGCCGACGTGCTCATGCGCGCCCTGGCCGCCGCCAAGAGCCTGGAAGCCGAGGTCCTAGGGCCTTCGCGGCGGATTCGCGCCGCGCTCAAGACCGCCCGCCCTCCCCTAGGGGATGGCCCGCGCCTGACGGCGCGAGCGGCCTATATGACCAGCGAACTCGCGGCCGAACGCGCTCTCATTGAAGCTCTCGAGAGCCTGACACCCGAGTCTCATGGCGGGGCGGAGGATCTCTTCGTGGCCCTTGACGAGATCACGCGAGCCTGGGGCGGCGTGACGCCGGCCAACCTCCTGGCCACGCTCACCGACGCCTGTTAAGCCGGCTCCCGGCGCGAGAGGGGGGCAGCCCGCATGGACGTGGAGGCCGACGATGATGGCGTTCTCGACATCCGCCTCAGGCTCAACCGACTGAGGGAGTTGCATGAGGACCTGTCCGTCGCCGTCGCCGCGATCCAGGATACGCCTCAGCCCGACCAGATTCAGCTGGCGCGTCTGAAGAAGCGCAAACTCCTGCTCAAGGACCAGATCGCCCAACTCGCGAGCCTTCTCACGCCAGATCTGATTGCCTAAGCCAGCCTAATGGCGTTGCGCATGGGCCTCGCCTCCCGCATATCCGGGCGATGAGCCCTGATCAGCTGCAAGACACCGTGGGCATGGCCCTCGCCGCCGGCGCGGAGGCGGCGGAAGCCGTCTTCGCCGAGCGCCAATCGCTGTCCGTCACCGTTCGGCTGGGCGCCCTTGAGGAGGTTGAACGCGAGGAATCCCGGGACCTCGGTCTTCGGGTGCTGATCGGCCGCCGTCATGCTTCAGTCTCAGGCTCGGACATCTCGCCGGACGGGCGCCGGAAGCTGGTGGAACGTGTTGTGGCCATGGCCAGGCTCGCCGCCGAGGACCCCTATGCGGGCCTGCCATCACCGGATCGCTTGGTAAAGGACGCGCCCGCCGATCTAGATCTCTTCGATCCCGTGGAGCCCACGGCCGAAACGCTGGAGGCCCGCGCGCTCGCCGCCGAGCAGGCCGCCCAGGCCATGCCCAAGGTCACCAATTCGAACGGCGCCTCTGGAAGCTGGTCATCCTCCGTCTGGCTGTTCGCCAATAGTGATGGGTTCAGGGGTGAACAGCGCGGCACCGCCTCATCCATCTCCGCGGGCGCGATCGCCAGCGAGACCGGCGAAATGGAGCAGGGCTATGAGGGGCGCTCCACCCGTTGGTTCGCGGACCTGCCGGCCCCAGAGGCGATTGGGGCGGAAGCCGGTCGCCGCGCCGCGGCCAACCTAGGGGCCCGCAAGCTGGCCTCAATGACTGCGCCTGTGATTTTCGAAAACCGCTTGGCCGGCGCCCTGATTTCCCCCCTGCTCGGGGCCATTTCGGGTCCGGCCGTGGCGCGGGGCGTTTCCTTTCTCAAGGAGAAGCTGGGTGAGCAACTGTTTTCCCCGGGCGTCACGCTCACCGACGATCCCCACCAGCCCCGTGGCCTTGGCTCCTCGGCCTTTGATGACGAGGGCGTAGCGAACAGGCGCTGGGACATCATCGCGGACGGCGTCCTGACCACCTGGCTGCTCAATACCAGCTCCGCGCGTCAATTGGGTATGAGCAGCACGGGCCACGCCTCGCGTAGCCTCGCTGGACCGCCGGGCGTCTCCGCCTCCAATCTCTCCCTGGCGCCAGGCGCGCGCGATCAAAGCGAGCTTATGGCCGACGCTGGACGGGGCCTTCTGGTGACGTCCATGTTCGGGCCATCGCTCAACGCCAATACCGGGGACTGGTCGGTGGGGTGTTCAGGCCTTTGGTTCGAGAATGGCGAGGTCGCCTATCCCGTCACCGAAATCACCGTGGCCGGCAATCTGCTGGATATCTATTCGCGGATGATCCCGGGTTCAGACCTCGTCCAGAGGGGCGCATCCTTGATCCCATCGCTGATGGTGGATGCTCTCGCGATCGCAGGCAAATGAGGGGGGGCCGAATGAGGGGAGATCGACGTTGAGCGAGGCGCAGCTTCTTCACCTGGTGTTCGGGGGCGAACTGGAAGACGTGGCCGGCACCACCTTCAGGGACCTCACGAAGCTCGACTTCGTCGGCGCCTATCCCAGCTATGCCGCCGCCCGCCGAGCCTGGCAGGCCAAGGCTCAATCCACGGTGGACAACGCGCATATGCGCTACTTCATTATCCACGCCCACAAGCTTTTGGACCCGCACCATGATGGGTCTACTCACGCCTGAGGACGCGCTCCGTCAGTTGCGTTCCCCACCAACCAGCCCGGAATTCGGCTTTCAGACGCACGGGGTCATAGGCATCGCTCTGAACCCAGTCGACAAAGCTCTGGCCGTTTGGCTCCCCGTCTGCGAGATAGCGCTCGAAAATATAGTCCAGCACACCGGTCAGGCCGGCGCGCACGTGAAGATAGCGCGGGCTCAGCTGGGATAGGGCTTCGCGGATGCTCTGGCCCTGGCGAAAATGTTTGTACAAGACCGCCATGATCCCGGCCCGGTCCGCCCCAGACTTGCAATGCATCAGGGCAGGGTAGCGCACAGATTCGAAGAGCTCACGCGCCGCCAGCACCTTCTCAGCCGAGGGAACGTCGCGCGAGGCCACGACGAAATCCACCAGTTCGAGGCCGTGGCGGGCGCAGGCGTCAACCTCCAGCGCGCGAAAACTTGTGGCCATGCCGCCCCGCAGATTGATCACCGTACGGATGCCTCGCCGGGCCCAGGCCGCGAGCTGGAAGGGCCAGGGCTGGTTGGTGCGGACCAGTTCATGGGAAATCCAGTGAGCGTTCGAAAAACCCAGACGCAGATAGGCGTGGTCATGCCACAGATGGTCGAGAACCGCGCGCCGACGCCCCGCCGGCGTTGTCAGATCAAAGGCGCTCAAGGGTTAGTCCCCGCGGGAGAACAGGGCTTCGGCCGCGGCGCGACCCGCCTGCTTGCGGCTCATCTGGGCGCGGGTGCGGGCGATCTCCGCCTCCAAGATGGCAATCCGCTCCTCAAGCTCCTGCACGGCGTGGAGATCCAGGTCCTCCCGCGACAAATCAAGTAGGGATTGGCTGCGGGCCCGCCGCGCCTCGGCCGGTTCTTCGCTCATTATCCGGCTTCCTTTGCCCACCTCCGCGTCAGGCGCTATCTGAGCGTCCCCGCGCAAAGGCGCAAGGCAAGGGAGCCGCCGCCATCATGAGCAACGCCGACATGGAGGCCATTGTGATCGAGGGCGGCAAGGGCCCTGCCTCGGCCCTGCGTGTGGCGCGCATCGCCCGGCCAGAGGCTGGACCTGGTCAAATCCTGATCGCGGTCAAGGCGGCGGGCGTGAATCGCCCCGACCTATTGCAGCGGCTCGGTTTCTATCCCCCGCCGCCAGGGGCCCCAGTCACACTGGGGCTCGAGGTGGCCGGCGAGGTTGTCGAAGGCGCGGGGCGCTGGCGGACCGGTGATCATGTGTGCGCCCTGCTCGGCGGGGGCGGCTATGCGGGGTTCGCCGTGGCTGACGGCCGCCACGCCCTGCCGATCCCACCGGGGCTTGATTTCACCCAGGCCGCCAGCCTTCCCGAGACGGTGTTCACGGTCTTCGCCAATGTGTTCGAACATGGGGCGCTTAAGGCGGGTGAGACCTTTATGGTGCATGGCGCCACCTCGGGGATAGGCGTCACCGCGATCCAGATGGCCAAGTCGGCCGGGGCCACGGTAATCGCCACCGCACGGGGCGCGAAGAAGGCCGCGGAGGCTCTCGGCCTGGGAGCGGACATCTCCGTGGACGTCACCGGCGAGGACTTCGCCGCCGTCGCCGCGGCGCACGGAGGGGTGGATGTCATTCTGGACATGGTGGCTGGCGATTATTTTCCCAAAAATCTCGACGCGCTCAAAACGGGCGGGCGCCTCGTCCATATCGCCGCGCTAGGCGGGGGTAAGGTCGAGCTTCCCATCGCCCAGATGATGCAGAAGCGGCTGATCATCACGGGCTCCACGCTTCGCCCCAGGTCCGCCGATGAAAAGGCGCGTCTGGCGTCGGCGGTGGAACGCGTGGTCTGGCCCTGGGTCGCGGAGGGGAAGATCAAATGCGTCGTTGACCGGGCCTTCCCGCTGGCGGAGGCGGCCCAGGCCCACGAATGGCTGGAGGGCGGGGCGCATATCGGCAAGGTCGTCCTCACGCTTTAAATCGGGCGCATTATGGGAGGCGCATCAGGGCCTGGAGGCCCCCCAGAGGCGACGGACCGAGAGTGACATCGCCGCCGTGGCCGCGAGCGACATCGCGCGCTATGGCGAGGCCGAGACCAACGCCCTTGGGATTCAGGACGCGGGCGGCGTCAAGGCGCGAGAAAGGGGCGAAGGCGTCTTCCCGGCGATTCGGCGCGATGCCAGGGCCATCATCGTCCACAATAATCTCCACGCCGCCCAGACTCGAAGCCTGGGCGCTTACCCTTACATGCTTGGCATGAGACGCCGCGTTCATAACCAGATTGGCCAGGGCGCGCTTGAGGGCGCCGGGCCGGACCAGCGCCTGCAGAGCGGGATCAGCGATAACATCCACCTCCGCCCCCGTCAGCGCCGCGCCCTGGCAGACGACATCGATCAGGTCGGCGAGACGCACCGTCTCAGCCCCCTCGCTGCCTTCTCCCCGCGCAAAGGCGAGATAGTCGTCGATCATGTGCTCCATCTCCGCCAAGTCCCCCTGCATGGCCTTGGCGCGCGGACTTTTGGGGATCATGGCCAGGTGGAGTTTCAGCCGGGTGAGAGGGGTTCGCAGATCATGGCTGACCGAGGCGAGGAGCACGGTGCGCTGCTCCACGTGCCTCTGAATGCGGGATTTCATGGCCAGAAAGGCGCGCGCCGCCTGGCGCACTTCCCGCGCCCCGTGTGGCAGAAAGGGCGTGTCCTGTCCCCGACCAAACGCTTCGGCCGCAAAAGCCAGGCGTTCAATGGCGCGCACCTGATTGCGGATGAACAGGATCGAAATCCCCGTGAGCAGAACGGTCGCCACGGTCATCCACAAAATGAAGATATGCCCGCGCGTGGCGAAGACGCGGTCCTTGGGGGCGATGATCCTTAAGACCCCGGTCGGCGTCTTGACCCTGATGTCCACATAGGCCGGGTAGCGATTGGTGTCGAACCAGAAGGGGCCGTCCAGGCGTTCGGCCAAGGCGCGTGTCAGTGAGCGATCGACGGCGACAAATAGAGAGGGGCGTCTCCCCTTCGGCAGGATCGCGCCAGGCTCAGCGACGATGGAAAGCGCGAGGTTTTCCTGCGCCTCGGCTTGAATGCGCGCCAGATTCTCGGGGCGAGGATCCTGTTCGTACCGGGTCGTGATGAGCGAGACCTCGCCCGCCAGACCCTCGGTCAGGTGGCTGTTCACCTCCTGCCAGTGGGCATCGAAAAACACATAGGTCACCGCGATCTGCATGACCGCCACCGGAAGCACAATGATCAGCAAGCTACGGCCAAACAGGGACGTGGGGGTAAGGCGCTTGACCAGCCGCCAGAACACGCGCGGCCAGGGCCTGGGAAGGCGCATCAGTCGGGGGTGAGCATGTAGCCGCGGCCGCGCACCGTGCGCAGATAGCGGGGATTGGAGGGGTCCGCTTCGATCTTGCGCCGCAGGCGGGTCACCTGAATATCCACCGCCCGTCCGCTCGCGTCGCCACCGCCGACCAGTTGCTGGCGATCCACCGCGCCGTGGGCCGCGCGGGCAAGAACCCTGAGAAGACTGGTCTCGGCCTCCGTCAGCCGCACGGGCGCGCCATCGGCGGTGAGCTCCCCGCGTGCGAGATCGAACTGGCAGCGGCCCAGGCTGACGGACGGCTCCTCTCCCGTGGCGGCGCCGGCCCGGCGGAGAATGGCCTCGATGCGCAGCACCAACTCACGGGGTTCGAAGGGCTTGGCAAGGTAATCGTCAGCGCCGGTGCGGAGGCCCTCAACCCTGTCATCCGGCGCGCCGCGAGCAGTCAGAATGAGGATCGGGGCCGCGCCGGCCACGCCGGCCCGGCTGCGAATCCAACGTGCGAAGGCGAGACCATCCTCGCCGGGCATCATCACATCAAGGATGAGGAGATCGAAATGCACCCCCTCCAGCAGTCGCCGCGCCGCCGCCGCGTCCTCAGCTGTCGTGACTCGAAATCCCGAGCCCGCGAGATACTCTTTCAACAGCTCCCTGAGACCCGCGTCATCGTCCACGACCAGCAGGTGGCGGCGCTCCGCGCCGGCGTCACGCCCCATTTCGTTTGACGACCGCCACCCCAATTCGTCTAAGGCTGCGCGTGCGAACCTGGAGGATGAATGGCCCAATGGCTCTAGTTCCCTATGACGACCGTGACGGCTGGATCTGGCTGGACGGCGTCTTCACGCCGTGGCGCGAGGCCAAAATCCACGTGCTCACTCACGCCCTTCACTACGCCTCCGCGGTATTTGAGGGTGAACGGATGTATGGAGGGGAGATTTTCCGCCTGGCCGAGCATACGCGGCGACTGTTCCGCTCCGCCGAAATCCTGGACTATGAAATCCCGTATACGGTCGCAGAGATCGAGGCGGCGTGCAAGGAGACCTGCGCGCGCAACCACCTCACGGACTGCTACGTCCGACCCATCGCCTGGCGCGGGTCGGAGGTCATGGGCGTCTCGGCCCAAGCATCGAAGGTGCATGTCGCGATCGCCGTCTGGGAGTGGCCGAGCTACTTCGATCCCGTTCAAAAGGCCAAGGGCATCGCCCTGACCTGGGCCAAATATCGTCGGCCCGCCCCGGACACCGCCCCCACGGCCTCCAAAGCCGCGGGCCTCTATATGATCTGCACCATCTCCAAGCACGCCGCCGAACGCGAGGGTTTTGCCGACGCGCTCATGCTGGATTGGCGCGGCTATGTGGCCGAAGCCACGGGGGCAAACGTGTTCTTTGTGAGGGATGGCGTTTTGCACACCCCAATCCCCGACTGCTTCCTCGACGGGATCACGCGGCGCGCCGTGATGGCGCTCGCCAAGGAAAAGGGCTTTGACGTGGTGGAGCGTCACATCGTCCCGGAGGAACTGGCGGATTTTAGCGAATGCTTCATCGTGGGCACGGCCGCTGAAATTACGCCCGTCGCCCAGGTGGGTGATTACCACTTCACGCCGGGAAATATTTCCCTATCGCTGATGGATGATTATTCGCTGATGGTGCGCGGTAAGGCCGCCTAAACCGTCCAACTTTCAGGAGTCGGGTAGGCTTCCTCCCGCATGAGACGCGACAGGCCAAGGGCGCAGCGCACGATGTACCAAACGATGACCGCGGGCACGAGCAGGATGCCCACGAGGATAACGCAGGATACGACCGCGGCGCAGAAATAGAGCAGGCCGATCCAGAACGTCCGGATCTGATAGGTGTAGTGGGTCTTGAGCCAGTCTGGCGCGGTGTCGCGGCTGACATAGGCCATCACCAACCCAACGATATGGGTGATCGGGATGACGATTGGCACGAGCATGAGAATATAGATAATCAGCGCGGTCTGGCGCGGATCGGAGATCGGCCGGGCGGCCGGAGGCGGGGTGTAAATCTCACTCACGACCGTGCTCTCCCTCAATTCTATCCGGCGCGGGTGCTGATTCTACATCAGTTCGGCGGCGATCACCACGCCGGCCATGGCGGGGGTCAGGGCCTTGGGTTTCTTCACCCGCACGGTGACTCGGCGCACATGGGGTTCGGCGAGACAGGCCTGCGCAAGGCGCCAGGCGAAGGTCTCCACCAGGCCGATATGCCCGGCCGCCGCGATCATCCGCGCATGTCCCGCGAGACGTTCATAATTCACCGTCTCGGAGAAGCCGCGCCAGGGCTCACCGGTGAGTTCAGCCTCGATATCCACAACCAAGGGCTGAGGCTGACCCTGCTCATCGGCATTGACGCCGATCTCAGCCTCGAGCACCAGCCCATGAACGAAGACGGTCGCGGCGGCGTGGGTGGCGCGCGGACTACTCACCGATAACATCCGGCGTGCGCCAGCCCAGATGCTGGCCCGAATCGACGGCGATCATCTGGCCCGTAACAGCCTCCGCCTCAATGAGGTAGCCGAGGGCCAGAGCAATCTCCGCAGCCCCCACGGGCCGCGCGAGCAGCGTACCTTGGGCCTCGGCGGCGAAATCGGCCGCGTTCTGGTGCACGGAAGCAAGCGTGGGGCCCGGGCCGATCGCGTTCACGCGGACCCGCGGGGCCAAAGCCTGGGCCATGGTTTGCGTCGCCATCCACAGGGCCGCGCGGCTCACCGTGTAACTGAAGAACCTCGGATCCGGACGCAGGACGCGCTGATCGAGCATATTGACGATCAAGCCATTCCTATCTGGGGGCAGGCGTGCGGCGACGGCTTGGGAGAGCAGAATCGGCGCGCGGGTGTTGGTGGCGAAGGCGGCGTCGAGATCCGCGGCGCCCAGGCTCTCTAGGCGATCATCCGCAAAGATGGAGGCGCAATTTACGAGAAGTGTCAGCGGGGCTGGCGCCTCGACGATCAAGCGCGCACAGGCGGCGGGGTCGGCCAGATCGGCATGGAGCGCCACGGCTTGGACCCCCGTTGCCTGTACGAGGGCCAGGGTCTCGGCCACGTCACCTGAACGGGCATGGACGACCACATCATATCCCGCCTCGGCGGCCCGGACGGCAAGGGCCTGACCAAGACGCCGCGCGGCCCCCGTGATCAGGGCCCAGCCTCGCGCGGCCATGACCTTAGAACCTAATCGACGGAACCTAATCGACTCTGCCGAACTCGATGATGTTCAACGCGCCAAAAACAATGATGAAGAGCAGGATCGCGGCAATGGCTTCCATGGCGGCTAGGGTCCTTCTGGCGGCGTCGGGAGAGGCGCGATCATTCGGAGGGATCGTCGTCCTGGCGCTTTACCGGGGCGACGTCGCCAGAGCAAGGCGAGGCGCCCCCCTTCCCCGGATGAACGCCGTTCACTAAGATGACGACAAGGCGGCAGCTGTGGCGCGAGCCTCAGCCCAAGGCGCATCAAAAGGGAGATGATCATGCGTGACTACATGAAGTTCTACATCAATGGCGCATGGGTCGACCCGACCACCCCGCGCAAGCTTGCGGTCATTAATCCTGCCACAGAAGAGGTTTGCGGCCACGTCTCCAACGGGTCCGCCGCTGATGTGGACAAGGCCGTCGCGGCCGCGCGCGCCGCCTTCGAAACCTTTTCGCGCACCAGCCGCGAGGAGCGCATCGACCTTTTGGAGCGCATCCTGGCCGAATATCAGAAGCGCTTTGGCGACATCGCCCAGGCCATCACCGAGGAAATGGGCGCCCCCGCCAGCCTCGCTCAGCGGGCTCAGGCGCCTATCGGCCTTGGTCACATCTCAACGGGCATCGCCGTGCTCAAGAGTTTCCAGTTCGAGGAAGACCGGGGTCCCACGCGCATCGTCAAGGAACCCATCGGGGTCTGTGGAATGATCACGCCGTGGAACTGGCCGATCAACCAGATCGCCTGCAAGGTGGTCCCCGCCCTCGCCACCGGCTGCGCTATGGTGCTCAAGCCCTCCGAAGAGTCCCCCTTCTCGGCCTATATCTGGACTGAGATTCTGCACGCGGCGGGCGTGCCGGCCGGCGTGTTCAATATGATCAACGGCACAGGCGCCGATGTGGGCGCGGCCATCGCCAGCCATCCGGGGATCGACATGGTCTCCTTCACCGGCTCAACCCGCGCCGGCATCGAGGTGGCCAAGGCGGCCGCCCCGACCGTCAAGCGCGTGGCTCAGGAGCTGGGCGGCAAGAGCCCCAACATCATCCTCGAGGACGCCGATCTGCCGAGCGCCGTGGGCGGCGGGGTCAAGCACGTGATGAATAATTCCGGTCAGTCCTGCAATGCGCCGACCCGGATGCTCGTCCCGACGGCCAAGATGGACGAGGTGATCGTCATCGCCAAAGCGGCCGCGGAATCCACGACGGTGGGCGATCCAAACGGCAACGCTCAGATGGGGCCGGTGGTGAACAAGACCCAATGGGAAAAGATCCAACGCCTGATCCAGGCGGGGATCGATGAAGGCGCGACCCTGGTCACCGGCGGGGTTGGCAGGCCCGAAGGCCTGGATAAGGGCTTTTATGTGAAGCCGACCGTGTTCGCCAACGTCACCAATGAGATGACCGTGGCCAAGGAAGAGATCTTTGGTCCCGTGGTCTCGATCTTGGGTTACGAAACCGTGGATGAGGCCGTTCAGGTGGGCAATGACACCGAATACGGCCTTGCCGCCTATGTCTCTGGAAAGGACATGAGCAAGATTCGCGACGTCGCTTCCAAGCTGCGCGCCGGCCAGGTCTCGATCAATGGCGGCGGCGGCGACATGATGGCGCCCTTCGGCGGCTACAAAATGAGTGGCAATGGCCGCGAATGGGGCGACTACGGCTTCAGCGAGTTTCTCGAGATCAAGGCCGTGCTTGGTTACACGCCAAAGCAGGCCGCCGAATAGGTTTCAGCGCCTCCGCTCTGAGAATGCCCCTCCACCCTGGAGGGGTTTTCTTTGGTCTATGTCTTCAGGGACAACGCCAGACCGGCGGCGAGGCCGGCCATCAGGATGCGCGCGCCATAGCCCAGGCCATGGGCGAAGGTGATCTTCGGATCGAGCTTGATAAACATCCCATTGACGATGAGGACGACGGCCGGACCGGCGATCCACACCAGCACACCCACTTCCAAGCCCCCCAAAACGCCATGCACCCGGGCGATGGCGCAAAGGGCCACGACCGCGGCGCTGATGGCGTAGCCCAGCACCGAGGACCAGATGATCGCGACCTTGTCGGCCCCGTCACGTATGCCCGGCCGCCAGATTTCGGGGTGGCGATTATAGGCGCTGTGAAACAACAGGCCCATGAAAAGCCAGTCCGTCAGGGAGCCCAGGGTTCCCGCCATGGCGATGGCGATGATGATCATCAGCACGGCGCGCCCTCCCGCTGGATTCGCTCAAGTTCCGCCAAGAGAGCGCCGGTCTGGCTGGGGTCGTCAAGTCGATGACGACGCAGGCCGGCCAGCAGGGGGTTGGCGAAGAGGGCGCCATATTGACGCCGCCGCCGCGCGAAGGTGTCCCAGGCCCAGCGGATAGGATGATCCTTCCGAAACCAGCGCAGAAAGTCCTCGCGATTTCCTGTGCCTGGCCAGAGCTCGCGCCTGAAGAGCGCTCTCCAGAATGAGCGGCGGATGACGCGGCTCATAACCACGGTGCGGCTATAGTCCAACCAGATCAGATCCGTCGCGCGCCGTAGAACGAGCGGCAAGGCGCGGCGATAATTGCCATCAATTACCCAATTTCCGGCGCCCGCGGCCTTCTCGACATCGGCCATGAAGGCGTGCGGCTCATCCTCGGCGCGCGAGCGCCAGCCGGCTGTCCAATTAAGCGCGTCCAATTCCACAATGGGCGTTTGCAGTCGCACACCCAGGGCCTTGGCCAAAGTCGTCTTTCCAGAACCTGCCGAGCCGATGATAACAATCCGCACGCGTTCGTCCCCCATGCCTTTGAACGACGACGCGCGCGGGGAAGCAAGCTCAAGAAGAGCGGCCATGGACCTTCGCTTCCGGCGGCGTTAGACGCCCTTCATGGCCATTGGCGTGTTTGATTCCGGCATTGGCGGCCTTTCCGTCCACCGGGAACTGGTGGGTCGTCTGCCAGACGCTGACTTCGTTTATTTGGCCGACCAAGCCATGACGCCCTACGGCGGTCGGCCAGGCGAGGAGATTGTGGACCTCACCCGTTCCGGGTGCGAGCGCCTATTCGCGCAGGGCTGTGACCTGGTCATCCTGGCCTGTAATACGGCCGCGGCGGTCGCCCTTCGACGGCTTCAACAAACCTGGCTTCCCGATCATCGCAAGCTGATCGGACGGGCCGTCAATGTGCTTGGGATCATTGTTCCGACCATTGAGGCGGCCACTGGCCTTCCGTGGGAGCAGGAAGCCGCGCACAAGGGTGAGAAGATTGAGCGGCTGGACGTGCTCGGCATCTTTTGCACACCCGCCACCGCCGCCAGCCGCGTATATGAGATTGAGATCGACAAGCGCCGCCAGGATGTCGCCGTTTTCTGCGAGGCCTGCCCTTCCCTCGCCGGCGCCATTGAAGCGGATGCGCCGCGCGACGATCTCGCCCGCGCCATCGAGAGCCACGTGGCGAGCCTCACTCGGCGGATCGGCAGGCCCCCCGATCGCGCCATCCTGGGGTGCACGCACTATGAAATCACCGCCGATCTGTTCCGCGCCGCCCTGCCGCCGGGCACGCCGCTGATCCATCAGCCTGACGCCACGGCCGCGGCGGTCGAACTCTACCTGAGCCGCCATCCCGAATATGATCCGGGCCGGGGCGGGGGCCGGCGCTTCCTCACCACCAGCCGGGGCGGACGCCAGAATGGCCTGGCCGAGCGGTTCTGGGGTGGGGCGCTGACCTTCGACGCGCTCTAGGGCGGCATAGCTCGGCGGCGCAAAAGGCTGGACTTTCCATAGAGCGGGCCTATGTGACGGCCCGATGCTTCCCACCCTGAGACAACTTCAATATCTGAGCCTGCTGGCCCAGCACGGCTCCTTCAGCCGCGCCGCGGAGGCCGCCCATGTGACTCAACCCACCCTCTCGGCGGGGGTGCAGGAACTTGAGCGCGTTCTCGGCGCGCCGGTGGTGGACCGGGGACGTTCTGGGATCATCCTGACGGCCGCCGGAACGGAGGCCGTGGCCCGCGCCCGGGCGATTCTCACGGCTACCGAAGACCTGGTGCAAGCCTGCCAAGGCGCGGCCCAGCCGCTTGAGGGGCGTCTTCGCCTGGGGGTTATTCCTACGGTCGCGCCCTTCCTCCTGCCCGCGGCGCTCCCCCGGCTCAAGGCGCGCTTTCCAAAGCTGCGGCTTTTTCTGCGCGAGGACCTCACACACAGACTCATCGCCGATCTCAAGGCAGGCCTTTTGGACGCCACGCTGATTGCGCTACCCTATGACACCACGGGCCTGGAAGTCGCCCATGTAACCCATGACGCCCTTCTTGCCGCGCTTCCCCGTGACCACCCCCTGGCCAGGGGGGCCAGCGTGGCGGCCGAGCGCCTCATCGCTCAGGAACTCATCCTTCTGGAAGACGGTCACTGCCTGCGGGACCATACTCTCACAGCCTGCGGGCTTGGCCCGCAGAAGCATATGCAGGAGGAGGGATTCGCCGCGACCTCCCTGGGCACGCTGGTCCAGATGGTCGGTTCGGGCCTGGGGGTCTCATTCCTGCCAGCCATGGCGGTGGCGGCGGGTCTGGCCGACATGGCCCACGTGGCGGTGCGGCCCCTTGATCCTGACATCACATCCCGCGAGATTGTCGTGGCTTGGCGCGCCGGGTCCACGCGAGGTCCCGAGGCGCGTCTTCTTGCGGACCTGTTCGGGGAGTCCGTCGCCTCCAAGGTGGCGCCCATGCCCGTCCCGCGCCGGGTCACCCCCCGCGGATAACGGCCGCGCCGCGCCATGAGCTTTCATTTCATTAAGATGAATGGCCTGGGAAATGACTTTGTCATTGTTCCCGACGACGAAGGCCGGTTCGCGCCCACGCGGCCGCAGGCGCGGGCCGTCGCTCGGCGGGATGGGCCATGGGGCTGCGATGTGATCACCGCCATCACACGGTCGGAGCGCGCCCACGCGGCCTTGCGTTTCTGGAACCCGGACGGAGAGGAAGCGGAGCATTGCGGAAACGCCGTGCGCTGCGTGGCGTGGCTCCTGATGCGGGCCATGGATCTGGACCAGGTTCGTATGGACACGCCCTCGGGACTTCTCTCGGCGCGGCGCGAGAGCCCGTGGGGTGTGACCATCGATATGGGGGAGCCCCGGCTGGACTGGCGGGAGATCCCACTTTCCTTCGAAATTGACACCCGCGAGGTCCGCATACCTTTTGATCCAAGCCTCGGAGCGCCCGGCTGCGTCTCCATGGGCAATCCTCACGTGACGTTCTTTGTGCCGGACATCGCGGCCGTGCCTGTCAGTGACATCGGCCCACAGATCGAGCGCCATTGGTTGTTTCCGCGCCGCGTCAATGTAGGGTTCGCCCAGATCGAGGCGCCGGATCGTATTCGATTGAGGGTCTGGGAGCGGGGCGCGGGGCTGACCAAGGCCTGCGGCACAGGCGCCTGCGCCGCCCTGGTGGCGGCGCATCGGCGCGGACTCTGCGGGCCCGACGCCACGCTCGTGTTGGACGGCGGCGATTTGAGGATCTCATGGCGACCGGCGGATAGGCATGTGTTGATGACCGGGCCGGTCAGCGTGGAATTCTCTGGCCATCTGCCGGAACTGGAGGATCTTGTATGATGGGTCTCGATTGGCTGGAGGCTGGACGCACGGCCGTCATAACGGGCGCGGCCGACGGGATCGGGCGCGCGGCGGCCCTTAAATTCGCCGGGCTCGGCCTCAACGTGCTGCTGGCGGACCGCAACGCCGTTGGGCTCGAGGACGCGGCCCACGCCGCGCGAGCCCTGGCCCCGGGCGGCGCTTTGATAGATACCTTCGCGCTCGACGTCGCGGACGCGGAGCAGGTGCTGGCGCTCAAGCGGCACGCCTTCGACCACTTCGGCGATGTCGCGCTTCTGATGAATAATGCCGGGATTGGCGGCGGCGGCGGACCGTTCGGGCCACCTGACTCCTGGGCGCGTGTATTAGGGGTCAATCTCTGGGGCGTGATTCATGGCGTCCAGGCCTTTGGCGAGGCCATGGTCGCCCAGGACCGCCCCGCCGCGATCATCAATACCGGCTCAAAGCAGGGCATCACGACCCCGCCCGGCGACACGGCCTATAATGTCAGCAAGGCGGGCGTGAAGGTCCTCACCGAGGCGCTGGAGCACAGTCTGCGCACAACAAACGGCGGCAAGGTGCGCGCGCATCTGCTGATTCCCGGCTTCACCTTCACCGGCATCACCCGCCCCTTGGGCGTTGAGAAGCCGCCCGGGGCCTGGACTGCCGACCAGGTGATGGACTTCGCCCTCGCGCGCATGGCCGCCGGCGACTTCTATATCCTCTGCCCTGACAACGAAGTGACCCGCGACGTTGATAATGCCCGGATCACCTGGGCGGCGCAGGACATCACCCAGAACCGCCCGCCTCTGTCTCGATGGCATGACGATTGGAAGGACCCCTTCGCCGCTTTCATGGCTGATCAGAACCGGGGCCCGGAATGAGCCTTACCGAGGCCCAGGACCGCGAGGTCGAGGTGGTGACCTTCGGTTGCCGCCTGAACGCTTGCGAATCCGAGGCCATTACCGCCCAGGCGCGGGTGGATGGCGTGAAAAACGCTGTTGTTTTCAACACCTGCGCGGTGACCGGCGAGGCGGTGCGGCAGGCCCGGCAGGCCATCCGAAAGGCGCGGCGCGAGCGGCCGGAGGCGCGACTGATCGCCACCGGCTGCGCGGTACAAACAGATCCCGCGGCCTTCGCCGCAATGGAGGAGCTCGATCTCGTTCTCGGCAATGGCGCCAAGTCCCGCGCCGGGACCCTCTC
>Ga0116226_10001761_pt1 | contig 18785 bp, 10 predicted proteins | sample S1TSphfallax_FD_89692 | JGI IMG/M metagenome (GOLD analysis project Ga0116226, IMG submission 89692) | Host-associated microbial communities from peat moss isolated from Minnesota, USA - S1T2_Fa - Sphagnum fallax MG | ecosystem: Host-associated > Plants > Peat moss > Unclassified | place: USA... | reverse complement strand
TGGGATAGTCGGAGCGGCCCGTGGCGACGATGGCGTCGTCTCGCACCTGGCGCACCTCTTCGGGCGTAATCTCCGGATCGGGGTTGGCCATGGCGAAGATGATCGGCTTGGGCGCCATCAGCTTGACCAATTCCCCGCTCAAGGCGCCCTTGGCGGACAGGCCGATAAAGACGTCCGCTCCCTTCAGAGCGTCGGCCAGGGTGCGCTTATCAGTCTCCACCGCATGGGCGCTTTGCCACTGGTTCATGGGCTCTGGCCGCCCCTTGTAGAGGACGCCGGCCAGATCGACGGCGATGCAGTTGTCCGGGTGGACGCCCATGGCCTTGATCAGGCCCAGCGTGGCTATGCCCGCCGCGCCGGGCCCGTTCAACACCACCTTCACCGTCTCCATCTTACGACCGGTGATCTTGCAGGCGTTGATCAGGCCGGCGGCGACGATGATGGCCGTGCCGTGCTGGTCGTCGTGCATAACCGGGATGTCGAGCAGGGCCTGAAGCTCTGTCTCGATGATGAAGCATTCCGGGCTCTTGATGTCCTCAAGATTGATGCCGCCGAAGCTGGCCCCGATATTCTTGACGACAGTGATGATCTCTTCGGCGTCCTTGGAGGCGATCTCGATATCGACCGAGTCGATATCTGCAAATCGCTTGAACAGGACCGCCTTGCCCTCCATCACCGGCTTGGAGGCCAAGGCCCCCAGATCGCCCAGCCCGAGGATCGCCGTGCCGTTGGAGATGACGGCGACCATATTCCCCTTGGACGTATAGTCGTAGGCCAGGTCCGGGTCCTTGGCGATGGCCAGGACAGGAACCGCCACGCCGGGCGAATAGGCCAGACTCAAATCCCGCTGCGTCGCCATGGGCTTGGTCGCATGCACCCCGATCTTGCCCGGCGTCGGAAACTGGTGAAAGGCTAAAGCCTCTTCATCCGTGAACGTCTTGCGGTGATCGGTGGGCATAGGTTTCGCTCTGGTCTCGACGGTTGTCGCCCGTCTCTGTTGGCGCGCACCCTAGTGAGTGCGGCGGGACGCCACAACCTTCCGCCGCGCTTTCGCCCGCATAGTCTTTTGGCGTGGGCGCCTATGGGCTAGCGTTAACGCGATGAATGCGTCCGCTCCGCCCGTGATTCCCGACTCTGCTCTGGCCCTCGATACGGCAGGGGCAACGCCGGTCATGGCCCAGTTTCTGGAGGTGAAGGCGCGCCAGCCCGACGCCCTGATCTTCTTCCGCATGGGCGACTTTTACGAACTCTTCTTCGACGACGCCAAAACCGCCGCCGAGGCCCTGGGCATAGCCCTGACCTATCGCGGCAAGCACAAGGGGGAAGACATTCCCATGTGCGGCGTGCCCGTCCATGCGGCCGAGGCCTACCTGGCCAAGCTGATCCGCGCTGGCTTCAAGGTCGGCGTCTGCGAGCAGATGGAAGACCCCGCCGAGGCCAAGAAGCGCGGCTCCAAAAGCGTTGTGCGCCGCGACCTGGTGCGGGTGGTGACGCCGGGCACCCTGACGGAAGACAATCTGCTGGACGCGCGGGGCTCAAACCGGCTGACGGCCATCTCCGTCCGCTCCGGCCAGGCGGCGCTCGCCAGTGTGGAGCTGTCTACCGGCGATGTGGAGGTGCTGGCGCTGGACAAGGCGGCGCTGGGGCCGACCCTGGCCGCGCTCCGCCCCTCCGAAATCCTGACGCCGGACCGGCTGTTCGCCGATCCCGCCATAGCCGAGGCGCTGAAGCTCACCGCCGCCGCCATTCAGCCCATGGCCTCGGCCCTGGCCGATCCCGGCGCGGCGGAGGCGCGGCTGAAGAGGCTTTACGGCGTCGAGACGCTGGATGGCTTCGGCGCCTTGACGCCTGCGGAAGTCTCGGCGCTGGGCCTGATCGCGGCGCATCTGGAGACGACCCAGGCCGGCCGCCTGCCCGTGCTGCGCGCGCCCCGTCGCGGTGGGGCGGCGGAGACCATGGCGATTGATCCGGCCACCCGCGCCAGCCTGGAGCTGGAGCGCACCCAAACCGGCGCACGCGAGGGCAGCCTGCTCGCCGCCATCGACCGCACAATCAACCCCGCAGGCGCCCGCAGGCTGGCCGACCGCCTGGCCCGCCCCCTGCTCGATCCCGCCCGTATCGACGCTCGGCTGGACGCCGTGCAGTACTTCACTGAGCACAGCCGCCTGCGCGCCGAGGTGCGCAGCACGCTGAAGGGCGCCGGCGACATGGCCCGCAGCCTGTCGCGCCTGGCCCTGGGTCGGGGCGGTCCGCGCGATCTGGGCGCGCTGCGGGCTGGCTTGGGCGCCGGCGAGGGGCTATGCGCCCTGTTTGTCGCCCAGCGCGATCCCCTGACGCCGCCGCCGGCCGAGATCGCTGAGGCGCTGGACGCCCTCACGCCCCAGCCGGACTTGGCGGCCTTTCTGCGCACGCTCCGCATCGGCCTCGAAACCGATCTTCCGCTCCAGGCCCGCGACGGCGGCTTCATCGCGGCGGGGCTGAGGCCGGAGCTGGATCAGACCAAGTCTCGCCGCGACGACAGCCGCCGGGTAGTGGCGACGCTTGAGGCGCGGCTGCAAGGCGAAACCGGCGTGGGCTTAAAAATCCGCCACAACGCCGTGCTGGGCTATTTCGTCGACGCCACGGCGAAGCAGGCGGAGACGCTGATGGCCCCGCCCTGGACCGCGAGCTTCATCCATCGCCAGACCACCGCCAATCAGGTGCGCTTCACCACCACCGAGCTGGCGGGGCTGGACGCCAAGATCGCCCAGGCGGCGGACCGGGCGCTCGCCATCGAGCTTGAGACCTTCGAGCAGCTTCGCCAAACGGCCATCAGCCTGGCCGCCCCCATCCAGGCCGCCGCCGACGCCCTGGCGGGGCTCGACATCGCCGCCGGCCTTGCGGAATGGGCCGTGGAGGTGGGCGCGGTGCGGCCGGTCATCGACGACAGCTTGGCCTTCGAGTCCGAGGGCGGGCGCCATCCGGTGGTGGAGGCGGCGGTGCGCCGGGCGGGGGAGCCCTACACGCCGAACGATTGCCATTTGGACGGAGCCGGATCGGGCGCGGCGCGGCTGGCCATCGTCACCGGCCCGAACATGGCCGGCAAGTCGACCTTCCTGCGCCAGAACGCGCTCCTAGCTGTGCTGGCCCAGGCCGGCGCGTTTGTGCCTGCCCGGCGGCTCCGTCTCGGCGTGGTGGACAAGCTGTTCAGCCGGGTCGGGGCGGGGGATGATCTGTCGCGCGGCCGCTCCACCTTCATGACCGAGATGGTGGAGACCGCCGCCATTCTGACCCAGGCCACCGACCGCTCCCTCGTCATCTTGGACGAGATCGGCCGGGGCACGGCCACCTATGACGGCCTGGCCATAGCCTGGGCCTGCGCCGAGGCCTTGCATGACGTGAACCGCTGCCGCGCCCTGTTCGCCACCCACTATCATGAGCTGGCCAGGCTGGAGACCCGGCTGAAGGCCTGCGCCAACCTCTCCATGCGCGCCAAGGAGTGGAATGGAGAGCTGGTCTTCCTGCACGAAGCCGGTCCCGGCGCCGCAGACCGCTCTTACGGCGTGCAGGTGGCCAAGCTGGCGGGCGTTCCATCCGGCGTGGTGGCGCGGGCGAGAGAGGTGCTGGAGCGGCTGGAGCGCGACCCCAACTCGCCCACCCGGCTGGACGACCTACCCTTGTTCGCCGCGCTCAAGCCGGCTCCTCCGCCGGAGCCGTCTCGCGTTGAAACGGCGCTCGCGGCGCTTGACCCAGACTCGCTTTCGCCGCGCGAGGCGCTGGAGGCGCTTTATCGGCTGAAGGGGTTGGCGGGGTGAGTTGGGCGTCGACCCCGCCCCGCCAAAAAGCGACATTTCGCCATATGGGCGCAGGAAGCCGATTAATGTACCTGTTTTGTTCTGTTCACCATCCCGGCGACGGTGGTCTTTGACATTGTGAATCAAGCCTCACGCCGCTTCAGGTGTGAGGCCTACCGAGGCGAGGAGGGCGCGCGCCTGAAGCCGTGGGTCCGCACCCTCATGCCCTCCCCTTCGCCCCATTCCGAGACGCTTCCCCGCAAAAATCGTTGGCCATCCTATTGCAAGGCGAGCGGCAAATGTGGAGGAAGTGTTAAGATGTCTATTTTGGTCGCTCTTGTCGCATCGGCCCTGGCTGTGGGGGCGCCTCATCCTTCTGCGGCGCAGGAAACGGCTCGGGCCGGCGGCGACTATCAGGGCGTGATTGGCCTTTGCGTGCGCTGGAAATCCGATCCCAAACATGTGGACGAGGTGGTGGTCGTGGCGCCCACGCCCGACGCCGCGCTCAATCAGGCGAGCCCGGAGGCCGTCAAGCACATGACCTGGGCGCCGCCGAGCGGTTATGACGGGCGCTGGCTGGGCGTCAATCTCGCCGTCGGCGGCGGTGCTGGCTCTGTGGCGCGCCCCGACTGCAGCGCCCTGGACCATCCGTCTTAAGCCGAAAATAAAAGGCGCAAGTGCGGATTGGGGGTAAGCTCCCTATTCGCAAGTTCCCCCGACTGGCGCCATATTGTTTCCATGCCGTCACGCCTTCTACCCTTGCGCCCAGACCCTGTGATTGACGGGCGCGCCCTTCGCGTCGCTCTAACGGGTGTGGCCCAGGCGACGCATGAGGAAACCCGGCGACGGCCCCAGGTCCTGGCCCTCCTGCGCGAGGCGATGAGCCAGGGTCGAGCCGTCGCCCGGGCGAGGCTTGAGGGCGGCCTCGGCGGGATTGAGACGGCGCGACTTCTGGCCGCCGTTACGGACGATGTGCTGACCGCTCTCTATGATTATGTCACGACCCACGTGGTGCGGGCCAGCAATCCGACTCACGGAGAACGCCTCGCCGTCATGGCGGTAGGCGGCTATGGCCGAGGTACGCTTGCGCCCTTCTCCGACCTCGATCTGTTGTTCCTGCGTCCTTACAAGACCACCGCCCATACCGAGAGCCTGATCGAGTACATGCTCTATGTCCTGTGGGACCTGGGCTTTAAGGTCGGCCATGCGTCGCGCACGGTGGAGGAGTGCATACGATACGCCAGGGCGGACTTCACCATCTGCACCTCGCTGCTCGAAGCGCGCCATCTCGTCGGCGATGAAGCCCTGGCGGCGGACCTGAAAAAGCGGTTTCGGCGCGAAGTGGCGGCGGGTACGGGCGCGGCCTTCGTCGCCGCCAAGCTGGCCGAACGCGACGCACGCCATGAACGGGCCGGCGCCTCCCGCTATATGGTCGAGCCCAATGTGAAGGAGGGCAAGGGTGCTTTGCGCGACCTGAACACCCTGTTCTGGATCGCGCAATATCTGCATCCCGCTGAGGCCCCGGCCGAGATGGTGCGGTTGAAGGAGTTCACGGGGCAGGAGGTGAAGGCCTTTGTGCGGGCCTTTGATTTCCTCTGGGCCGTGCGCTGCCATATGCATTTCGTCACCGGCCGGGCGGAGGAAAGGCTGAACTTTGATCTTCAGCCCGAAATCGCGCGACGCATGGGCTATGGCGGCCCGGACGACCGTCCGCCTACAGACGAGGGTTGCGACGACCCGGCTGTGGACGCGCCCGCCCGTACGGCCAAGATGGTGGAGCGGTTCATGCGCCGCTATTTCCTGATCGCCAAGCAGGTCGGCTCTCTGACCCGCACCTTCTGCGCCCAGCTTGAGGCGGAACAGGCGAAGAAGCCCCAGGGGCTTTCGCGCTTTCTGCCTCGCCGCAACGGCCCTGAAGCGCCGCGGCGCCATTTCGCCCCGGGTTTTTACGAAGCCGGCGGCCGGTTGGCGGTGGAGCCCCAGACCTTTGAACGCGACCCTGTCGATCTGATCCGCCTGTTCGGCATCGCGGATCGCAATAACCTCGACCTAAGCCCGGACGCCTTCGCCCTGGTCAATCGCTCCTTGAGCCTGATCGGCGGCAAGCTTCGCCGCGATCCTCAGGCCGCCCGCGCCTTCCTGCGCATCCTGGCGCATGGGCGCGACACCTATCGCACGCTGACGCTGATGAATGAGGCCGGCGTGCTGGCTCGCTATCTACCGGAATTTGGGCGGATCGTCGGCCAGATGCAGTTCAACATGTATCACGCCTATACGACGGACGAGCACACCCTGCGCGCCGTGGGCGTCATCGCCGACATGGCCGCCGGCCGGTTATCGGAAGATCATCCTCTCGCCGTCTCCGTCATGCCGCTGGTGGCGGATAAGGAGGCGCTTTATCTGGCCATGTTGCTCCACGACACCGGCAAGGGCGGCGCCCCGGGCGGCCAAACTCTGGCGGGCGCCCGGAATGCGCGCCAAGCCTGCGAACGGCTGGGCCTATCTGAGGACCGGATCGAACTGGTGGCCTGGCTGGTCAGAAACCACCTGGCCATGTCCGACTTCGCCCAGAAGCGCGATATCAGCGATCCGCGCACCATTACCGCCTTCGCCCAGCTTGTGGGCAATCCTGAGCGGCTGCGCAGCCTCGCCATCTTGACGGCGGCGGATATTCGCGCCGTGGGGCCGGGCGTCTGGAATGGCTGGAAAGGGCAGCTCCTGCGCGAGCTATTCACCGTGACGGAGGCCTTGTTCCGCGGCGGGCGCATTTCCGAGGTCACGGCCGAGCATGTGGAGGATGTCCGCCAGATCCTGGCCGCAAATGCGCGGCGTCGATTTATCGAGAGCGGGGCCGATACGCCTGATCGGCTGGATCGGTGGGCGCAATCCATGGAAGACGCTTATGTCGTCGCCTTTCCAAGCCGCAGCCTGCTCGGCCACTATGGTCTCAGCACGCGCGCTCAGGCAAGCGGGGGCGCCGCCGCCAGCGCCGATCTGATGTACGACGGTCACGCCACGGAGGTGGTCCTCGCCGCCCAGGACCGTCGCGGTCTGTTCGCCGATCTGTGCGGCGTCATGGCGGCCTTCGGCGCCAACATCGCGGGCGCGCGGGTCTATACCTCAAGCTCGGGCCAGGCCTTGGATATCTTTTATATCCAGGATCGGATGGGCGAGCCTTATGGCCGCGACGACAGTCATGGCCTGGATCGCTTGATCTGCGCCTTGCAGGACGCCGCCATCGGCAAGCCCATCGCGGTGGAGCCGCGCCGGCTGGATTTCACTCGCACCGCCGCCTTTGTCGTCGCGCCGAGCGTGACGGTGGATAATGAGGCCTCCGATAGTGCGACCGTGATCGAGGTATCGGGCCGTGATCGTCCCGGTTTGCTGCAAACCCTGTCGCGCGCCTTGGCCGCCGCGGGCCTGTCGGTCCAGTCGGCCCATGTGGAGAACTATGGCGAGCGCGCGGTCGACGCCTTCTATGTAATCGATGATCAGGGCGAAAAACTGATGGACCCTTCGCGCGTCTCCGCCTTGAAAACGGCGCTGACCACGGCGCTGCTGGAAGCCGAACCCGATGTCCATCGCGCGCTGGCTCAGGTGAGGCGACGGGCCGCGTCGGCGCGTTAGGGCGGGCGCGCGGCCGTGAGCCTAAATATATGGCTCGCCTGCGACCCCGGCGCTGGGGGCCCGTGTCTTGACCCTTAAGTCGGCCCCCTTTACGGCCGCGCTATGAGTGAGCCCTCGCAGCCGTCCTTGTTTCCGGAGACTCCGGACGCGCGCGCGCCGGTCAGCGAGCAAACGTCTGTCGAGCCTTCGGTAAATACAGGTTTTTACGATCAGGTGGCGCAGGACGCCCCTACTGCCGATGACGGCCTATCTGAAGTCGTCGCCTCCACCTTTGCGCCGCAGGGCGAGGCGAGCGCGCTTGAGCCGTCGCCGGATGGGGGCGGCCCCATCGCCGCTCCGGCGGCGCTTAAGCCCGTGGACGCAGACACCGGCAAGTCGCTGATCCGTTCCTCCCTGGTGGTGTCGAGCCTGACCATGGTCAGCCGAATCCTGGGGTTTCTGCGCGATCTGGTGGTCACCGCCCATATGGGGGCCAGCGCCACCATCGCGGCCGACGCGTATAATACCGCGCTCGCCTTCCCGAACCTGTTCCGGCGCATCTTCGCCGAGGGCGCCTTCGCCGCCGCCTTCGTGCCCGCCTATTCCAAATCCTTGGTCAAGGATGGCGAGGAGGTGGCCGATATCCTGGCGGCGGACGCCATGGCCGTTCTGGCGGCGGCCACAATTGTCATCACCATCGCCGCCCAGCTCACCATGCCTTGGCTGATGTACCTGATTAATCCGGGCTATGCGCACGATCCGGCCAAGTTCAAGCTGGCCGTGCTGCTGACCCAGATCGCCATGCCCTATCTGCCCTGCATGGCTATTTACGCCCATCTGTCTGGCGTTCTTCAAGCGCGCGGCAAGTTCTTTTTCTCGGCGCTCGCCCCCAGCCTTTTGAACATCGGCATGCTGCTCGCCATCCTGCCACAACACAGTGCAAGATCGGCGGCGGTGGCGGCGTCGTTCGGCGTGATCGGGTCGGGCGCGGCTCAGGTCGCCCTGCTCTGGTGGGGTTTGAGCCGAACGGGCGCCCATGTGGATCTTCGCCTGCCGCGCCTGACGCCGGAGATCAAGGCGCTGATCAACAAGGCCGTGCCCGGCGCCTTCGCCGCGAGCGCCACCCAGCTCAACATCTTCATCACTGGCTTTCTGGCCAGCCAGGTGGCGGGCGGTCGTTCCTGGCTGGCTGTAGCCGACCGGCTCTATCAACTGCCCTTAGGCATGGTCGGCGTGGCCATGGGCGTCGCGCTCCTACCCCGTCTGTCCCGCGCGGTACAGGCCAATGACCGGATCGGCAGCCAGGCGGCTATGGACGAGGCCGTGGGCTTTTCTCTGGCCCTGACCCTGCCGGCGGCGGCGGCGCTTATCACCATGCCCTTCTTCCTGCTCGACGCCCTGTTCACCCGGGGCGAATTTCACGTCTATGACGCCCACATTACCGCCAAGGTCCTGCTCCAGTACGGTTGGGGCGTGCCCGCTTTCGTGCTGCAGCAATTGTTTACCCGCGCCTTTTTCGCCAGAGGCGATACGACGACGCCCATGCGGCTTGCCCTCGTGTCGGTGGCGCTGAACATCGGACTGGGCGTGGGACTTTTCCTGTTGGTAGGCGTGCAGGGGATCGCCGCCGCGACCGCCGCTGCGTCCTGGCTGAACGTGATCATGATGGTGACGCTTCTGGTCCGACGCGGCGACTATCGTCCGAGCCCGGAAGCTGTCACCCGGCTTGGCAAGCTTCTGACCGCCAGCGCCTTGACGGCGGGCCTGCTCGGCTCAGCCGCCTTGCATCGGGGCGATATCCAAGCCGTTCTCGGCCGTAAGGAGATCGCCGTCGCGGCGACGGTCGTCTGGGGCGCCTTGATCTATATCGGCCTCCTGTTCGCCCTTGGCGCCGTCACGCTGGAAGAGATCAAGGGCGCGCTCAAGAAGTCTCCTGCAAAGACGGCTTCTCCAGACGCCGCCTGATGGCGTAAGACCACGCCATGACCGACGTTTCTCCCACCGTTTCCGCCCATACGCCCCGCGTCCTGTCCGGCGTTCAGGCGTCGGGCAGCCTGCATCTGGGCAATTATCTAGGCGCCCTGAAGAAGTATGTCGCGCTGCAGGACCAGTTCGACTCTTACCTGTTCGTCGCCGATCTGCACGCCCTGACGGCCTGGCAGGACCCGGCCAAGCTTGCGGGCCAGACGCGGGAAATCGCCGCCGCCTATATCGCCGCGGGTCTCGACCCGGCGCGGGCCACTATCTTCCCCCAGTCCGCGGTGCGCGCGCATGTGGAGTTGGCCTGGCTGTTCAACTGCGTCGCCCGTCTCGGCTGGCTCGACCGCATGACCCAGTTCAAGGAAAAGTCCGGCAAGCATAAGGAGCGGTCGTCCGTCGGCCTCTATACCTACCCCGTGCTCCAGGCCGCCGACATCTTGGTCTACAAGGCGACCGTCGTGCCGGTGGGCGAGGATCAGAAGCAGCACCTGGAGCTGACGCGCGACATCGCCGCAAAGTTTAATACTGACTTCGACGCGCCGGACTTCTTCCCCCTGCCCGAACCCCTGATCCAGGGGCCGGGCGCGCGGGTCATGTCGCTGCGGGACGGCTCGGCGAAGATGAGCAAGTCCGATCCCTCCGATCAGAGCCGTATTAACCTGTTGGACGACGCGGACGCCATCGCCCAGAAGATCCGCCGGGCCAAGACGGACCCCGAACCCCTGCCCGATACGCTGGAGGTGCTGGCGACCCGGCCTGAAGCCAACAACTTGATCGCCATCTACGCCGCCCTGTCCGGCGAGACCAAGGCCGAGGTGCTGGCCCGGTTCGCGGGCCAGGGCTTCGGCGTCTTCAAGCCGGCCCTGGTCGACCTCGCGGTCGAGACGCTCGCCCCCGTCACCGCCGCCATGCGCCGCCTGATGGCCGACCCCGCCGAAATCGACCGGGTCCTCGTCGCCGGCGCCGAGAAGGCCGCCGTAATCGCTGAGGCGACGGTGAAAGAGGTCAAAGCGCGCGTGGGGCTTTGGCCGGGGGCGGTGGGGTAGGGAGCTTCGCTACCCCAACGCCGCATCCGTCGCTCGCACCAGGGCGCTGATCGTGCCGGGTTCGGTGGAGGCGTGGCCGGCGTCCCAGATGATGTCGAGATTGGCTTCGGGCCAGGCGGTCTTCAGTCGCCAGGCGGCGTCCAGCGGCGTCACCACGTCGAAGCGGCCCTGAACGATCCAACCCGGGATGTGGCGGATGCGGGGGATTTGATCCAGCAGCCAGCCATCGTACTCAAAGAAGCCGCCGTGAGTAAAATAGTGGCATTCGATGCGGGCGAAGGCGACGGCGAAGCTTTCCTCATTGAACTTGGCGGGCCGCGCCTCCGGGCCGCGGATGGAGAGGGTGTCGCCCTCCCACCGGCTCCAGGCGTTGGCCGCCTCCGCCTGCACGGCCGGGTCCGGATCGGTCAGGCGGCGATGATAGGCGCCGACCAGATCGCCACGCTCCGTCTCCGGGATGGGGGCCAAGAACCGCTCCCAGGCGTCGGGGAACAGCATGGCTGCGCCGCCCTGATAGAACCAGGCCACCTCTTTCTTGGTCAGAAGGAAGACGCCGCGCAGGATCAGACCCTCCACCCGCTCTGGATGGGTAACGGCATAGGTCAGGGCCAGGGTAGAGCCCCAGGAGCCGCCGAACACGGTCCATTTCTCCACGCCCAGCCGCTCGCGCAGCCGCTCGATATCAGCCACCAGGTCCCAGGTCGTGTTCTGCTCTAACAGCGAATTGGGCCGAGACTTGCCGCAGCCGCGCTGATCGAACAAGGCCATGCGCCAGCGGGCGGGATCGAAAAACCGGCGCATGGTGGGGTTGATCGCCCCGCCCGGTCCGCCATGAAATATGACGCAGGGCTTGCCGTCCCGCGCCCCGCACTCCTCGAAATAGATATCATGGGGCGAGCCCGTGGCCAGCCAGCCTGTATTAAAGGGTTCGCTCTCAGGATAGAGGCCCCGACGCGGCGGGGCGGATGGACCATGCATGGGTTAGAAATTCACCTTCAAGCGTGAAGCCATTATGACGGCTTTGCGGGCTTAGCCAAGCGGTCCACGATCAGGCGCGTATCAAGAAGCTTTGCAGTTTCAACGAGCGGCCTCTAACCTTGCGGCCAGACGATGAGGAGCGGCGATGACCCTTCTAGACTCCAAGACGGCATTCAACGCGAAGGCGGCGACGGACGCCTATCTCGCCGCCCTGTCTCCGGCCGCCCATTTGAAGGCGACTCACTATACGCAGGGCGGGCACTGGCTGCTGCTCTGGGGCTGGGTCGTGACGGTCGCCGCCTGCTGGCTAATTGCGCGCAGCCGCCTCCTGCCCAAACTGGCGCAGGGGCTGGAGCGGAACCGGCCTCGCCCGATCCTGGCCAGTTTCCTGCTTGGCCTCACCTTCTTCGTGATCGACGACGTGCTGGAACTGCCCTGGTCCGTCTACGCCCAGTGGTGGCGGGAAAAGGCCTATGGTCTTACCAGCCAGCCGTTCGTGGGGTGGCTCACTGAGGGCGCGATCAGCATCGCCATCAGCGCCGTGATCGGCGGCGTGTTCCTGATGGCGCTCTACGCCCTGATCCGCCGCGCGCCGCGTACCTGGTGGGCCTGGGGCGGCGGGCTGCTCGCCGTCTTTTTCGTGATCATGCTGGTCCTGGGGCCTGTGCTGATCGAGCCGATCTTCAACCGCTATACCCCAGCGCCGCCGGGCGCGACACGGGATGCGGTTGTGGCGCTGGCCAAGAAGGCCGGCGTGCCGTCGGACAAGATTTATATCTACAATGGCTCAAAACAGTCTAACCGCTACACCGCCAATGTCTCGGGCCTATTCGGCGCCGCCCGCGTGGCCATGAGTGATGTCATGTTCAAGAAGGGGGCGGACATAGCTGAGGTGCGCGGCGTGGTCGGCCATGAAATGGGGCATTACAAACATAACCACGCCATGATCGGCAGCCTGATCTTTGTGGTGCTAGGTCTCGTCGGCTTCGGTCTCGTCCAACTTGCCTTCCCGACCATTGATCGGTGGATGGGCACGGGCGCAAAGGGCATAGCCGATCCCGCCGGCCTGCCGACCTTATCGGTCATCCTGGCCACCCTGTCGCTCCTGGGCACGCCCATCCTGTCCACCCTAACCCGCGTAACTGAAGCCGACGCCGACGTCTTTTCGCTGCAGGTGGCGCATGAGCCGGACGGCCTGGCCAAGGCCCTGGTCAAGACCATCGAATACCGCGCCGACAGCCCCGGCTGGTTGGAAGAGGCGATCTTCTACGACCACCCCAGCGTGCGCCGACGCGTCCAGCGCTGTATGGACTGGAAAGCGGCCCATCCGGTGGAAACACAAGTGCAGGCGGCGGAGGATGCGGCGGCGGGGAGTTGAGGGGAACCTTCCACCGCTCCGCTTGACCTCCGCCGCCGGACGCGTAGTTTAATCCTGTTCTCCGGGGTGTCGCGCTTGGGCGGCTGAGAGGCGGGTGATCCCGCGACCCGCCGAACCTGATCCGGGTCATGCCGGCGAAGGGAGAGACAAGGCGGGCCGCAGCTCTGCGCTACCCGTATTTCCCCTTTTCCCGTGTGCGCCGGATTGGTCGAAACCCAGCCAGAGGTACCGCGCCATGAACGCTCCCACGCCCCGCATCATCCCCTCCGGCCAGGTCGCCACGGGGGAAATTCCCGGTTCTCGCAAGGTCTATGCGCCGGGTGTGCTGCATCCCGATATCCGCGTGCCCTTCCGCGAAGTGCGGGTGCATGAGAGCGCCAACGAACCGCCGGTGACGATCTATGACCCGTCAGGCCCTTTCACCGATCCGGCGGCTGAGGTCGATATCGAAAAGGGCCTGGCCCGCCCGCGCGACGCCTGGGTTCAGGGGCGGGGCGATGTGGAAGCTGTGCCCGGCCGGGCTGTGAAGCCCGAAGACAACGGCAAGGTCTCCCCGAAATACCTCGTGCCCGAATTCCCCAGCCGCCCGCCGGTTCTGCGCGCCAAGCCGGGCCGGACCGTGACCCAGATGGCCTATGCCCGGCGGGGGATCATCACGCCGGAAATGGAGTTCGTCGCCATCCGCGAAAACCTGCGCCGGGAGATGATCAAGGATCTGATCCTTGATGACGGCGAGGCCTTCGGCGCCGAACTGCCTGCTGTGGTGACGCCGGAGTTCATCCGCGACGAGATCGCCCGGGGCCGCGCCGTCCTGCCCGCCAATATCAATCATGGCGAGTTGGAGCCCATGGCCATCGGCCGCAATCTGCTGGTCAAGATCAACGCCAATATCGGCAATTCCGCCGTCACCTCCACCGTGGCCGAGGAGGTGGAGAAGATGGTGTTCGCCATCCGCTGGGGCGCCGATACGGTGATGGACCTCTCCACCGGCCGCAACATCCACAACATCCGCGAATGGATCGTACGCAACTCGCCCGTCCCCATCGGCACTGTACCCATCTATCAGGCGCTGGAAAAGGTCGATGGCGTGGCCGAAGATCTGACCTGGGAGGTGTTTCGCGACACCCTGATCGAACAGGCGGAGCAGGGGGTGGACTATTTCACGATCCATGCCGGCGTGCGCCTGCCCTACATCCCGCTGACGGCCAAGCGCGTGACGGGCATTGTCTCCCGCGGCGGCTCGATCATGGCCAAGTGGTGCCTGGCCCACCACAAGGAAAACTTCCTTTATGAGCGGTTCGAAGAGATCTGCGAGATCATGGCCGCCTATGACGTCTCCTTCTCGCTCGGCGACGGCCTGCGCCCCGGCTCCATCGCTGACGCCAATGACGCGGCGCAGTTCGCGGAGCTGGAGACCCTGGGCGAACTGACCAAGATCGCCTGGAAGCATGATGTGCAGGTGATGATCGAAGGGCCGGGGCATGTGCCCATGCATAAGATCAAGGCCAATATGGAAAAGCAGCTTCGCGTCTGCCATGAGGCCCCCTTCTATACGCTTGGCCCGCTGACGACCGATATTGCGCCGGGCTACGACCACATTACCTCAGCCATCGGGGCGGCCATGATCGGCTGGTTCGGCACGGCCATGCTCTGCTACGTCACGCCCAAGGAGCATCTGGGCCTGCCCGACAAGCAGGACGTGAAGGATGGCGTGATCGCCTATAAGATCGCCGCTCACGCCGCCGACCTGGCCAAGGGCCACCCCGCCGCCCGCGCCTGGGACGACGCTCTGTCCCGCGCCCGGTTCGAGTTCCGGTGGGAGGATCAGTTCAACCTGGGCCTAGACCCCGAAACCGCCCAGAAATACCACGACGAAACCCTGCCCAAGGAAGCGCATAAGACCGCCCATTTCTGCTCCATGTGCGGCCCCAAATTCTGCTCCATGCGCATCAGCCAGGAAATCCGCGACACAGCGCGAGGCCAGAACGATGTGGCCGAGGCTGGGATGGCGGAAATGAGCGAGAAATTCAGGGAGCTGGGCGGGGAGATTTATCAGAAGGTCTGATCGAGGCGACCAAATTGCGACTTAAACCGCTCGCCCCGCCGAATGGCCTACTTCCCCAACCTGTGCTTCAGCCAAGCCGCCGCCATGTCCAACACCGGCGTAGCTTGGCGAAGGACGCCGCCGGAGGTGAGGAAGCCGTGGATTTGGTCGGCCAGGTGCAGGGTGGAGACGGCGACGCCTTCGGCCTCTAATCGCGTGGCGTAGGCCCGTCCCTCGTCACATAAGGGGTCGCGGCCGCAGGTGATGATCAGGCTTTCCGGCGCGTCCTCCAGGTTCGGCGCGCGCAGGGGCGAGGCGCGCCAGTCCAGGCCATCCTCCGGCCGTTTCAAATACTGAGTGCGGAACCAGCGCATGCTTTCCGCCGTCAACACCAGGCCCGAGCCGGCGGTGACATAGGACGCGGCCTCCTCCGCCAGGTCCGTCACGGGATAGAACAGAATCTGGGCGCGCAGGGCCGGGCCGCCCGCATCCCGCGCCAGAAGCGCTGCGACCGTGACCAGGCTGGCCCCCGCGCTGTCGCCGACGACGGCCAGCCGACCCGGATCGACGCCCAAGGATTCCGCGGCGCCGGATAGCGTTTTCAGCGCCTCGAACACATCCTCTACCGCGCCGGGGAAAGGGGTTTCGGGGCTGCGGCGATAGTCTACGGCTAAGAGGGCGACGCGCGCCTTTTGCGCCAGACGGCGGCAGATGGTGTCGTGCGTGTCCAAATCCCCCAGCACCCAGCCGCCGCCGTGGGCGAACAGAACGCCGGGCAGCTTTTCGCCGGGATGGCTGTCGGGCGGGCGATAAAGCCGAAGTCGGCTTCCGTTGAACGGCTGCCGAAGCACCGGCGTGCGCACCACGGCTTGGACCGGGGCCAGTCCGACTTCGCGGCAGGCCTGGGCGTAAGCGGTGCGCGCCTCCGCCAGATTCAGATCAAAATACGGCTTGCGCCCCGCGGCGGCGATACGGGCGATCAGCGCCTGGGCATCCGGGTCAAGTGCAGCCTCGTCCATGGCCAAGGCCTTAAGCCTTATCAGGGCGGGGCGGGTTTTGCAGCGCACATTCGGCGTGGCTCCCGGCGACATGGCCCTTGGGGCTGGTTCGCCGCCTCTGAGCCGTCTCGTCCATCCGCGTCCCTCGCTGACTTCGTTAACGCCGGCCGGTTTTGAGCGCGAGCGCATTCGCTTTGCAATAGCTAAGCTGCGATTTAAGGGCAGAGTGCAGTATTCGCGCCGCCTTTATGGACTTGGGGAGGCGTACCGCTATTCACGCCGGCAAAATTTTTCCATAATGTCGTTTTGTGTACGATCTGTATTTTATTTAATACGCGGCGGCATAGAGTCTCCGTGCATCTACCTCCGTAATCGGAACGGGATTATTGATCAGTAGGCGCTGTTGTTTTATCGCCTCGGAGGCGAGTAAATCTAGATGTTCAGGACTGACGCCGACGGCCCGGAGCTGGTTCGGGAGGCCGCAGTCGGCGATGATCCGGCGCAGCGCCTCAATCAGGCCCCGGGCGCGGCCCTGGCGGCCTTCGGCGCTCAATGCGGGGTTGATCATCACCGCCAGCTCGGCATAGTGGTCCAGCGCGCCGTCCATATTGTGATCCAGCACGTGGGGCAGCATGAGGGCGTTGGAAAGGCCGTGGGGCACATGGAAGTGGCCGCCCAAGGGATAGGCGAGGGCGTGAACGCCTGCCACCGGCGCATTGGCGAAGGCGACGCCGGCCAGATGGGCGCCCAGCAACATGGCCTCCCGCGCCTGGCGATTCTGACCGTCGTGCACCGCCGTGCGGATATTGACGGCGAGCAGGTGTAAGGCTCGCTCCGCCATCAGATCGGACAGGGGGTTTTTCAGCCGGACGGAGGTATAAGCCTCAATGGCGTGGACCATGGCGTCCACCCCCGTCGCCGCCGTCACATGGGCGGGTAGACCCACGGTCAGCTCCGCATCCAGCACCGCCCAGTCGGCATAGAGGGGCTGGGACACCACGCCCTTCTTTTCCGCCCCGCCCACCGTGACGATGGCCACGGGCGTCGCTTCCGATCCCGTTCCGGCCGTGGTGGGGATCAGCACCAGCGGCAGGCGCGCGCCCTTGGCCTGGTCCACGCCATAGATGGCGTCCAACGCCTCGCCGGAGCCGAGCAGATAGGCCGCGAGCTTGGCCACATCCATCGGGCTGCCGCCGCCCAGGCCGATCACGGCGTCCGCGCCTGCTTGGCGTCCGACCTCCGCCGCCGCCTGGACAGTATCTGCGGAGGGATCAGCCTCCACCGCATCAAACACGATCACGGGACGGCCGGCCGCCTCAAAGGCCTTGAGCGCTGTGTCGCATAGGCCCAGACGCCGCACCCCAGCGTCCGTGATCAAAAGGACGGGGCCCGCGCCGCCGGTCAGGACAGGAAGGCGGCCGCAGGCGCCGGTTCCGCAATGCAGCCGCGCGCCGTAATTGAAGTCAAAGCCGGACATGGCGCAGTCTCTCCCGTTTTATGGACATGGATTTTGCGCTCGACTGGCGGCCCGGCGGGCGCATCTGTCAAGCGGGCCTGTCGTGCAAATTTGGCTTGCCCGCATACCGACTTCTGCGCCGACAAGCCCTATATCTACGTCTTACCGCTTGGAATCCGGCGGGCTGCGCGGCGTATAAGACCAAGCGTGAAGGAGATGGCCCATGTATGATCAGGACGCAGAACCCGTGTCGCCGCTCTTGCGGGAGCAGGCCTATATCGACGGCGTCTGGCTGAACGCCGACTCGGGCCAGGTCACGCAGGTGAGCGACCCCGCCACCGGCCAGATCCTCGGGACCGTGCCGAATATGGGCGCTGCCGAGACGCGCCGGGCCATCGCCGCCGCCGCCGCCGCCATGCCTGCTTGGGCTGCCCGCACGGCGCTGGACCGTGCCGTGATCCTGCGTCGCTGGCACGCCCTGATCCTTGAAAACCAGGCGGCGCTGGCGCAGCTTTTGACGCGGGAGCAGGGCAAGAGCCTGGCGGAGGCGGCGGGCGAGATCGCCTATGGCGCCAGCTTCATCGACTGGTTCGCCGAAGAGGGCCGCCGGGCCTATGGCGAGATTACGCCCGGCCATGCGCCGGATAAACGCATCCTGACCCTGCGCCAGCCCATCGGCGTGGTCGGCGCCATCACACCCTGGAACTTTCCGGCCGCCATGATCACCCGCAAGGTCGGCCCCGCACTCGCGGCCGGTTGCGCCATGGTGCTGAAACCTGCGCCTCAAACCCCTTTCACAGCCCTGGCGCTCGCTGTGTTGGCGGAGCGAGCGGGGGTTCCCAAGGGCCTGTTCAACATCGTCACCGGCGACGCCGCAGCCATCGGCGGGGAACTGACCTCAAATCCCATCGTGCGCAAGATCAGCTTCACCGGGTCGACCCAGGTCGGTCGTCTCTTGATGCGCCAGTCCGCCGATACGGTGAAGAAGATGGCGTTGGAGCTGGGCGGCAACGCCCCCTTCATAGTGTTCGACGACGCCGATCTGGATGCGGCGGTCGCCGGCGCCATGATCTCCAAATTCCGTAATTCGGGTCAGACCTGCGTCTGCGCCAACCGCTTTTATGTCCAGGCAGGGGTCTATGACGCCTTTGTGGAAAAGCTGACGGCGGCGGCGGCGGCGCTGAAGGTCGGTAATGGGCTGGAGGCGGGAACCCAGATGGGGCCGCTGATTGACGATGCCGCCATTGCCAAGGTCGAGCGCCATATCGCCGACGCCACAGCCCACGGCGCCCGCATCCTAACTGGTGGCGACCGCCACGCCCTGGGCGGCCTGTTTTTTCAACCCACCGTCCTGGCCGACGTGACGCCGGATATGCTGATCTGCCGGGAGGAGACCTTCGGCCCCGTGGCGCCCGTGGTGAAGTTCGAGACGGAGGCCGAGGTGATCGCGCTCGCCAATGACAGCGAATTCGGCCTCGCCGCCTATTTCTACGCTCAGGCGCTCAGCCGCGTCTGGCGGGTGGCGG
>Ga0116226_10001760_pt1 | contig 18790 bp, 14 predicted proteins | sample S1TSphfallax_FD_89692 | JGI IMG/M metagenome (GOLD analysis project Ga0116226, IMG submission 89692) | Host-associated microbial communities from peat moss isolated from Minnesota, USA - S1T2_Fa - Sphagnum fallax MG | ecosystem: Host-associated > Plants > Peat moss > Unclassified | place: USA... | reverse complement strand
GCTGGGCAAGGTGTTGCAAGCGGGTGGGGTGGAGCTGAGTGTGCGAATCCCGGGCTGGATGGTGCTGCCGGCGTGACGCGCCTGACGCTGCTGTTTTTGCTGGCGCTCACCGGATGTACCGCAGCGCGGGGACCGAACGCGTTCGCGGCGCCTGGTCCGGCGTTTGATCCGCTGGCGTTTTTTGACGGGCATGTGACCTCCTGGGGCGTTGAGGAGAACCGGGCGGGGCAACCGATCGCGATTGTGACCACCGATTGCGTGGGGCGGATGACAGGGCCGGGGCGGCTCGCGATGGTGCAAACGCTGCATGTCGGCAGCGGGCCGGCGCAGATACGGCATTGGACGCTGTGGCGGGCCGGGCCGGGCCGGTATGAGGCGACGGCGAATGACATGGATGGGGCCGCATTTGGCGTCGCCTCCGGCCGGAATTTGCACTGGCGGTGGGTGTTGGAGAGCAAGCCTGGCCACAGCGTAGCGAACGTGACGATGGATCAGAATTTCTACCAGATGGATGATGGGGCGGTGATGATCCGCACAATCGTGACCAAGTTCGGGGTCCGGCTGGTGGAAGTTAGCGAGCAGTTTGAGCGGCGCGGGAATTAGCGCAGGGTTGCTTTTTCAGGTCAAAGACAGCGCTGCTTTTTCTGAAGAAAAAGCAGCAAAAAGACCTTTATGACTTTGGGACGGCGCTGGTTTCACCGGCAGGGACTAACGTCATAAAAGTTTTTTGGTTACTTTTTTTCAAAAAAGTAACTGCTCATACCAAAGGTCATAAATAAAGACCGTTGGTATGAGCCTCTCTTTTGGCGCGTGGCCGCCCCACCAGCCCCACGCGCTATACAAACCGGCCTTGAAGATTAAGTCATCTTCAAGAGCGGTTGGTATTACTTCGTATTCAGCGATACCGCTGGCGACACCAGGGCTTGCGGCAATGATTTCATTTCCCGGAGGGCTTCTATCCGGGCCAGCCAATCGGCGTATTCGGCGCGGAAGCGCTGTTCGGCGGCATCGTTCCAATCATCGGCGATTTTGGTGAGCTCGCCGGATGCGGGGCGTGTGGCGCCTGACAACGTAATGCGCAGCGTGTCGGCGAAAAATTTAAGTGTACGATCCCGATCTTTCACGATCTCCTCATATGAAATCGTGGTGAAGGGGCGGCGTATGCGGCGTAGCATGGCGAGATTGGATGTTTCGGTATCAGCGATATGGCTGAGCCAGTTTTGGATTTTCGCGCCATCATAGGCCGGGGGCTGGGTGCTACCGGCGGCATCGGAGGAGTGAAAGCGCTGGGTGGCGATGGCGCGATACAGAGAGATCGCTTGCGCAACGATATTTTCCCGCCAGAGATTAAAGAATATTGTGGCGGGACCGAAATTTTGCAGGAAGACGGGCTCGCCGAGCAACATGACATCGACCGCGCGCACCTCCATGCCAAAGACGCCATTGCTCGATTTGAGCCGGCGCTGGAGGATTTGCAGCAGGGCGGCAGGCGCGCGGGCGTTTACGGATTTTGCCACATCCCGCACAAAGTCTGGATTGATGAATTCCTGCGGATCGCCGAGCTGGCCGGTGGCGGCCAGGATGTTGGTGAGCCAGGAGCTGCCAGAGCGCGGCGTGAAAACGATGACATAGGTGCGGCTGGGCGGTTGCGAGAGCTGGATTTCGCGGGCGAAGGCCGTTTCATCGACCTCCAGATCACGAACCAGGTGGTCGAAGCGTAAACTATCTAAGCTCATGGTCCTCAGGCTCGAAATTCCGAGCCCCAACCGCAGCGCCAGACCGAACGACGCAAGGCTGCGGATGTGACATCGGATAGTGAAGGTCCTGGTCCTACAGGGTGGCGGCAGGATTGGCCAGACAAGAGGACACCACGAACGGCTTACATAATTTTAACGTTTTAGCGGCGGGGATTTTGGCCGTGCCGGTTATCTGGGTCCGAGATGGCTCCCTGTGAGATCGCGAAGCGATTCCACAGAATGTCATCCGGCTCTAGATCAACGGCGCGGCCGGGAGTGGCAGGAGCGACCAGCCGGCGCGCGGCAGCCTTCCCTCGCGGAAGCCATGCAACTGAAAATGCTCATTGGCGGACCGGAAGGCACCCTCGTTGATCGCGTGCGCGACGTCCGGGTATTCGAGCAAATACCAATCGACATCAACCGCCACCGGGCGCGGCAGGCGGTCCTCGAAATAGCCGGCGACGATGAAGTGGTAACGCGCTGAAGGCAGGCACCCGGATCTGATGGCAGTGTCAACATCGGGGTGCATAGCGCGGTACCAGTCCTCATCGACGTCAACCACATGCAGCAAGCCCCGCAGCAATTCGAGCAAGCGGATCTCGGCCAGCTCGACATAGCGGCCGTTGGCGGCCTCATCGGTATTCATCAGGTGGCTGAAAGATCGCATCCAATGCTCCCTGCCCAAGATGACCGCGCCAAAAACACCATGAATCATGATTTTTGATGGATCATACGGCTCGTAACGACATCACAAATTATGTGCTAAAACGGAACGAAAATCCAGATAAATTGCCATGTTGGCGATTACAGCGCGATAGGTTCAGATCGACACATACGCGCCGCTCTGAACTATCGCGCGCTAATTCTTTGATAAGAGACCGATGCACGTTTTCGGTTGCCGCTTGAGCGCGGCAACCTCAAACGATCAGGCTCCAGCCGCGGCATCGGTGGCACCTGGTTTCATGGCTTGTTCATAAATCGGCCGATGGCGTGGCGTGGATCAAGCGCCCAATGATAAGTGCGGTTGACGGCAAAATTGGTGCATCTTAGAACCGGAACGCTCTAAAATTTTGGACGACTGAACCAGGAGCTCGGGCTGCATGGCGATTATGGGGCATATCGACGGCATGGAGGGTGCCTATGCCGTCGGGTGGGCAGCTGGCGGTCCGGAGTCCGGCAGTTGCGCGATTGAGCTGATCGACGAGCGCGGTAAAGTTGTCGCGAAGGGACGTGCTTCCCGGCACCGGCCTGATTTGGCATCGCTGGGATACGGGCGGACCACGTTTGCGTTCCGGATTCCGGTGGCAGTGACCGGTGCGCAGAGGGTGCTGCGGGTTCTTGCCGATGGCGAGGAGTTGATCGGATCGCCGCTGGTGGTGGGACCCGGACGGTTCGATGGGAGTTGCGTGATCGATGGCGGGAATATTGTCGGCTGGGTGACAGAGCGCAGCGCGGACGCGCCGGCACCGGAGATTACGGTGGTCAATCAACATGGCCGGGTGGTGGGACGCGCGGCCAGCTTGCACGATGAGAGCGGGCTGGACCGGCTGTTCATACCCGCGCGCTTTACCGTGGCGCTGGAAGACCAATGTTTTGGGGCCGGGGAGATGGCGCTGAGCGTGCGCGCCAATGACGTGGTGTTTGGCAAACTTGCCTGCGATTTGAAGCTGCGCGGCAATCTCGAGATCATCACGCCGCAGCTTTGCCAGGGTTGGCTGATCTCGCCTGAGGCACCGGAGCGGAATTTCCGGCTGGAATTATACCGCGACGGTGCGCTGGCGGGGCACGGGGCTTGCACCATGGCGCGCGAGGATGTGCGGGCGGTATTCCCAGGCTGCTCGACCCCCGGCTTTAGGGTTGAGCTGCGCGAGCCGCCGCCGCGGCCGCTGGATGTGACGACGATCTCATTGCGGCTGGCGGGCGGGAACGCGGATTTGTTCGACGGCCCCTACGTGATCGGCGCGCGGCCCGCGGCGGTGGCGGCACTGTACCGGGCGGCACGGATTGCGATCCAGGACGTTCTGGATCTGAGTGACTCCGAACGCGCGGTGCTGCAGGTGGCACTGAGCGGATATTTGGAGGATGCGCGCAAATCCGAGGGGTTTATTGCGAGCCGGCAGCCGGCGCGCCAGGCGGTGGCGGACCGGCCGCGGCTGGTGATCGTGATTCCGATCTATCGCGGGGTCGAGATGACGCGGGCCTGCATCAATTCGGTGCTGGCGGTGCGCGATGCGGCGCGCGACCAGATTGTGCTGATCAATGACGGTTCGCCGGAGCCGGAGATGGCGGCGATGCTGCTGCCATTCGGCGCCACGCCAAATGTGTTTCTGCTGACCAATGCGAGCAATCGCGGCTTTGTGCAGAGCGTAAACCGCGGCTTGAGCTTTGCGATGGGTGCGGATGTGCTGCTGCTGAACGCGGATACGGTGGTTTATCCCGGCGCGCTCGATGAGCTGCTGGCGGTGGCGTACGCGCAGCCGGAGATCGGCACCGTGACCGCGCTCTCCAACAACGCGACGATTTTCTCTTACCCGCATCCCGAGCTGAGCTGCGACGCGTTGACGGATATCACCTGGGCGGAGCTGGCGGCGGCGGCACTGCGGGAGAATCGCGGGCTGGCGGTGGACGTGCCGACCGGCCACGGGTTTTGCATGCTGATCAAGGGCGAGGTGCTGCGCCGTGCCGGGCTGCTGGATGAGGCGTTTGGGCGCGGCTATGGGGAGGAAAATGATTTTTGCGCGCGCACGGCGGCTCTGGGTTACCGCAACGTCGCGGCGGCGGGCGTGCTGGTGGCGCATAAAGAGAGCGTGTCCTTTGAAGGTGAGAAGGAGACGCTGCTGGCGCGCAACCTGCCGCGGCTGAACCGGCTTTACCCGGAATATACCCCGGTGATTATGGAATTTGAGCGCGTTGAGGGGCTGCGCCGGGCGCGCTGGGGGCTGGATAGGCTGCGGCTGGGCCGGGCCGTGGCCGGCGGGGTGCGGTTTGTGCTGCTGCTGTGCAATGCGCTGGAGGGCGGCACCGCCAAGGCGATGGCGGATATTGAACGGCAGATCGGCTATGGCGGGGCGCTGCCGCTGGTGTTGCGCGGCGGTGCCGATGGCATGCTGGAGCTGACCGCCGAGACGCCAAAGCTGCGGGCGTTTTTTAACGTTAATGAGGTGGATGATTTGCTGACGCTGCTGGACGCGGCGGCACCTGGCCATGTGTTTGTGCACCAGTTTTTAGGGTTTACGGCGGATTTTATCAGCGCCTTTGGACGCTGGATGGCGGGCCGGCATAGCGTGTTCTACGCGCATGATTTTTACAGTTTTTGCCCGCGCGTAACGATGATCGACGCGATCGGGCGGTTCTGTGCGGTGGCGGCGGCAGAGGTTTGCGCGCGCTGTGTCGGCATGGGTGGGGCGCATGAGACCTCCCGGCTGACGGAATTGAGCCCGGCTGAGCACCGGGAGATGTTTGGCGGCTTATTGCGTGGAATGACGCGGGTGGTGGCACCCTCCGCCAGTGCCGCGGGGTATTTTGGCAAGGCGTTCCCGGGGCTGGGGGTGGAGGTGCTGGGGCACCCTGAGGCGGCGGATGCTCCTGCAGGGCCGCGCGCGAGCGGCAGCCGCGAGGTGATTTTGCTGGGCGCGCTGGGGCCGCATAAGGGCTCGGCGAAGTTGCTGGAGCTGGCGCAGCGCGCCTGGCTGACGCATCCGGATTTAAGCTTCCGGGTCATCGGCTATACCAATATGGATGATGCGTTGCTGGCGGTGGGGAATGTGACGATCACCGGGGCTTATGAGCCGGATGAGTTGCCAAGGCTGCTGGCGGAGACCGAGGGGTGGCTGGCGCTGTTTCTCTCGCCCTGGGCGGAGACATATTCCTACACGCTCTCCGAGGCGGTGCGGGCGGGGCTGGTGCCGCTGGTGCCTGACCTTGGCGCGCCGGCGGAGCGGGTGCGGGCGGCGGGGTACGGGGTGGTGTTTCCGGCCGGGGCGGATGCGGCGGGGCTGCTTGATCTGATCGAAGGTTTAGCGGCCGGGCGGGTGGCGGCGATGGCGCCCGGGGCGGCGCCGGCCGCGTTTTTCCCCGGGCCGGAGGTGTTTGCCCGCGCGGCCGAGGTTATGGGGCTATTTGACGGCGCGGAAGATGAAATTCATCGCGCCAAGATAGCCTAGCTCCTCCGACCAATAGAGATAGGCCGCGGCATCCCGGAAGCCGGCTTCGCGCAGCATGTCAAGCAAGTCCCACCCTAGTTTATGGGTGGCGCTGCGCAGCTCGGCGGGGATTTTGGTGCCGAAGGGGGTGAGGTCGATGAGGGTGGACTGCGCCTCGGCCTGGTGGAACGGGATGGTGAAGATGAGGCGGCCGCCGGGCAGCAGGCGGTTGCAGAGTTCCGCCAGAGCGGGCCCGAGGGCCGGCACGTGCTGCAAAAAATCCTGCGCGATGGCGAAATGGAAGCCGGATTCGGCGCTGGCGCCGGCGAAATTGCGCAGGTCGGTGGTTTCGCTCGCCATTTCGGTGAGGCGGGTATCGGCCGGACCGGGGGCGCCGAAGAGAAGCAGGCGCGTCCAGGGCAGCAGGCCGCTGGCCTGGACCAGGTGGATGGTGGCGCGGGCGCGGGTTATGAGACGGTCCGGGCAGGCGCAGGCATCGGTTTCGCGCCAGTTGGGGACGACCCGGCCGTCCCGCAAACGCTCGCCATTGGCGGCGGCGGTGTAGGTGGTGGGGCGCAGGCAGGGGGCGCAGGTGCCGGGGCGAATGAGGGTTGGGTCCCGCGTGGCGAGGGATTGCTCATAGGTGAAGCGGGCATCCAGCAAAGGCTGATGGGTTTTCAGATAGTCCAGAAATTCGGTGCGGCTGGTGAAGCGGATGGCGGGGAAGGACGGGGCGAGGGCGAAGGTGGCGGGCTCAAAGGCCGGGGCGGGGATGATGGCGGGCTGGAGGGACATGGGGGGAGAATGGCAGGCGGGGGGGCACGGTGTCTAGCGGTGTGAGGCTAGGCTGGGTTGACTGGTGTTTTGCATCGCTGCGTATTTTAGGCTTAAAACCGCGCAAAAGCGGGGGTGCCTGGCTGGGGACTGGTATTTGAGGGGGGTTCAGGTTGGCGCGAATTTGGGGTTTGTTTTTAGGACGTTGATAGTAACGGAATACTCGTCTACTCTTTAACAGCGCTCTATTGTCGTAAATTGAAGGGTTGAAAAAGCGCTTTACATGCCTCGTCAATTCTGCGTATGCCGGGAACTCAAGGAGCTTAGGGTAATCGGCTTATGACGAGCGCCATTGTCGTGCAGTGCTTTATAAAGAACGATACACTTGTTGACCTGTGCGACAGCCTCCTGAAATGTGAGGGCAAGGAAGATTTTCACCTTATATTTTGGAGTGATGCAGTTCGGCCCGGCGAAAAATATGAAGCACGAAAGGCAAAGAACGACAATGTTCTGCTCTATCTGCTGAAATTTCAAAACGCAAATTCAAATTTGTTTGCCTCAATAGAAATCAAAATCAATACCGAGAATGAAGGCACCTGCAAAACGTGTCAAACCGCTCTGAATTATGCCTTCGAGCGTTATGACTTTGTTGTTTTTACCGAAGACGATACGATCTTTTCGAAAGATGCTCTGCGATGGGGGTTAATGCTCCGTCGCCAGGGCTTACTCGATGATGATAAAATAATAGCTTTCGCTGGCGAATCAATTTATTTCGATGCCAGGCGAAATAATGTCGAGGCAAAGTTCATAGATACTGCACGGGAGCAGGCAATCGAGCGGAACTTAGCCAAAAAATACGTCAAATTGAATTTCCTGCCTTCCACGTGTTTTTTTACAACAAGAGAGAAGTGGGCTTTATTTGGCCCGACACGGGGCGCACCTCGCGGGGACGAGGACGTCTGCGAGATGTGCAAGAAAGATGGTCTGTACTGTGTTTTTCCTGTTGTTGCGAGGGTCAAAGACGTTGGAATGCTGCATGCTGACGGATACAGCGTCAACATTCATGGCGTGGCTAATGTGGCCGAGGTCAAAAACACGTATTTATTATCGGATGACCTACCGGATACAGATGATATTCCGGAACTCTTTGATGGAAATATGGGAGCGTTGTTTGAAGAGAGCGTAAAGCTGCTTAGATTCGATGGCCCAGAAGCCATTCGAGAAGTCACAATCGCCAGTCCACGGAAATGGAAATTATGGTGTTTTTCCCTGAAGAATTTTGGCGACGCTCTGACTCCCTGGATACTTAGCCGGTGCAACGTACCGTTTGAACTGGTTGACGATATGGCGGAAGCGAATCTACTCGGAATCGGGAGCAATTTGGACCGTGTGAGGCATGACAACTCCCCAATAGCCATTTGGTCATCCGGCTTCATGTACCCGAAGCAAATGAAAGTTTCATATGGAAAAAATGTAAAATTTATCGGTCTACGTGGCAAGTTAACTCGATCGCTCGTTGAGGCGGAAGGTTCGCTCGATTGTCCACTTGGCGATGGCGGACTTATGGTTAGAACTTTGTTTCCTTTTAGAGACGTTCAGAAAAAATATGAAATAGGTATCATTCCACATATGTCAGACGTAGCGGCAGCAAAGCAGCTTGGAATGGACCAGTGGGAAGGAACCAAGCTTATAGACGTTTTCGCGCCGATAGCACAGGTTCTAGGAGAGATAGCTGCATGTCGCCGTATTGCATCATCGTCTCTGCATGGATTGATCGCGGCAGATGCATTCGAAATCCCAAACTGTCAGGTTGTTTTTGGTGCCGGGCGCGAACTAGAGGGTGGTGGCTTTAAGTACGACGATTACAGCTCTGCCCTTGGCTATAACATTTTCCGAGTGACCATCCAAAATCGAGTATCGATGGCATATCTTTTGTCTGAAATAGATCGGATTGATCAAAATAGTAAAGCGTTAGAATTTTGCCTAGAAGGGCTAACAGCATCGTTGAACATTTTGTCGAATCCTATCGCGGTTCTGTAGCATTTTGTGCCGGATAAATCTTAAAATGTTAACGTTTGCAATACCTGTCAAGCACCATGCGAACGTGAAGGATTGGGAATCTATAAAAATTCACTCGGATGCTACGCTGAGATCGTTGGTAGATCAAGATTGCGACAGTTGGAACACAGTTGTTATTGCGAATGAAGGCGCAATCCTTCCCGAAACCCCCGATCGCGTAAGGGGCGTGCGGGTTGATTTCCCGCCGAACTCCTTGCCGGATGAACGGGAGCCAGTTAAATATCAGAAGCGTTCAGGCTGGACAAGAGTCGGCCATATTTAGTTTACTCATGGACAAACAAAGTTTAATTGCTTCACCATTGCCTCGGCTGCGCGAAAAATCCATTGAAAACGCTCTCCATCGCCGTCGATTTCGATTGCCCTTCGAGCGGACTCCAGTGCACGTAATGGGTCATTTGCCCGCAGATAAATTACCGCCGCTCCGCCGAGAATTTCGACATTATCAGGATGTTGCAAAACTAAATCATTTGCCCATCGAGTTACCAGATCATACTTTTTAGCGACAACGAATCGAAATAACATCGCCATTATTTGGCTAGCGGTTAATTCTTCGCGATACTTCTTTGCTAGAAATTCTGCCCTGATAGCATTTTGAGGAAGATTTGCCATAATCATTCTGTAGGCTCTACTTTCAATTTGCCTCCGATTAATGGCCACCAAACGTCGAAGGCCAGAAAGGTCATCTGTTGCAAGATACTGCAGGAATAATTTCATCGTTTCCGTCTGGGCCAACGGTTTAATACTACGATGGCCAGCGAACCAAACATGAAACTCTCGGATGGCAGCGAGCTCTCTCAGTATTTTAACATGCTCTGCATCACCAAAATCATACGGATCGAAAAATACAAAAATTGATTGCGGTTCAATAATATCCTTAATTGTAATCTTCATTTCTTCATGCAAATCTGGACGATAATGTTTTTGGAATCTGTTATCGTCCGTCTCGCCTGGGACGATGGACACTTGCGGTGAAAAGGCAATAACTTTTGTTGCTTTTAACGCAACAGAATATTTAATAGCGGCATAAGCGCCCTGGCTTGTTCCGAACGTTATTCTTGTGACATATCTACCATCAAGATGTTTTTGTACGGTAGGTATAGCCGCGTTCATATCAACTAATGGAAACCAGTTTGGTGAGCGAGTCACGAACCCAACGATACTAAAGCCCAACTTGGCGGCTAGCGTCCGAGCCCAGTAGTTCTTTCCATCTGCGATCATTCCCATCTCATTAAACGACAGTATAACGCAATCCCCACCTCGATCGTGGAAAAATACCTCCAGACCTGCCGACGCATGGATCAGCCCATAGTTGATATCAATTTCTGGGATAAGATTTGATAACTTGTCCATCAATCACGCACCGGTTGTTGCCTACCTCCTTCTTCAATCCAAATCCATTGTCCTCCTGAAAAGCCGCTGATGCGCTCCCCAATAGGAATAATAGTCGAATTTTCCGGACGATGAAAAGGCGAATCGCTGATTTTAGCTTATCGAATTCGGGGGACCGTGCAACCGAGGGCATCTGAAGAGTCCTTTACAACCCGCATCAGACGATTTTTTAGAGATTTCTCAAAACATGAGGAATTCCGGTTTTTGAATTATCGCATGAATTTTTGATTTAAGTCTATGACTTGGGTTAGCCGCCAAAATAGCTTTTCCAAACTTAATAGCAGCACTTGTTACACCGTAGTGCAGCGAAATTTCAAAAATTTCTTCTAACTCCTCAACTCGCTGATATGATTCGGTTTGTGCTCTGATCAAGAGAGGTATTATCTCCGCCTCAAACCCTGTTTTTTTAAGAGCGTGTACAACGTTTTTTGATAGCTTAGCACGATTTTTCTGCAAAAGATCAATGAGTTTCGGAATAGCCTTTCGAGATAGATTTATCTGGCCAATTTCGATTGCTATATTTGAGAACCAGAGCCATTGGCTTGAGTTATCCTCAAGTTCAAAATATAATTTTGATAGTTTCTGATTTGCGTCGAACTTTTGTCCTAGTTCTGATAGGCATCTAATTTCTAAAATTTTGAACTGAAATTTATTTTTTGCCGTTTCTAATGCCGATCTAACCTCAGTCAGACACGCATCAAAGAGTCTTAAATTTACTAATAAATTTATATAGTCCCACATAGCAGAGTCAGAACTTATCCGATGATCCGGATATAGCTTGAGCAGCTTCTCGGCCTCGGAAAATCGTTTTGAAGAAGCAAGTATTTTTGCCAGAACTAAAAATACCCTGCCACTTTCGTAGCGGCGTGATGCAATAAATCTATTGGAAATCAGCTCTATTCGACCGGTCAAATTTTGACTCTTCAGAAAGAGGTGAATTTTGTTCCAATCTACTTCATTGAGATAATCATCTGCCTCTAGCGTTTCGAGTATTTTGTTGGCTAAGGCTGATTCCTCCGCAGCGATGGCCTGGTGGTATTGCGCGATGATCTGTTCGACCGGGATCATTCACGCGCTCGCCTCGGACAACGCGCGTAGTTTGGATTGGTCGAGCCGCGAGGCTTCCGGGCTGGTTGTGGGCGGCAGGACCAGATGTGCGATGCCGATCAATGGCGGGCTGTAGAGTGTTGACGCACCGGCCGTTTTGGCGCGGACCAACAATTCGGCCAGAGCGGGGGGGAGGGAGGAAAAATCCTCGTCCAGGCCGTTTTGGGAGAGCCAGGCGGCGCGGCGGATGGCGCAGAATGAAGGGTCTGGCGCGCTGACGGGGCTGGGGACGTTGAAGGCCGGGTCGGCGGATAAAAAACCCTCGCCGCGGGGGAGCAGGTCACCATCCGTCAGGTCCATGCCGGCGCTGATGATTGTGCCCTCCGCGGTGGTGATGCGGGCGGCGAGGGCGGCCAGAGCAGGATCGGCGCTGAAGGGGCTAAGCTCGTCGGTCCAATACGCGGCGGGGGAGATGCCGGCGGTGATGAAGACCAGCAGCGGGGCGGCGGCGAGGCGCGCCGCGTCGTTCGCGCGGGCGACCGGGCTGCCGGGCAGGCGGGCGTAGCGGATGTTCTGGACGATGGCGGGGAGAAGTGGCGCTTCCTCGCACGCACCGGAATCCAGCAGGATGATTTCGGCGGGCATGTCACCGATTGTCTCGAACAATGCGTGCAGGGTCTCGTAAATTGCGCTGGCGGGGCCGGTGGCCTCCAGCAGGATGGAGATTTCGGGCTCGGGCGCTGGGCGGAAGGCGAAGGGCGGGTAGGTGGTGGCGAGCTCATCGGCGGCGGATTTGAGCAGGCGCAGGCTGGAGGGGGGCTCACCCGCTTCCGCCAGGCTGGCGAGCTGGGTGAAGAAATCACCCACGGTTTTGAACAATTCGGCGGTGCCGGCGTTGCTGGCGGCGGCGCGGCGCTCCACCCCGTCCAGTGTCGCGGTGAGCAGGCGGAGCTGGTCCTCCAGATCATCGATTTTGCGCATCGCGTCCACCACCACGCGGCGGCGGAACAGGCGCGGCTCTGGCAACACATAGCCGGTTTTTTTGTCGCGCGCGGTGATGGTGACGTCCCGCGGCTGGGCGAGGACCTGGTAGGGCAGCGGCCAGGAGAAGCCGTATTTGCCGTCGCCATAGCCGGCGTTCAGCACGTCCTCGCGCAGGCGCATGGCGATGGTGGTGCCGGCGGGGGCGCCATCCACCAGCATTTCGAGCTCGACGCGCTCCTCCGGCCGGTCCGGGTACCAGGCCCAGCCCTGGACCCAGCCTTTCTCCGAGATCATTTCCAGCCAGCCGATGGGCGGGGTGGCGGGCGGCGGCTCGGCCAGAAATTCGGCGGTGAGGGTGTGGGCGGCGTTGGCGAGCGGGATGGCGATGCCATCCACCCGCGCTGAGAATTCGTGGGCCGCACCGTCGAATATTGCGCGGGGGAGCAAAAATTCAAAACTGAGGACGGGCGTGCCATCCAAGCTCGCCATCAGCGTGGCGCCGAGGAGCAGGCCGTTATCCAGCAGCTCGATGTTCAGGGGGTGGGCGGGGGCGGTATCGGCATTGATCCAGCCGGACATGACGCGCCCGGAGATGGTTTCTATCCTGCCTTCCAGAATCGCCATGAATTCCACTCGTGAGCCCGTTTGGAAGAAGGTTATACAGCGAGGCCATGCTTTTGGGCAAACGCCCTGTCCAAGGCCGAGGACATCACACCGGCCCCCATCGCGAGGGAGAGGTGATCGCGCACAAAATTCTGGCCGCTGGTGGACAGATGGGTCCAGAGCCCCTCATCGTGATAGAGGCGCAGGATTTCGGCGGCAAAAATTGCGGGTTCGTCGGCGATGAGGACATGGGTTTCGTGGATGAGGCCGGTGCCCTCGACACCGATGGGGGTGGAGACGATGGGCAGGCCGTAGGAGAGTGCCGAGGCGACCTTGCCCTTGACGCCGGCGCCGGCGCGCAACGGGCAGACGAAGACGCGCGCGGGGTCGAACACGTCGCGCAGGTCATCGACCATGCCGGTGACGATGATGTCCTCTCCGGCGAGGGAGGTGATCTCCTCGGGCGGGTGGGCGCCGGCGACGATGAACCGGATGCCGGGGACGCTTTTTCGCAGCAGGGGGAAAATTTCGGCGGCGAAATACAGCACCGCGTCCACGTTGGGGGGGTGCCGGTAGCCGCCGAGGAAGCAGATGTCGCGCCGCTCTGCGAACCCTACCGTGGTGCCAAAATGCTCGAACATCAGCGGCCAGACGGTGACCGGCGCGCCCGGCGCCTCGCGCGCCAGCACCTCCTGCTCCAAGGTGGAGTGGGTGATGGTGCAGTCCACCTGGTTGATGATGGCGAGCTCGCGCGCCTTCATCACCGCGGCGGCGTCCGCCATGTCGGCATCGTCGGTCAAAGCGGCGGTGCGTTCCATTCGCAAAAAATGCAAATCCGCGACATGGAAGAGGATGGCGGCCTGCGGGGCGTAAGCGCGGATATGGGGCAGGCATTTTTCCATGACGCTGGGGCGGTAGACCAGGATCGCGTCGAACAGCCAGCCATAGCGGGCGAGGTATTTGTCGAACCCGAGCTCGTAGGGTGCGTAGGCGCAATCCACGCCGAGGCGCTGCATGGCGGTGGTGTATTTAGGCTGGAACAGCCAGTTATCCTGCGGCACGAAATGCGCCTTATAGCCGAGCGCCATGCAGACCTGCAGGGCCATGAAGGTTTGCACCGAACCGGCGTCCTGGTCAGGCGTGGGGGTTGTGACGTCCACCACCAGGATGCGCTTATTGACGCCGCGCTCGCGCTCATAGAACGGCGCCTCGCCGTCCGGGCGATGATGGGCCAGTTGCTCGCGCCAGCGCAGATGGATTTTTTTGGTATTGACCACTTGGTAGGCTTTGGTACCGGAGCCTGTATCGGTGCCGGAGGTTTTGCCCTCGTAATGCACGATGCGCGATTGCGGCTGGAACCAGATTTCGCGGCCCAAGGCGCGCACGCGCAAGGCGAGATCGACATCCTCGCAATAGGCCGGGGAGAAATACGGATCGAAGCCGCCGAGCTCATTCCAAAGGGTCGTGGGCAAAGCGATGGAGCAGCCGGAGACATAGTCCACCTGGCGGGCGTAGGAATATTGCGGGCGGTTGGGATCGTCGTTGCGGCCATAGTTCCAGGCGGTGCCGTCGCGCCAGATGATGCCGCCGGCTTCCTGCAGGCTGCCATCGGCATAGTGCATTTTTGAACCGACCAGGCCGGCATTGGAGAACCAGGCGAAGCTGTCGATCAGCGCGTCGAGCCAGCCGGCGGCGACACGCGTGTCGTTGTTCAGCATCACGATGAAGCGGCCGCCGGCGCGTGCGCCGCCGGCGTTGCAACTGGCGATGAAGCCGCCATTGCGCGGCTGTTTGTGGTAGCGGATGGCGCTGAGCTGGGGGAGGTATTCACCGCTCGCATCCGGCGAACAATCATCCACCACGATGATTTCGGCGCTATAACGGCTGGCATGGGTGAGCAGGCTGTGGATGGCGTTCAACGTATAGGCGAGTTGGCCGTAGACGGGGATGACGATTGAGACGTCCGGCGTGGCGGGGGGGGCGGGCGGGCCAAGCGCATTGATGGCGGCGATGGCGCCACCAAAATCAGGGGTTGCACCGAGCAGGCCAAATTCATCTAGAAATTCAGCGCCACGCTGACCTTCGACGACCACGGCGTCATCAACGCGGATATCGTAGCGCCAGAGGGTGGCCGGGTCGAGATCAGGCTGTTCCGTGAGCGGCCATGAATGATTCGAGCGCGGAATGTCGAACACGGCGGCCGGTTGCCCGGCCGCTGGATTGGCCTGCAAATTCTTTTGCAGACTGGCCTTTTCACGCTCCAACTGATGGATCCGGCCCTCCAGCGCCAGCAGGCGGTCCACCAGAGCAACCGCATGGTTTTGAAATTCTATCGCGTCTTGGAACCTATCTTCCGGCATCGTCCAACCCAACGGTTATCAGCTCAAGATGATGTTGGCACTCAATTTTGAGAACCGCGACCAGAAAAGAGATTAAAAAAGATTATATTTATTTTACTTTCGATCACAATATGGGTATTAGAATGTTTTATAATGCATGAACGAAATGAGGGTAATATGCGCTCATTGATTCGAACTCATAATCAAATGATTATAGATTATTTCGCCGTACATCGTTCTGCCCCTTCGTAAGGTTTAGCCAATACTATCCATCGGCTTTGTTCCAAGCTGTCATACCAACTGTCATAAGCGAGAATTTGATGATTTTAAAGCAGCCGCTTGTTATGGAACCGGGCGTCACCCGTTTTTTTGGTCTTGGAGATATTGCCGGCAAGAGCCTGCTTGAGGGATGGGCGTCGCCGGAGCAGAATCATAACTGGAATGACGGGATTGAAACTTCGCTGGGGGTTTTACTTCCGGTGGTACCCGAAACGGCTTGCGTACTTGACGTTGAGGCCAGGCCGCATTTGGCGGAGGGGCTGCCGATGCAGGAGGCCACACTATATCTCAACGGCTTCAGGCTTGGCTATTGGCGGCTGGATAGGCTGGACGGATTCCGCCTTACCGCGGTCATCGAGCCGGAATTTTGGCTGAAGCGGCAGGGCGGCGGTTATGCGAAATGCACCTGGCACCTGCCAAACTCCACGCGGCCGAGCGCGTTGACGCAGACGCAGGACAACCGGTTGCTCGGCATTTGCTTTCAGAGCATCGTGGTGAACCGGGTGCCTACAACGCCGAACAAGGTAAAGCGTTGAACGGCGGATAGCGGCACGGAAATTTTGGCTATAGGACCCGGGTTGAGAGCGGTACGGTGGCGAGTAATTCATGACGATCTTGGGAGAGGTTGAGCTCGACGCGGATAGGGTTTTACACGGCTGGTGCTGGTGCCCGGAGCGCCCCCTGGAGCGGCTGACGGTTGATGTGCTGATCGATAATGACGTGGTGACCTCTTTGGTTGCGTCGCGTTTCCGCGAAGATGTGCGGCACCGCAAGTTTGGCGACGGCTATCACGGGTTTAACGTCGCGTTGACCCGGCATATCCAAATGGTGTCCGGCAATGCGCTGATCGCGGCGCGGGAACGCGTGTCGGGTGAGGTGTTCTGGCACCTGATATACGGTGAATTCGTCATGCCCGATGAATACGATGACCGTATGGCAAAGCTGCGCGAACAGATCGGAGGGCTAGCGCGGCAGGCCGGGTTGCGTCCCCGGTCCGGTAAAGCCGATGCTCATCTGGCGGGGGCGTTTGGGAGCCTTGGTGAGCGGCTGCGCCAGCGGGCGGGCGCGGTATCGGCGCGCCCCCCTGCCCGGCCGTTGCAACTGCCGGCACCCACCGCCCCCGCGGCGAGCATCATCATCACGCCTGCAAATGCCGCTGCTCATGCCGCTGCTCATGCCGCGCCGGATTATATCAACGCGCTGCGGGCGGCGGCGCGGGATTTGGTGGGGGCGCCGATCGAGGTCATTTTATGCGATGACGGTGCCGACCCGCAGATGATGCTGCGGCAGGCACAGGCGCAGGGGCTGAAATTCTTATCAACACCGGCGGCCGGGCTGGCGCGGCGACGCAATTTGGCGGTGCAAATCGCGCGGGGGCACAAATTGGTGTTTCTGGAGGGTGTGGGGCGCGGCTTAGCGGCGGCGATCGGGCGCATGGCCGATGAGCGGCTCGTGGTTGCCGATTGGATAGCGGAGGATGCGGCGCGGATGCTCGCGGACGTTGCGCTGGAGCCGGCGTTGGAGGGAATTGCGCCGGACGGGTTCATCGCGGCGGTCTCACGCGCGGCGCTACTGGCGCTCGGCGGGTTCGATGAGGCGATGGATGACGGCGCGGGGCTGGATGTGATCGACTTGGTGCTGCGGGCATCCCGTACAGGATTACCCGTGCGGCCCTGGGGGTTGGGGCGATCGCGCAGATCCGCACCCGTGAATGCGGCGGCGGGACCACGGTTTGCCGCGCGCTGGCTGGACGGCGTGGCGTAATTAGCGCCAGCGGTAACGCCCAAATTCATTGAAAAGTTTTTTGCGCGCTTTTTTTCAAAAAAGCGCTGCTTACTTACTGCTTTCGTTGGATGAGGTGCGCAATGGATTTCGACCTATTTGTGATTGGCGGCGGCTCGGCCGGCGTGCGTTGCGCGCGGATCGCGGCGGGCCATGGGGCGCGGGTGGGTGTTGCTGAAGAGCGGTTCTGGGGTGGTACCTGCGTGAATATCGGCTGCGTGCCGAAAAAATTCATGGTGATGGCGGCGGAATATGGCGCGGCGGCGCAGGATGCGCGCGGGTTTGGTTGGGATACAGCGCCCGGCCGGCATGACTGGGCGGCGCTGATTGCGGCCAAGGATAAAGAGATCAGCCGGCTGAACGGGATTTACCGGCGTTTGCTGGACCAGGCCGGGGCAACCGTTTTCGAGGCGCGGGCAAGGTTTATCGACGCGCATACGCTGGATGTAGGCGGTAAAATTGTGACCGCCGAGAGGATCGTGGTGGCGACCGGCGGTCATCCGACGCGGCCGGCGATCCAAGGCGCGGAACTTGGCATCGTCTCAGATGATGCGTTTTATCTGCCGGCCTGCCCAAAGCGGATTGCGATTGTGGGGAGCGGCTATATCGCGGTGGAGTTCGCGGGGATTTTTGCGGGGCTGGGGGCGCAGACGCATCTGGTGTTCCGGCAGCCTTTGCCGCTGCGCGGTTTTGATGAGGATATGCGGGAAGGGCTGGCGGAGGCGCTGGCCGGCAACGGGGTGGTGTTGCACGCCGGGTTGAGCCCGGTGGCGGTGGAGGAAGCTGGCGAAGGCCGGGTTTTGCGACTCTCGGACGGGTCCGCGCTGGATGTTGATTTGGTGTTTTTTGCAACCGGCCGTGCCCCGAACGTGGCGGGGTTGGGGCTGGAAGCGGCCGGCGTGGCGGTGGCGGCCAGCGGCGCGGTGATGGTGGATGCGGCGCTAGCCACCAGCGTGCCGCATATCTATGCGATTGGCGATGTGACGGACAGGCTGAATTTGACGCCGGTGGCAACCGCAGAGGGGCATGCGCTGGCCGATACGCTGTTCGGCAACAAGCCCAGGCGCGTGAGCCTTGAGGGCGTGCCGACCGCGGTATTCTCCTCCCCGCCGATTGCGACGGTCGGTTTGACCGAAGCGCAGGCAGCGGCGCGCGGGCCGGCGCGCGTGTTTGTGACCAAGTTCACGCCGATGCGCCACCAGCTCTCTGGCCGGGCGCGCAAGAGCATCATGAAGCTGGTGGTGGATGCGCAGACCGACAAAGTGATCGGCGCGCATATGCTGGGCGAGGATGCGCCGGAGATTATGCAGGGTCTTGCGGTCGCGATGGTCGCGGGGGCGAGCAAGGCGGATTTCGACCGGACCATCGGGATCCACCCGACCGCGGCGGAAGAGTTCGTCACGTTGCGGACGGAGACCAGGGTTGTCGGCGTGAAGGCGGCGGCCGAGTAGCGCTGGCGCGCGTTTCGCGCGATAAAGGCCGGAAATGACGTCCCTGGAGAGAGTATGGACACGAATATCCCAGCGCATGTGAATGCCGGCTGGACCCCTGCGAGCTGGCGCACCTGCCCGATCCGGCAGGTGCCGAGCTATCCGGATGAGGCCAAGCTGGCGGCGATGGAGGCGCGGCTGACGCG
>Ga0116226_10001759_pt1 | contig 18799 bp, 18 predicted proteins | sample S1TSphfallax_FD_89692 | JGI IMG/M metagenome (GOLD analysis project Ga0116226, IMG submission 89692) | Host-associated microbial communities from peat moss isolated from Minnesota, USA - S1T2_Fa - Sphagnum fallax MG | ecosystem: Host-associated > Plants > Peat moss > Unclassified | place: USA... | reverse complement strand
TGCTGACCGGGCTGCGCTCCGATCTGCCCGGCCAGGTCACCGCGCAGGTCACCGAGAACGTCTATGACAGCCCGACCGGCCGCATTCTGTTGATCCCGCAGGGCGCCCGTCTTGTCGGCCAATACGACGCCCAAGTGGCTTTCGGCCAATCCCGGGCGCTGCTGGTCTGGAACCGCCTGATTATGCCGAATGGCCGCTCCATCGTTCTGGAACGTCAGCCCGGCGCCGATCCGGAGGGCTATGCCGGCCTGGAGGACCAGGTCGATAATCACTGGGGCATGCTGTTCAAGGCGGCGATCCTCTCCACCCTGCTCAGCGTAGGCTCCGAGGCCGGCACGAGCGACAACGAGAACTCCCTCGTTCAAGCCATCCGCCAGGGCGCCTCGCAGAGCTTCAGCCAGGTCGGCGGGCAGGTGGTAGGGCGGTCACTGAACGTGCAGCCGACCATCACTATCCGGCCCGGCTTTCCGGTGCGGGTGCTGGTCACCCACGATCTGATTCTCGAACCCTATCAGAGCTAAGGAACGATCATGGCGAAGTTGAAGCTTGGCGCCATCGACGACGACAAGCCGGTGAAGCTCACCGTCGAACTGCCAGCGGCCCTCCATCGCGATCTTGTCGCGTACGGGGAATTGCTGGCACGCGAGAACGGAAAGCGGGCGATAGAGCCTGCAAAGCTGATTTCACCAATGCTGACGCGCTTTATGGCGACTGATCGCGCATTCAAAAAAGCTCAAAGTCAGAGGCAGGACGTAGTGGTCTCGATTGAGCGCGATCTCGCATGAAGGCAACAAAGCTACCAACAACGGGGTCCTCAATGTCTAAAGCCCATGCCAGCCAAATCGGCACTTCTGCGTCAGGCTCGGCTACAGGAATGAAGGAGACACCCGGAATGCCAAGATATGCGTGGCTCTCAAGAACGAGGGCTAGCCCCTCTCCGATTGCGACAAGTCCGAGTAGAGCGAGGTAGGAAGCATTATGTGACCGGAATTCGACACCCGAACCGACAAGCTTTGCCTGCATGTCTCGATAAGCCTGACTACTCTCCCAGCACCGAACCAATAGACGCTCTGACGAAAGATCGTCCCACTTTATAGCTCTGCAACCTGCAAGAGCGTGTCCATCAGGGACAGCTAGAAAAAAACGTTCCTGGAACAGATGGATGGTATTTAAGCTCATATCGGTTGGAAGAATCAGTAATATCGCAAGATCAATTTGCCGCGACGAGAGAGAGGATGATATAGTGCGATCATCCCATTCGAACAATGTAAGATCGACTCGGGGATGAATGGCTCGCCAAGCGCGAATCCATTCTCTTAACGTGCTGGTCAGTATGGAGATTTGGGTTGCAAACCTGATCTCGCCTTGCTTGCCTCGGCCGTTTGACAGTGCCATTGTCTTCAAAGTATCAATCTCGAACAAAGCACGCCTAAATTGCTTGACAATAGGGGTGCCTGCGTTAGTTACCCGAACTCCTGAACGGCTACGTTCGAATATCGTGACACCCAAGTCGTCTTCGATACGTGCTATTCTTCTGCTTATTGTTGAAATGTCTACTCCTAAGTAAGCGGCCGTACGGCCAAAATTGCGAGTCTCGTGTAACGCAACTACGATTCTAAAATCACGCTCTTCCATGATCTATCAAATACTCGATAGTCTGTCGAATGTGACGAATAGAACGGCAGCGGGGTAGACCATTGATGTCGCTTATCCGTTAGGGCGCGTAGGCGCGACCCCTGCGTGACAACAGATTACCCCTTCAGGCCTCGCGCCGATCCGCGACAAGATCGATGAGTGTCTGCACCCGCCCGAGTTGCTCGAGGTTCCGACAGGCATCAATGACCGCCTCACGCCGAGATGGCGACAGGTGTGCCGAGCACAACGCCCGGAACTTGTCCTCGACCCTGCGTCCCTGCAGCGACAGGTCCATCTCCGGTTGGCTGGCGTCGCTTTCGATGGTGTGTTCCGAACCATCTGTTGTCGAGGCGATGACACGTGCGCATGCTCGGCTCATTGCCCCGTTAGCCGTTACAGAGATGCGACTTCGCAACTCCACCACAGCGGGATCGGTAATTGTCTCCAGGCAGAAGGCCGCGTCTCCAGATAAATCTCTACCCATCAGAGCGAGGGCGACCGTGTGTCGGAGAGAGAACTTAGCTTCCAGGGGATCACCAGGAGTCTGGATATTGCAAACGGACAGGTATTGGGGCTCGACAATGACCTGGACAGACCGTGGCGGCTGACCGCCTAACAAAGTGCGGAGGCGCAGCGCAGCCTCAATTGGTGCATGGGTACCGTAACAAGAGGCGTGGAACTTGAAGATGATCGAGCGGGTATGGAACAGGCCCGTGCCCAATGTCTCAATGCCAGCCGCGAATACGGCTCCGTCTCCTGGCGCTGCGCCTTCGACTTCAACGAACCCTTCGGCACATTCCAATACGTCCGTTCGGCTGGTGAAGCCCGCCTTGGCTAGGGATGCCGCCATCACGCCATTGGCAGATGCACGGCCGGTCTGCAGCGGTTTAGACATGCTGCCGAATGCAGCGCGCAGACCCGCGGCCTGGGTCGCAGCGATTCCAAATCCGACCTGCATCTCTTCTCTTGAAAGGCCAAGGAGCCGTCCTGCCGCCGCGGACGCGCCGAACGTGCCTAGAGTGGCCGTGTTGTGCCAGCCCCGACCATAATGTGCTTCACCCATCACGGTCGCGATGCCGCTTTGGATCTCGACGCCGGCGACGAAGGCCGTGATGAGCGCCTCTCCACTCAGACCGTCGCGTTCGCAAACGGCAAGCGCAGCAGGAAAGACCGGGGCCGATGGGTGAACCCGCGACGGAAGGTGCACGTCGTCGAAGTCCAGCGCGTGTGATGCGGACCCATTAATAACGGCTGCGTGCGAAACACTCGTCTTGCGCCCCTCGCCCAGCATCGTCGCTACCGGGCGGCCACCTTCGTCGTCACAGTAAGCGATTAGCTTCTGCACGAGCGGATCCGACCAGCCCGCTAATGTCACCGCTATCCAATCGAGAAAGGAGTGCTTTGCCCGCGTAACAATCTCTGGGGGAATCTGGTTGATCGACATCCCGGTAGCCCGGCTGGCTAACAGTTTAGTTAGCTCCGGGTGAAATTCTGATCGAGAACCTATGGCGTCACTCAAGTCGTTTCCAGTCATTCTATATGTTAGAATGTTATCTTGCTTGAACCCATCTTGCGCCATTCGGAGCTTTTGTCAAACGTACTCCGATTTTCGAAGCAATCTCCTGCTGGAAAAAATGTAGCGAACCAGATCTATTTTATTGGGGTGAGGGATAAAGATTACAGAAAATCTTCCGAAGTCGAATAGGGCTCGACCATGCACATGGCGTCTCACGCGGGATCATGAACACATCGCCGGGACCAAAGGAGAACGTATGCCCTGATTGGTCAGTAAACATGACGGTACCTTCAATCAAGTACATTAACTCGTCATGCGCGAAACCCGCGGCATTGCGGGCATATGGTGAAGCCTCCCAGATCCCAGCCACAAAATGGTTGGTGCTGTCCTGAAATTGGATGTTGCGTCCGACGACAGGCGGCGGGCTCGAAGTGATCAGGTGGACTGGTGGACCACCGATTGGTTCTACGTGAGCGGCAGCATCAATCAGAACGGGCTTCGGCTGACCGGTGCCCAGGGCTCCATCCAGGTTCATGAAATAGAGTTCGGCACCTTCGGTATTGCGCCAGTGGCACGCCGTCCCGCGAGGAACGATGGCAGCGTTCCCAGCGCGCACGTCAACCTGCTCATCCCCAAAGGTCAGTCCGATTTCACCCTTGACCAGCACCAGGAAGTGGTTGGTTGGGAAGGAAGCTATTGATCCTTCAAAACCTGCCAGAACGATATACCCTGCCGCGTAGCCGCGTGAAGGCTCATACCGACTGTAATGGCCCTGTAGTATCGTTGCCTTTGTCCCGTCACCTGCGGCGATCCATGACGATACTGGAATGGCTTCAGCGTTGTAGGTCGCAAGTTCGATGACAGACACGTTCACGGTGGTGCTCCTAGGCGTTGTGTTGGGAGGATGCCCATCTGGCGGCGAGTGACTGCCACTGGGGCACTAAATCTTATCGCGCGAGCAGGCGAACCGCTTCGATGGTCGCGGCGCTTACCTCGATGCCGTTCTGCTCACTATTAGAACGATTGTGGCGGCGGCGGTCGCCGGGCACGCGTGCATTTGCGTTTCCGCGTAGGCGTTCAAATAGGCCGCCGATATGGGGAACGAAGCCTTTGCCTGCTGTTCGTTCGGGATCAATGACTAGGAGGAACTGACCGGCATTCGAGCTTGCCGCCCCTGGGAAGGAGGCAGAACTGTCTTCGAAGCCAAAGTTTCCGCCGCTCAGCCCTGCAGCGAGGATCTCGACAAGGAAAGCGATTGCAGACCCCTTATGACCGGCGAATGGCGCAAGCGAACCACCTGCTAGGATCGCCCGGGCATCAGTCGTCGATTCTCCACGAGCATCCGTTCCCACGCCAGCAGGCAGTTCCCTGCCGTGTATGGCTGCCAGTTTGATATCTCCCAGGGACATGACGCTAGACGACTGGTCCCATACTGCCGGTACCCCGTCTGGGCCGGGACACGCGAAGGCCATCGCATTGCTGCCAAATAGCCGCGTCTTCCCGCCGGCCGGGACCAGTCTGGCTCGGGAGTTGACGCAGGTGAGGGCTACAAACCCCTGTTCCGCCAGTGGCTCCACATCAGTCCAAAGTGGACCTATATGATGTCCGTTCCGCACGCAAAGCGCTGCAATGCCGACCTCGCACGCCTTGGCTAGGAGCTGGTCGCAAACCCGGGCGGATGCAACCTGGGTGAAGCCGTTGCCGGCATCCACCAATAAAAGCCCTGTGGAAACGTCGTCCGACACAATAGTCGTGATCGGCTTGACCCACCCGGCGCGGAGGCTGGCGACGTAGTCGGGTAAACGGGCAAGACCATGGCTGTGCGTTCCATCCCGTTCTGCGAGCGCCACCACAGTGGCTAGACGTCTAGCGTCCTCGTCAGGCACGCCTTCGGCACGCAGAACGTGGGCCGCCATGGCCACAACCTCGTCGTACGAAAACCGGCCGACGCCCGTCATTTCAATGACTCCTGCATCGCAACGGCATGACGCATGTATCGATGCTCGTCGATCGAGTCATTCAGTCGATACCAAGACAAGAGGGCGGTGATGGCCGGCTGAGCTAATCGGTGAAACCAGAGCGGCCTGGGCTCAGTGATCGGATAGGCTAACTCCGTTGCAGTGGCTCCGGTGGCCAAAGACGCTAGGTCGCGGCCCATCGTAGTACCCATGGCGATACCGCGTCCGCTAAACCCAAGGCCTGCCAGCAGCCCTGGCGCCAACCTATGCAAGTGGGGAAATTGGTCGGCAGTCATGTCTACCCACCCGCCCCATCCCGACTCCCAGCGCAACTCGGTCAATTGTGGAAACAGTCGGTGCATCCTTCGGTCCAGCTTAGCCATGAATGGACGGCCGCCTGGGTCGAACGCTGGCCCGTCCAGACTGACGTGCAGGCGTCCATCATCGAGGACGCGCACACCTGAAAACAGCCGGCGGGTATCACAAAGCGGTTGGCGCTCTGGCAGGATCGTCGCAAGGACGTTGTCGGTAAGAGGGGCGCTGATGAACTGATAGGCGCGCATTGGAATGACGGTGCGATCAAGATCAGGCCACAGGCCATGAGTGAACGCGTTGGTGGCAAGGATCACGGTCTCGGCGGAAACTGTACCGCCCGGCGTATCCAATCGCCAGCGCCCTTGTGATTGCCTCAGGCCGGTAACGGGCGTTTCCGTATGGATTGTGGCACCGGCGCCGAGTGCCGCCCAAGCGAGGCCGCGGGCATAGGCGAGAGGATTGATAGACCCGCCCCGCTCGTCATACAGAGCTCCATAGTAGAGATTGCTGCCAACGAGTTTCGCGGTCGCATCTCGATCGAGCAGGTGCGCCGGGTGACCCCGGCGCTGGAGGTCTTCCACAGTTCGAGCGAGACCAGCGACCCGCGTCGGCGTGTGTGCAGCCACGATGATGCCGCTGCGCCGGACGGAAGCTCTCATGCCGTGTCGATCGGCCAATGAGAAGACGAGGTCGGGACCAGCCGCGGCCGCCGCGTTCAGGCGTGCTCCCGCCACGGCTCCCAATGCGATCTCCACCGCTGCTGGCATATGCTTCGTGTAAGGAGCGACTTGGCCGAAGGCCCGGCCCGAGCCGCCATTGCCGATCTGACTGGCTTCCAGAACCAAGGGGTGCGCGCCTGCTTCGGCCAGGAACAACGCGGCCGAGAGGCCCGTGAATCCGGCCCCAACCACAACGACATCAACGCCAACATCGTGGTCTAGGGGCGGGCAGATTGGGGGCGGCCCGGCGAGCGCAGAAAGGTGCTGCGACAAAGGGTCGTTAGCACACGGGTCCGGAAGATTGCGGCGAAGCTGGGTCAAGTCAGCAAGTCCGCCCATCTGTCACATCGGGTAGGCGGAACATGGTGTGACCGTGCATGAAATCCTGCGTGCGCGGGTGCCGCGGCTTCAGGATGACTTCGTGAGGCGTGCCCTCCTCACACACGAGCCCTTTGTCGAGGAAGACCACCCGATCTGCAATGTGGTACGCAAAACCAAGTTCATGTGTAACGATCAGCATGGTCATACCCGATTCACGAAGGGCACGCATCGTAGCCAGAACCTCACCGACCAACTCGGGATCGAGAGCAGATGTGGCTTCGTCGAACAACATGACGGCCGGGTCCATCGCGAGCGCCCGGGCTATTGCGACACGTTGCTGTTGGCCGCCGGAGAGTTGGTGAGGATAGGATTCCGCCTTCGTCGCCAGGCCCACGTGCTCCAGCTCGGACATTGCTCGCTCATCAGCCTTCCGGCGATCGCGGCCGAGCACACGGCGTTGGCCAATGCTCACGTTCTCGCGCACCGAAAGGTGCGGAAATAGGTTGAACTGTTGAAATACCATTCCGATTCTGGCTCGGAAGCGCGCCAAGTCCTTTTCTTTATAGGCCATTTGACCCACAATGGATCCGGGACGCCCGATCTGCTCGCCCTCCATCTCGATCATACCGCTCGTAGGTTTTTCCAGCAGGTTGATGCAGCGCAGCAGCGTGCTTTTTCCTGAGCCACTGCCACCGAGGATGACCACGGTCTCCCCTCGCGCCACGCTCAAGTTGATACCCCGAAGGACTTCGATCGGACCAAAGCTTTTGTGTAGACCAGCGACTGTGAGGATGGGGTTCGTCATATCATCAGCCTGAGCGCCGCATGCCGCGTTCCAACCGAAACAGCAGCAGCGTCATAGGAAGAAGGATGATCAACAGGACTCCGGCAACCGTCGTATAAGCCTCCACGGGCCTATATTCCGTATCGCTCAGTAGCTTTGCAGTATAGAGTAGCTCAGGGTAGGCCACGGTGGCAGCGACAGTCGTCAACTTGACGACCTCGATCGACTCGTTGGCGAGGGCAGGTATCATCTTCTTGATTGCCTGAGGCAGAATGATGTCCCGGAACAGTGCGACAGGCTTGAAGCCCAACGCGCGCGCAGCCTGCCACTGCCCTGGATCGACGGCTTCAATCCCGCTGCGGATGATCTCGGTAAAATAAGCGCCCGAGTAAAGAGAGAAGGCGATGGCAGCGGTTACGAAGCGATCGTTGCCGATCCCGGTTACGAGTGGAATGGTATAGAAAAACCAGAATAACAACACAATTGCAGGCAGGTTACGGAATAGTTCTACATAAGCGCCAGCCAGAAGCCTGGGGATGATATATTTTGAGGTGCGAGCGGCAGCAAAACCGCACCCAAGCACAAGGCCTGCTGCTAGGCAGATGACCGCCAGCTTGAATGTTGCGCCAAGCGCTTTCAGGAGCACCCCGCCGTAGTTTGGGAGAAACGAAAAATCCCATGCGTAACTCATATCCGCCGTCCCACCGCAAGGCGACCCTCTAGTCTGCGGGAGGCCTGGCTCAGGCAGAAGATCACAATGAAAAATCCTGCTCCCAATACAGTGAATGTCTCGATGGGCCGATAGGTTTGTGAAGCAACACGCATCGCAGCGTAAACCACGTCTGGATAAGCAATTGTGGCTGCGAGCGCGGATGTCTTAATCAGGTCGACCAGTCGCGCCAGGAACACGGGTAGTGTGTTTCGAAGCGCCTGAGGTAGGATGATGGAACGCAACGCCTCGGCACGTGTCATGCCAATGGCCCGCGCAGCCTCCCATTGTCCCTGCGCGACCGACTGGAGTCCGGCGCGGAATACCTCCGCGTAAAAGGCAGCGGCTTGTAGACCGATCGCCAACACGGCAGCACCGAATGGATCGAGCGTTATGTCAAAGAGCACAGGGAATGCAAAGTAGAACCAATAGAGAAGGACGATCGCTGCTGAGAGGCGAAAGAACTCGATGTAGATGACCGCCATGCGGCCAAGCACGGGCACCTTTCCGAGCCGCAGCAGCGCGAGCACAAGACCAAGTGGCAACGCGAGCAGGAGTGCTACCCCGGTCAGCATCAGCGTGCCGAGTACTCCCTGCCAAAGCATGTCCGCATAGCGGAACACCGGCGAGAACTGCCACTCGTAAGTCACCGTAAGCTCTCAGGGCCGCTTCGTTTCCCCTACCAGGTTTCTCGCATTACAGAAATCGCAGACTTTGGGTCAATTCCACGGAAGCTTAGAAATTCTTCATAGAATTGCTGGGTCTTACCCGTTGTATAAAAATATCCACCCACAGTGTTGAGGTAGTCGAAGAAACGTCGATCAGGCTCTTTCCTGACGGCGATCCCACCCGGGATCGCGATCGCTGGCTTTGGAACGATGACCTTGCCCTTTTTAAGCCGTCCTCGGGCTATGTCCGCCGCAACGGCGGAGACCATTGCGACGTCGGCACGGCCCGCCTGGAACGCGGCAAAGATCTCGCCGCTGTTCTGGTAGCGGGTGATTGTGGCCTTCGGGACATTTCCGGTAAGGAATTCATCGCCGTTTGTGCCCAGGGCCACTGCAATTCGCCACTTGGCGTCGTTCAGATCTTTCCAGTCAGAGAAGTTGGCATCGTCGCGAGTCAATGCCGCCAGTGGATACCAGAGCATGGGCGTCGGGACAAAGTCTACTGCCAGTGCGCGCTGCGGCGTTGGATCGAGCATGAACATGCAGTCAATCTGATCGGCCTGAAGCGCCGCGACCGCATTGCTCCAAGTGGTTTCGACGATCTGCAACTTGACGCCCATAGCATCGGCAACGGCTTTCCCGAGCAACGGACAGATCCCGCGCCAAACAGTTCCGTCCACCTCGACGCCACCCGGCGCCGGGCTGCTTGTTGTGTCCTTGAAATACCAAGGTTCAAGGATCGCTGCCCCGATGCGGAGCGTCTTACGGTCCATAACTCCGGCCCAACTGTTCGACGTCGGCTGCGCGCGTGCGAACCGCGGGAAAGCGGCGCCTGCGGCAATTGCCGACGCGCCGGAAAAAAGGAGACGCCTGTCCAACATCATTCGCTCTCCACACCAATCAGCCCGGAAAATCTACAGCAGCGCGATTGTTAGTAAGTTTCCGACACGGAAACACAGTTTCCTTGAAGAAATTGCCTAGTTCGGTTATGCGTGTCAAACATCATTCATCTCGACCTCAACGATTGGCCGAACGAATTGCCTCACGACAAGGCTATTCCGCCCAAAAGCGGGGCCAGGAAGCGTAAAGGGGCTGTGCCCGATGCCATCGTTCCGAGCGAGCGATCGTCACTCAGCCAACCGCCACCAAAGCTGCGCGATGCCACTCCGCTGCGGTCCGTCTCCGCTGCGCTGGACGTGCTGAGGGAGTTCGGGAAAAGCAATCAACCGATTGGTGTTATGGAGATTGCGCGCAAGCAGGGGTTGGGCAAAAGCCATTGCTCCAAGCTCCTAGCAACCCTGCGGGCCTCCGGCTTCCTTCAGCAGGATCCTGTGACTCGCCTCTATAGCGTAGGGATCGAGGCCTTTGCTCTCGGCGTCCAGTATGTTCGAAACCATGAACTTGCGAGAGTCGCGCTGCCGATAATGCGCCACGTTGCCGACGTCTGCGGCTGCTCGACCACACTGAGCGTGCTCCATGACCTCAACATCATGCATATCCAGATCGTAGAGGGAGCACTGACGCGGGAGGGGCGGTTACGCACGGGTGTCTGGATTCCGTTTCATGCGAGTTCTGCGGGAAGGATCATACTCTCACGTCGTTCTGAAGACGAGTTGGAACGTCTGTTTCAGCAGCGGCCTCTGGAACGCTTTACCGAACAGACCGTCGTCAATGTTGCTGATCTGATTGCTTCTCTTAGGAGAGCACGCAAAGACGGTTATGCCATCACCCGGGGACAGACGCTCGACGGTTCTGCCGCAATCGCGGTCCCGATCTTCGATTCCGAACAGAAAATATGCGCTTCGTTGGGCATACTACTACCGGAGCATCTCTCGGGGGAGGAGGAGGCGCTTACCTTGCTCGGGCCGCTGAGGGACGGCGCGCGCGAGATGTCCCTTCGGAACGGCGCGTTGAATTACCCTTACGCGCCCCAGCAGTCAGACCAGAGCAATGCAGAATTATGAAGGTGCCCGCACAATAAGGATTGTATGATGGTCCGCCATTTGCATAAGCTCCTGCATGCATGGCCGTAGGCAAACGATAACTGGCGCTCCTGACGCACTCAGCTCGAGGTGCCGCTTCCGTCTGCGCACCGCACAATATGGAGCATGGATCGCATGGGACCTTACGTAGAGCGTCTTGAGGACAACGATGCTCTGCCCAAAGAGGCCGACGTGGTCGTGATCGGGGGCGGCATCATCGGTTCCTCAGCCGCGTTCTTTCTGGCCAAGAAAGGGCTTTCTGTCGCCCTCGTCGAGAAGGGACACATTGCAGGGGAGCAGAGCAGCCGCAATTGGGGCTGGTGCCGTCTGCAGGGCCGCGCCCTTCCGGAGGTGCCCTTGGCCAAGCATAGCCTTGCGACCTGGGGCCGGCTCGACAATGACCTCCAGGCCAATACCGGCTTCAAGCAGTGCGGCGGCCTCCTCCTGACCAAAGATCCGGCGGAAATCGCCAACTGGGAGCGCTGGACGGAACAGGCACGAGACTATCAGATTCCTGGCCGCATCCTGACGGCAACAGAAGTGCGAGAGATGGTGCCGGGGACGTCGGAGGCCTGGATCGCAGGATGGCACTCACCGACGTGCGGCCGGGCCGAGCCCTCCCGTGCGGCGCCCGCCCTGGCACGGGGCGCACAGGCGGCGGGTGCGACCCTGCACCAGAACTGTGCAGCCCGCGGCCTAGATATGACAGGCGGCCATGTTTCTGCCGTGGTGACGGAACGGGGCACCATCCGAACGAAGGCTGTGCTGGTTGCGGGCGGCGCCTGGACCTCCATGTTCCTTCGCCGCCACGGTGGCATGGCGTTCCCGCAGGCCGGCATCTTCGCCACCGTGTGCCGGACGTCTGCCGCCCCGCTGGTGTGCGATGCAACCACGGGCAGCGACGGCTTCTCATATCGGCGACGCGAGGACGGCGGTTACACCGTCGCGATGCGGGCGCGCGGGCGGGTGGAAGTGACTCCCCAAGCCTTGCTGCATGCCACGAAATTCCTGCCGTTGCTCGTCCAGCAGCGCAAGGCGGTCACGCTGGGTATCGGACGGTCCTTTTTCGAGGGGCCGCAGACCTTCGCCCGATGGGAGTTGGACGGGATCTCGCCGTTTGAGAGGATCCGGGTGTTGGACCCCGAACCCGACATGAAGATGGTCGACCGCGCCATGACCGGCTTCCGGGCCGCCTATCCTGGCCTAGGTGGGATCAAAGTCGAGCAGGCCTGGGCTGGCCTGATCGATTCAACGCCTGATTCGGTTCCTGTGATCTCGCCGGTCGAGGGGCTTGGAGGGGTACATATGGCTGCCGGGTTCAGCGGCCATGGCTTCTCTCTTGGGCCTGGTGCCGGGCATTTGGCTGCCGACCTGGTAGCAGGTGACCAACCGGCCGTGGACCCGCATCCATTTCGCCTGTCCCGCTTCAGCGACGGTACGCCGATCGTTCCAGGGCGCTGGACTTGATCGAACCCGACTTCATCCCCCTCCCTGGAGACCGAGCATGATCGATCCCGCGCCTTCGTCGGCCACCGCCACTTGCCAGGCTGCACACCAGTTCCGGCGACGCACCCTGTTGGCAGCAGGCGCTACTATTGCGGCGGTCGCCGGAATGGCGCCGCGCATCGTGCGCGCTGCTTCTAGCTCGGGCTCGCTTAACATCTTGCACTGGCCCGACGAAATTCCGGCCTCGGTTATCCAAGACTTCACGAAGGCTACGGGCATTAAGGTCAATGCTACCCCGTTCTCGCAGAACGAGGAGCTGATCAACAAGCTGCAGGCCACGGGCGGCGACGGGTTCGACCTGTGCATGCCGTCCCGGCCGCTCGCGCCCCAGTATCGCGACCTCGGGGTGCTGGCACCCTGGGACACTAACAAGATGAAGCTGGATGCGCTGATCCCGTCCATGCTGCAGCTTTCAACCAGCATTTGGACGTGGGACGGAAAGCTGTACCATGTTCCACACTGCTGGGGTTCCGAGGCGGTTGCCTGGCGGACCGATCAGACCACCCTCGACTACAAAACGCTCAGCTACGGCGAATTATGGCAGGACAAGTATCGCGGCAAAGTTCAGGGCCGACCATGGTCTTTGCTGCTTACGATCGGATTGTGGATGGACCACTCCGGACAACTGCCCAGCAATCGGATGTATGACACGTTCGAAACCCCGGACAAGTTCAAGGCGGTCTACGACAAGCTTCTGCCCTTCGCAGTTGCACACAAGCCCTGGATCAAACAGTTCTGGGACAGCGCTGACAGCACAATTTCCGGCTTCATGGAAAACGGCTGCGTTATCGGTGAAACCTGGGATGGCCCGGCGCTGCGGTTGAAGCGGCAAGAGAAGCCTGTGACATTTATGGCGCCGCAGGAAGGCGCGATAACCTGGATGGACGGATGGTCACTGACCCAGTCGGCACAGAACATTGACCAGGCCTATGCCTTCATCAACTACCTGCACGGACCGGCCGTGGCGGCTGCGACCAGCAACGGTTCCGGCTACAATCCGGTGGTGAAGGGAGCCGAAGAGCTGCTGTCCCCTGTACAGAAGCGCAATTACCAGGAGGCCTATCCGGCCGATGCGATCAACAAGGTCTGGACTGCGCGGCCGTCATCGCCTTGGTATCTCGATCTGCGGGCCCAGTACGCCGACAAGTTCAAAGCTGCTTAGCGTGATGCCTGAGCGCGCTACGTCTACGGACCGACTGATGCACCCGGCCCGCCGCATCCGATGACGGCGGAAGTTGCGCTGGAGGGGGTGACCGTCCGCTTCGGACCGTTCAAGGCAGTCGATGATGTCTCGCTAAGGATCGCGCCCGGGGAGTTCTTCAGCTTCCTAGGGCCATCCGGTTGCGGCAAAACCACGTTGCTGCGAACCATCTCTGGTTTCGTGGAGCCTACTGGCGGCACGCTGCGCATTGGGGGGAGGGACATGCGCGGGATCGGTCCCAACAAACGTCCAACGGCGCTGATCTTCCAGAGCCTGGCTTTGTTCCCACTGATGACCGTGATGGAGAACGTTGCTTATGGCCTGCGCGTGCGCGGCCATTCGCGGGCGGCGCAGCGGGCGCGAGCGGAGGAGTTGCTTCACGTGGTGGCACTGGGCGATCAGGGGAGCAAGCGCGTTGATCAGCTCTCGGGTGGCCAGAAGCAGCGTGTCGCCATCGCGCGAGCCCTAGCCGTGGAGCCCGAGGTACTCCTGCTCGACGAGCCGCTTTCTGCTCTGGACCTGAAACTTCGACAGCATATGCGCAATGAGTTGCGCGCGATCCAACGCCGGGTCGGCATAACCTTTATCTACATCACTCACGACCAAGGCGAGGCGCTGACCATGTCCGATCGCATCGGCGTGATGCGCGCCGGGCGGCTGGAGCAGGTTGGCACCGGAAGGGCATTGTATGATCAGCCAGAGACCGCCTTCGTCGCTTCGTTCGTAGGCGAGGCGAATGCGATGCCCGGGCTGGTCCGCGATGCCTCCGATGGTTACGCGGTTATCGAGACTGCCTTCGGTCCGCTTCAGGGCCGCAATCCCTCTGGCATGAAGGTCGGCGCACAGGCCGTGCTGTTCGTGCGGCCCGAGCGTCTTCTGCCGTATTCCACCGCAGTGTTTTGCCCCCAAAACCGCCTACAAGCCCGCGTCGCCGACCTGGCTTATGAAGGGCAGGTGACGCATGTCATGTTCAGTGCGGAAGGCGGCCGGTTGCTGGCGGTCTTGGGGCCGCGCGACGGGGAGCCGCCTGCGCCGGGTAGTGATGTCTCGTTGGCATTTGCCGCGCGGGACGCCGTAATATTGCCGCCGGCGTCCCAGGCATGATCTCGGTCGCAACCGGGCATCGATTGCTCGTAGCATTTCCCTTTGTTCTGGGCGTGCTTATCTGGGGCTGGCTGGCGTTTGAGCGGCGTGTAGCCAAGCTCCCGCCACGCCCAGGTTTTTTCCGTCGCAACGGATGGCCCGTTGGGATCTACCTGATGCTGGCGGTGGCGCTTTGGTTGCTCGGAATGGTCGTTCTGCCCCAGCTGTTCATGGTTGAACTATCGTTCAGACCGAAACTGCCCTTCAACCAGATCGGCGGCCCTAGGGATGTCTATACGCTCGAGAATTACAGATATTTCCTATTTGGAAGCACGACCTCGACAGAGAGCTGGAACGCCGTTCATCTTCGCTCCTTTGCGACAACTATTATGTCGGCGCTGTTCATCTCCGGCTTCAATTTGCTACTGTGTTATCCGATTGCCTTCTATATGGCACAAGCTGCAACAGGCGCTCAGCTCCGCCTGCTAATGCTGATGCTGATCGCGCCCTACTGGGTCAACGAGATCCTTCGCGCCTTCGCCTTTCGCGTTATCTTCGCAAGCTCTGGCCTATTAAACACGATGCTGCTTGGGGCTGGGTTCATCGTGGAGCCCATCGACTTCATCGGCCGCAACATCGCGCTATTTTCAGGCCTGATCTACGCCTACACGCTGCTGATGGTGTTCCCGCTCTATAACGCACTCGATAGCGTGGAAGCTGCACAGATCGAGGCGGCGCGGGACTTGGGTGCCCCGTGGTGGCACATCCACCTCTTCGTCATCGTGCCCGCCGCCAAATCCGGCATCGCGTCCGGCTGCACGCTGGTGTTCATGCTGGCGACTGGGGCCCTTGCAGCGCCTCTTGTGCTGGGTGGCCCTTCGGCGATGTGGTTCACCCCCATCGTGTACGACCGCTTCTACCAGGTGTTCAACTGGCCACAGGGCGCCGCTTACGCCTTCGTACTGTTGGTGGCATGCCTCATCGTCGTTGTTGCAGGCCTGCGCCTGCTTCGGCTCAACCTTACCGATGCTGCACGATGATGGCCCGAATAACCCGCGGAATGGTATCCGCCTACATAATGATGTTTTTTGCCTACCTTTTTCTCCCACTTGCCATCATGGCCATTCCTGCGTTCAACACGTCCTCGTATCCGCGGGTGTGGCCCTTCGACGGTGCCACGTTAGACTGGTTTGTTCGCTTGGCCGCCGACGAAGCAATGATTTACGGCCTGCGGAACAGCCTTTGGATTGGCGCTCTTGTGGTCCTGGTCTCGGTTCCAGTGGGACTTGCCGGGGCGGTGGTGTTGCAGCAGATCGATTCGCGCGTCCGGTCACTCTTTCATCTGGCGACTATCGCGCCCGTCCTGGTGCCCGGCGTCATCATCGGCATCTCGACGGTGATCTTCTGGCGGGAGCTGACGCTCTCCGCGGGCACAAGGGCGCTCTACAACGGCGTGTTCTTGACCGTGATGGGGCAAAGCAGCTTCATCTCAGCCTACTGCATGCTGCTGTTCACCGCACGGCTGCAACGCTTCGATCGGGCCCAGGAGGAGGCCGCGTTCGATCTGGGTGCCAGTAACACGCAGGTGTTCTTGAGCATCCTGCTTCCCTTCATGCGCCCAGCTATTCTCTCGGCTGCCGTGCTGGCGTTTCTATCAAGCTTCGAGAACTACAACACGACGACCTTTGCGATCTTGGCCGACCGCACGCTGACCACCGTGCTGGCCGGTCAGGTGCGACAGGGAACGACACCAACGGTCAGTGCACTCGCGGTTATCATCATCGCGGCCACAGTGCTTTGCTCGGCGGTGCTGGAATGGATAAATCGACGCCGGACAAGGGGCATTAAGGCTCATACGTGATCTTTCACCTCAACAGCAATGAGCCTCTGCCCCCCCAGGGAGACGACGCAACTCTGCCGCCCACGCGAGATCGACGTAGAACGGGACGCTTTCTCCATCGTTGAACTGCGCGGCAGTGCGCAGACGAACCGTCTCAGGCGGGAAGACTAGGCGTCCGCCCCCAGCCTGTGCAGCGATCTGAGCTTGGCAGGCGCGCTCGAGGAAGTAGATGTGGTCGAACGCCTCGGGGATTGTGCGGCCAGCCGCCAGCAAACCGTGATTTCGCAGGATCAGGGCACGGTGAGGTCCAAGGTCCTGCACGATGCTCTGCCGTTCCTCCAGGTCGAGTGCGATGCCTTCGTAGCCGTGGTAGCCGAGGTGGCCATAGAACTTCAGCGCGTGCTGGCTAATCGGCAGCAAGCCCTCTTCCTGGCACGACACCGCGATTCCTGCCTGCGTGTGGGTGTGAATAACGCAGGCTAGATCGTGCCGGGCGCCATGCACGGCGGAGTGGATCGTAAACCCCGCGGCGTTGACCTGCTTTCCTTGGTCGGCCTCATCCACGGGATTGCCCGCGGCATTGATCTTAACCAGGTCCGAGGCCCGCATCTCATCGAAGGCGACGCCATAGTGGTTGATGAGAAACTGGTCATCACACCCCGGTACGCGCGCGCTAACGTGGGTGTAAATCAGGTCTGTCATCCTGTGCTTTGCCAATAGTCGATATAGCGCAGCAAGGTCGCATCGAACCTGCCACTCGGCCTCTGCCATTGAGTGCTCAATGCTCATCCCGTCCATCAGATCGCCCCCTCCACGCTCGTCTCCATCAGTTCAGCCTGCGTGTCGTCGAGGGCGGCACGGATACGAGCTGCCATCTCGTTTATCTCATCGACAGTGATGATGAGTGGTGGGGAAAGCGCAAGCCGGTTGCCAACGACCCGAAGGATCACACCGCGCTCGCGGGCATGCCGCTCCACCATGAGGCCGACGGCCCCGGAATGTGGTGTTCGGAGTGTCTTGTTCTTGACGAGTTCGATGCCTCCGATCAGGCCGGCGCCAGAAAAGTCGCCGACCAGTGGGTGATCGGTAAGGCCGCCAAACGCTCGCAGGAAGTGTGGCTCCAGCAGCTTGACATGGTTTGGTAGGTCCATCTCGTCGTAGATACGCAACGTCTCTAACGCCACTGCGGACGCGACGGGATGCCCGGCATAGGTGAATCCGTGAACAAAAGACCCGAGCCGGTCACTCTGTAGCAGCATTGACTGGTAGATCCTGTCGTTCATCAACACCGCCGAGATCGGTTGCATTGCGGCCGACAGAGCCTTCGCACACGTGATGATGTCCGGCACGATCCCGTATGTTTGGCACCCCCACATGCTTCCTGTGCGGCCGAAGCCGCAGATCACTTCGTCGGCGACCATCAAGACGTCATGACGCCGCAGTACCGCCTGCACCTTCTCAAAATACCCGGCGGGAGGCGGCAGCGCGCCGGCCGCACCCTGAACCGGGTCGGCCCAGAAAGCTGCGATCGTCTCCGGTCCCTCGCGGAGGATCAACTCTTCCAGCGCCTCGGCCATACGCGAAGAGAACGTGTCCTCGCTCTCGTCATCATACCGATCGCGATAGTAGTGCGGGCATGCAGTATAGAGGAAACCGTCGAATGGGAGGCCGAAGCCTTTATGAAAGTCAGGTTTGCCAGTGAGGCTGACAGTTGCGCAGGTGGAGCCGTGATAGCTGCCCATGCGGCTGATGATCTTACGCTTCTCCGGCTTCCCTTGCGCATTCCAATGGTACCAGACGAGTTTGATCGCCGTGTCGTTAGCTTCCGAGCCGGAGCATTGCAGTAACACCTTGGACATCGGCACCGGCGAGATCTCCAGCAAGCGTTCGCTGAGTTCGATCGCGGCTGGGTGGGAAGCATGGCGGAATATCTGATAGTAGCCGAGGGTCCGCATTGCGTCGTAGGCTACCTTCGCCAACCGCTCGCTGTTGAAACCCAGCGAAGCGCACCAGAGGGCCGAAGCCGCTTCCATGTAGCGTTTGCCCATATCGTCAACGACCCAGATACCTTCCCCGCCCTCCATGATCGAAGGCCCGGTCTCCTCATGGCGTCGAAGGTTGGTCTGCGGATGGAGAACAGCTGCGATATCGCGTGCATGCAGGCTATTGGGTCGAAAATGGGTCATTTGTTATCCTCGATTGCTGTCCAGCCGTATTCGGCCTGGGCGACTAGCGGCGTGACGTAACCATCTGCGACGTCGGCCGCCACGGCGGCCGGATTGCGGGCCCCGGCCGGGCCATATCCGCCTGCGCCGGACAAACGCAGGCTCAGTACATCGCCACGGCGCAGTGTCCGGGTTTCTTTCGATTGCAACTCCTCGGCAGCGCCGTCGGGGTTGAGGATTGTCTGCGCCCGCCGCCCCTCCGCACCGCCGAATAACCCGTAGGGCGCCTTCAGGTGCCGGTCGCCTAAAAGGGTGACGACGGCTTCGTCTGCCAGCAGCTCGAGGTCCTTCCGCATCCCGCATCCGCCGCGGAAGGTCCCCACGCCGCCGGAGTCCG
>Ga0116226_10001758_pt1 | contig 18810 bp, 20 predicted proteins | sample S1TSphfallax_FD_89692 | JGI IMG/M metagenome (GOLD analysis project Ga0116226, IMG submission 89692) | Host-associated microbial communities from peat moss isolated from Minnesota, USA - S1T2_Fa - Sphagnum fallax MG | ecosystem: Host-associated > Plants > Peat moss > Unclassified | place: USA... | reverse complement strand
CGCTTCCATCGCCTGGGCGCCGATGGTCCGCACTGGGTTGAGCGCGTTGGCGGGGTCTTGTGGAACGAAGCCCATGGCGCGGCCGCGCAGCGTGCGGAAACGCCGCTCGGAGAGTTCCAGCACCTCGATCGCGTTGAACGTGACGTGGCCGGTGACACGGGCGCCGTCAGGGAGAAGCCGCAGCAACGCGCGGACGATGGTCGATTTGCCGGACCCGGACTCACCGATCAGCGCGAGGCTTTTGCCTTGGCCCAGCGAGAACCCGACATTGGTGACCACTTTCTGCGGCCCGTAGAACACCGATAGCCCGTCAACCCAGAGCAGTGGCGCCGGCGGCATTGTGTCGCAGCATGAGGGGATCGCCGTCAGGCTGTCTGGCGGAGCCATCGGCTGATCCTATTCACGGAGAGAACGGTACGGAAGACGCGTCGAGAGGGGTGCCGTCAGAGAAGGTCACGCCCTGCTTCAGGTGGAGGGTGAATTCCGTCGCGGTGTCGTTTTGCTCCCAGCTTTCGGCGATCCATGGGCTGACCTTACCGTCAGCGTCGACGTAGACGAGCTTGTCAGTCACGTGGCCCCAGATGTGGCCCTGAAAGCTGGAGATGGCGCTGTTGTTGGGAATCCAGGTGTCGCCGAGCGAGTCGATGAGGAAGGTGATGTCCCCGCCAGCGTTTGGGCTGACCGCACTTTGCGCCGGCGTGCGACCCGCCATCGTCACCAGAGCCGCGCCTGAGGTGGTGAGCAGCAGGCGGCGCCGAGAGAGGGAAGGCAGAGAAAGGCGTTCGGTCATAGAGACATCCTGATGCAGAACTATACGAGAAAAAGCGACAGCCCCTATGTTTAACCGATCTGCCTGAGAAAATTTTTCTGAATTGGATTTGCTTTGGAGGAGCACCACCTCCCGATTGCCGCATCTGCAGATGCGATATCCTCAAGCTCCTGCAATCTTGGAAGTTCAGATGGGTGAAGTGCGTGCGAAACCTATCGCTTTCGAGGCAAGTCAAGACTCCGAACCGTCGCGCGAGCAAAGGAAGATAAAGGGCACCCGCTGATAAACGCAGATAAGTAAGAATGAGACCTTGCTTGCCTTATCTGCGTTCATCCGCGTTCATCTGCGGTTCGGAATCTTTGCTGTCCTGATTGGGGGTAGGCAGCCAACCCATGATAACGTTCGCTCGCGAACGGCGTGACATCAGGCACCGGCAAGGGTAGTATACCGTGTCGGTAAAGGAGCCCCAACCATGAGCGCAGCCCTGCAGAGCCCAGCCATCAAGATCGTTCGCTCGGTCAAAGAAAGCGTCAGCCCGGCCGAATGGGAGGCCCGGGTGCAACTCGCCGCCGCGTATCGGCTGACTGAGATGTACGGCATGACGGAGATGGTGGCGAACCATATTTCTTGCCGCGTGCCCGGCGAAGACGGCCACTTCCTGATTAACCCGTATGGCATGCTCTACGAGGAAATCGATGCCTCTAGCCTGCTGAAGATCGACCTTGACGGAAACATTCTGTTCAATGCCACGGAATATGGCGTCAACCGCGCCGGGTTCGTCATCCACAGCGCCATTCACGCCGCCCGGCATGACGTCGATTGCGTGGCGCACACGCATACCCAGGCTGGTATGGCCGTCTCAGCAATGGAATGCGGCATCCTGCCGATCGCGCAATCCACCATGCGCTTCCTGCACGTTGCTTATCACGATTTCGAGGGCATCGCCGACGATGAGGGCGAGCGCGCGCGTCTCGTCGCTGATCTCGGTATGGAAAACGCAATGATTCTACGCAACCATGGGTTGCTGGTTTGTGGCAAGAGCGTGGGGGACGCGTTCAACCTGCTGTTCCGGATGGAGCGGGCCTGCCAGACCCAAATCATGGCCTTGTCCTGCAACACCAAACTGGTGTTCCCGCCGACCGAAATTGTGGAGAAGACCTACGCCAAGATGGCCGGCAAGCGCGAGCGCCTGCCGCATGAGATCAAGCCGGTCTCGCCCTGGGGCGCGCTGCTGCGTAAACTCGACCGGATCGACCCGTCTTACAAGAACTGACAACTGTCTGTGCCGGGCGGGATTTGGCCCTCTTGAGACGACTTTATTCATGGGTCGTCTTGAGTGAACGCCATGGGCGAGGCGCTCGTGCATACCCGGCGCATAACTGCCGACTCTTTTGTCTGAACGGGTGGCAAATAGGTTATACTGTGTGCCCTGCACACGCTCTGGTTGTCGCTGAGGGTTTGCCGGAAGATCCCTGTTTTCAACCCGACAATGAGGAGCGGCTAACCCATGAATGGCCGGGGTCACCGGCCGAATGAATCCGCTCTGACATAACCTTTTTCGAAACAGCGTTCGGCGGCGCCGTGTTCGCCGTCGGTTCGATGTCGTTCATTGGCGCTTTGCCGATTGACGGGTACGATAATACAGCGGCCTGATTTTTGTAGAATGTAGTCCGCCGTTTTGCCGACCCCCCGCCGTTTTTGGCCGCAAAGCGCCGACCGATGAAAATCGCTATCACGGTCGCATAGTCGTTTAGGCAAAAGGGAATGGCCCGGGGAAGGACCCGATCGGAACGAAGTGCGTCACTAGCCCCGTATTGGGCGCCCATCGATGGAGCAGAAACGCCGGCGGTTCGATGAACGACGCGGCTTCTGCCTTGGGCCAAAGGCGAAGCGCAATGGCCGTTGTCGTGCTCGGGGCGGTGCAAAGCATGGTTCCGCCGAAGCGAAGCTGCATAAAGCGATGGATGTGACCGCAAACAACGCGTTCAACCGTTGGAAAGCGCGCGAGGATTGCCGCCAGCCTGTTGCCCCGTCGACACAAATACGCGTCTATATAAGGGATGCCACTTTCAAAAGGCGGCTGGTGCATCATGATCATCGTTGGCCGCTCTGGTTCACGCGCCAGCGCATTTTCAAGCCAGCCAACGACGTCGTCATCCATATCCCCGTGGTGCTGCCCTGGAACCGTAACGTCTAGGCCAATAACTCTCACCGGCCCATGTTGGTCGGCGACGAAATGCAATGGACCCACTTTTGGCAGGTAGGCATGATCGCCAAAGCTCTGACGCAAATTCTCCCGATCATCGTGGTTGCCCGGAATGAGCAGGAGCGGCTGCGCAATCTTGGCAAGGAAGTCGCGCGCGACGACGTATTCAGCTTGCGTGCCCTCATCCACGAGATCGCCGCTTAAAATCACCAGGTCAGGGCGGGGAAACATGCTGTTGAGCTGACTGACCGCCGCCGCGAACATCGCGTTTGAATCGGCGACGCCCTTATACAGGGCGCCACGAGGGCGGAGATGAGGGTCCGAAAGATGAGCGATAAGCATTTTTTGTGATTCGTACGACTTTGGAAAAAGGTTACCGGTAGGCAATCGTATAACCAAGGCGTGGTGCCACGAAAGGTCGTCGGCACTTCTTCACCGAAGCGCCCACCGAGCAACCGCACCTCGTTCGACCGGTGCACCCCGTTTCTATCGATTTTGATAGCAAAATCAACGGAATTGCTGATCGCTGTCAGCCCGGAGAGAGCGTCTCCAGTTCGTCCGCTAGAACCGCGAGATCGCGTGAGAAATGGTAAGTTTCCAACCGGCGAGTGGTCAAAAGGGCACTGGACGGCTCTTGCTACCCTGGTTGTAGCGCTTCCACGACAGGTCCCAAGGTTATTGCAGGCAGGAACGACAACGACCCGACGATCACAACCGTTGCTAAGACCATAGCTGCGAACAGCAACGTGTCATCCGGTAGCGATCCCGCAGTGTTGGCTAGACGTGGTTGGGCGGCCAATCGCCCCGCCAGCAACAGAGCAATGGCCCCCGTTGCGAACCGCCCCGCGAGCATGGCGATCGCGGTTGTTATATTGTAAAACACGCTGTCGGCGCTGAGCCCGCCCATCGCCTGCCCATTGGTGGCCATTGACGAGGCATAGGCAAAAATGACTTCCGTCAGCCCGCGCGGCCCGCTGTTGGTTGTCAATCCTGCCAGCCCGGCGCTGGTGGTCAGCGCCAGTGCTGTCAAAGTAAGAACAACGCACGGAGTGAGCAAAATATAGAGCGCAATGAGTTTTGCCTCTCCTGGACGAAGCTGCTTGCCAAGGTAAGCCGGCGTGCGACCAATCATCAGCCCGCCCAGGAACACTGCGACCAGGGCCACGATCACCATGCCATATAATCCGCTGCCGAGACCGCCAAAAACGATGTCACCCAGGAGCATGCCCATCAATGGTACCAGCACGCCAATCGGCTGGTACGAGTCCGGCATGGAGTTGGTGGAGCCGGTCGCACCGTTCGAGGTGACCAACTCTGTCAGCACAGAATCGCCAATGCCGAAACGCACCTCCTTGCCTTCCATATTACCGCCGACAACATGCAGTGCGGCGAATTCCGGCGGGCTCTGCTGCTCTGCGACATCGCACACAACCAGGCCGACGACGAACAGCGCGACCATGACCATAAATAGGGCAAAGCCGGCGCGGGGCCGACCGGTCATCTGGCCAAACGTCGCCGTCAATGACGCAGGCACGATGGCGATTGCCAGCATTTCCAAGAAATTGGTCAGCGGGGTGGGGTTTTCATAGGGATGGGCGCCATTGGCGTTAAAGAAGCCGCCGCCATTCGTGCCGAGGTTTTTGATGAATTCCAGCGCTGCCACCGGCCCCTGCGCAATTGTTTGCACCTCGCCGGCGAGCGTATGGGCCTGCGTGTAGGGCGCCAGATTGAGCGGCACGCCCTGCCAGATCAGCATCAGGCTGCCGATAAAGCTGAGCGGCAGCAGCACCCACAGAGTGGCGCGCACGAGATCCACCCAGAAATTTCCTAAGCCTGCTGCATCTGTGCGGGAGAAGCCACGTATGAAGGCGATTCCGACGGCGAGGCCTGCGGCACCAGCCAGAAAATTTTGCGAAACAAGACCCAGGAGATCGATGGCATAATGCAGAGTTGTTTCGCCCGCATAGGCCTGCCAGGTGGCGGTGGTTGCAAAACTGATGGCCGCGTTGCCCGCCAGATCAATACTCATCGGCGTTGTCAAATAACCCGCGGCCGGCTCGCCAGGTAAAAGCGATTGGACAAGAAAAAGGGCAAACAACCAAATTGTTCCAACTGCGCCGAACAGCACAAAACACAGTATGTATTCGCCAGCCGGCATCTCTTTTTGTGAGTTGACGCCAAGAGCCCGAAAGAGCAGGGCTTCGACAGGCCGGCGGATCGGATCGAAAAAAACGCGCTTGCCTTCAAACAACGCCGCCAGATAAAGCCCAAGCGGTCGGGCGCAGGCGATCACCAGAGAAAGGAAAACAAAATATTCAAGCCAGCGCATGATGCAGCCTATCGTTTAGCAGCGACGGTCGCTTGCCCAAGTGCGAAATTAAGCGAAAGCACAGACACACGAGGCTGGCCCAGGAACCCGAATTGCCGCGCCTCGGTATGGGCCTCCACCAAATCGCGAACCGCGCCTTCGCTCAGTCCACGCGCGCGGGCTATACGGGGGATCTGCAAGGCCGCATTTTCTGGCGTGATATGGGGGTCAAGCCCGCTTGCCGAATTGGTGACAGCATCGACGGGAATGGCATCGCTCGGCGCCAGTCCGTTTTCCTTGCGGTATTCTCGGGCATATTGGGTCACCAGGTCGACGAGTTTGCGATTGTACGGCCCGAAATTGGTCCCGCCTGACGCGGTTGCGTCGTAGCCGTTGCCAGCAGCCGACGGCCGTGGGTGGAAATATCCAGGCGCCGAAGCCCCCTGACCGATCCACGCTGAGCCAACGACAACGCCGTCGCGCACGATTAGGCTACCGGCCACTTGGTCGGAGAAAAACCGCGACCCGAGGCTGAACAGGGCGAGCGGGAAGAGACAGCCAGTGATAACGGTGAGCAATAACAATCCGACAAGGGCCGGTCGAAGATTGACACCCAATCGAGCCCCCAAAATTTGGCGCGCAGACAAAGTCTTCGGCTGGAAAGTGGGTTCATCCGACATATTCTACCCGCTGTCACCTGAAAATTTTCTGGCGCAAATGCCACAAACAAGATGCCGAAATTGGTCGACCTCGAAATACGGCGTTCGCGCAGAAGCAATATCTGAGCAGATATGAGCGAAGGGTGGTAAAAATGCCGTCGGCGTTTTGGCTGTATTGTGTAAACAGCTTATAAGTGGTGCCCTTTGCCACGCACCACCATCACGGCTAAGCCAAAGCGCCAAGTCAAGAGGACACCAAAAATTGATACGATTGCCCTTGCGGCTGCGATCGTTTGGCTATGCCCTGCGCGGCGGGTTCTTGGTGCGGCCGCTGGTCATTGCCATCACCCTTGGGATTTGCGGGGCGGTGCTGTCCTCGGCGGAGGAAAGGGCGCCGGTCATGGCGGCCTGGGTGCCCAGCACATTGTTCCCCTCGCATGACGACCCACAGGTGGCGCAGACGATCCTGAGCGTGATTGCCACCTCAATCATGACGGTGGTGTCAATCGTTTTTGCCATCTTGCTGATGACACTCACGCTCGCATCCATGCAGTTTTCACCGCGTATCCTGATCAGCTTCGTGCGCGATCAGGGCACGCAATGGACACTCGGTATATTCCTCGGCACATTTTCATATTGCGTGGCCGCGCTCCCGGCGGCCCGCGCGATGCCCCAGCCATTTGCGCCGGTGGCGACCGTGGCCGGCGCCATGCTGCTGGCGCTACTCTGTGTCGGCTGGCTGCTGTTCTTTATCCATCACATCTCTCAGTCGATCAGCGTCAATCATATCGTGGACCGCATTGCGCGCGAGACGGAGCTGGTGATTGACGAACTCATGCCCCATCGCCGACACGGCTTTTACCAGGCGCCGCCACCCATCCCGGTTTCGCGGGAGCCGGAGTTCCCGATCCTGAACGAAGTGTCGGGCTACATCCGCTTCATTGATACCAATCGGCTGATGAATTTCGCCCGCGAGCACCATTTGTATGTGCGTGTCACGCGCCGGGTTGGCCATTTCATACCGGCCGGCGTACCCTTGCTGATGGTCTCGCGACGCGCCCGGATCGATCGCGATCACGCCGTGGCGTTGACCGGGGCTTTCGACATCGGCCCCATGCGCACTTTGCAACAAGATGTGGAGTTCGGCGTCATCCAGATTGTGGACATTGCGCTGCGTGCCATTTCACCTGCCGTGAACGACCCCAGCACGGCGATCAGCTGCATCGACCAACTCACCCGCATCCTCATCCGCTGGCTTGACCGCGTGCCGCCGGACTCGCTGCTGTTCAATCCGCCGCATGTTCTGCGCGTGGTGTTGCCGTGGATCGACCTCGAAGAGCTGCTCGACACGGCCATTGAGCAAATTCGCGCCTACGCCCGCAACGACGCCGCCGTCAGCCTGCGGCTGTTGCGGTTGGTGCAAGACATTGCGAGCACTGTCGAAAACGATGCGCTCCGCGTGTGCATCACCGCGCGCGGCACCCGGATCGTCGAAGGCTGCCGTGGCCGTCTGCCACAAGATGATCTCGCTCGACTGGAGGCCCGTCTGGCGACCATCCGTGGCTCGAAAAGCCTAAGCGCCACCTAACGCAGAAGAAAGCGGTTACGTGTCAGGTCAATCGGGTCGGGTCAAGCTATCTTGCAGTTCGGTAATAAGGTGCTTTGGGTCTCGCGTGAGGCTTTGAATGCGGATGGCGGGTGCGCCGGCCTTCGGTCCGGGGCTGAAGGTCATTTCAGCACCGCGGAGAACCAGTGTGGTGTCAAAGTCTCCGATGCGCGGGAAATGGTCGTCCCCACCAAGAGCGACCGCGGCACGTTTCACTTCTAGGCGACGATCGGCGGATGCCCGAATGCCAATGTCCTGTCCGGCGCCGTCCTTCCCATCATTGAGGTGCCAGGACCCCACCCACGTGTCCCAGGGAGCGCCGGAGAGCGGCTCGCATCGTCGCCGCGCGCCGTGGTCAGAGCGGAACGAGGCAGCCAGCCCTCAGTGGGCAAGTCATGCGTTGGCCCAACGGTGAAGATCGCTTGAACCCAGTCATCAGAGGACGCCATCGTCACCACCTCGTCCCCGGGAAGCAGAAACGCAGTTGCCACGCAGGCGGGTGATTTGGATTGATAAGATATATGGCGGCAGCTCTGCCAACGATAGCAATTGGAGCAGACAACAAGTCACAAAGGGACGACATCATGGATGCTTGCGAAGGCGCACAACGGGCGGCATTGGCGCGTATCTCAGCATCCGGATCACGCAGCCAATCAATAACGAGGTCAGCCGGCAGTCGACACGAAAGCTGAGCCGCAACGTCAAGGGCTTGACTTTGCCCAGAACCCACGACTCCTTTGTCCGCGATGAGCCGCGTCACGGTCGCGCGCGCCGCGGGGCCGCCAATCGTTACAAGACCTTGCAATGCGGCCATCTGTTCCAGCACCGCCTTTTGCTGGCCGAAGCCCTTAAAACGACGGCAAAGTGCCTCAAGTGCGGGCACATCCGCAACCAGATGACGTCGTCCAGCTTCACCGGCAAGCGCGTGACAATCCGTGAGATTGGCGCAGGGCAGCGCCTCGACCAGCGCCGCATCCGAAAGCATGTCGGCCGCCGTACGCGATCTCACATCCGGCGCTATCATGCGAGCGTCCGTGGATGTTTCGGAAAACAGGTCCAACTGACGATCGTCAGCCATCTGTCGTATTTGCCGCAGCCCTCAGATCAAACAGCCGCCCCCAGCTGCGGAGCCGCCGCCCTTCCACGCCGGCCAGCGCCAAACACTTCCACAATGTGGTCGCGACCGTGTCGAAGACTGGCACGCCAAGCGCGCCCTCCAATTCCGCCGCGAGCGGTGCAGCCGCCATGTTGGTGCACATCACCGCAATCGCGTCGGGCTGTGCCGCCGCTACTTCGCGGACCATGCTTGCGATGGTGTCATCGCTCGTCTCCGCGAACGCAAAATTATCCTGCAAGCCGAGGCAGCGCTCCGCGACGCAGTCGATCCCGAGCGCGCGGTAGTTGGCAATAATCCGGGCCTGCACCGCTGGCAAATAAGGGCTGACCAACCCAAAGTCTTTTGCACCGTAGACAGTCAGTGCTTCGTTGAGCGCCAGCACCGCGCTGGTGGCGCGAATGCCGGTTTTCGCAGTTATTGCTTGGCAGAGAAGCCGGTCGCGGTCGAACCCGAGCCAACTGGATGAGGTGCCGTTCCAGCCAATAACATCGACCCGCGCATGGGCGAGCAATTCCGCCGCGGCCAGAATCGTCGCGGTTTCAAATTGTGCGTCAGAGTGCTCTGACAGGGCAATCTCGGTGACCGGGAAGCGCGTGGCGTGAAGCGAGATTTCGGGCAGCCCCGCCAGCATCGCTTGGCTCACCGGCTCAAGCACGGTGTTAGAAGACGGCGTCAACATGCCGATGCGCACGCGCCTCACGACAGCACCGCTTCCGTCGCCATGGTCTGATCAGATGTGACCGAAGGCAGGGCCGCCGCCTCGCCGCGCAGGCGTGATAGGATAAAGCGCTTGTAGTCATTGAATCGCGGGCTGGTCACGTCGCGTGGTCGGTCAAGGTCGAGTGCCAGCAGCGCATCGATGCGCCCGGGGCGCGCAGACATCAGCGCCACATGGGTGCCCAGCGTCAGCGCTTCATCGATACCGTGGGTGACGAACACTACAGTGCCGCGGTGACGCTGCCAGATGCGCACCAATTCGCTGTGCATCTCCATCTTGGTCTGCTCATCCAAGGCGCCGAACGGCTCGTCCATCAGAATCACGCGCGGGTTCATCAGCAACACACGCGCGATGCCAACGCGCTGGTTCATGCCGCCCGACAACTCTGACGGGTGGTGGTTTTCAAATCCGGTCAACCCGACCATGTCGATATAGGTTTGTGCCGCCGCGCGTCGGGCTGCCCGGTTGGCGCCCTTGAGGCGCAAATAAAAGGCGACATTCTCCCATACCGGCAGCCAGGGCATCAGAGTCGGTTGCTGGAACACCATGCCGCGCTCGGCGCCGGGGCGCGTCACGGGCTCACCGGCAACAAGCACTGTGCCGGTGCTTGGCTGTTCGAAGCCGGCCAGCATGTTGAGCAGGGTCGATTTGCCACAGCCGCTCGGGCCCAGCAGGCAAAGAAAGTCGTTTTCCCGCACGGTCAGGCTGACATCGTCGAGCACCGTCATTTCAGCCCCGGTGCGGGTGTTGTGAAAGCGCTTGCTGACGTGCTCTATCGTGATGGCGTCCATGCTCAGCGCCCTCCGCCTTGAACGGTCATGCCCTTTTGCCAGCGTAGCACGCGGCCCATCACGCCTTTGATCGCGAGGTCAGACAGGAAGCCAAGCAGACCAATGCTCCCCATCGCGGCAATCACCAAGTCGAAGCGAAAGAAATTGTAGGAATCCCAAAGCACGTAACCAAGCCCGCTTTTCACGGCGACCATCTCCGCCGTGACCGTCAACATCCACGCACTGCCGATGCCGATGCGCAGCCCGGCGAAGATCGAAGGCAGGCATGCCGGTACGACGACAAGGCGCAGCAACTGCGCATTGCTGCCCCCCATCATGGTGCCCGCGCGCACCAGGTTGCGGTCACACAGGCGAACGCCAAGAATGGTGTTCATCAAAATCGGAAAGAAGGCGCCCAAGAACACCAAAAAAATCGCCGGTTTGTTGGCGATGCCGAACCAGATGATCGCCATCGGAATCCAGGACACCGGCGGAATCGGGCGCAACACCTGCAACGTCGGCTCAATCGTCGCCTCCGCAATGCGTGACCAGCCGATGGCAATGCCCAGCCCAATGCCAACGATGGCGGCCAGCCCAAAGCCGCCCGCCACCCGAAGGCCGCTCGCTGCCGCGTCAAACGCCCACGTGCCGCTATAGCTCTGCGCATCGCCGCTATACGCGAATATCCAATCGCCCCAGGCCGCAAAAACATCCGATGGCGGCGGCAGCAATGCGCGCGGCAGCACGCCGCTGCGTGAAAACCACTCCCAGATGACAAGCAACAGCACCGGCACCACCAATCGTAAGAGGCGGCCGCCGACCGGGCGCCGGCCTGGCGCAGACACACGAGACGTCTGCACAACGGTGGCGCTGCTCACCGCTTAACCCCCCAAATCGTGCTCAGACTTGCCTGTGGCTTTCTCCAGGAATTGGTAATCAAGGTTCTTCGAGACGGCCTCGCTGTCATCGTGGCTGATGTAATGCAGCTCGTGCATCAGCTTGGCGATCGCCACGACCTGCGACCGCGGCATGTCCACATTTGGATAGAGATTGGTGATCGCCGCATCGGCGATGGTGGTGTCCAAGCCGGTGACTTTGGTGATCGTTGCTGCCCATTTCGCGTGGTCTGCGGTGATCGCCTGGTTCACTCGGCCAACCGCGTCAACCACCGCCTGTACCTCGGCCGGATGCGCTTTGATAATTTCTGGGCGGGTGAGGATAACATTAGCGAGGTTGCCGCCGGCCTGGTCATAAGGATACTCGAAGAAATCCGCGGTTTTGCTAAGGCGCATTTCGCTGGCGAAGGGATCGACCGAGCAGATCAACTCTACGGCGCCAGTGCGCAGCGCCGTACTATGGGTGGCTGGGTCGGAAATGTTGGTAAACGTCACGTCTTTATCGACGATTATGCCATGCCCGGCCAGCACCCCGCGCATGTCGAGATCCTGCGGGCTGCCGCGCGAAGCCGCAACGCGGAATGGCTTGCCCTCCGCTTTGTATTTCGCAACCAACGCCGCCAACCCCGCCCAGTCCCCCGGCACCACACCTAAGCCGGGGCGCAACAATATCTGCGACCCGCCGCCGATCTGGCCCGAGACGGCAACGAGGCTGAGCCCACGGTCCAGCGCGGTGATGTAAGCAACATAGGTGACCTGTGCGATGTCGAGGCTCTGCGACAACAGGGCGGTCATCACATCATTGCCGTTGGTGAACACGGTGGTCTTCACGGTCACGCCCTTGGCGTAATCCGGCAGCAGCACCAGCGGCACGCAATGCGCGCACTTGGCCATGCCGAAGGCCACACTTGGTTCCTCCGCGCGGGCAGAAACTGGGCTGAGCAGACCCAGGAAGACAAATATGGGCAGAACAGCAAGAAAAATGCTTCGCATCGGTTTTGTCTCGACTGCTGATGGCAGGGAACCAGCAAATGGCGTACCAATTGCATTCTTAATGCAAAATACGGCATTGCAAAAAGGCGGATGACCTGTTGATTACAAATCCGGCAAATGGGCTCGGGGCTGATTTGATCATGGGCGCCGAGATGTCGAATGAGGGCGCGCAAACCCGATCTAGCCCCACGCTTGAGCGCCAATCCCTGCATGACCGGCTCATCCCGCTCTTGCGCGACATGATCTTGGTTGGCGCGTTGCCGCCCGGCGAGGCACTCTCTGAGGCCGTCTTGTGTGAGCGCTTTGGGGTCTCACGCACCCCGCTGCGCGAGGCGCTGAAGGTGCTGGCATCGGAGGGGTTGGTGGAGCTACGCGCCCACCGCGCCCCGCTGGTCACCCCTGTCGCGCTCGAGGAGGTGCGCGCCACCTTTGTTGTGCTGGCGCCGTTGGAGACATTGGCCGGGCGTCTGGCCACCGAGCGCGCGACAGAGGCGGAGCACGCGGCGCTCGGGACGTTTCACGCCCGGATGATTGCGGCGTTTGAGGCCGGCGACCGCGCGCGTTACCTTCGCCTGAACCATAGTTTCCACCTGCAATTTGCCCGCTTCAGCGGCAACTCCGTGCTGATGTCCACCATCTCGTTACTGCAAGACCGCATCTTGCGCGCCCGCGCGGCGGCCAACCGCGACCTTGGGCGCTGGCATCAATCCACGCAGGAACATGAGGCGCTGCTCACGGCGTTCTGCCACCGCGATTCTGATCTTGTGGCCAGGCTGCTGGAACAGCATTTGGCCCAGACCGCTACCGCGGTTATTGCGGCGCTGACGCAAAGGGAGCCGAGCCGATGAGCCACACTTGCGATCTGCTGGTACAAGCCGGCCTGCTGATGACGCTGGACGATCATGGCACAGTGCAGACCGACGCCGCGCTGGCAATCAGCGGTGGCCGCATTCTGGCCACCGGCCCGCGCGCGGCGATGGCGGCTGCGTGGCAACCCGCCCGTCGGCTTGGTTCGGATCAACATTTGGTCATGCCGGGGTTGGTGAATACCCACAACCATACACCGCTCACATTGGTGCGCGACATGGTGGAGGATGCCGGCTTCGCCCCTGCTTACTTGCCCAACGTGCCACAAGGCGACGCGTTTTCTGAAGAAGATGCCTATTTGCTCGCACGCCTCGGCGCATAGGAGCTACTGCGTTTCGGCTCCACCACCGTGGTTGATTTCTATCGCCACCCCGCCGCCCTGGCCCGCGCTCTGCAGGAGGTTGGGCTGCGCGGCTTTGTTGGCAGCCGCATCATGGACGTCGACGCCACTCGTCTCGGTCACGGTGAACGGCGCCACGACCCAGCGCTTGCCGCGACCATGCTGGCCGAGGCCGCCGCCTTCGCCGAAGCCTGGCGCGATCGCGACGCACTCATCACCCCTGTGCTCGGCCCGCACGCACCAGACACCTGCTCGCGTGCGCTGCTGCGTGAGGTGGGCCTACGCCGAGGAGCATTGCTCGCAAGCGGCGCTGTCGACCCTCTCCAGCACGACAGGGTTAAGTCGCGTATAACGGTACACCGTTTCATGTCAGGGGCTAGGTGGTCTTGCGGATGTAACCGTAGCGCAGATTGCTCGGCTCGGCGCCCTGCTGAAGATAGTCCTGCTTGATCATGGCAAAATGATCGGGTGTCGCCAGCTCGGCGTGATGGTCGTAGCCGAAGATGCGGAAACCGTTCTCAGCAAAAATGCCGCGCTTGACCTTACCGTCGGGCGGTCCGAGCGGGGCGAATCCGAAGGCTTTTTGCATGTCTTCCGGGATTTCGAGCCGGCGCAGACCCTCGATCTGCCATTGCGGCGAACCCGTCCAGACCGCATCGGTTCCCCAAATCACGTGATCCGCACCCAGGCCGCGCACCAAAGTGCCCATCAACGCCGCGGCCAAACGCGGTTGCGCCACTGACGTATAGGCGAAGAGTTGGCCAAGATCGCCGTAGACATTGGTGACGCCGTATTTTTCTGGGATTTCGGCGAGGTCGCTCACCCAGGAGCTGCGGCCGGTCTTTTCCCATTCCGCCATCGCCTCGGCCGGTGAGCCACCGACGTGGCGATAACCTGAATGGTAGACAACGAAGTTAAGCTGCGGCCAGTCTTTGGCTGCACGCCCGACATCGCTGACATCGACATAAGGGCGCAGGTTTGGTACCAGCTTCTCGACCGACGGCGGAAATAAGCCCTTGTGAATACAGACGTTGCAGACACCGGATTTCACGAAACGCTCATAGGCCGGGTACATCAGTTGCTCATCGTCGAGACGCCAGGGATAGTGGCTACTGTCCTTGTGCGTATTATCGCCGATCGTATAGCCTTTCCAGCCATCGGGCCGCAGATCGGCGATGGCGTGGTCGATGCCTTCGAGCCATCCGGGCTGGCCGGGAACGATGGTGTAATGCGCGAGCAGGCGCCGGGCGCCGGCCTGGGTATTCACCTTATCGCGGGTCTGGAACACCATGTCGTTGGTGAGAAACCAGTCCTCCGGCACGTCAGAGGGCGAGTTGGTGAGCAAGGCAACCTTGGTGTCACTATCAAGGAAAATTTCCTTGAAGTAGTTCTCGAATTTTAGGTCGGCGATGGTTTGCTCGCGATCACCGAGGCCTTTGTTCCAGCCGGCTTTGCCGACCGAGGCGCGCATCGCCACGAAGTTGGTGAGCCTTGTGTCGTCGCGCAGGAAATGCGTGTGCGCGTCAAACACTTGTTGCCCCTGAAGAGCGATGGCACGTTGCTGGGCAAGTTCCGGGGTGGCGGCTTCCGCCTCGCTCACGTCGAACAGCCGGCCATAGACTTGGTTCATGGCAAGAAAGGCGGCGGCCATGCCGGACGCGGTCTGGAAGAAGCGGCGGCGGCTGATGTTTTGCTTCGCCGCCAGCCGATCGGCCATATCAATCAGCCGGGCCTCGACCTGCTTTTGCTGGGCGTTTTGTGGCTCAGGAAAATACTCGTCGCTGGAGACAATCTGGGTCGGCACGGGCGAGGGGAAGGCCGCCTCTTCCGCGGGCAATAACTGGCTCAGCTCGTCATCACTGAGGAAACCCATAACGACACTCTCCCGCTTTTCGCTTACACTTGCACGGTTTTCGGCATGGTCAGAAACGCGTGCATCACGTGCCAAAGACCTTCGCGATTGAGGCTCAGGGTGATGGCATGGGCAGCACCGGCGATTTGCGCGTATTGCTTGTCGGGGTGTGGTAGTTTGCTGAAGAAGTCGAGCAGGTCTGCCTCGCTGGCAATGCCGTCGTACTGGCCGCGCACGACGAGCACGGGCACCGGCAGTCTTGCCGGGTCGATGATCGGCAGGTTGGCGGTCATGTCCAAATAGGTGCCGGTGGGCACGCTGTCGCCGAACGGAATTTCCGCTGCGGCCAGCGCCTGTGCGACGCGTTGATCGGACGTGCCAGGCTTGTCGCGCGTAAAAATGCTCAGCAGCATGTCTTCACCACGCGGCCGGCGCGTATGCGTGCGGTAATACTCCATTTGTTCAGCGCGCTTGTCGAGGGTGGGGGAGCCTTTGCCGGTGTAGGTGAAAGCTTCCAGCACCAGGCGCTCGACACGGGCGGGCTCAGCCGTGGCGAAGGCGGCGGCGCGCAGTGCCCCGCTGCTCTCCCCCATGAAATGGAACTTGCTCACCCCGGTCTCGCGTGTCACCAGTTCGGTGCCGATGCGCAGGTCTCCCACGCCCTCGTGAATATCGGAGCTGACCCCTGAGCTGCCGGAGCGGCCGTACCCGTCGAAATCCATCGTCCAGACGTCAAAGCCGGCGCGGGCGAAGACATTCATCAGCGAGTATTCGCCGGCGCCGGGCACGTTGAGATCAAAGCTGGGGCGGGAGGAAACGGAGGAGCCGTGAACCAGGAACAGCACGGGCAGAGGCGGCTGACTTGCCCCCGGCGCCGTCAGTCGTTTGCGATAGAGATAGAGGGCAATGGCGCCCTTTTTTGCCTGATATTCGGCGGTCCAAAAGGGCTCGGCGGCTGCCACCGGAACCGCAGCAGCGGCGGCGGTGAGGGGCAGCCCGAGAATGACGCTGCGCCGCGAGGCTCCCAGATTCTGTGCGAGATCAACCATTGTTCCTCCTTATCGTGCGAGCCCGCGCAATGACGCTGGCTGGCCGGGCAAGGCGAGTGTCACCTTGGTGTCCGTCAGTTTGCCGTCAGTCATACGAAAAACTTGCAGGTTTTTGTCGATGTAGTTGCCAATATAGACATACTCGCCACTTGGATTGAAAGCGACGCCTTCTGGGAGCGCGCCAAGCGGCAGGCGATTGACAAGCTGTAGTGCACCGCTGGCATCGATGCGTAGCAATGCCGCCTCCCCATTTCGGGTATAGCTCCAATCCGCTTGCTTGTTGCCAGAGCCAAGAAGCAACGGTGCAACGGCCCAATGTCCGTCTGGCGATATGGCGAAACCTCCTGGGCCGGCCCCAGCGGTCGATAGCGAGATGACATGGGGATGTGGCCCAGCCATGTCGATGACCGTCAGAGCGTCAGCGTTATTGCCGCCGGCGCCGGTGCTGCTCGCAATCGCGTATTTTCCGTCAGGCGTAATGTCAATATTGTAAGGATTGAAAGCAGCTGGAATATCGAGGCTCTTGTCATATGACACATTTTGACCGTCAATCGTCAGCACAGCTACTTTATTGGCAAGGTTCATCACGGCAAACGCGCGTTTGCCGTCCGGCGTAATAGCCACGGCTGCAACCTCATTCCCGGTGGGAATTTCGCTGAGTACTTTGACGGCTGTGCCGCCAATCGAAAGGGCGGTCACGCTTTTGCCGGCGCGATTGGCAATTAATGCCAAATTCCCTTGACGGGAAATCGCAAGACCAGATGGTTGCTTATGCACCGTCACGGTATCAATTAATTTGGGCGGGTTGGCGACGAGGTCGATAACATACAGCCTGTTATCCGGCTGTGTCTTCCAGACCGCGCCATCCTGGACCGTTACCACGGAATTGGCCACCAGACCGAGCCGACCATCTGGTGTAATTTGCAGGTTGGTTGGCGGTCCTAACAAGGAGTTTGTCAGCTTCAGGCTGGCGCGGATGCTGGGATGCGCGGGGTCCGACACGTCCATAACCAGCACAGCGTCATCGCCCGGCTGCACATTGGTTTGACCCTCGGGTGGATAAGCGACCTTGGAATCGAGCCCGATCAGGATATCGGTTTCCGCAGCACTCGCTGGCGCTTGCCACACGGCGCTCCAAGTTACCACGCAAGCAGCGATCATCATCCGCGCTACGGTCATTCTGCTCTCTCCCTAAAGCCCGCCGGTTTGCCCGGTGTTGGCATTAGCAAAGAGCCTAGCAACGTTTTGGCACGTCTGAAAGCCCGAAAAGACGCATTCGGCGGCGCCGCCTCGCAGCAACGCATCTGAGAACACGCCGCCCAGCACCCCGCCGGCGAAGCCGTAAATTGCGGGAATCGAGGCGACGAGTCCGGCCTTCAAAATCGACATGCCGCGCTGCTGCACGAGATAGACGGGAAACCATGTCAGGAAGAAATAAGTCAGCGTGCTAATGCAGTACTACCCGAGGAAGATGCCCAGCATCATCCGGCTGCGCAGCAGCAGCTTGATCGCAGCCCATGCTTCCCCCCGGAACTTCCCCCGGGATCGGCCGCGCAGACGGGGCGGCGTCCATGTCGACCAGGGCACCGCCCGCCTTGATGTAATTCAGCTCGACTTCCGTCACGGCAGGATGCGCGCGCGGCGCGTATCTTGTTTGCTGCACGACGAGCGCGATGATCACGCCGATGCCGTCAGACCCCCTCCCCGTGCCGGCGCTATTTGGCGACGATGCTGCCGATCTGCTGGTCACAGCGCCGGAACGCCTGGATGAGCTATGTCGGTTCCAGCGGCAGCTCCATCGGCGTATCGGCGATCAGCGCGGCGTATTTCGCGCGGCCATATTCGCCGATGGCGTTCTGGCTTTCCTGCGGCGCCATGCGCAACGGCACGCCCCCCACCGCCGGGCCGGGATAGAAGTAGCCCTTGTCGTACGTCAACGCCTGCTGCGCTGGTTGCAACATGAAGTTCATCAGGTCGCACAGCACCGCCATCTTTTTGAAAAAAAGAACCAAAAAACTTTTGTTATTTAAGAGCGACGCTATAGCAGGAATTTTACTTAAATTTATAAAAGTTTTTTGCTTCTTTTTTTCAAAAAAGAAGGACTTGTTTTCTTGAGTTTCAGCTCGTTTATTTCAGCTCGGGCCCGTTTCGCGCAGCGTCGCGTCTGCACGCCGGCGAAGGTCTGGGTGCAGCGCGGTGCCGAGGCCGGGCTTGGTCGGCGCCTGCACAAGGCCGTTCGTGATGGTGGGCAGCGCTGTGACGAGGTCGCGATACCAGGTGGCGAGCGTCGCGCGCACCACTTCCTGAAAGATCGCTGTCGGCGCGTGCAAGGCCAGATGCAGCCCGGCCATGAGCGTGACCGGGCCGGTGCAGTCATGCGGCGCGAGCGGTTTGGCGTAGGCCTCGGCCAAACCTGCAATCTTTCGGCCCACGGTCAGCCCGCCGCACCAGGCGAGGTCGAGCATCACCATGTCCAGCGCATCGGCGGCCAGCAGGTCGCGGAACGGCACGAGGCCGCCCAGCGTCTCGCTGCCGCAAAGCGGCGTGCGGGTTTGCCGGCGCCGCCTGGGCGCCACGAAAGGACTCACCGAGCCCGACCAGCCCCTCCTCTGTTTGGATTTCGATCCAGATGAGGTTGGACCGCTCGGCGATGCGGGTGG
>Ga0116226_10001757_pt1 | contig 18811 bp, 13 predicted proteins | sample S1TSphfallax_FD_89692 | JGI IMG/M metagenome (GOLD analysis project Ga0116226, IMG submission 89692) | Host-associated microbial communities from peat moss isolated from Minnesota, USA - S1T2_Fa - Sphagnum fallax MG | ecosystem: Host-associated > Plants > Peat moss > Unclassified | place: USA... | reverse complement strand
ATTGAGGCTCGCGAGGTCGTCCTCGACCTGCTGGAAGGCGGCGATGACAGTGCCTCGATAATTCGCGGCGGACGAGTCGAATTGGGCCCGTGCTTGCCTGACCTCGGCCCGACGCACGCCGCCGTCGAATAAATTGAGCAGTGCGCTCGGCCCTATCGCCCAGTAAGTGCTGGGGGCCGATAGCCAGTTCGAGAACGAGGTGCTCTGGAAACCGCCCTGCGCACCCAACGTGAGCGAGGGGAAATAGGCGGCGCGGGCGACGCCAATCTGCGCATTCGCCGCGATCATGCGCCGTTGCGCGGCGGCGATGTCCGGCCGTCGCTCGAGCAGCGTGGTCGGGATGCCGGTCGGGATCGTCGGCAGTTTCAGGACGACAGTGGCCGGCTTGATCGAGAAATTGCTGGGTGACACGCCGAGCAGCGCGGCGATCGCGTGCTCCATGAGCGCGCGTTGCGCCAGGATTTGCGCTTGCTGGGACTGCGCGGAGTCGAGTTGGGTCTGCGCCTGAGCCACGTCGAGACCGGAGCCGATGCCGGCGTCATGCCGTTGCTCGGTGATCTTCAGAGCGCGAGCATCGGCCTTGGCCGTATCCGCGAGCAGCACTTCGTCACGGTCCATGCTGCGCAGCTGGATGTAGTCGTCGACGAGTTGTGCGAGCAGCGACAGGCGAGCATTCTCGAGATCCGCCGCCGATGCCGCGGCGTTCGCCCGTCCTTCGGCGACCTGATTACGGATCTGACCCCACAGGTCGAGTTCGTAGCTCACATTGCCGCCGAGCATATTGTCATCGTAGTAGTGCGGAGTGGTCGGTCCAATCAGCGGCGTGTGCAGCGACTCGCGCGCGCGTTCCACGCTCGGCGTGAAATTGAGCGAGGGAAAGAGGCCGGCGCGCGCTTGATCGCTCACCGCCTTGGCCTCGGCATAGTTCGCAAGCGCGTTGGCCAGGCTGGGATTGCCGGCAATCAGCCGCTTCGCGAGATCGTCGATCTCCGCGGTTTCATACACGTTCCACCAGCTGTCGCGCGGCAGCCGATCAGCCGGTTCGGCCTGGGTCCAAGGCCCGAGTTCCTTGTACGCGTCGCCCGCGGGCACCGCGGGCACTTTCAACGGCGGTGCCAGTGAGCATGCGCTCGCGCCCAGCGTCAGGGCGAGGATCAACGGCGCTCGCCGCTGCGCTGCGCTAGCCATGGGGAGCAGCCGGCGCGGGAGGAGCAGCCGGCGCGGGGCCGCCGACGACGTTGACCTCGGCACCGGTGGTGATACCGTCGGGCGGGTTCTGGATCACCCGATCGTCCGCACGCAGGCCCGCGGCGATCTCGATGACGGCGCCCAGGTCGCGCTCGAGGGTGACCGGTTTGACGGTCACGTGATTGTCGGCGCCGACGGTCGCGATCGACAATCCCTTGGCATCGAATATCAGGGCGCTCGAGGGAACGGTCAGCACTTTGGCACTGACATTGGCGTGAATATGGATGCTGGCATAGTCGCCCGGCATCATCTCACCCGCACTGTTATCGACGATGATTTGCATGAGGGTCGTCCCCGTGCTCGGAGTCACGGACTGCGACGAGGCCTCCACCTTGCCCGAGTAACTCTTGCCCGGATGCTCGGGCACCTGAATCGTCACGGGAGTGCCCGCGGGCACCTTCGGCACGTAGTTTTGTGGAACGTTGACATAGATCCGCAGTTTCGCGGTCTCCGACACCACGAACAACTGTGCACCACCCGACGCACCCGCGTTGATGAGCGCACCGATATCGGTCTCGCGGGCGGTGACGATGCCGTCGAACGGCGCGACCAAGCGCTTGAAGCCCGCCTCGGCGAGCAGTCGATCGACGTTGGCCTGGGCCGACTTCACCTGGGCGATATCGGCATTGTAGGTGAAGGTGCGCTGGTCGACGTCTTGCTTGGCAACCGCATCCGTGCCGGACAGGGATTGCCAGCGCTTCGCGGTGATCTGCGCAAGATTCGCATTCGCCTCGGCCACGTTCAAGTCAGCGCGCGCCTGCATCAATTGCTGATCGAGATCCGGGGTGTCGATCTCGGCGAGCACGTCACCGGCCTTCACCTTCGAGCCGATGTCGTGTTTCCAGCTCTTGAGATAACCGGCGACTCGCGCATAAATCGGGGCCTCGGTATAGGCCTGCAGTCGCCCGGGCAGATCGATGCCATTGTCATTCTGCATGCTGGTGGGCAGCGCCACCGCGACATTGGGCACCGCCAGGGCTTCGGTCACCTCATGCAATTTCGAACTCTGTGCCGATCGGGACAGCACTCCGTAAGCCACCACGGCGATGACGAGCACCACAAAGATGATGCCGGCGCGGCGCAGTCCCCGAGGATTCGGAGGTTGGGCGATTCGATCAGGCGAGGACATGGGAGTCACCTTCATGAGCGTCCGGCGCCGGCAGCGGACGGTAGTTGCGGTGCGCGATGCTGAACACCACGGGCACGAAGAATAGGGTGGATACCGTCGCGAACAGCAAGCCGCCGATGACCGCCCGGCCGAGTGGGGCGTTTTGCTCGCCGCCCTCGCCCAAGCCCAAGGCCATCGGCACCATGCCGATGACCATCGCGAGCGCCGTCATCAGCACCGGCCGGAGACGCACGAAGCCCGCCTCGAGCGCCGCCTGCGTGGCATCCCCGAACTCGGTCAATTTCTCGCGCGCGAAACTGATGATGAGCACGCTGTTGGCGGTGGCCACGCCCATGCACATGATGGCGCCGGTCAGCGCCGGCACCGACAGTGTGGTGTGGGTCGCGAACAGCATCCAGACGATACCGGCAAGGGCGGCGGGCAGCGCGGTGATGATGACGAAAGGATCGGTCCACGACTGAAAGTTGATGACGATCAGGAAATAGATCAGCACGATGGCGCCCAACAGCCCGAGCAACAAACCCGTGTAGGCGCTGTTCATGGTGGCCGTCTGACCGACCAAGACGACGGTCGAGCCTTTGGGCTTGTCCTTGTCGTTCTTGGCGATGATGTCCTGGATGTCGCTCGACACGGCGCCCAAGTCGCGGTCCTGGGCGGTCGCATAGATCTCGACCATCGGCGAGATGTCGTACTGAGAAACCACGGCGTCGCCGTGCGAGCGGTGGATATCGGCAATGCCACCCAACACCGTCGTGGGTGCACCGGGCGCATTGATCGGCAGATTCTGAAGCTCGGGCAAGGTATCGATCTGATACTGCGGCGTCTGCAGCGCAATGGGGTAGGTGACGCCGTTCTTCGGGTTCAACCAAAAGGTCGGCGACACCTGGGTGGAACCGGCGAGGTTGACCACCATGCTGTCGGTCACATTGGCCGCGGTCACGCCGGTCAATTGCGCCCGTGTGCGGTCGATATTGACCTCGAGCGTCGGACGGCGCGCGGATTGTTGAATGCGCGCATCGGCGACCCCGGTCACGTGGCGCACCTCGGCCAGCAATTTGTCGGCATAGGCGTAGTCCGCGTCGAGATCGTTGCCGCGCACCTGGAGCACGATCGGCGCCGGCGCGCCGAAGTTCAGGATCTGGCTGACGATATCCGCCGGCAGAAACGAGAAAGTCATGCCAGGAAACCGGCGCGGCAGCAGGGCGCGCAGCCGGTTGACGTACAGGGCGGTGGGCGCATGCCCCTCTTTCAATGACACCTGGATGTCGCCGTCGGATTCGCCGATCGTGCCGGTGTTGTTGTAGATCGTATTGATCGACGACAGATAGGTGCCGATGTTATCGACGATGGCACCGGTTTCCTGTGCGGGAATGATCGAGCGAATCGCCTGCTCTACGGCGGTGAAGCGCGCCGCGGTCTCCTCGATCCGCATGCCGACGGGCGCGCGCACATGGAGCAATATTTGACCGCCATCGACCTGTGGGAAGAAGTTCCGCCCTAGAAACGGCGTGAGCAGGAAGGAGAGCAGCACGAAGCCCAAAAAACCGCTGATGAACACCCGGCGACGCTCGATGGCGAGCGCGAGCAGGCCATGGTAACTCGTCCGCAGGCGCATGAAGCCGGCCTCGAAGCTGCGTTGGAAACGCACCAGCGGGTTGCGCGAGGCGGGCTCCCGATCATGATCGCCGACATGGATCCGCAGCAGGTATTTCGCCATCGTCGGCACCAACGTCCGCGACAGCAGGAACGAGAACACCATGGCGAGCATGACGCTCTCGGCCAATGGCACGAACAGATACCGTGCCACGCCTTCGAGGAAGAACATCGGAATGAACACGATGCAGATGCACAGCAGCGAGACGAACGCCGGAATGACGATCTGCGAGGCGCCGTCGATGATGGCCTTCTCGACCGCCTTGCCCATCTCGAGGTGGTAATTGATGCTTTCGATGGTCACCGTGGCCTCATCGACGAGGATGCCGACCGCCAGCGCGAGACCACCCAAGGTCATGATATTGAGCGTCTCACCGATCGCGTAGAGCGCGCCGATGGCGCCCAGAATGGACAGCGGAATCGAGGTCGCCACGATCAACGTCGAGCGCCAGCTCCCCAAGAACAGCAAGATCATGAGGCTGGTCAGCGCCGCCGCGATCACGCCCTCGCGGATGACCCCCTGGATCGACGCGCGCACGAAAATCGACTGATCGCCGATGGGTTTGACGTCGAGCGTATCCGGCAGCGAAGGTTTGATGACCTCGAGCATTTTCTTCACGCCCGAGACGATGTCGAGTGTCGACGTCGTACCGTTCTTGAAGACACTGAGCAGCACCGACCGGTTGCCGTCGACGTGCACGATGTTGGTCTGCACCGCGCTGCCATTATGCACCTGGGCGACATCGTGCATGTACACCATGGCGCCGCCGACACTCTTGATGGGAAGGTCACCGAGCTCGGCAATCGTCGACGGCGCGCTGTTCAAGTTGACGGTGTATTCATAGTCGCCGATTTTCTCGGTCCCTGCCGGCGTGAGCAGGTTCTGGGCGGCCAGCGCGTTGGCGACATCGAGACCGGTCAGGCCACGGGACTGGAGCGCGCCGGTGTCGAGGTCGTACATGATCTGCGGCGTCTTGCCGCCGAACGGATACGGGATGCCGGCGCCTGGCACGGTGACCAGGCGGGTGCGCACGAAATTCAAGCCAAGATCGGCGAGATTTTGTTCCGTCAGCCCTTTGCCAGACAGTGCCAGTTGGAGAACGGGTACCGTCGAGGCGCTGTAATTGAGAATGAGCGGTGGCGTCTCGCCCGGCGGTAATTGTTTCAACATCGTCTGGGCGACCGCGGTGACCTGGGCATTCGCGGTGGCGATGTTCGCCCCTTGATGGAAGAAAATCTTGACGATGCCGAAGGTCGTGTAGGAACTCGCCTCGATGTGTTCGATATCGTTGACCGTGGTGGTCAAGGTCCGCTCGAACGGCGAGACCACCCGCCCCACCATTTGGTCCGCCGGCAACCCCTGGTACAGCCATGCCACGCCGATGATGGGGATGTTGATGCTCGGGAAGATGTCCACGGGCATACGCAGCGCGGCGAGCGTGCCGACGATGAAGATCAGCAACGCCGCCACGATGAACGTGTAGGGCCGACTCAATGCAATTCTGACGAGGGCTAGCATGGGCTTGTGGGATGAACGTTATCCAAGCCCCGGCGCGCGAGCATTTCAGCCCTGTTTCAGTTGAAATGAAGAGCGGCTCCGGCCGCCGATTGCAATTGAAACCCGCCGCGCAACCGATTGACATCGGGACGCTGCAGGGCCGGCGCACGGTTGCAGGATGGGATCCCCTGGAGCCATCGTCATTTATGAAGAGGACCCGCTGACCCGGGCATTGCTGACGCAATGGCTCGACGAGGCCGGTTATCGTGTGCGTTTGGGAAATCCGCGTTGCCTCGGCACCGATGCGCCCTGTGACCTCGTGATCTTGAGCATGTATATGCCGAAGCACACGGGCGCGCGCTGCGTGCGCGACGTTCAAAGCGCACATCCAGGCACGCCGGTGATCGCGATCTCAGGGCAGTTCCGCTCGGGCTTGGCGGCCGACGGGGCGACGGCACAGGCGCTCGGCGTCCAACAGGTCGTCGCCAAGCCTTTGAGTCGCCAGGAACTCTTAGGGTCGGTGCGGGGTATAATCGACGGCCCGAGCTAACGCCCCACCGTCCTAAAGGCCCGTCCGTCAGCGCATGGCATCCATCAGCGAGGTTCTAAGCCCGGAGACCGGCGCGAGCCGTTTCGCGCGCTTGCAGCGGGGTGTCGTGCTGCTCGGCGTCATCGTGATTCTCGCCTTCGCGGGATCCTCGGCGCACGATGCCTGGCGCTCCTACCAGTACTCGCTTCGAGCCACCGACCGGGAACTGAACAACATGGCGAACGCGCTCGCCGAGCAGACGGTTTGGAGCCTGCAAGCCGTCGATTTACTGCTGCTCGATACGGCGCGCTGGTACCGCAGCGAGAGCCCGAAGCTACCGCCGGATCAAATCGACGCGGCTCTCGCCGCGCGGGCCGGCGCGGTTCAGCAGGTCCGCGAGGTGACCATCATGGACGCCGCGGGCAACCAGCTCTATCACTCGCGGGATTTCCCGCGACCCAATCACAATGTCTCGGACCGCTCGTATTTCATCGCCCAACGCGATGATCCCGCGACCGGGTTGTTCATGAGCGAACCGCTCATCACCCGCTCCGAGGGACGCGTGGCGGTCATCTTCTCGCGGCGACTCGAAGACGATCGAGGCCATTTCGACGGCGTGGTCGTCGCCAACGTCGACCTCGAGGATTTGAATCAATTCTACCGGGTCGTCGATGTGGGGCCCGGCAGCGCCATTCAACTGCTGCGCGACGATGGCACCTTACTGGTCCGCAACCCGAGCGTGCCGGATGTGATCGGGCGGAAATATCCGGCGCTCGCGGTCGCCGCGCCGACCGCGAGCGCGACAGTTCCGAATCCCTTCGACGGTCACGCCGAATTCATCGCGGTCGCAGCGGTGCGCCATATGCCCTTGAAGCTCGCGGTGACCCGCGACGCCCGGATCGCGCTGACACCGTGGCGGGACGAAACCATACGCGTGGCGGCGCGTACGCTCATCATCACGTTGCTGAGCGCGCTCACCCTGGGTGTGATGATGCGTCAGATCCGCCTGGTCGCGATCGGCCAACGCGCGCTGCGCGAGAGTGAGGAGCGTTATGCACTCGCGATGGAAGGCGCCAATGAGGGACACTGGGATTGGGATGCCAGCACCGATCAGCTGTTTCTGTCGCCGCGCATGCGCGCCTTGGACGGCGAGCGCGCGGAGCGCACCTTGACGTCGGGGACCGCGTGGATGCAAGGCATGCGGATGCATCACGAGGATCGACCGCGGTTCGAAGCGTCGTTGCGGGCCCACTTCTCGGGCGATCAGCCGCGCTTCGAGGTCGAATATCGGGTTTTGCACCCGGATGGCGACTGGCACTGGGTGCTGGCGCGCGGTCGCTGCTCCTTCGACGCCGCCGGCAAGCCGGCGCGGTTCGTAGGGTCCGCGATCGATATCACGGCGCAGAAACAGGCGCAGATGGACAAGGAAGGACTCGAATTGCAGCTGCGCCAGTCGCAGAAAATGGAAGCCATCGGCACGCTGGCGGGCGGCATCGCCCACGACTTCAACAATGTCCTGGGGGCCATCTTGGGTTATGGCGAACTGGCGGTGCAGCACGCGGCCGCCGACCGCGACTTGAAACGCTATCTCGACAACGTCATGCATGCGGCCGAGCGCGCGAAGTTGCTGGTCGAGCGGATTCTCGGCTTCAGCCGCAGCGGCTTGGGGGACAGCGTGCTCGTCAATGTCCAGTCGGTCGTCAAGGAGACGATCGAATTGCTCGCCGCGTCATTGCCGGCCGGCATCCGCGTCGACAGTGTGATGCGCGCCGAGACCGCTGCGGTCCTGGGTGACCCGACGTATCTGCACCAGGTCACGATGAACCTCTGTACCAACGCGGTGCAAGCCATGAGCGCGGGCGGCGTGCTCGGAATCGCCTTGGAACGGGTGGAGTCGAGCGAGCCCCGGACCCTGTCGCGCGGGACGCTCACGTCCGGCAGTTACCTTAGGTTGCGCGTCACGGACACCGGTGACGGCATTGCGCCGGCGGTCGTCGAGCGAATTTTCGATCCTTTCTTCACGACCAAGCAAGTCGGGGAGGGAACCGGGCTCGGGCTGTCATTGGTGCACGGCATCGTCGCCGATCTGGGAGGCGCCATCGAGGTGAGATCCGAGATAGGTCGCGGTACCCGCTTCGACATCTGGCTGCCGGTGGCAGGTGACATGGTGACGCCGGCCTTGGAGCCCTGCCCGTCGCTACCGCAGGGCCATGGCGAAACCATTCTCATCGTCGACGACGAGCGCCCGCTGGTGGCTCTGGCGGAGGAGGTGGTGGCCGGACTCGGCTATGAGCCGGTCGGGTTCACGTCGAGCCAGGCGGCGCTCGACGCGTTTCAGGCGGCGCCCGAGCGGTTCGATGCGATACTCACCGATGAGGCCATGCCCGGTCTCGTCGGAACCGAACTGGTCAGGCTGATTCGACGCTTGCGCCCCTCCATTCCTATCATGCTGATGAGCGGACATGGCGACGCGCGCTTGACCAGCGTGGCGAGCGAGTTGCGGGTCGATGACGTGTTGCACAAGCCGCTGCGCGGTCGCGACATTGCGCAAGCACTGGCACGATTGCTCGGAGCGGGCCGGTGACCACCAGTCGTTCGCACATCCTCGTGGTCGACGATGACCCGCAGATACGCTGTTTATTGACGGACTATCTGGGCGAGAATGGCCTGCGCGTCACCGCCGTGGCCAATGGTGAGGATTTGGCGAACGTTCTGGCCGACGAAACCATCGATCTCATCATTCTCGACTTGCGGCTGGCGAACGAGGATGGCATGGAGCTCGCCCGCTCGCTGCGCGAGCGGCTCGCGATACCCGTCGTGATGCTCACGGGGGTGCGGGACGAAGCGGACCGGGTGATGGGGCTCGAACTCGGGGCGGATGACTATGTGACGAAACCGTTCAGTCCCCGGGAGTTGCTCGCGCGGATTCGCACCGTCCTGCGCAGAACCAAGAATGCCGCCGCCGATGTCCCGCGGCGCAATGAAATTCGCGCCTACCGATTCGGTGACTTCGAACTGAACTTGCGGACCCGCCGACTGAAGCGTCAGGACGGTCGGACGGTGAATCTCACGAATGGCGAGCTCAATCTTCTGGCGGCGCTGCTCGCGGCGCCCGAGCGGATTCTCACCCGCGATCAATTGCTCGAGGCGAGCCGCGTGTACGACAACGAAGTGTACGATCGGGCGATCGACATCCAGGTGCTGCGACTGCGCCGGAAGATCGAGACCGATCCGTCAGAACCGCGCTTCATCGTCACCGAAAGAGGCGTGGGCTACGTCTTCAGCGCGCCGGTTGAAGTGGTGTATTGAGGAAGTGGTGTATTGAGAAGTCAGGCCCGCGCGGGCCTCACTGCGACGCCAGGACGGCGAGGTCGTGGTTGAGATCGGCATTGGAGGTCTTGACGGAGCCCACCAGCCTCAAGTTTCCGCGCGCATCGAACACGTACAGCGCGGTGGAGTGGTCGATCGTGTAATCCGCTCCGAGCGGAACCCGCGCATATTCCACGTTGAAGTTGGCGGCTGCGCGATCCACTTGCGCGCTGTCACCGCGCAGGCCAACGAAGCCGGGATCGAAGGCTCGTACATAGTCCTTGAGCACCGCCGGCGTATCGCGCTCGGGGTCCAGGGTGATGAACAGAACCTGAAACTTGGCCCTGTCGGGACCCAGTCGTTTCAACGACTGCGCGAGCTTGAGTAACTCGGTGGGACACGCATCGGGACAGTGGACGAAACCGAAGAAGACGATCACGTCGTGTCCGCGGTAGTCGCGTAACGTCCTCGGGTGACCGTCGCAATCGGTCAACTGAAAGTCGGGCGACGGCGCCCGCGCCGGCCAAACGGCCAAGCGATAATCGGTCGATGCGGACGCGCGGGCCGGCGCGGGGGTCACGCCGGCGGCACCGGGGGCGGGCGCCGCCATGCCGGAGAGCACCGGGGTATACGCAAGAGCAGCGCCCGCCAACCGCGCCGCCGCGGCCAGCCGAAACCTCATCCGGCCCGCCAACATCAACGGGCTCGGCCTGCCCGCCATCCGATCATGACCATACCGAGTAATGCGGCATGAAACAGCAGCGCAGCCAGCGGGATAGCGGAGAGCTCCCAGATCAGCATCGTGCTGCCAGCGATGGTCCAAGAAGTCACGGCATAGCCGCAAGCAGCGGCTCGGGAAAGTGGCGACCCGAAGCGCCACCAGACCGCGCCGACGGCCGCCATCGCGATCAGACTCTTGATGAGCGCCATGCCTCGCAGCAGTCGCGCCAGCGCAGGATCCGCCTGTAGGTAGCCGCTTGGATCGCCCCACCAGGCCGCGAGTCCGACCGAGATCGCTGCGCCGGCAAGCAATCCGGCACGCAGCAGAAGCCGATTCGCCGACGGCGCAGCGACGCGCGTGGGGAGGAAGGTCCGCAGTGCGATTTGAGCCATGCCAGTTCTCCGACGTGACGAGCGTCCATGGTAGCGCATCTCGCTGGGCGCGTGCGCCTGCGGGCGGACTTTTGCGATGCAATGTACGTCAGCGTACATACCCCCGAAGACTGTTGGGGCAGCATTGGGCCATGGCCGACAAACCCATGATTCCGCTCGTGCTCGGCGCCATCGCCGCCGACAAGATACCGAGATTCGACCGGCTCGGCGCGGGGGCGCCGGCTCGAGTCGAGCGTCGACCGAATCAACGCCTGCTGCGCATCTCGATCGCAGCGGTGATCGGCGCGTTGCTCGTGCTCGGCGCGGTCCTCGGCATCGTCCAACAATGGCTGTGGATGAAGGAACTCGGTTTCCTCGGCGTGTTTTGGACGCTGCTCTCTGCCAAATGGGCAATGTTCTGCGCGGCCTTCGTCGTCGCGTTCCTGTATCTGTGGATCAACTTGCGCCAAGCGGGCAAGGACCGGCCAGCGACTGTCGTCGGCGAATCCAATGGGGTGCGGCCCATCGAGGTCGCCCAGAGCCTGCTGGAGCTGTCGCCGGGACTCATGAGAGCGGGCGCCGTGGCCGCGAGTGGGGCGATCGCGTTGTTGTTCGCCGTCAGCTTCTATGCGCGCTGGGATACCTATCTGCGCTTCAGGCATGGCGCCGCGGTTGGAACCGTGGATCCGCTGTTCGGCGTCGATATCGGGTTCTACCTGTTTCGCCTGCCTTTTTACACGCTGGTGCAGAGCGGCTTGCTGGTATTGACGGCATTGACATTGATCGTCGTGCTGGTCGCCTATATGACATTCGGGCTGCTGCGCGCGAGCAAGAACCGCAAGCTCGCGCTCGGCGGCGGCGCGACCGCTCACCTGTGTGTGCTACTCGGCATTCTGGTGGCCGACTCGGGCGTCGGGTTCTATCTGGATCATTACCAGCTCGTCTACTCCACGCTCGGTATCGTCTATGGGGCCGGCTATGCCGCGGATCATGTGACCCGGCTCTCGTTGTGGTTCATGGTGGCGGCTTCGGCGGTGGCATGCGTGCTCCTCGCGGTGAATGCCGTTCGCCGGCAAGCCGGTGCGCTGCTGATCGGATCCGCGATCTACCTGGTGCTGTACCTGGTCGTCGACCAGTTGCTGCCGCTCGCGTTCCAGAAATTCCTGGTCCAGCCCAACGAACTCGCGCTCGAGACGCCGTACCTGAAGCACTACATCGACGCCACGCGCAAAGCCTATCAACTCGACAGTATCCAGGAAATCGCCTACCCGGCTCTACCTGATCTGACGGCGGCCGTGGTTGCCAGAAACGAAGACACGATTCAGAACGTGCGCCTGTGGGATTCGCGGCCTTTGCTCAACACGTATGAGCAGACCCAGGCGATTCGTTTGTACTACCAGTTCTACGACGTCGCCGTTGACCGCTACCATTTGCCGGACGGCTATCATCAGGTGATGCTGTCCACGCGTGAACTCGCACAGGCGCTGCCAGAGAAGGCACAGACCTGGGTGAATGAACGCCTCCAGTTCACCCACGGCTATGGCCTGGTCATGAGCTTCGTCTCGAAGACGGTGGGCGGCGGCTTTCCAGACTATCTTCTGGAGAACGTGCCCGCCGAATCCAACTACGGCCTCGGGATCGATCAGCCGGCGATTTACTATGGCGAGGCCACCGACGGCTACCGCATCGTCAACACGGGGATCAAGGAGTTCGATTACCCCAAGGGCAACGACAATGTGTACACCAGTTACAGCGGCAACGGGGGTATTGCGGTGGACAGCCTGTGGAAAAAAGCGCTGTTCGCTTGGACGCAGGGCGACATCAACATTCTTTTGACTTCTTACATCACAGCGCAGAGCCGCATCCAGATATGGCGGCGGACCCAGGAGCGGGTCGCACAGATCGCGCCCTTCTTGCGGCTCGACAGCGATCCGTACCCCGTGCTCAGCAGCGGCAAGCTCTACTGGATTCAGGACGCGTATACCGACTCCGACCGTTATCCCTACTCGAATCCTCATCAGATGGGCTATGCCAACCGCCTCAATTACATTCGCAATTCGGTGAAGGTGGTGGTCGACATGTATGACGGGTCGGTGGTCTTCTATGTCATGGATCCCAAGGATCCCATCCTCGCGCTCTATCGACGTACGTTCCCCGATCTTTTCAAGGACCTGAGTGAGCTGTCACCCGACCTCAAGTCGCACCTGCGCTATCCCGAGGATCAATTCGCCGTGCAGGCGGATGAGTACAAGACCTTTCACATGACCGATCCGCAGGTGTTTTACAACCGCGAGGACTTGTGGGTGTCGCCGAATGAAACCTATGCCGGAACGTCGGCGCCGATGGATCCGTACTATATCCTGATGAAGCTGCCGGGCAGCCAAAAGCTGGAGTACTTGCTGATGACGCCGTTTACCCCGCAAAATCGGGACAACATGATTTCCTGGTTGGCAGCGCGGTGCGATTTCCCCGACTACGGCAAGAAGCTGTTCTACCAGCTCCCGAAGGAGAAGCTCGTCTACGGGCCAAGCCAGATCGAAGCGATGATCAATCAGAACACGACGATTTCCCAGCAGCTCACCCTGTGGGACCAACGTGGCTCGAGCGTCATACGCGGCAAGCTGATCGTCACGCCTATCGAGAACTCATTTCTCTATATCGTGCCCTTGTACCTCCAGGCGGAGGGAGCCAATTTCCCCCAGTTGAAGCGGGTCATCGCCGTGGCCGGGGACAAGGTCGTCATGCAACCGACGCTCGATGCGGCGCTCAACGATCTGTTCGGTACGGCGCCGCTGCCAGCGGGTTTGGCCGCCGCCGCGGTGAGCGCGACCCGGGAGCCGGCGCTCGAGCGCGCTCACCAGTTGCTCGACGAGGCGCAGAAGGCGATGCAACAGGGTGACTGGACCCGATTTGGATCCGTCATGCAGGGGCTCGAACATCAGTTGGCAGCCTCGCCGGCCCACTGATCTTCAAGCAACGGGGGTATGGTGCCTAACGATACGTGCGCTCTGCTCGATTCACGCGAAATGGCGGAGGCCGATCGGCTCACGGTGCTGTCGGGGACATCCGTCGCGCGGCTGATGGAGAATGCCGGTCGCGCGGTGGCCCAGGAAATCATGCGTCGCTGGGAGAAGCGGCGCGTCTCGGTGTTGTGCGGGCCCGGCAACAACGGCGGCGACGGCTTCGTTGCCGCCCGCCACCTCGCCGAGGCCGGCTGGCAGGTGCGGGTTGCCCTGCTCGGATCCAAGGACAAGTTGACCGACGCCGCTCGCGATCAGGCCGAGAAGTGGCGTGAGGTCATCGAGCCGCTTACCTCGGATGCGATCGACGGTGCCGAATTGGTCATCGATGCTCTGTTCGGCGCGGGCCTCAATCGTGCCCTCGGAGGCGCATCCAAGGCCACGTTGGCGGCTGTTGCGGCGCGCCGTATCCCGATGGTCGCGGTCGATATCCCGAGCGGCGTGTCGGGCGACACCGGCGACGACTTGGGCGCCGTCGCAGCGGTGCTGACCGTGACGTGTTTTCGCAAGAAGCCCGGTCATCTGTTGTTCCCCGGCCGCGGCTTGTGCGGCGACCTCGTCGTCACCGACATCGGCACACCCGAGAGCGTGTTGAGTCAGATCGAGCCCAAGACCTTCGAGAACGATCCCGTGCTCTGGTCGGCCTCGCTGGCACGACCCGAACACGGCGGCAACAAGTACTCACGCGGGCACGCGCTCATCGTGGGCGGTTATCCGATGACGGGCGCTGCGCGGCTGGCCGCGCGCGCTGCGGCGCGCGTCGGGGCAGGACTTACCACCATCGCGGTGCCGGAAGTGGCGTTGCCGATCTATGCCACGGCGCTGACCAGCATCATGGTGACGCCTCTCGCCGCGCCCACCGATTTCGACTCGCTGCTGGACGATCCCCGGGTTACCGGGTTTCTGATCGGACCCGGCGCCGGCGTCGGTCCGCAGACGCGGGCCCGGACTCTTGCCTTGCTCGCCACCCGCCGTGCCACACTGATCGACGCCGACGCGATCACCTCGTTCCAGGACCAGCCGGAGACGTTGATGAATGCCATCGTCGGACCGTGTGTGATGACGCCGCATGAGGGCGAATTCAAGCGCTTGTTCGACCCCAGCGGTGACAAGCTCACCCGCACCCGCCGCGCCGCCGCGCGCAGCGGTGCGGTCATCGTCTTGAAAGGCAGCGATACCGTGATCGCGGCGCCCAATGGCATGGCGGTCATCAATGCGAATGCGCCGGCCACCCTGGCGACGGCGGGCTCGGGCGATGTGCTGTCGGGCCTCGTGTTGGGATTGCTGACCCAGGGCATGGAGCCATTCCTCGCGGCCGCGGCCGCGGTCTGGCTGCATGGCGCCGCGGCCAACCTGTTTGGCCCGGGACTGATTGCCGAAGACTTGCCCGACTTGCTGCCCCCCGTTTTGCGCCATTTAGGAGGCTGACGGGGCTTGCGGCTTGCGTCTCGGCACCTGCTGGGTGTCACCGATGGGCATCAGCACGAAGGCTTCGTCAGGAACGCCTTTGGCCATACGGGCGGCGCCCAATTCGTGGATGGCGTGATCGAGTGGGTCATCGGCAAGCGCGAAGGTCCCCCAATGCACCCCCACGGAGAGCTTGGCACCGAGATCCAAGTGGACCTGGACCGCCTCGTCCACGTCGATGTGTTGAGGTTTCATGAACCAGCGCGGCAGGCAGGCTCCGACCGCAATCAGCGCAAGATCAAACCCGCCACCGTGTTCCACGGACTGGCGCGCCGCAAAGCGTTCGCGAATATCGAGGAAATCGCGGCTGTAACCGGTATCGCCGGTGAAGAACCAATGGAAGTCCGCACCGAAGACCGACCAACTGCCCCAGAGAGTTTTATTGCGGTCGCCCAAGCCCCGTTGGGACCAATGTTGGGCCGGCGTGAACACGAATTCGACCGATGACCGCACGACATGAGACTCCCACCAGTCCAGTTCGATGGCGTGCGTGATGCCACGAGACTCGAGCCACCGCTCGAGTCCCAGAGGCACCAGGAATAACGGTGAGCCACCGCGCTGCCGGGCCAGCGCAACGATGCTGGCGCTGTCGAGATGATCGTAATGATTGTGCGACACGACCACCACGTCGATCGGGGGGAGATCGGCGATCGCAATGCCCGGCGGATGAGCCCGTGCCGGCCCCATGAAGGTCAACGGTGAGGCGCGAGTCGAAAAGATGGGGTCGGTCAACACGTTCAATCCGCTGGCCTGCACCAGCATGCTGGCATGTCCCACCCAGGTCACGGCGGGAATCATCGCCGTTCCGGCGCTCGCGTTCTTCGATATGAAGGCGAGATCAGCAGTGACGCGTGGAGTCGCGAGTGTGGGTGGTGGCGGCAAGCGGCCCCTAATCCGCTCAAACTGCCAGCGTAGAACTTCCGGCAGGGAGCGGGTGACCGATGCCACATAGTTGTTGCGAAAGCCGCGACGGCCGTGATGGCGCTTCGATGACGACATACGCAGGAGATTCTGCCATGAATCCAAAAATTCATGCCGCGCGAACTGCACCGCAAACGGTCGCCCTCGATCAAAATACCAAGAACCCATGTCCAACAGGCACTTGCTCAGTGACACTGACGAGCCGCTACTGCCCCAGGTGGCCGGTGGGAATCACTCCGCGGTGGCCGAGTGCATCAGACGCTACGGTCCGCTCGTGTGGGCGATCGCTTTGCGTCTGTCGATGACGAAGGAGGATGCGGAAGACGCCGTGCAGGAAATTTTCATGGATATCTGGCGTAATGCGGGTAAGTTCGATCGTACCCGCGGTTCTGAAAAAGTGTTTGTGACGATACTCGCACGCCGTCGGCTCATCGATCGCATGCGCCGCCAGAAGTCGCGCCTGAGCGTCGAGCAGTCCCTCGATGATCACGACGAGTTGCCGGCGCCGGCCACGATGCGGGCCGAGCGCGATGCCGAAATCGAGGAGGCTCGGAACGTGTTTTCGCACCTGCCAGTGCCCCAGCAACGGGTGATGACGCTGTCGTTGCTGCATGGCATGTCGCATGCTGAAATCGTCACCCACACCGGACTGCCGCTGGGAACCGTCAAGACGTTGCTGCGGCGGGGGATCCTGCGCGTGCGAGCGCTGTTGACGGCCACTTCGGAGCCGGCGAAGGCACGTGGGAGGGTTTCGTGAGCGAGGACGAACGCGCTCTCGCACGGCTCGCCGATCTGGCGGTGGATGCGGCGCTCGATGCGCTCGACCCCAAAGAAGCGCTGGAATACGCGGCATTGCGGGCGAAACATCCGGAGTTCGATCCGTACGATATCGAACAGGCGGCGGCCATCCAACACCTGGCGACCGGCGTCATCCCGGTGCCTATGCCCGAGAGCCTGAGTGCCCGGCTGGCGACCGATGCACAGCGGTTCTTTGGAAGACGGATCCGTTGGGTCGCGTACAGCGGCTGGTGGGCGGCCGCGGCCAGTGTCGTATTCTGTGTCTGGGTCCTGCGCCCGCATGGTTACCCCGCTGCCAGCCTGGCCGCGAGGCCGCCGCCGCCGAGCGCCGTCGCCCCGCCGAACGTCGTCGCCCCGCCGAGCGCCGCCGCCACACCGGGCACCGCGGCCACCACGAGCACCGCTGTCGCGTCGAGCTCGGATGTCCCCGACCCGGTGGCCGATCGCGCACGCTTCCTGAAGGAGCATCGCTGGGTCTGGCAACGAGCGTTTGCACCCGGCACGGATCCGGCCGGTCAACTCGTCTCCGGCGATGTGGTCTGGGATGCGAAAACCCAAACGGGCTACCTGCGCTTCCAGGGCTTGCCGGCCAACAATGCAAACGTCGAGCAATACCAGCTGTGGATCTTCGATGCGCGACGCGATGAGCGGTTTCCAGTCGACGGGGGTGTGTTCAATGTCAGCGGCGGCCGTGACGAGGTGGTTGCATTCAAATCCAAACTCGACGTCGAAGTTCCCTTGATGTTCGTGGTCACTGTGGAACGGCGCGGCGGCGTGGTCGTCTCTGATCGCCAGCGTGTTGCGGCCGTGGCGGCCAGCGGCTAGTGAATCCAAAACGATGAGGTGTGCGTATGGCGGGAAAGGAGACTCGCATCTCCCGGTGTTCTCGGCGCGAGAACCCGTCGCATCAACCATCAAAAGGGGAAAAACATGCTGAAAAATTTGAAGTCGTTTGCAATCGCGGGACTCGTGCTCGCCGGGGGCTTCTGCCAGTTGGCTCAGGCCGAAGCGGCGAAGCCGACCGAGAACATCGTCCAGATCGCCGTGTCCGATCCGGATCTGTCGGTGTTGGTCAAAGCTCTGACCGATGCCAGTCTCGTCAAAACGCTGGAGGGACCGGGTCCGTTCACCGTTTTCGCGCCCACCAACTCCGCATTTTCGAAAGTGCCGACGGAGTTGCTGGACTACTTCCTCGCCAATCCGGCGGTCTTGAAGCAGGTGTTGCTGTATCACGTCGCCGCTGGGGCGGATGTGCTGACGCCCTCACCGATCAAGACGGTCCAGGGTGAAGTGGTCTATCCCTCGTTCAGCTACGGAGTGGGTGGCCTGACCGTCACCGTCGGAAACTCCGTCGTGACTCTGAACCCGATTCAGGCGACGAACGGCGTGATCTATCTGATCAACAGCGTGTTGTTGCCTCAGTTCTGATCGACGGCATCGCGTCAATCGCGGGGCGCCGCGCTGGCGACCGATCGTCAGCGCGGTTCTCGTCAACGACAGGGTTCTCAATTCTCGCGTCGCGTGCGGTGATTCAGGGAAGTTCTTAATGCTGAAGGCTTGATACCGCGCGCCCGCGCGTTCACCGGCTGTGTATAGTTCATCGCATTAGTTCGACATAAGTGCGCGAGGGCGATGATAAATTTACTAGGCTGGTTGTTCTCGACCGAGAACTTCATGCCCCATGGCCACTGTTATCTGTGGCAGCCGGGGACCCTATGGCTCAATGTGGGCTCCGATGCCCTGATCGCCGGATCGTATTTCGCGATTCCCGCAGCGATTTATTACTTCGTACGCCGTCGCAAGACCGAACTCGCGTATCTATGGGTTCTGCTGATGTTCGCCGCCTTCATCCTGTTGTGCGGCGCGACGCACGTGATGGAGATCGTGACGGTATGGGATCCGCAATATCGCGCTCAAGGTGCGCTCAAGCTGCTCACCGGACTCGTGTCCTTCGCGACGGTCGTCACGCTCGTGTGGGTCATGCCCCGGGCGATGTTGTTGAAGACGCCGCTGCAGTTACAGGCGGAGGTCGAGGCGCGCACCGCTGAGCTCGCGAAGGTCAACAGCCAGTTGCAAGCGGAGGTCGAGGTGAGGTCTGCCGTACAGGATGAATTACGCCTGGCGGATCAGCGCAAGGATGAGTTCCT
>Ga0116226_10001756_pt1 | contig 18817 bp, 16 predicted proteins | sample S1TSphfallax_FD_89692 | JGI IMG/M metagenome (GOLD analysis project Ga0116226, IMG submission 89692) | Host-associated microbial communities from peat moss isolated from Minnesota, USA - S1T2_Fa - Sphagnum fallax MG | ecosystem: Host-associated > Plants > Peat moss > Unclassified | place: USA... | reverse complement strand
TTGGCGAGGTTGGGCGGCTGGCCCGCAACGGTCGGCAGATCGCCGACGAGATCGTCATCGAGCCGCGGCATCGATTGCAGCAAGCCCTTCGTATAGGGATGCTGCGGATCGTAGAAAATGTCTCGCACCGGGCCGCTCTCGACGATCCGGCCGCCATACATGACCAGAACCCGATCGCACAATCCCGCGACGACACCCAGATCATGGGTGACCATGATGATTGCCGTGCCGGTCGCATGCTGTAATTCGGTAAGCAGATCAAGAATCTCCGCCTGGATCGTCACGTCGAGCGCGGTGGTCGGCTCGTCGGCGATCAGGAGGTCGGGCGTTGCCAGCATGCCCATTGCGATCATCACACGCTGCCGCATACCGCCGGACAATTCATGCGGATATTGTTCGAGTCGCTTTTCCGGTTCTGGGATATGCACCTGATCCAGCAACTGCTTCGCCTGATCCCGCGCGTCCGCCGCGCTGATCTGGCGATGGCTGGTCAGGACCTCGCTCAATTGATGCCCGACGGTCATATAGGGGTTGAGCGCGGTCATCGGGTCCTGGAAGATCATCGAGATTCGCGTACCGCGGATCTTGTTGAGCCGGTCGCGCTTCAGCCCTAGAATCTCCTGGCCCGCGAATTTCACGCTTCCCGTCGCTTTGCCGTTCTGTGGCAAGAGCCCCATGATCGACATCAGGACCTGACTTTTTCCGGAACCGGATTCGCCGACGATGCCGATGGTTTCGGCGCGGTTGATCTCGAAGCTCACCCCATTGACCGCGCTGACGATTCCGTCTGGCGTGGTGAATCGCGTCTCCAACTGCGTGACACTCAGCAGCGGGGTCGCGGTATCTGACTCGGGCGCCATTAGCGATCCTTCGGATCGAGCGCGTCGCGAAGACCATCGCCCAGAAAGTTCAACGAGAACAACGTCGCCGCCAGAAAGCTCGCGGGATAGAGCAGCGCCCAGGGTGCTGATTCCATCGTGTTGGCGCCGTCGGCGATCAGCACGCCCCAGGAGGTCATCGGCTCCTGTACCCCAAGCCCCAGGAATGACAGGAAGCTTTCGATCAGAATCACGCGGGGGATGGTGAGCGTGACGAACACCATCACGGGCCCCAGAATGTTGGGAATGATGTGCCGCCGGATGATCGTCGTGCCGGACACGCCAAACGCATGGGCGGCCTCGATGAATTCACGCTGCTTCAGCGACAGGGTCTGGCCCCGGACGATCCGCGCCATATCGAGCCATTCGACGGCGCCGATCGCGACGAAGATCAGCACGATATTCCGCCCGAAAAATACCATCAGCAGGATGACAAAGAACATGTAGGGCAGGGCATAGAGCACGTCCACAAAGCGCATCATCCAGCCATCGACCCGCCCGCCGACAAAGCCGGACACGGCACCATAGGAAACGCCCAGCACCAGACTGACGAAGGAGGCGAGCAGCCCGACCATGAGCGAGATCCGGGCGCCATAAAGTGTGCGGGCGAACAGGTCGCGGCCATTGGCATCGGTCCCGAAATAGAAGCCGGCATGCCAATCCGGCGGCATGCCAACGCGCTCTTTGAAGACTGCATCCATCGGGTGCGGACTGAGCACCGGTGCCAGGATCGCCAACGCGGCCATAAAGCCCAGCACGATGAGGCCGCCCATAGCGGCGCGGTTGCTGAGCAGCCGCCGTCGCGCATTGCGCCAGAGGCTTGTGCCGACAACCTCCGGCTCAGAAGCCGGGCTCAGGCTGGTTGGAGCGAGGCTCATGATTGCGACAATTTCGGGTCGAGCATGCCGTACAGCACATCGACGATCAAATTGAACAGAATGATCAGCACGCCGTAGAAAATCACGACGCCCATCACCAGCGTATAGTCACGATTGAGTGCCCCTTGCACGAAATACCGGCCGATACCGGGCAGGCTGAAAATCTGCTCGATCACCACCGACCCGGTGACGATACCGGCCGAGGCTGGCCCGAGATAGGAGACGACCGGCAACAAAGCTGCCCGCGCGGCATGCCGGGTTACAGTGACCCATTCCGACAAGCCCTTGGCGCGGGCGGTCCGGATATAGTTGGAGCGCATGACCTCGATCATGCTGCCGCGGGTGAGGCGGGCGACATAGGCGATTTGCGGTAGGGCCAGCGCCACGATCGGCAGGATCTTATAGCTGAATTCCGCTCCATTGCCCCACCCACCGGACGGCAGCCAGTGCAAATAGACGCCGAAGATCAGAGTCAGCAGCGGGGCCATGACGAAATTTGGAATGGTGATCCCTGTCATCGCCACGGTCATCACCGAATAATCCGTCGCCCGGTTCTGCCGCAGCGCCGCCAGCGTTCCCAGGATCGATCCGATAATCGCCGCCAGCAATACAGCGGTCAGGCCGAGCTGCATCGAAACGGGAAAACCCTGCCAGATTAGGTCCGTGACGGTGAAATCCTTATAAGAGAAGGACGGTCCGAAATCACCGGTCAGCACGCTCTCCAGATATTGCGTGTATTGCAGCATGAGCGGCTGATCGAGGTGGTAGACCCGGTTGAGATTCGCCTGAATTTCCGGCGGCACGGCGCGATCACTATCGAACGGACCGCCCGGCGCCAGACGGATCATGAAAAACGCGACGGTTACGATGACGAAGAGCGTCGGAATGGCGCCGAGCAATCTTTTAGCAATGAAGGACACCGGGCCGCGCGTGACGACATAGAACAGGCCTACCGCCGCAGCGGCAGCAAAACCGATCAGCCAGACTGGGCTGGTGCTAACGGACGATGATGCGGCAACGCCATTGCCGGGTGCCAGCGAGATGTCCTTGGAATAGGCATAACCTAAGATATTCGGTGCATAGCCAATGACATAGGGCTTCACGAGGTGCGGATTCACATAGGAATAGACCGGCGCCACCGGCATATCGTGCAGGACGAGCTGTTCCGCCTGCTGGAAGATCTCGAAGCGACGCTGCGGATCGACCGTATTGGCCGCCTCAGTGACCAGCGCATCATAGTGTGGGTTGCTCCATCCCGAGTAGTTGAGGCCGGAATCTGATTTGATCAGGTCAAAAAAAGCGGCCGGATCATCGAAATCCCCGATCCACGCATCGCGATAGGCCTCGGTGACTTTGCGTTCCTTGCGGGTTTCGAGAAAGACTTTCCACTCTTCGTTAACGAGGGAAGTCTCGACGCCGAGAGCCTGCTTCCACATTTCGGCGACGGCGATCATGACCTTCTTGTGGTTTTCCGACGTGTTGTAGCGAAGCTCGATCTGCAAAGGATGGTCGGGTCCGTAGCCGGCTTCCGCGTATAATTTCCGGGCCTCCTGGATCCGCTGCGCCATCGGCTCGTCCTTCCACGGGAAGGTCTGCGACCGGTAGCCCGGGACGCCTGGCGGAATCCAACTATAGGCGGCCTGCTCGCCGCGTCGCATGATATCGTTCACGATCGAATCGCGGTCGATCACCATCGACAGAGCCGTGCGCAGCTTCTCTGCGTCTTTGAACGGCGGTCGCGTAACGTTGAAGCCAATGTAATAGAGCCCGAAATAGGGCGGCGCGATGAATTGCGTCGCGTACTCCGACCGAATCAGGGCCATCTGGTCGACAGGCGCGTTCTCGGTTATGTCGATCTCACCGGAACGGTAGCGCTTAAATTCCTCATTCTCATTTTCGATCGGCAGGAACTCAACCTGATCAAGTTTCACCGACGCCGCATCGTGAAAATGGGGATTTTTTGTCACGATCAGCCGTGATTGCGGCGTCCATTCCTTGAGCAGGAACGCGCCGTTCGACACCAGATTGCCGGGCCGCGTAAAGGCCGCGCCATATTGCTCGACGCCTTTGCGATAGACCGGAAAAAAGATCTCGTGTGATAGCAACGACAGGAAATATCCGGTGGGCGACACCAGCGTGATCTCAACCGTGTCGGGGTCAAGCGCGCGGACTCCGAGGCTGGACACATCCTTGTTGGTGCCGTTGACGATCGATTCGGCATTGGTCACAGGATAATAGAGAAATCCATAGGCCGAGCCGGTCGCCGGATCGACCGCGCGGCGAAAGCTATAGACGAAATCTTCCGCGTTCAGCGTTTCGCCGTTCGACCACTTCAGATTCGGTCGCAGCTTAAAGACATAGGTCTTGCCGTCCGGGCTGATCGTCCAGCTTTCTGCGGCACCCGCTGCCGGCGCGCCATTCTTGTCGAGGATCGTCAGCCCTTCGAAGAGATCATTCAAAATGTGATGGTCGGATACCGCCTCGGCCTTGGCTGGATCGAGTGTTGCGGGTTCGGCGCCGTTGCCCCGCCGCAAAATTTGAAGCTCCTCGGCCCCAGCGGCTGACGCCAGGATGGGCATCAACATCAGCGCCAGAACAACCCACTTAACAACCAATCTCATCAACGACCGCCCCTCGACCCTTCAGCAACGTCCAAGCTTTCACAAGCCGACCATGCGGCGAACCACGCGCTGCTTGCAATAGTCTGGCCGGACCGAAACGGGGGGCTGGGTTGCGATGGGTCTTAAGCAACCTCAGGACGATTTATGCGTTAAAACCCTGTCTTGCCTGTTACGGCTACAAATATGAGGGGGTTAGTTCCATGACGGTCAGTGGGTTGGTCATTTTTCTGATTATTGGCGCAATTGCGGGGTGGCTCGCGGGCCAGATCATGCGGGGCGGCGGGTTTGGGCTGCTCGGCGATATCGTGGTCGGCGTGATCGGTGCCTTTATCGGCGGTTGGCTGTTTTCAGCGCTCGGTGTCGGGATTGGCGGTTTGCTCGGCGCGATTATTGCTGCCACGGTGGGGGCGATCATTCTTCTTGCCTTGCTGAGAGTGGTCCGTCGGGCATGAACCTCAGACTCTGATCATTGGCAGCCAGCTTTGGGTGCCCTATATCCGATGGGCAACCAAAGCTGAGACAATCATGCCATCTGTGACTGCACAAGAAATCGGTGTGCTGCCGACCTGGAACCTCGACGATCTCTATGTTGGGCGGGATGATCCCGCGTTGCGGGCCGATTTGGACCGCGCCAATGTCGATGCGACGGCGTTTCGCAGTCAGTTTGAGGGCAAGGTCGGAACGCTGGATGGCGCGGCACTTGCCGCTGCCATCGCGGAATATGAGACGCTCCAGGACCTGCTTGGCCGAATCGGGTCGTTTGCAGGATTGCTGCATGCCGGCAATATGGACGATTCGGTGATCGGACAATTCTATCAAACGACTCACGAGCATATCAACAGGATCGGCTCCGAGTTGGTGTTCTTCACGCTGGAATTGAACAAGATCGACGATGCCGAATTGACGCCAAAACTGGCGGTGCCGGCCTTGGCTCACTACCAGCCTTGGCTTCGGGATGTGCGGACCTTTCGACCGCACCAATTGTCCGATGACATCGAGAAACTGCTCTTCGAGAAATATGTCTCCGGTCGGGCGGCCTGGGTCAGGCTGTACGATCAAACGATCAGCGGCCTGCGCTTTCCAATCGGGGAGAAAATGCTCACCTCGGCGGAAGCGCTCAATCTCCTGTCCGATCCTGATCGGCAGCAGCGCCAAGAGGCCGCAGAATCCTTGGCAAAGGTGCTCGGCCAATCGACCAACATCTTTGCCTTGATCATGAATACTCTGGCAAAGGACAAAGAGACCGAGGACCGCTGGCGCCGCTTTGCGCGGCCGATCTCGTCGCGCAACCTCGCCAATTGCATCGAAGACGAGGTGGTCGACGCACTGATCGAGTCGGTGAAGGCTTCATATCCGCGGCTCAGTCACCGGTACTATGCGCTGAAGGCAAAATGGCTGGGTCTCGACACGCTGGAATATTGGGACCGCAACGCGCCGCTGCCGGACGACGAGGACCGAGTCGTATCGTGGGATCAGGCCAAGACGATCGTTCTGGGCGCGTATCGCGGGTTTTCACCGAAGATTGCCGACATCGGATCGAAATTTTTTTCCGAAGGTTGGATCGATGCGCCGACGCGCGCTGGCAAGGCGCCCGGCGCCTTTGCGCACCCCACCGTGCCCAGCGCTCATCCCTACATCCTGGTCAATTACATGGGCAGGACGCGCGATGTTATGACCGTGGCGCACGAACTGGGCCATGGCGTGCATCAAGTTCTGGCGGGGCGGCAGGGCGCGCTGATGGCCGATACGCCGCTGACTTTAGCTGAAACCGCCTCGGTTTTCGGCGAAATGCTGACCTTCCGCAAGCTGTTAGACGAAGCACCGAACCTGCGCGCGCGTCGCATCATGCTGGCCGGTAAAGTCGAGGATATGCTGAATACCGTCGTTCGGCAGGTCGCCTTTGCCGATTTCGAGCGGCGCATCCATGACGAGCGGCGGTCGGGTGAATTGACCGCGGAGCAGATCGGCGCGATCTGGCTAGAGATCCAAACCGAGAGTCTGGGCCCCGCGTTCACCTTTGCCGAGGGCTACCAAGCCTACTGGACTTACATACAGCATTTCATCCATTCGCCCTTTTATGTGTATGCTTACGCCTTCGGTGACTGCTTGGTGAATTCGCTCTATGCGGTCTATCAGCAGGCGTCGGACGGCTTCGTAGACCGCTATATCGAGATGCTGTCGGCTGGCGGGACGCGACGCCATAAGGAGTTGCTGGCACCGTTCGGGCTTGATGCGTCCGATCCGGCATTTTGGCAAAAAGGGCTCGACGTGATTTCATCCTTCATCGACGAACTCGAAGCGATCGGGTGATCAGGATTCGCCATGCCGGCTGATGAGATCGAACCGCGCTTTCGGCTAGAACCGCCGGAACCACCTCCGACACAGCGCCTGGGTGCGCCGGGGCCACGCTTTCAGGATGAAACCGTCGCGGAGCGTGTCGTCGAAGAAGTGGAACCGCTGCGGCCGCCGATGCGGACCGTAACGACGCTCGCGATTGGGACTGGCGTTGGGCTCGTCTTGCTGATCGGCCTTATCTTCTTGCTGCATCGGGGCGGCAGTACGCCCGCCGCTAAGCCAAACACAGCCACGGACACAGCGTCGGCCATCGCCCCGCAACAGCCTGTCGCACCTCAGCCAGATACGGCAGCCGCACAGCCAACCCCGCAGGTGGCGCCGACATCTCCGGCGCCGTCCAGCGGTTCCACTCCCGTCCCGGCCGCGGAAGCACCTCCCGCTGCCGCAGCACCAGTTCCGGTCCCTGCCCAATCCGCGCCACCGCCCGTTTCGGTCAAGCCGAGCCCATCCAAACCGGCGCCAGCCGTCCCGCAAAACGGCCCGAAACATCTTCGGCGCACTGAGGCTGCCGCGCCATGGATCGTGCAGGCTGGTGCCTTCAAGACGACCGAACACGCCCAGGGCGTGGCTGACGGGTTGGTCAAAGCCGGTTACGATGCGATCGTGGCCAAGCGACCGAATGGGTGGTTCGCGATCGAGCTGCACGGGTATAAGACCAAAGCGGCGGCTGAAGAGGCGTCAAAGAAATTGGAGAAGACTCAGCATATCGACACGCTCGTCCGGCGTTCGACCGGAGACCAGCCGGTGAAACCTGGCAAGAAATCGGCGGATTAAACCTTATTATCTCTCTCTCTCTCTCTCTCTCTGCCCCTTTGGGGCGGAGAGGGTCGGGGTGAGGTGGGGTCTCGAAGGTTACGTATCGGCGCAGATCGCTCATCGGCAGGGCCCCCCTCTCCCTGACCCTCTCCTCCCTGAAGGGCAGAGAGGGAAATTTCTTATAATTCAGCAGATTGGCCTGCCGGCTACTCCGCCACCCACCGCCGTGCGGCTGCGCCATCCGATTCACGTGCCTCGATCCAATGGGCGCCGTCGTCGCGCTCTTCGTATTTCCAGAACGGCGCCTCGGTTTTCAGGATGTCGATGAGGAAAGCGCAGGCATCTAGTGCTGCCTGGCGATGCGCAGACGCTGTCGCGACCAGCACGATCGCATCTCCCGGGAGCATCCGCCCGACGCGATGAATGATCAGACTATGGGAAACCGGCCAGCGTGTTTGCGCAGTCTCCTCGAACGCTTCGAGCTTCGTCTGGGTCATTCCGGGATAATGCTCCAGCGTCAGCGCATGGACACTGGCTTCACCGTGGCTGCCGCGCACGAGCCCGATGAATGTGGCGATCCCGCCCAGATCCGGCCCACAGCGCTGGATGAAAGCGGCCAACTCCGCCGACGGATCAAATCCGGTTTCAGTGATGCGGATCATCAGCCACCCGTCACCGGTGGAAACAAGGCAATCTCGTCGCCTGCCTCAATCAGATGATCGGAAGGGACGTAATCGTGATTAACCGCGACCCGTACGGTTTTTCGATTTGCCAGCGCCAGCCGGTAGGTTTCATCTCGTTGTTCCAGCCAGTCCAGCAGGTCGCCGACCGTTCGAACCGTGCTGGGCGGCGCGACGTCTTCTTCGGAGCGGCCGATTCGGGTCCTGATCCAGGCAAAATAGAGCAGTTTCACGCCTTCGCTCCGAACACGACCGCACGCTTCAATATGAAGTCGGCAAGGCCGGGAATATCATCAGCGCTATAGGTGGGGAGCGGACAGGCATCGCGCATGGGCGGCGCATCGACCATTGCGACGGCCTCGATCCAGCGATCTTCCGGATAAAGCGGTGACTTGCCCAAGCTAGGCCGGAAAATTTCCAGCTTCGGATGCTCATTGCGCTTAAAGCCCTCGATCAGCAAGAGATCGACCGGCGTCATATGCGCCAATAATGTTTCCAATGTCGGCTCAGGTCCGCCGCGCAGCTCATGCTGCAAGGCCCAGCGTGTCGCAGATGCCACCATCACTTCGCTCGCACCAGCCTCTCGATGTACGAAACTATCCTTGCCCGGCTGGTCAATATCGAAAGCGTGGTGGGCATGTTTGACCGTCGAGACCGAAATACCATGTCCGATCAGATAGGGAATGAGTCTGCGCAACAGCGTGGTTTTGCCGCTTCCGCTCCAACCGGCGAGACCGAATAGCCGCATTACGACGCGCCACCCACGGCCTCTTGGTGCTCCGGTGGCGTTTCCGGCATCTGAGGCTCGTCCATATACCGCAGACCGGAGCGGAAATAGTCGTAGCCCGTGACCAGCGTCAACAAAGCGGCAAGCCATAAGAGGCCGTGGCCAACCTCGGTCAGCGAAATCGGTCCGATCCGGTCCAGTAACAGCACGCCCAGCGCCACCATCTGAATCCCGGTCTTCCATTTTGCCAAGCGACTTACGGGTAGCCCGACACGCAAGCCGGCGAGGAATTCGCGCAAGCCCGAGACCAGGATCTCGCGGGACAGTATCACCAATGCCGGCAATAGCGTGGGCATGTCGAGCCGGCGAAATGCGACCAGCATCATGAGTGTCACCGAGACCAGGAGCTTATCTGCGACCGGGTCCAGAAAACGGCCAAATGCCGAGGTTTGCTGCCAGAGCCGCGCGAAATGCCCGTCAAGCCAATCGGTAATGCTGGCTGCGGCGAACAAGCCGCTCGCGGTATATTGCGCCCAGGGTGTCGGCAGATAGAACGCAGCCACCAGCAGCGGAATGACCGCAATGCGCGACAGAGTCAGTACGTTAGGCAGATTCATTAACATTAGGCGCGTCCGGCACCGCTGAAGGCGAGCCGCACTTTAACCGTCCGCGTGGAAATGGTCGTAGATTTTTTTCGCAACGGCCTTGTTGATTCCGGGAACTTGCTCCAAATCCACCAGACCGGCGCGCGCGACCTCCCGCGGCGACCCGAATTTGTGCAGCAGCGCCTTTTTGCGCGCAGGGCCGATCCCATCGATCTCGTCAAGCGCCGATCGCCCGATCGCCTGTGCTCGTTTCGCCCGGTGTGTGCCGATGGCAAAGCGATGGGCCTCGTCGCGTAGGCGCTGCAAAAAATACAGCACGGGATCTCGGGCATCGAGCGAGAAGGGGGCATTGCCGGGCACGAAGAAACGTTCGCGGCCGGCATTGCGATCAGGTCCTTTGGCAATGGCCGCGAGCGGAATATCATCAATGCCGAGGTCTGCAAAGACGGTCTCGGCTACGGCAAGCTGGCCAGCACCGCCATCGATCAGAACCAGATCAGGCCACATCCCCTTGTCGCGCGCCGGGTCTTCCTTGATCGCGCGCAGGAAACGCCGCGTCAGCACTTCACGCATCATCGCGTAGTCGTCACCGGCCTGATAGCCATAGGGCGCGGTCGCCGATTCTGCCAAGCCAGGGGCGGCGACCGGCGACTCGATTGTTCCCACCGGCGCTGCGCCCTTGATATTGAATTTGCGGTAGGCGTTCTTCATAAGCCCATCCGGTCCCGCGACGATCATCGCCCCGATCGCGTTGGTGCCTTGAATATGGCTATTGTCATAAACCTCGATGCGGTTTGGCGCGGCGTCGAGCTCCAGCGCTGCGGCAAGACCTTGCAACAGCTTGCGTTGCGATGATGATTCCGCCAGCCGTCGTGCGAGGGCTTCACGGGCATTTGTGGCAGCATGGTCGACGAGCTTCTTCTTATCGCCGCGCTGGGGTGCTAAAAGCTGCACCCGCCGGCCGGCCCGGGTGCTCAGCGCTTCAGCCAGCAATACCTCCTCGGCCGGGATGTGGGACAGGAGGATCAGTGCTGGCGCCGGCTTGTTCTCATAAAATTGGCCGAGGAAGCCAGCCATGATGTCCTCAATGCTGAGCTGCCGGTCATGGCTTGGGAAGTAGGCTCGATTGCCCCAGTTCTGGCCGCTGCGGAAGAAGAACACCTGAACGCAGCTATGCCCGCCCTCCTGATGCGCCGCGACGATATCGGCGTCGCCCAGCCCCTCGAAATTGATATTCTGCTCTGCCTGGATTTGCGCCAGTGCCCGGATCCGATTGCGCACCTGGGCGGCCCGCTCAAAATCGAGCCGGTCTGCGGCACCCATCATTTCGGTCACGAGCGTTGCGTTGATCTCGCTGGATCGACCGGTCAGGAATGCCCGCGCTTGTTCGACCAAATCGAGATACTCCTCCTTGCCGATGCGATCGACGCAGGGCGCCGAGCAGCGCTTGATCTGGTATTGCAGGCAAGGCCGCGTGCGTCCGGAAAACACATGGTCCGAGCATGAGCGCAGCAAGAATGCGCGGTGCAGCGCGGTGATCGTCCGATTGACCGCACCGGCCGAGGCAAACGGGCCAAAATACTCACCCGACTCGACGCGGGCGCCGCGATGCTTACTCAATTGTGGGACCGGGTGGTCCGAGCGCAGATGGATATACGGAAAGGATTTGTCGTCGCGCAAAAGGACGTTGTAGCGCGGCATCAGCGTCTTGATCAGGTTGATCTCGAGCAGCAGTGCCTCGACCTCGGTATGGGTAGTGACCACCTCCATAGAAGCGGTTTCGGCGACCATGCGCCGAATGCGGATCGGCAAGCCGTTCAGGTTGACGTAATTACCGACGCGGTTCTTGAGATTGCGGGCCTTGCCGACGTAGAGCGGCTCGCCTTTGGCGTTCAGCATGCGGTAAACGCCGGGGCTCGGCGGCAAGGTTTTCAGCACGCCGCGGATCACCGCAACGCCTGCAGCGATCTGGCCGGTGGCCAGCGCATCGTCGAGCGTGACCGCGGCCGGGTCAGCCAGTGCGGCTTCGCCGGACGAATCTGGCATTTCGGTTGGTGTCGGCTCGTTCATCACGGTCGGGATATTTCCGGTAAACCCTGTACAGACCACGTTTTTGGCAGGCGCCCCGTTTTGTATCCACCGAACCTGTGGATAAGGTTGTGGGGAAGCCTCGGATAGGCGGCCGCGACCCTTGGTCTGCTTGACGATTCTTTAGGCCGCCTAAATTTCGAGCAATTTACTAACATATTGAAATATAACACATTTCTCTGTGTCAATAGTCAGGGACGTATGAATCATCTATTAATATATGACTCATGGTCGGGTCTGCCCCCGAGAACAGGGACCTGTGAACAACTTACCACCGGGAATCCGCTAGAGCTCCCAAGGATTCCGGAGAGTCAAGTGGAATAAGGCAAAAAATTGATACGTTCGATTGCTATTCCAACCGAGCCGACATCCTCATAGACATCCAGCTTTTCAATCTGCACGCTGACCTTTCTGACCCGCGGGTCGGCGAGCGTGAGATCGGCAATGCGCTCGGCCAGTGTTTCGATCAGACGGACATGCCCGGCATCGACGATGCGCCGGACGGCGACGATGATCTCGTCGTAACAAACGACATTAGCAAGATGGTCGCCTATCGGGGTGGGTGATTCAGCGACATCGAGTTTGAGATTCAACCGAATGCGCTGTTTGGCAATCAACTCATGGGCATGCACGCCGATACTGCAGCGAAGCACGAAGTCGCGGACAAGGACTTGGCGCAGGCTCGGCGCCGGCCGGTCCGACACGGTCGAGGGGCTTGGCATTGAAATCTTCTATTCCTCCGCGTTCGATGGGGTGGCCCAGCCGAGATGCTGGCCGCCATCGAGCGCGATCATCTGCCCGGTCATCGACGGAGACGATAGAATGAAACCGACGCAAGCCGCGATTTCTGCCGGCGAGGTGCCCCGGTGCAACGGCGTCCGGGCGCACTGATCGGCGAATTGCTGCTCGGTCTGGTGGATACTGGGCAGGGTCGGGCCGGGGCCGATCGCATTGACCCGGATGCGGGGGGCCAGTGCCATGGCGAGCGTGCGGGTCAATGTCCAGAGTCCCGCTTTGCTGACCGTGTAAGTGACGAAGTGCGGGGTCAGGTTCCAGACGCGCTGATCAATCAGATTGATGATCACGCCGTGCCCTTCTTGCGGCACATGCCGACTGAATTGCTGCGATAGCAAGAAGGGCGCACGGAGATTGGCCTCCATATGGCGATCCCAACTGGCCCGCGTTGCGCTTGCGACGGAATCATAGTCGAAGGTCGAGGCGTTGTTGATCAGACAACCAAGCGGGCCAATGGCATCGCCGGCCCGTGCGACCAACCCCTCGACCTGAGCCTCATCTGCCAGATCCGCCTTCAGGATGGAGGCGGTCCCGCCGCTCGATCGGATTTCCGCGGCAAGCTGTTCGGCATCCCCCGCAGATTCGTGGTAATGCAGCGCCACCGCCCATCCAGACCGCGCGAGATGGTGCGCAATGGCACGCCCGATGCGCCGCGCAGCACCGGTGATCAGCGCTGCGCGTGGCATTGTTTCGATATCGGTCATTAGAGCGCCATGGGATTAGGTTGAATCGCCGAGTCAAAGGAAATGTTCCCTCTCTGGCCTTCAAGGCGGAGAGGGTTAGGGAGACGGGGGTCGTGCCGACGCAAGATCGCCGCCGATTCTTGAGCGTCAACTCCCCCCCTCGCCCCGACCCTCTCTGCCCCTAAGGGGCAGAGAGGGAGAAAAAAGCTTAATTTCATGCCGCTCTAAGGTCCTCGTCTGCGTCGCGCTTTGGCGCGTGCGGCTTCGCGTGGGTTGGTGCCGGCCCGCCCGGCATTGGTCCCTGACGTGACCGGTGCGCTGCCTTGGATCATTGGCAGAACTTGTCCGACAAAGCCGAGATCCATCTGCTCCAGTCGCTTGATTTCGTCGCGAAGGCGTGCCGCTTCTTCGAATTCCAGATCGGCCGCGGCGGTGCGCATCCGCTTTTCAAGATCCGCGATCACCGCCTTCAAATTCGATCCGGCATAATGATCCGCCGCTGACGGGCCGATATCCACGGTGACGCTGTCGCGGGAATAAACCGAATTCAAAATGTCGGAGATCTCGCGCTTGATGCTTTCCGGCGTGATGCCGTGCTTTGCGTTATAAGCCTGTTGCTTCTCGCGTCGGCGGCTGCATTCATCGAGTGCCGCCTTCAAACTATCGGTCATACGGTCGGCATAAAGGATCGCGCGCCCTTCGAGATTGCGCGCCGCCCGGCCGATCGTTTGAATGAGCGACGTCCGCGAGCGCAGATAGCCCTCCTTATCCGCATCGAGGATCGCCACCAGCGCGCATTCCGGGATATCCAACCCTTCGCGCAACAGGTTGATCCCGATTAGTACGTCGAACGCGCCGAGCCTCAGATCGCGGATAATCTCGACCCGCTCCAGCGTCTCGACGTCTGAGTGGATATATCGGACGCGGACGCCGTTCTCATGGAGATACTCGGTCAGCGCCTCAGCCATTTTCTTGGTTAGGGTGGTGACCAATACACGCTGGCCCTTGAGGGCGCAGGTCCGCACTTCGGCGAGCAGATCATCAACCTGCGTCTCGGTCGGTCGGATGATGCAGACCGGGTCGATGAGGCCGGTCGGCCGTACCACCTGCTCAACGAAAATGCCGCCGGTCCGCTCGAGTTCCCATGGACTCGGTGTCGCCGAGACGAAGATCGTCTGGCCGCGCATTTTGTCCCATTCCTCGAATTTCAGCGGTCGGTTATCCATGCAGGAGGGCAGGCGGAAGCCAAATTCGGCAAGCGTGGATTTACGGACAAAGTCACCCTTATACATGCCGCCGATCTGCGGCACAGTGACATGGCTCTCATCGACGATGACCAGCGCGTCGTCGGGCAGATATTCGAACAGGGTCGGCGGCGGCTCCCCCGGCCTGCGACCGCTCAGATAGCGGGAATAATTCTCGATCCCGGCGCAGCTACCGGTCGCCTGCATCATCTCGATATCAAAGGTCGTGCGCTGTTCCAGCCGCTGCGCCTCCAGCAATTTGCCCGATGCGTTCAGCTCCTCGAGCCGGACTCTGAGGTCGAATTTGATTTCTTCGATCGCCTGCTGCAGCGTCGGCCCGGGCGTCACATAATGGCTGTTGGCGTAGATCCGGATCTCTTTCAGGGTCGATTTCTTCTCGCTGGTCAGCGGGTCGAACTCGTGGATCGCCTCCAACTCATCGCCGAACAGCGACAGGCGCCACGCCCGATCTTCATAATGCGCTGGGAAGACCTCGACCGTATCGCCACGCACCCGGAACGTGCCGCGCTGAAACGCCAGATCATTGCGCTTGTACTGAAGCTCGACCAGCTGCCCCAGCAGCTTGTTGCGGTCGATATGCTGCCCCGCCTTGAGATCGACGACCATGCGGGAATAGGTCTCGACCGAGCCAATGCCGTAAATGCACGAGACCGATGCGACAATTACCACGTCGCGTCGCTCCAGCAGCGCGCGTGTCGCGGAATGGCGCATCCGGTCGATCTGCTCGTTGATCGAACTTTCCTTCTCGATATAGGTGTCGCTCCGCGGCACATAGGCTTCGGGCTGGTAATAATCGTAATACGAGACGAAATACTCGACCGCATTTTCCGGAAAGAAACTCTTCATCTCGCCATAAAGCTGCGCCGCCAATGTCTTATTGGGCGCCAGCACGATGGCCGGGCGTTGCAGCCGTTGGATCGTATGGGCGATCGTAAAGGTCTTGCCGGAGCCGGTCACGCCCAACAGGACCTGATCGCGCTCATTTTGCAGCAGCCCGTCGCTCAGCGCGTCGATCGCGGCAGGTTGATCACCGGCAGGATTGAACTCGGAGACGAGACGGAACGCGGCTTCGGTGTCGATAAGCGGCTTGTCGATGGCGAGGGGCGTGCGCATAGCATCAAGATAAGTCGCTCGGCACCGTTTCGCCAGCCCCAGCCACGGCTCACCCGCGGTTTCCGGTCATCAAGAGGGGGTATCTGCACCATTGTCTTGTGGTATTTTGCGGCCGGACGGGCTATCCGAGCAATGATCAGCAGTCCGTTGATCGCTCCGCAGCGCAGCAAATTGCTGCGCTGCCTCTTGACGGGCGCAGTCCCCCGTGTCATTTGTCTAGCTCCGAATTAGAATCGTTCTAAATCAGACCATTGAGAGGGGTTTGTCGATGCTGACAATTGGTGACAAGTTTCCTGCATTCCATTTGAAGGCCGTGGTCAGCGGCGAAGCGGACAAAGCGTTCGTTGAAGTCAGCAATAAGACCTATGCCGGTAAGTGGCTGGTCGTGTTCTTTTGGCCGAAGGATTTCACATTCGTTTGCCCGACCGAAATCATCGGCTTCGGCGACGTTGAGGCGGATTTCTCGGATCGCGATGCACAGCTCCTCGGGGCGTCGATCGACAGCGAATTCGTGCATCTGGCTTGGCGGCAGAGCCGTGAAGATCTCGGTAAGAGCCCGTTCCCGTGGCTGTCCGACATCAAGCGTGAGCTCTCATCGTCCTGCGGCATTCTCCATGCCGAGGAAGGCGTCTCACTGCGGGCCACCTTCATCGTTGATCCGGACGGGATCGTGCGCTTCTCGAGCGTCAATGATCTGTCGGTCGGTCGTAATGTGCAGGAAGTGCTCCGCGTCCTCGATGCGCTGCAGACTGACGAGCTCTGCCCGTGCAATCGTGCGGTCGGTGGGGCGACGCTGAAGGCCGCTTAATACGCCTCCAGCCGGTTGAATTGCCGCCGCAGGGAGCGCTTGAGCTGCACCCTGCGGCGGTTTGGTTTTCCAATTCGTTCTGTGAAAGGCCGATCCAATGTCGATCGATGCGCTTAAGGCGCAATTGCCTGACTATGCCAAAGATCTGAAGCTTAATCTCGGTGCCGTGCTGAACCAGCCGGCACTGACGCCTCAGCAAGTCTGGGGCACCGCCGTCGCGTCGGCGATCGCGTCGCGCAATCAGGCGGTGTTGCAAGCCATTTTGGCCGATGCCACGCAGCATCTGTCGCCCGCAGCGTTGAATGCGGCAAAGGCCGCGGCCGCGATCATGGCGATGAATAATATCTATTATCGCTTCGTCCATCTGACGACCGCGACCGATTACAAGACGATGCCGGCACGGCTGCGCATGAATGTCATCGCCAATCCCGGTGTCGAGTCGCTGGATTTCGAGCTGTGGTCGCTGGCTGTATCGGCGATCAATGGTTGCGGCATGTGTATCGACGCGCATGAGGCCGAGATCGTGAAGAAAGGCGCATCGCGGGAAGCGGTGCAGAACATCGTCCGCATCGCGTCGGTGATCCATGCAGTTGCGGTAACGCTGGAAAGCGAAAGCACATTCGCGGCGGCCTGAGGGGGCTACTGCGGTTGCGCGTGGTACGGTCAGGGTCTAGGGTACTGGTCAATTCCTGACCCTCGACCGGACCCCTTTCCATGTCATTTCTTGCCAAACGTCTCGACCGTATTCAGCCATCGCCCACGATGGCCATTACCGCGCTGGCCGCCGAACTCAAGGCCGCTGGCCGCGATGTGATCGGCCTCGCGGCCGGTGAACCGGATTTCGATACGCCGGCCAATATCCAGGAAGCGGCGATTGCGGCAATGCGCCGGGGCGAGACCCGCTACACCGCGGTTGATGGCTCACCGGCGCTGAAGAAGGCGATCGTCGCCAAGTTCGCCCGGGAAAACGGCCTCGATTATGCGGTCGATGAAATCACCGTTGCCTCCGGCGGCAAGCAGATCATCTATAACGCGATGGTTGCGACGCTGAATCCGGGCGACGAGGTTGTGATTCCGGCACCTTATTGGGTCAGCTATCCCGATATCGTACAATTGTCCGAAGGCACGCCGGTGTTCGTGGCCTGTGGTCAGAATTCGGCGTTCAAGCTGACCGGGGAGGCGTTGCGCGCTGCGCTCACCCCCAAGACCAAATGGCTGATTTTGAATTCGCCCTCCAATCCGACAGGTGCTGCCTATTCGGCCGCTGAGCTGCGTGAGCTTGCCGATGTCCTGCTCGATCATCCGGACGTATGGATCCTCACGGATGATATGTATGAGCATCTGCTTTATGATGGTCTGGAATTCGCCACGATTGCCGCCGTGGAGCCGCGCCTGAAGTCGCGCACCCTGACCATGAACGGGGTCAGCAAAGCCTATTGCATGACCGGCTGGCGGATTGGGTATGCGGCGGGTCCGAAAGCCTTGATCAAGGCCATGTCGAAGGTGCAGTCGCAATCGACCTCGAATCCGTGTTCGATCAGCCAGGCCGCTGCGATTGAAGCGTTGAACGGTCCACAGGGTTTCATCCCGGTTCATAATGCTTCTTTTGTGGCGCGGCGGGACCGGGTCGTGGCGCTGCTGAACGAAGCGGAAGGGCTTTATTGCGCAAAGCCGGACGGCGCATTTTATGTCTATCCGTCTTGCGCGGGCGCGATCGGCAAAACGACGCCATCGGGCAAGAAGATCGTCACCGACACGGATTTCGTGGCCTATCTGCTTGAAGCCGAAGGGGTCGCAGCGGTCCAGGGAACGGCCTTCGGCCTGTCGCCGCATTTCCGGATTTCCTATGCAACGTCCATGGAGGCGCTTGAGGAGTCCTGCAAGCGCATTCAACGCGCCTGCGCAGCCCTGATCTAAGGTGCTGCGAAAATAATTCGGCCGCCGGCGCGTTTGCCGGCAACCATTCCCCACGCCCCTTGTTCTGTGTACAGGCCCGATAGAATCTCTGTCGGGCCGCTTTTGTCGATATAGCTCAAGGCTGATCACGGAGCCCCCTAGTACCGTGCGTTTGCGTCGAGACGGAAGCAGGCCGGGCAACGGCTCTTCCGAAAACGTAACGGTTCGGAAGGGGACACGGACATGGCCAAATCAGCGCGCAGCGGCGCACGCATAGCCCGTCCCATATCGCGTCTACTAATTTTAGCGAGTTTGGTCTCTGCGGGGACGGCGCACGCGGTCCCGCTTTATGCGCGGCAGACCGGCCAGCAATGTGCAGCCTGTCACAACGGCTTTCCTGAACTCACGCCGTATGGCCGTCTGTTCAAGCTCAATGGCTATACATTCAAAGGCGGCGACTCGGATTTGCCGCCGATTGCGGCGATGACGATCTTTTCGTTTACGCATACGGAAGCGCCTCAGGCTGGTGGCGCGGCGCCCCATTACGCGGCGAATGACAACCCGGCTTTCGAGGTATTCAGCCTGTTTTACGGCGGGGCGATTACCGACAATATCGGCATGTTCGGTCAGGTGACCTACGACAATGTCGCGGGCCGGCTTGGCTGGGAC
>Ga0116226_10001755_pt1 | contig 18823 bp, 16 predicted proteins | sample S1TSphfallax_FD_89692 | JGI IMG/M metagenome (GOLD analysis project Ga0116226, IMG submission 89692) | Host-associated microbial communities from peat moss isolated from Minnesota, USA - S1T2_Fa - Sphagnum fallax MG | ecosystem: Host-associated > Plants > Peat moss > Unclassified | place: USA... | reverse complement strand
TTAACAGTATCAACACAATTGACCGCACTCGGCAGCACGGAAATCGCGGCCCTGTCGACCACAGCCATCGCCGGCCTGACTGCCACCCAAATCGCCGGATTGAGCGATAACCAGCTGCGCAGCCTCACTTCCAGCCAGATCGGAGCCCTCAGTTCGGCCGCAATCGCGGGTCTGACCACCACCCAGATCGCACTCCTCAGCAGCACCACCCTGTCCGGCCTGACCGCGACCGGGATCGGCGATCTGTCCACCAGCCAGATCCAGGCTCTGAGCCTGGCCGCTGTCGCCGCCCTGACCACCAGCGCGATTTCCGGCGTCACCTCGGCCCAGATCAGCGGCATCGCCAGCAATCAATTGGCGACTTTGTCCTCATCCCAGATCGGCGGCCTCTCCACCCTTGCTGTCGCGGGCCTCAGCACCACCCAGGTCGCCGCCCTTAGCACCGACCAGGTCAGCGGGCTGAGCACTTCGCAGGTCGCCGCCCTGACCACAACCCAGATCGCCGCCCTCAGCGCGACGCAAATTTCGGCCTTCACGACCCAGCAGACCGGCGGATTGAGCAATGTCCAATTGGGGGCATTGAGCGGATCGGCCTTCTCCAGCTTCACCGCGAGCCAGATCAACGGCCTGACCAGCGCCACCATCAGCGGCCTGACCACCACCGAGATCAATGCGCTCACCACCACCCAACTGGCAGGCTTATCCGCCACCCAGGCCGGCGCTCTCACCACCACCCAGCTTGCCGCGCTCTCGACCACGGATGTAGCCAGCCTGTCGCTCGCCCAGTTCGCCGGACTGTCGGCAACCGGCCTGTCGGGGTTGACCTCGAATGATATCAGCAGCCTGACCACTGAGCAGATTGGGGCGCTGTCCACCAGCTCCCTTGCCGGCCTGACCTCGACCCAGTTGAATGGTCTGCAGGCGACCCAATTGGCGGCCCTGACGGCGTCGCAGATCGGCGCCCTGTCCAGCACCGCCATCGCAGGCCTCAGCTCCGCCCAGATCACCGCTCTGACCATCACCCAGATCAGCGGCCTGAGCGCCACCCAGATTGGCGGCCTGACACCGACCGAGATCAGTGAATTGTCGACAGGCCAGGTGGCAAGCCTGACCCTGACCCAATTGGGCGACCTCGCCCGTGCCCAGATCCGCGCCCTCACCGCCAGCCAGGTCGCGGCGCTGAGCGGCAGTCAGATCAGCGGCCTGGGGGCGGATCAGGTGGTCAATCTAAGCGGCACGGAACTGAACGAACTGAGCGCCAGCCAATTGGGCAGCCTGAGCGTCGATCAGATCAATAATCTATCGATCTATCAATTTGATGATTTCACCACCACCCAGCTCGACCTCCTGAGCGGCACCCAGCTGAATGGAATCAGCGTCACCACGGTGCCATCCCTCAGCACGACCGCGGTCTCCAGCCTGACAACCACCCAATTGGCCAGCCTTACCGCCGCTCAAGTTTCCGCCCTGACCACCACCCAGACCTCGGCGCTGAGCGCAGCCCAGCTGACCGCGCTCGCCGAGGCGGTGAGCTAATCCTGAAGCCGCCTCACTTGGGAATCCGGCCACCGGACCGATCGGGTAAGGGACATATCTGAACGGCTGCTCGGCCAGGCGCTGAAGACGCCGCTGCAGGCCTATGACTAAAAAGCCCGGTCGATACAGAAATCGATGATGTCGATCATCGCCGTCTTGACTGCGCTGTCAGGGAAAATGCCGAGCGCGTCCCGCGCGATGGCGCCATAATGGCGGGCACGGTTGACCGTGTCCTGCAGGCTGAGATTTTTCTCCAGCAGCTTGATGGCGTGCTGCAGGTCGCCGCCATCCTCGGCCTGATCGAGATCCTCGAGCGTCCGGCGCCAGAAGCTACGCTCCTCGTCATCGCCCCGGCGGAAAGCGAGAATCACCGGCAGGGTTATCTTGCCCTCGCGGAAATCGTCGCCGATTGCCTTGCCGAGTTTTTCCTGGCGGGCCGAATAATCCAGCATGTCGTCGATCAGCTGGAACGCGATGCCGAGATTGAGACCATAGCTTTCGAGCGCCTCTTCCTCGACCTTGGGGCGATCAGCCACCACCGCGCCGATTCGGCAGGCGGCAGCGAACAGCGCGGCCGTCTTGGCGCGGATCACTTCGAGATAGGCGTCTTCGCTGGTGCTGGTATCGTTGGCCGTGATCAGTTGCAGCACCTCGCCCTCGGCGATCACCGACGAGGCATGGGACAGGATCTGCAGAACTTGCAGCGACCCGTCTTCGACCATCAGCTCAAAGGAGCGGCTGAACAGAAAGTCCCCCACCAGCACCGACGGCTTATTGCCGAACAGGGCATTGGCGCTGGCCAGACCGCGGCGCAACGAACTGTCATCGACCACATCGTCATGCAGAAGCGTTGCGGTATGAATGAATTCGACGCAGGCGGAAAGCTTGATATGGCGCTGGCCGCGATGGCCGCACAATTTAGCGGCCGCCAGGGTCAGCATCGGCCGCAGCCGCTTGCCCCCAGCGGCAATGATATGCCCGGCCAATTGCGGGATAAGGGCAACTGGACTGTGCATACGTTCGACGATGCAGCGATTGACCTTTTCCAGATCGGCGGTCACCAGCGCGGTCAGCGCATCGAGAGAGGGCGCCTTTTTGCCTCTCTCATCTTCCAAATTTACGACAATTGCCAAAGTTTGGCCCACCCCTGCGGTTAGGTCGCGAGCATAAGGTTGCTTCTCTTAAATGGTCAAGGTTACAACGAACTCAAGGGGAAGCTTAGGTGGGGGGGCCAGGGTGAGCGAAATCAGCGAAGATCGCTTGCTGGATGGACGTCTTCTGCTGCGCCAGCCGGTCGAGGGCTACCGCGCCGCGATCGATCCTGTGCTGCTGGCGGCGACGGTGCCGGCGGTGGCCGGCGAGATGATCCTCGATCTTGGCAGCGGTGTCGGCACCGCCTCGCTGTGCCTCGCCAGCCGGGTCGCGGGATGCCGGATCTTCGGACTGGAAATGCAGCCCGCCCTGGTTACTCTGGCGCGGCAGAATATTGACATCAACGGCATGACCGGCCGCATCGAGGCGATGATCGGCACGCTGCAGCTACCGCCGCCGCGCTTGGCGCCCGGCAGTTTCCATCATGTGATGACCAACCCGCCCTTTCACCCCGGCGACGGCACCGCAAGCCCGACGTCCGGCAAGGATTTGGCCAATCGCGAAGGTGAGATCGATCTCGCCCAATGGCTGCGCTTCGCTGTCAATATGCTGCGGCCCAAAGGCACCTTGCTGATGATCCATCGCGCCGACCGCCTTGACGATCTTTTGGCGGCGCTGCATCGCAAGGTCGGCGAGATCATCGTCACGCCCTTGTGGCCAAAGCGGGGGCGTCCGGCCAAACGGGTCCTGTTGCGCGCGCGGAAAGGGGTCGCCACCCCCCTGACACTCGCGCCGGGCATGGTCCTGCATGAGGAAGATGGTCGCTACACGGCCCAGGCCGACGATATTCTTCGCCGTGGCGGCGGCTTCACCCAAGTTTGAGCCAATCGGGCGGACGGGGCAGCAAGCGGGCATCGGCGGCGCGCAGAATCGCGTCCGGCGCGAGACTGTCGAGGCGCAAAATGGCCAAACCAATCTGCCCCGCATGGGAGCGCATTTCCCCGGCTTCCGAGAGTCCGTTATAAATCACCGTGCCGGGTGCCGGCGGAACGCCCTCGATCTCCACCGGCAGGAGCCGCTTCTTGATCTGCCCGCGATATTTGCTGCGTGCGGTAACCTCCTGCCCCATGAAGCAGCCCTTTTGCCAGTCGACGCCATTCAACTCGTCGAAACCGGCCTCAAGCAAAATGGTTTTTTCAGCAATGAGATCGCGCCGCCCGTCGGCGAGACCAAGGAGGATGCGATGTTGGTCCCAATCATTCTGGCCGACGGGCCGAAATCCAGCCTCCAGCAGGGGTTCAGGGCAGGGTAACCAAGCGCGCAGACCGGCGGCCGGCAGGCGCGGATCGACCATTACCACGCCCGCCGGCGCCGCGCCCTCTGGCCAAGGCCGCATGGCGCCGGCCTCAGGCGGCAGACCGAACCGGGATTGACAGTTGTTTCCCCATAGAGCGAAGACGCGCCAACTATCCTGTTCGGCCAAGGCGATCTTGGAGCGCAGTTTGAAGCGTAGCAGCCGCTGGCGGAACTCAGCGCGGCCGGAGGTTTCAACCTCGATCACCAAGTCGTCGGCAATGCCGGCCAGGAAAAAATCGTAGAGAAATTTCCCCTGCGGCGTCAGCAGCGCGCCATAAAGCGCGTGACGACCATCGGCATGGGTGACGTCGGCGCTGACCAATCCTTGCAGGAAGGCGACACGGTCGAGGCCGGAGAGGGTCAGCAGCGCCCGCTGGTCGAGCGGGAAAAAGCATAAATCGGGCATGGCAGGTTTCATTTGGCGGGTCTCATCATTGCTCAAGAGCCGGTCGGAAGGGGAGACTTGCGGCCCTCGCCTGTCATCGGATAAAACAACCATATCTCAATGCTCCCCCTGAAGTCTGGAAATCAGATGCGTGTCCTGCAAGCTCTTGCCGGAGCCCAATATGGCGGTGCCGAGCGCTTTTTTGAGCGTTTGGTCCCCGCGCTTGCGGAGGCCGGAATTGAGCAGCGGATCCTGCTGCGCCGGGATGAACGGCGCCAAACGCTGCTCGCGGATGCTGGTCTGACCGATCTGCATCCCCTGCCGTTCGGCAATCGGCTCGACTTGGTGACGCGTCTCGGGTTTCGCAAGCAAATTCGCGACTTTGCGCCGGATCTTGTCTTCACCTGGATGAGCCGCGCGACTTTGATGGCGCCGAAGAGTCCTTTGGGCGGTCATAAATTCCTCCGGGTCGCCAGACTTGGCGGCTATTACGATCTCAAATATTATCGTGGTTGCGACTATCTGGTCGGAGATACCGAGGCGATCGTCGCCTATCTGATCGAACAGGGCTGGCCGGCCGATCGCGCTGTCTATCTACCCAATTTCGTCGATGCGAACCCGGCGCCGGCTCTGCCGCGGAGCGACCTGTTCGTCCCGGAAGGCGCCCCTCTGCTGCTGTCGCTCGGCCGGCTGCACCGCAATAAGGGCTTCGATCTGCTGCTCGAAGCCCTGGCCCACCTGCCGGATTGCTATTTGCTGCTGGCGGGCGTCGGACCGGAAAGGGCCGCGCTCGAAGCCCTCGCCATCCATGCCGGCGTGAAGCCGCGGGTGCGCTTTCTCGGCTGGCGCGAGGATATCGGCCCGCTGATGGCGACAGCGGACCTTTTCGTCCATCCCGCCCGCCATGAACCGCTCGGCAATGTCATCTTGGAAGCCTGGGCCCATCGTCGCCCGGTGGTCGCGACCGCTGCCGATGGGCCAAGTCTGCTGATCGAGGATGGCGTAACCGGATATCTCGCGCCGGTCGAACAGCCGGTCTTGCTGGCCGCCGCGATCCGCGGGGCCCTGGCGGACCGTCAAGCCCTTGGCCGGGTGGCGGCCGCCGGCGAGGGGCGCTTTTTGCGGGACTTCACCAAAGACGCGGTGGTCGGCCAGTATCGCGCCTTCTTCGAGCGGATCATCGCCTGATGTGCGGCATTGCCGGCGCCATGATGCGAGGGGGCAAGCCGGTCGAGGTGGCGCTGCTGGAAAAGTTCGGCCTGGCGCAGGCGCACCGCGGGCCCGACGGTCAGGGTCACTACCGCCAGGATGCCGTGGGCTTGGCGCATCAGCGTTTGGCGATCGTCGATCTGGTGACCGGAGACCAGCCCCTGTTCGGCCCCGACGGGCTGGTGCTGATCGCCAATGGCGAGATCTACAATAATGACGAATTGCGCGTCGAGCTGGCCGGCAGCCCCTTTCGCAGCCAATCCGATTGCGAGCCGCCGCTCTTTCTCTATCACCGGCTGGGGGTAGCTTTTGTCGAGCGTCTGCGCGGCATGTACGCCATCGCGCTCTATGATCCCGGCAAAAGGCGACTCATGCTGTGCCGCGATCCCTTCGGCATCAAACCGCTCTATTATGCGGAAACAGCAGACATATTTCTGTTCGCCTCGGAACCGCAGGCTTTACTCGCCAGCGGGCTGATCGATCGCAAGGTCATGTCGGGAGTGCGAGAGGAATTGCTCAATCTGCAATTCACCACCGGCCGCGAGACCATATTCGCCGGTATCAACCGAGTCTTGCCGGGTGAATGCCTGATCATCGAGGATGGAAGGATCATCGCACACCATCGCCAGGCGGCCCTGCCGATGGCGCCGCCGCGCAGGATCGGCTTGGATGACGCGATCAAATCCCTCGACAGGATGCTCGAGGAGTCGGTACGGCTGCATCAAGTTTCCGACGTACCTTATGGCATGTTCCTCTCGGGCGGAATCGACAGCGCCAGCCTGCTGGCGATGATGGCCCGTCTGAATACCCGCCCGGTCCTGGCCTTCACCGCTTTTTTCCCCGGCACCTCGGCGCGCGATGAGACCGATCTCGCGGCGCGACTGGCGGCGGAGGTGGGAGCCGAGCATGTCCCGGTACCGGTCACCGAGGCGGATTTCTGGGCCATGCTGCCCGACATCGCGGGCGCCATGGACGATCCCGCCGCCGACTATGCCATCCTGCCGACCGCCAAGCTGGCGATGACGGCGCGTCAATCGGTCAAGGTGGTCTTGTCCGGCGAGGGCGGCGACGAATTGTTTGGCGGCTATGGCCGCTACCGCGCGGCGCGACGTCCTTGGCCGCTGACTCGACCGATGCGGACGCGCGGCGCGCTTGATGGATTGGGGCTGCTCGTTAAGCCGGCCCGCCATTGGCGCGACGGTCTGCTCCGGGTCGAGAAGGAATTCCAGGGTACACCGCTTGACCGGCTGCAGCGCGCTCAGGCGCAAGATTGCGCCGATTGGCTGCCGAACGATCTGCTTGGCAAGCTGGATCGCTGTCTGATGGCGTTTGGCGTCGAGGGAAGGGTGCCCTTCCTGGATCTGCCGATGGCCGACTTCGCGTTCCGTCTGCCGGACGGGCTGAAGATCAGCCAGGGGCGGGGCAAATTTCTCCTGCGGAGCTGGCTGGCGAGAGCCCTGCCGAATGCACAGCCCTTCTCCCGGAAACGGGGGTTCTCGGTACCGGTGGCCGACTGGCTGGCGGGACAAAAACATTTGGGCCGGTTGCTGTCGGTGCAACCGGCGATCCAGGAAATCTGTCATAAGGGCGCGGTCGAAGGGTTATTTGCCCGGCTCGACCGCAGGCGGGGTTTTGCTGCCTGGAGTTTGCTCTTCTATGCCCTTTGGCACCGACGTCATATCATCGGCGCGGGCAAGGGCGGCACGGTGCTTGAGACATTGGGAGACTGAATAGCCTTCAATGGAGCGCCGTCGATGTTTGCGGAGTGACGGCGCGGCGTGGCGACTCATCTCCGGCGACGCGAACCGATTGTACCACGCCGTCAATGTGGCGCGCCCAATAGCTGAGAAACTTGCGCAACTCAGGATAATCCGGCGCCAGGTCGTAGTCCTGCCAGATCAGGCTTTGCAAAGCGTCGGGATTTTCGGCGCTCTGATAATGAATCTCGGCAATGGTCAGGCGATAGTCTTCGGACCGTTTCGGTTGCGTGTTCATTGAGCTCTCCCGCGAGGATGAAATCTTGCAACTGAAGCAGCAAAAGCCATGCCAGATAGGGAAAGGGCCGGTATCCGGAGTTTTCCGCGACAACGGCCCTCTGTGAGCTGATTATTCTAGGCAGTTTCTGCCGTCAGCCGGCGGTTCCCCACCAATAGACACAGACGAACAAGAAGATCCACACCACATCGACGAAATGCCAATACCAGGCGGCAGCCTCGAAACCCACATGCTGCTCGGGTGTAAAATCGCCGCGCAGGCTGCGGAACAGGCAGACAGTAAGGAAGAGCGTGCCGCACAGCACGTGGAAACCATGAAAACCGGTGGCCATGTAGAAAACCGACGGATAGATGCCATCCTTGAGGCCGAAGGTCGCCTCGCCATATTCGCGGGCCTGGAAGGTCAGAAAGGTCGCCCCCAAAACAATGGTGACGATCAGGCCGAGCGCCAGTTGCGCCCGCTTACCATGCTTCAGCGCATGATGCGCCCAGGTCAGAGTGAGGCCCGAAGTCAGCAGGATGCAGGTATTGATGAAGGGAATACCCCAGGCATCCATGGTCTGGATATTGGCCGGCGGCCACTGGGTGACTTCAGGGGCGATCATGAAGCGATTGTGGAAATAGGCCCAGAAGAAGGCGACGAAGAACATCACCTCGGAGGAGATGAACAGGCCCATGCCCATGCGCAGACCATGCCGCACCATGGTGGTATGGACTTTTTCGACCTGGGCTTCCTTGACCACGTCACGCCACCACAAAATGGCGACCAGCAGCACCGCAACGAAGCCGCCAATCAGGATTTCCTTCCCGCCACCGGCCCACCAATGCACCGCGCCGAAGGCGATGGTGAAGGCCGACAGGGATGCCAGCAGCGGCCAGGGGCTGGGAGTGACCAAATGGTAGGGATGGGATGGGCCGGAATGACCCTTGACGTTGCTCATGATGCTCCCTCGGACCGTTGAGGTGTTCTGAAAAAGGAATAAGACAAAGTAATCGTCGTCACGTCGTTCGTATCGGGATCGCTGGCGATCGCCGGATCGATGTAGAACTGCACCGGCATTTCCATGGTCTGTCCCGCCTGCAAAGTCTGCTGGGTGAAACAGAAACACTGGATTTTATCGACATAGATCCCGGCCTTGGCCGGGGTGACATTGAAGGCAGCCGTGCCGACCATCGCCGCCGAGCTGTTATTTTTGGCGGTAAAGGTCGCAATATTCGGTTCACCGAGATGAACCGTGATCGCACGTTGATCGGGCTGAAACCGCCAGGGCAGATCCTTCGCGACATTTGTATCGAAGCGGATTTCGATGGTGCGGGTCTTGGCCGCTTGAAGCGGGGCGCCGCTGACGATCTGCGGCGTGCCGCCAAGCCCGGTCACCTTGCAGAACAATCTGTAGAGCGGCACGCTGGCCGCGGTCAGCCCGACCATCACCGCCAGGGCGGCGATGGTCGAAACGACCGTGAAGGTTTTCCCTGTCACACCCTTACTCCGCCGGGTGACCATGCGGGATCACGCCGATGATCGGCTGATCTTCGAAGGTGTGGAAGGGCGGCGGCGAAGAGACGGTCCATTCGAGGGTTGTCGCGCCCACGCCCCACTGATTGGCCGGCACGGTCTTTTTCTGCATCAGCGAATAGAACACCACGAAGACAAAGAACACGGCGCCGAAGCCACCGATATAAGCGCCGATCGACGAGACCAGATTCCAGCCGGCGAAGGCCTGCGGATAATCAGGAATCCGCCGCTCCATACCCTGCAGTCCAAGGAAATGCTGCGGGAAAAATGTCAGATTGGCGCCGATGAACATGATCCAGAAATGGGTCTTGCCGAGGACTTCCGGGATTTCTTTGCCGGTCATCTTGCCGAACCAGTAGTAGAAACCGGCGAAGATGGCGAAGACCGCGCCCAGCGACAGCACATAGTGGAAATGGGCGATGACGTAATACGTGTCATGCAGCGAAACATCGACACCGGCATTGGCCAGAATGACGCCGGTGACGCCGCCCATGGTGAACAGGGCGATGAAGCCAAGTGCCCACAGCATGGGAGTCTTCACCTCGATCGAACCGCCCCACATGGTGGCCAGCCAGCTGAACACCTTGATCCCGGTCGGCACGGCGATCACCATGGTGACCGCGACGAAATAGGCGCGCGTATTGACCGCGAGACCGGTGGTAAACATGTGATGGGCCCACACCGCGAAGCCGACCACGCCAATCGAGACCATCGCATAGGCCATGCCCATATAGCCGAATACCGGCTTTTTCGAGAAGGTCGAGACGATCTGGCTGACGATCCCGAAGGCCGGCAGGATCATGATGTAGACTTCGGGATGGCCGAAGAACCAGAACAGATGCTGATAGAGCATCGGGTCGCCACCGCCGGCCGGGTCAAAGAAGGTCGTGCCGAAATTGCGGTCGGTCAGGAGCATGGTCAGCGCGCCGGCCAGCACCGGCACGGCCAGCAGCAGGAGGACGGCAGTCACCAGCATCGACCAGACAAACAGGGGCATGCGGTGCATGGTCATGCCGGGCGCCCGCATGTTCAGAATGGTGGTGATGAAGTTGATGGCGCCCAGGATCGAGGAAATACCTGCCAGATGCAGGGCCAGAATTGCATAGTCGACCGACGGACCAGGATGGCCGGTCGTGGAAAGCGGCGGATAAAGCGTCCAGCCGGTGCCTGCGCCGGTGCCGGTTACGGCCGACAGAATCAGCAGGACCATGGCCGGCGGCAACAGCCAGAAGCTGATATTGTTCATCCGCGGGAAAGCCATGTCGGGCGCGCCGATCATCAGAGGCACAAACCAGTTGCCGAAGCCGCCGATCAGGGCCGGCATGACGGTAAAGAACACCATCACCAGCGCATGGGCGGTCACCACCACATTGTAAAGCTGCCAGTCTCCCCCGAACAGCGTGCCGCCCGGATACATCAACTGGGCCCGAATCGCCATGGAGGCGAGACCGCCGACCAGGCCGGCGAAAATCGAGAAGATGATATAGAGGGTGCCGATGTCCTTGTGGTTCGTTGAGAACAGCCAGCGGGACACGAAGCCCGGATAGCCGTGCTGGTCAGAATGACCATCGGCATGAAGTTCAGTTGCAGCGCTCATAATCGCTTATTCCTTTGTCAGACTGGCGACAGTCAATTGCTTCGTCTCAACCGAGGCCGACTTCTGGGCGGTCTGGGCCACCCAGGCGTCAAACTCTTCCTTGGCCACAGCGTGCACTTCAATCGGCATGAATCCATGATTGACGCCGCATAATTGGGCGCAATTCTCGTAATAGATGCCGGGTTTTTCGACTTTGAACCAAGACTCGTTCAGCCGGCCGGGAATCGCATCGAGCTTGATGCCGAACGCCGGCACCGACCAGTCATGGATGACGTCGTCGGCGGTGGTCTGGACCCGAACGACCGCGCCAACCGGCACATAGACCGCATTGTCGGTCGCCAACAGACGCGGCTGACCGGGCTGCAGAGTCTCATCGGGCGCGATGTTGGCGTCGAAAGCAACATTGAGATCAGGATAGGCATAGGACCAGTACCATTGATGTCCGGTCACTTTGAGCGTGTAATCGGCGGCCTCGGTGCGATCCATCGCGAAGAGAAGCTTAAAGGATGGGAAAGCGATGCCGACCAGGATCAGCACCGGAATCAGGGTCCAAGCCACTTCCAGCAGGGTGTTGTGGGCCCACTGCTTGGCCTCGGGGTTCCGTTTATGGCCGAAACGCACCAGGATGATTCCGATGATCGCGAAGACGAGCAGGGTGATGGCGATCATGATCCCGGTGATCGTACCGTTCAGATCGACGATCTGCCGCATGATCGGCGTGGCGGGGTCCTGCGTCCACAGGCCCCAGGCCTTGGGTTGATCAGCGTAGGCTGCCGAGAGACCGACGCCAACGGTCAGGACGCAGAAGAGGACTAGGGCTGAAATGGTACGAAAAATTCTGGTCATGGCTCCCCACAAGGACAGTGAACAGGACGCAAAAAGCAGTAGGGACAATCCCGAGATTCCACTCCTCGCTGCTCATACAAAGGCCGGACCTCGGCGGCAGGTCCGATTCCGGCGGCAGTTTAAGGTTGGCCGCCCGGCAGTCAATGAAGAACGCCCTTCCCAACGCAAATTCTACCGAACTCTACTCGCAATGCCGTGCTGCAACAACCAATGTAACACGTCAATTGATTGTTCAGGGTCGATGTGATTTTGACTGCGGCATCTCGACCATGATTCCGAGCTTTTTTTCTATCTCATTAAGGCTGTTAAGGTTGCCCTCGGTCTTGCTCACCAGTCCCGGGACATCCTCGCCCAGGCGGTCTGCGCCGCCCAGGACTTTCAGATTGGACATGAGATTGGCAAATGCAATATCCAACTTGCCGGACAAACCGAGCGGATAGTCGCGCTCCTGGAGCACTTCCTCGGCGCGCTTGTCGATTTTTTCGAGCTTTTCGACCATGAGGCGGGCGCCAAGGCCCATCAGCTTGTTCTTGAGATCTTCGAGATCCTGGCGCAACCGGTCGCGGAGAGGGGTCTCCGGCGCGTTGTCGAGCTGATGAATGGCAAGCGCCATCAGATTGCACAGGCGTTCGGAACTCTGCGCCAAGGCATACTTGGCCTCGATCCGTTCCGGCAAAGGACGCCAATTCTCTTTGAGAATTTCAGCCAGTTGCTCAATTTCGCCATACACTTCGCGGGTGGAATGGACGGTAGCGATGGCTTGTCTTTCTTCCGCCGAGTGCGGTGCGGTTTTGGCCCGGTTTGCCATATGTCTCTTCCTTATTCGGCACTGCGCGGTCAATCTTACAGAGCCTGCCCGCCAAACACAAAGACTTGCCATAAGAAAGAACCGCCCGCCATGCTGACGCCGCTTGAATGGGAAGCGCTGCACCTCAGTCTTCTGGTTTCGATCACCGCCGTGCTCGGATCTCTGCCGCCCGGTTTACTGATAGCCTGGCTGCTGGCCCGCAAACAATTCCGCGGCAAGCTCCTGCTCGACGGCCTGGTCCATCTTCCGCTGGTGTTGCCACCGGTAGCGGTCGGCTATCTTCTGCTGCTGTTCCTGGGCCGGCATGGCTGGCTCGGCGGCTGGCTCTATCGCAGCCTGGGACTGAGCTTCGTCTTCAGTTGGAAAGGCGCGGCGCTGGCCTCGGCGGTGATGGCCTTCCCTTTGCTGGTGCGCTCGGTGCGCCTATCCTTCGAGTCCATCGACCGCGGTACGGAGGCCGCTGCAGCCAGCCTCGGTGCCGCCCCGCATGACATATTTCTGACTGTGACCCTGCCGCTTGCGCTGCCTGGTATATTGGCGGGCATGATCCTGGCTTTTGCCCGTTCCCTTGGCGAGTTCGGCGCCACCATCACTTTTGCCGCCAATATCCCCGATGAAACCCGTACCTTGCCGCTGGCGCTCTATGGCGTGCTACAGAGCGCCGACGGCGACCGAGCCGCACTCAGGCTCTGTCTGCTATCGGTCGCCTTGGCGCTCGTCACTCTGGTGGCGTCAGACGCTCTTGCGCGTCGCCTGGACCGCCGGCTGCGGGGCTAGCGCATGCTTTCAGTCTCGCTTCGCAAGCGCTATGGCGCCTTCGATCTCGACGCTTCCTTCATGGTCGCGGGACCGCAAATTACCGCCCTGTTTGGTCGTTCGGGCGCCGGCAAGAGCAGTGTCGTGCGGTTGATCGCCGGCCTCGACCGACCCGATCAGGGCCGCGTCGAATTGGGCGGACGGGTCCTGTTCGATCAGGCCAGTGGACGGGTTATGCCGGTTTTCCGCCGTCGCATCGGGCTGATATTTCAAGACAGCAGGCTGTTGCCGCATTTCAGCGTGCGCGGCAACCTGACTTTCGGTGAGAGGCGGACCCCGCCCGCCGAGCGCTTCATCGCGTTCGACGAAGTGGTGGACCTTCTGGGGCTGGCCGCGCTGTTGGAGCGCCGGCCGACCTCCTTGTCGGGCGGCGAGCAGCAGCGCGTGGCGATCGGCCGGGCTCTGCTCAGCTCGCCCCATCTGCTGTTGATGGACGAACCGCTGGCGTCGCTTGACGGCGCGCGGAAGGCCGAGCTCCTGCCCTTCATTGCCCGACTGGCCGAACAGTTCCGGGTGCCGATCCTTTATGTCAGCCACGCGCCCGAGGAAATTCTCCGGATTGCCGGCCGCATGGTCCTGCTGCAAGACGGCAGGGTGGTCGCTAGCGGCACGGTCGAGGAGGTGATGAGCCTGCCTGAATTCGCCCATGCCGCCGGAAGTCGCAGCCTGATCACCATCCTGCCGGCGGAGGTCGAGGCCCATGACGAACAGCGCCAGACCAGCCAGCTTGCGTTTCAAGGTGGCCTTATCACCGTGCCGCGCCTCGATCTGCCGCTCGGTAGCCGGGTGCGGGCGCGGATCGCCGCCGATCAGGTGATCCTGGCAAAGGGTCCGGTCAATGGGCTTTCCGTGCGCAATCAATTGCCGGCGCGGGTGATCAGCCTGAGTGTGATTGGCGGTCTGGTCGATGTGTTGCTCGATATCGGCTGTCCGCTCCATGCGGAATTGACCCTCGTCGCCTGTCAGGATCTGGATCTGGTTCCTGGCCTCGCGGTGACGGCGCTGATCAAGAGCGCCGCCATTCATGGATCGGCGATATCGTTACGGCCGGTTCAATAACGGTTTTACCAACGCCAGCAGACTCTGCTCGGTGACCGAATCCTGCTCTGGGGTCAACCGGGCGCGCACGATCCCCTGCCCGTCGATCAGATAGGTTACCGGCAAGGCATTCGTGGCGGGAAAATTGTTCCGGCTGGCGTCGCCCAGCGCGGCGATCGGATAGCGGACAGTGGCGGCCAGCTTTCGCACAAGCGGGAGATCCTGCGCGCGATCGACGCTGAGGCCGATCATCTCGACCCCCTCCGTGTGATGATGCTGGTAAAAGTCGCTCAGCATCGGCATCTCCGTGCGGCAGGGAACGCACCAGGTCGCCCAGAAATTGACGATCACCACATGGCCCTTGAGCGCGCCAAGATCAAACACGCCGCCAGCCAGAGTCGGCACCACCAGAACGGGTGCCTCGGCCGATGCCGTACTTGCCGCCAGAAACATAATCGCCGCAAAAGTCGCCTGGATGAGTCGCATGGGGTCCTCCGCCTTCAGCATGTGACCGATGGCTTTGACAAGGTCAACCCTGCAAGTAGGACGATGACCGCTTATATAAGAGGGCGATAGCGTTCGTTTGGAGCCCAACCCGTTCATGAAATTGCTCGCGGAACAACAGATTACCTCGCTCAAGCGGCTGACGCCCTTTCTCCGTCCCTACCGCGCCCGCCTGACCGGCGCCTTGATCGCTCTGGTCATTTCATCCCTCGGCATCTTGCTGCTGGGACAGGGGCTGCGCCATATCGTCGATCAGGGATTGCAGGCCAAAGACGCGCAATTGCTCAATCGGACGGTCCTTGCCTTCATCGTGGTTGCCGGCATCCTGGCGGTCTCGACGGGCATGCGCTTTTATCTGGTCTCCTGGATTGGCGAGCGGGTGGTCGCCGATTTGCGGGTGGCGGTGTTCAGCCGGGTGATCGCCCTGTCGCCGGCCTATTTCGAGACCACCAAGACCGGCGAGGTCCTGTCACGCCTGACCACCGACACGGAATTGCTGCAGACCGTGATCGGATCATCCCTGTCCATGGCGCTCCGCAACACGCTGACCCTGATCGGCGCGCTGGTGATGCTGGCGGTCACCAGTCTCAAATTGACAGCCTTGATTCTGGTGGTGGTGCCGGCGGTGGTGGTGCCAATCATTTTCTTCGGTCGCCAGGTGAGGAAATTATCCCGCAGCAGCCAGGACCGCGTCGCCGACATCGCCGCCTTCGCCGAAGAGACCATCAACGCCATCCGCACCACCCAGGCCTATACCCACGAGCCGATCGACCGGCGCAATTTCAGCGCCATCGTCGGCGATACCTTCACAGCCGCCGCACGACGCATCACGACGCGGGCGATTTTGACCGGCAGCGTGATCCTGCTGACCTTCGGCGCGGTCGCCGTGGTGCTGTGGGTCGGCGGCTATGACGTGATCGCCGGCCGAATGACCGGCGGAGGACTGTCGGCCTTTGTCTTCTATGCCATCCTGATGGCGATTTCCGTCGGCACCGTCTCGGAAGTGATCGGCGATGTGCAGCGCGCCGCCGGCGCCGCCGAACGATTGCTGGAATTGCTCGCCACCACCCCCACGATCGCCGCGCCGGCCCATCCGCGCACCCTGCCCCAGCCGGCCCTCGGCGAAGTGCGGTTTGACCATGTGACTTTTCATTATCCGGCCCGCCCGGATCGGCCGTCGCTCGAAGATTTCTCTCTCACCCTGGCGCCCGGCCAGACCGTCGCCCTGGTCGGCCCGTCGGGCGCCGGAAAAAGCACCGTGCTGCAGCTCCTGTTGCGCTTTTACGATCCGGCGGCCGGCGCCATCCGTTTCGATGGGGTCGATCTGCGTGAGGTGGATCCGAGCGATCTCCGCCAGCAGATCGGCCTGGTGGCCCAGGATCCGGTGATTTTCGCCGCCTCCGCCTGGGACAATATCCGCTATGGCCGGCCCGATGCCACCGATGAGGAAGTCCTCGCCGCCGCTGACGCCGCCCATGCCAGGGAATTCCTCGACCGCCTGCCGGAAGGCCTCGCCACTTTCCTCGGCGAAAAAGGTGTCCGTCTGTCGGGCGGTCAACGCCAGCGTCTCGCCATCGCCCGCGCCATCCTGCGCAATCCGCCGGTGCTGCTGCTCGACGAGGCGACCTCGGCGCTTGATGCGGAGTCCGAACGCGCCGTACAGGCGGCGCTGGAAAAACTGTCGGCCGGCCGCACCACCCTGGTGATCGCGCATCGGCTGGCGACGGTTTTGAAAGCCGATCGCATCGTCGTGATCGATGATGGCCGGATCGTCGCCGAGGGCACCCATGACGCGTTGACCCAACAGGGTGGACTCTATGCCCGGCTGGCCGCACTGCAATTCACCGATGGTCTCAGCGGAACGGCGGCGTGAGCGGAGCGGTTCTCTCGCTGGCCGGGCTGAAAAAGACCCTGCCCGGCGGCAGGCTGTTGTTTGACGGCCTGACGCTGGATCTGGCACCCGGATCGGTGGTCGCGGTGATGGGGGAATCCGGCGTCGGGAAATCGACCCTGCTCAATCTGATCGCCGGTCTCGATCGAGCCGACCGGGGAGATATCCTGGTCGAGGGAGTGGCGTTGGCCTCCCTCAGCGATGACCGCCGCACGGTCTTGCGGCGCGACCGCATCGGCTTCGTTTTCCAGGCCTTTCATATTCTGCCGCATCTGACCCTGGCGCAGAATGTCGCCTTGCCGCTGGTGCTGAGCGGCGGACCGGCGGGCCTGTCCAGCAGGCAGGCCAGGGAAATGCTGGCAGCGGTCGGGCTGGAGGGGCGCGGCGATGACTATGCCGCTCAACTTTCCGGCGGCGAGATGCAGCGCGTCGCGATCGCCCGCGCGCTGATCCATCGCCCGGCCCTGATCCTCGCCGACGAGCCAACCGGCAACCTCGATCCGGAAACCGCCGAGAAGATCCTTGCCCTCCTGGTGCGGGCAACCCGCGAGTCGGGCGCGGCGGCGATCATCGTGACCCATTCCGAGCGCGCGGCGCAGGTCGCCGACCGCCGTCTGACCCTGAGCCGTCATGGCCTCGCCTGACACTTTCTGGCAGCCGGTGGCGCTGCGCTGGATGCTGTTGGGGGAATGGCGGGCCCACCCCGCCCGAGTCGTGGTCGCCGCCTGCGCCATCGCGATCGGCGTCGCGCTCGGCTTTGCCGTGCATCTGGTCAATCAGTCGGCGCTTAACGAGTTTGGCCGCGCCATGCGCAGCGTCAATGGCGCCGCCGATCTGCAGATCCATGCCACCTCGCCCGGCGGCTTCGACGAACGCCTCTATCCGCTGATGGCCCGTGAAAAGGGTATCGCGGGGCTCAGTCCCGTCGTCGAACTGACAGCAAAACTGGGCGAGGCAAGAGTCACCTTGCTGGGACTGGACCCCCTGCGGGCGGCGCTGGTTACGCCCAGCCTGCTGGGACGCCCGACCGATGCCGCGGAGGGTGCAGCTCTGTTCGACCAGGATGCGGTCTATCTGTCAGCGGCGGCGCTGACGGCCAGCGGCGCCCATCCGGGCGACGAGGTGACGCTCACTTCTGCCGGGCATAGCGCTCATTTCCGGCTGCGCGGGACAATTCCCGGCGTGACGGCCGGCCAGGCCGTCGCGGTGGTCGATATCGCCGCCGCGCAATGGCGCTTCGGCCAACTCGGCAAGCTGCAGCGGATCGATCTGCGCCTGACCGCCGGGCTCGATCGCGACCAATTCCGCGCCGACCTGGCGACCAGACTGCCCCCCGATGCGGTTCTGCTTTCCGAGGACAGTGAAGTGCGGCGGGGCGACAGCCTGTCTCGGGCCTACCGCGTCAATCTCGATATGTTGGCGATGGTGGCGTTGCTGACTGGCGGCTTCCTGGTCTATTCGGCGCAATCCCTGTCGGTGGCGCGGCGCCAGGGACAATTCGCCCTGCTGCGCGTGCTCGGCTTGCGCCGCCGCGCATTGTTGACCCAGATCATCGTCGAGGGAGCGGTGGTCGGCCTGATCGGCGCCGGCTTCGGTATCGGGCTCGGCACCCTGCTGGCCAAGGCGGCGCTTTCCCTGCTGGGCGGCGACCTCGGCGGCGGCTATTTCAGCGGCAGCCAGCCGCAACTGGTGTTCCCGCGTACCGCCGCCCTGACCTTGCTGCTGCTCGGACTGCTGGTGGCGATCGCCGGCAGCCTCCTGCCGGCGCTGGCGGCGGGACGGTCGCAGCCAGCGGTGGCGCTGAAAAATGTCGGCGAGAGGGGTGATCCGCGCGCCCGCCCGAAGGGCTGGCTCGGGCTGGTCCTCCTGTTAATGGGCGGCTTTGCTTCCTTGGCGCCGCCTTTGTTCGATCTGCCTTTGTTTGGCTATGCGGCGATCGCCCTGATGCTGGCCGGCGGAGTCACTCTGATGGCGCCGCTCGCCCGCCTGCTCTTGACGCCGATGCACCGATTCCTCCGGGCCGGGCCGGCGGTCGATCTCGCCGTCAAGCGGCTCTGGGGAGCGCCGGGACAGGCCGCGATCGCGCTCTCGGGGATCGTCGCCAGCACCAGTCTGACCATCGCCATGGCCGTGATGGTGTCGAGCTTTCGCGGCTCGGTCGATGACTGGCTAACGCAACTATTGCCGTCGGACCTCTATCTGCGGCTTGAGGGCGCCGATGGCGGCGGCTTCGAT